>ERZ1370068.10257-contig-8971_pt1 | contig 45103 bp, 58 predicted proteins | sample MGYA00561227_ERZ1370068 | MGnify/ENA primary metagenome ERZ1370068 (study PRJEB38410, sample SAMEA6850437) | metagenome | study: Metagenomic assessment of the ecological functions of the soil: analysis of the soil microbiota associated with the... | reverse complement strand
CCGCTGCAATACGAACTTGGGTGAATAGAACTTCACGTCTTCCCCGTCAACGGGTCGCCGTTGTGGAAGCGCACCGTTCCGCGGGAGGAACTCGACCACGAGCCCGTCCGGGGGGTAGTCCACGACTCGGCGAGGCTCCCGGTGGTCGGCCCTGCCGGCATCGGTTTCACCAGCGCGTCGTGGACGGCATAGAAGATCAAGTAGGGCGTGATGGTGCCCTCGTTGTCGCCGGGGTCGAGCCAGCGGGGCGCCAGCGTGAAGTGGACGGCGTAGGTGATCTGGCCGGCGGGCGGCGGGTCAGCGGCGTGCGCGGGGGCGCGGGGGCGCGGCGGCGGCGAACCCTGCGGCGCACAGGGCGACAACGGCGAGCAGGCGGGCCACCTGCCTCATCGGGCACATCATAGTGCATCTCGCGGCCCGGCGCCGCGAGGAGGTCCGACCGTCGGATGACTAGCGGGAGGCGACTTCTTGTCCCGGAGCTGCCGGAGCATCTCGGGATAGGACGAGGTGCGGATCACCTTGTCGAACTGGGTGCGGTAGTTGCTCACGAGGCTCACGCCCTCCACGATCACGTCATAGACGAGCCAGCGCCCGGCGCGATTGATGAGCCGGTAATCCACCGGGATCTCCTGGCTCTGCTTGGTCACGAATCGCGAGTTCACCAGCGCGAGCTCGCCCTCGACCCGCTCCCCCGACGAACTTGATGGCCTCGCCGCTGTAGCGCTCGAGCTGGGGCGATGTAGCGCGCGGTTGATGAAATCGCCGAATACTCCGCACGAATTCCGCGCGCGCTCGGCCTCGCTCCGGGGCGGCCAGTGACGCCCGAGCACCCGGCTGGCCAGCTCCGCGCCAGTCGAAGACAGGCTCGGCGGCGATCCGGATGGCCTCGCGCCGCGCCGCCAGGTCGAGGGCGGGCGCGCCCGCGCGCGTCACGCTGGTCTCCTCGATGACGCGGCAGACCCTCGCCAGCTCACCCTTGGAGCTGGTCCGTCGCCGGGCCGGCCTGCGCAGCTCGTCGCGGCGCCCAGCACGAACGCGAGAATCGAGAGCCACCACCACCCGCCTCGAGGATTCGGCTGCGTCATGCGGAGGTCTCCTGACCCTCCGCGCGAAAGCACCGCGAGGGTGACCCGAGCTTAGGCGTGAAGGGCGCCCCCTCGATAGTGGACCGAGGTCCCATACGGGCGCGCGGCGGGCCGAACCCGGCGACCGCTACCGGAGAGGGCGGTACCGCCTCCCCGCTACCACCGCGTGGACGTGGGCCGCTCCCGCCTCCGCCTCGGCCCGCAGCTTGTCGAGATCGATCGTCGTGTGCCGGCCCCGGTCGAGGAGCAGCCGGCCGTTCACCATCACGTGCGTCACCTCGGCGCGTGTGGCGAAGCGCACGATCTCGGTCACGAGATCCTGGGTGGGACGAGGTGGGGCGCGTCGCCATCGAGCACCGTGACGTCGGCGGCCTTGCCCGGCTCGAGCGATCCGATCCGATCGTCCCAGCGCAGGACGCGCGCGGCTTCGATGGTGGCCATCTCCAGCACGTCATCCGCCGTCAGATAGTCGGGCTCATAGCGCGGGATGCCCCACACCGCCCCCTGGATCAGGAGCGCCGCCCGCATGGTCGCCAGCATGTCGTTGCCCTGGTTGTCGCAGCCCGAGGCCGACTCGGAATCCCCGCATTGCGGAAGCGCTGCACGTCCGGGATGGCGTTCAGGTTGTACACGCACTCCATGGGGAGTGGGTCAGCGCCGCGCCGCCCTTGCGAGCAGGTCGATCTCGGGCCCGCTGGCGAGCACGGCGTGCACCGCGACCAGATGCGGATCGATGACGCCCATGTCGGCGAGCCGCTCGACTGGGCCGGCGCGCCCCACACGGAGAGCGCGAACTCCACCTCCTCGCGGTCGCGCGCGACGTGCACCTGCAGGGTGGCGCCGTGCTCGCGCGCCAGCGCCGGCGGCGAGACGGAAGTACGTCTCCGAGAAGCTCGGCAGGGCCGAGACATTGACGCGCGCCCCGGATCAGCCCCGGCCCCGGGCCGGATAGCGCGCGAGGAAGGCCGCCGTCCGCGAGCTCGGCCTCCGCCTCGCCCGGCCGCGGCGTGACCGAAGACCGCTCGGAGAGCTGGCTGTACAGCGCGGCGTGCTTGAAGTCCTGGTCGGGGCCCCGCGGGCCACGCACGCGCCGGATGCCGACCTCCGTCGAGGGCCTCGAGGGTGGCGTCCTCGTGGCGCCGATCACCGTCCCGTCGCACAGCGTGGTGCACGCCTGCGCGGATGAGCTGCGCGGCGATGAGCCGCACGGTCAGCGTGCGCCTGCGCGGGCGACAGCGAGCGCTGGGCCGGCACGTACACGCGGGGAATCATCGGCAGCTCGTTGGCGGTGAGCGCGCGGACGAAGCACTGCGTGCAGTGCGTGTGCGTGTCGATCATGCCGGGCAGGACGATGGCGCGCGGGCCCCCGATCGTCTGTCGCGCCTCGTGCGAGCGAAGCGATCTCCTCGCGTGGTCCCACCGCGACGATGTCCCCTCCCGCGATAGCGCGACGGCGCCGTCGAGCACGACGTCACGGGCCCGATTCAGCGTGACCACGCGGCCGTGCACGATGCAGTCGACGGAACGGCGGGTCCACGGGCGAGGGCGGGGCTCATGGGGCAGGATTCTAGCGCAACCGGCGGGGACCCCGGAGTATTGACATCGCCGCGGAGTTCGACGAGGCTTGCGCCATTGGTCACCTGCGTCGGGGGCCACAGCGCCGTCGCCCGAGCCGAGCGCCTTTACTTTCACTCGCCACGTTCGTCCGGAGGATCCCATGCCGACCGACCCCGCGTTTCTGGATCGCCATCGCCGCCACCCTGGCGTTGCTGGAGTGGGATCGCCCAGCCTGACGCGAGCGCCCAGACCAAGTTCACCATCGGCAATGCCGGCGGACTCGAGCGCCGACGCGGAGCGGAAGGTGTTCTACACACCGCGTTCGCGGCTGCGAACAAGGTCCAGATCCAGGAGGAGTCCTTCAACCAGGAGCTGGCCAAGATCCGGTCGCAGGTCGAGACGGGCAACCTGATCTGGGACATCGTCACCACCACCGCCATCAACGTGGCGACGGGCTGCGAGGAAGGGCTCTGCTCGAGAAGGTGGATTGGTCCAAGTACCTCGATCCTGAAGCTCTTCCGCGACGTGGGCGGCGTCAGCGAGTGCGGCGTGCCCTATCTCTTCGTGTCCGGCGGACTCGCCTACGACGGCAACCGGATCAAGGATGGCCCGAAGACTCCGGGCCGATTTCTGAACGTGACCAAGTGGCCGGGCAAGCGCGGCTTGCTCTACCGGGCCGAGCAGACCTTCGAGATCGCCCTCATGGCTCGACGGCGTGCCGCCCGCCAAGGCGATGGAGGTGCTGGCCGCGCCGGGCGGTGTCGAAGCGGGCGCTCAAGAAGCTCGATGAGCTCAAGCCGCATATCCACTGGTGGAAGAACGGTGCCGAGTCGATCACCCTCCTCGCGTCGGGCGAGGTGGCGGATGGCCTACGCCTGAACTGGCCGGGTCGCGTCGGCCAACAAGACCAACAACCTCAATCTCAAGATGGAGCTCGGCGCCGGCCACGTGTCAGCTGCCAGTACTGGGCCATCATGAAGGGCCTCGAAGAACAAGGACCTCGCCATCAAGTTCATCCAGTACGCGGCTGGGCCGCCCAGCAGCAGGCCGACTTCGTGCGCGTGATCAGCTACGGGCCGGCGAATCGCGATGCCTACGGGCTGCTCACACCGACGCCGAAAAGGCCACGCCTGCCCGGCCAGCACATGGACAAGTGCCTCGCTCGCAGCTCGGAAAGCTGTACCTGGGATTCTGGCTGGCGAACGGCGACTCGCTGCTCCAGAGATTCGTGAAGTTCGCGGCTCAGTGAGGACGATCGGAACTGCACGCGCGGGTCCGCCGCGCGCAACGGCGCCACCAGGTCATCATGCTCGCCCTGGTGGCGCCTGTCCATCGTCTTCCTCGCGCTGTTCTTCGTCGCGCCGCTCGGCTTCTTCCTGTTCCGGAGCGTGGACAACTCTGAAGTGCCGAGCTGGTTGCCGCGCACGGTGGCCACCCTCGCGCGCTGGGATGGAGTCGGCTCGCCAGAGGACGCGGCCTTTCGCGCGGTGGCCGAAGACCTCGCCGCCCTGTCTGGCAGCACCGCGCTGCCCCTCCCCGGCCGCCGGCTCAACCACAACTGTGCCGGGCTTCCGGAGCCTGATCACCGGCACCGGCAATCGCGTGGATCTGCAGACGTCCGGGCAGCATGCGCTGAGCAGCTCGTCGTCCATCGACCCACGCTGGGGCGAATCCATCTACTGGCAGACCATCCGCCGCGAGCGGCACGCGCTCACGCCAGTTCTACCTCCTCACCGCGCTCGATCTGCGCCACGGCAGCGAGCGGGGCGCTGGAGCGCGTGCCCGGAGACTCTGCGATCTTCCTCGGCCTGCTCGGCCGCACGCTGAGCATCAGCGCTGATGGTCACGATCCTCTGCGTGCTGCTGGGCTTCCCGGTGGCGGCCACCATGGCAGGCTCTGCCGCGCGCGCGCGCAATGCGCTCCTCATCCTCGTCCTCATCCCCTTCTGACCTCGCTCCTCGTGCGAGCACTGCGCGGGTCATCCTGCTCCAGAACCAGGGCGTGGTGAACCAGGCGCTGGTCGGCCTCGAGCGTGATCGGCAAGCCTGGCGCCGCTGATCTTCAACCGCCTCGGTCTCTACATCGCCATGGTGCACGTGCTGCTGCCCTTCATGGTCCTGCCGCTCTCACAGCGTGCTGAAGGGCATCCCGCCCGAGCTGATGCGCGCGGCGGCATCCGCTGGGGGCGCCGCCGGGGACGGCCTTCCTCCGCGTCTATGTCCCGCAGGCTCCCGGATTGCATCGTCGGCTGGCGCCAGCCTCGTCTTCGTCCTCGCGCCTCGGCTACTACGGTCACGCCGGCCCTGGTGGGCGGGCCGGGCGACCAGATGATCGGGCACTTCATCGCCTACTTCACCAACACCGCGGTGAACTGGGGCATGGCGTCCGCCCTGGGCACCATCCTCCTCATCGTGGTCTCCACTGATCTACGCCGCGCTTGGGGCGCATCGTGGGCCTGGATCGCCTCGCCGTGCGCTGACGATGGCCCTGCGCCTCCTCACGCCACCCGTGCTGGAGCGGTCAGCGAATGTCGGTGATCCGCGTGCTCACCGTGCTCGTGATGGGCTATCTCATCCTGCCCATCCTGGTGATCCTGCCGCTGTCCTTCACCTCGGGTGAGCTGCTCGTTCTATCCCCCGCCCGCCTGGTCGCTCCGGTGGTACCGCGAGTTCACGGCGGGGCCCATGTGGACGCAGGCCACCTGGAACAGTCGTCGGTGCTGGCGGCGGTGACGACGCTGGGGCGACCACGCGCCGGCATGCTGGCCGCCTTCGGGCTCCAGGGGCCTGCGCAGCCGGCTCAAGCCCGTGCTCTTCGGGCTCTCGCCCTGCCCTCATCATCCCGCCGGTGATGGTCGCGGTGGCCCTGTTCTACTACTACGCGCGGCTCGGCCTGGTGGGCACGTTCATGGGCTGGTGCTGGCGCATACCGTGCTGGCGCTCCCTTCGTCGTCATCACGGTGGCGGCCACCCTGCAGGGCTTCGACGCGAACCCGCCCGCGGGCGGCGGCCAGCCTCGGCGCTTCCCCTCCAGACGTTCTGGAAGGTCACCGCTGCCGCTCATCCTTCCGAAGCGCTCCGGGGCGGTCTTTGCCTTCGTGACCTCGTTCTGACGAGCTCCTCGTCATCCTCTTCGTGGGCAGTCCCGAGCAGCGCACCCTGCCCCGGCAAATCTGCGAGCGGCGTCAGCGAGACCATGAGCCCCACCGTGGCCGCCGCCGCCGCGGTCGTGCTGATCGCGGTGTCCCTCATCCTCATGGCGGTGGTCGAGCCTCTGCGCCGTCGCAGCGAGCGCCTCCGCGGTGGAGCCATTCCATCATGACCTTGGCGGAGACGATCACGGGACCTTCTACGGCACCACGGACGTGCATCGAGGGTGGCCTGGTCGTCGCCTTCGACGGAGCCGAGCATCGCCTCATCCGTGACGGCGCGGTCGTGCACGCGGCGACCGCATCGTGCACGTGGGCCGCCGGTATACCGGCCCGCGGGCGGAAACCATCGACGCGCGGGGCAAGCTGGTGATCCCGGGCCAGATCAGCGGGCACGCGCACGTCTCCGCCCAGGAGGGCGGCGCGGCTCTGATGATCGACGGCGGCCGCCGCGAATTCTTCCGCTCCGGCTTCCCGAACCATCTGCCCACCCGGGGCGACGGCGGCACCTCCTTCATGCGATGAAGCCGACGGGCGCGCCTCCCTGCGGCTTCGCGCGCCTGCCTCCTGGTCCGCCACGGCATCACCACGGTGGTGCCCTTCGCGCCGGGCGGAGCGGACGCCGGCGCCACTACATGGTGGAAGAGGCCACCCGTTTCGGCGTGCGGATCTACCACGCGCCGGCGTCGTGCTGAGCGGCTGTCGCTATTTCTTCGACGGCGACGGCCGCCTCCGGCGGGTGATCGACGAAGCCGCCGGGCCTCGCGCGCTCGAGGCCACCGCCGCCTTCATCCAGAAATACGACGGCGCCGCCGGGATGGATCGAGTGCGCGGCCTGGTCACCGTCGACGCAGTTCTACAATGCCACACCACGCCTCCTGCGCGAGGCGCCGCGCGCTGGCGACCCGGCTGGGCGTGGGCTCACCATGCACTTCTGCGAGCAGGTGCTCGAGTTCCTGGACACGTCGTCCGCGCCACCGGCAAGACACCGGCGGCGTGTGCTGCGAGACGAGGCGTGCTGGGCCCCGACGTCCTCCTCGCGCATGCCGTCTATCTGGCCGGACATCGCGCCACCGCCTACCCGCACACCGGCGACCTCGAGATCCTCGCGGGGCTCGGGCACCTCGGTGGCGCATGCCCCCGCCGGCTTCGCCCGGCGCGGGATCATGCTGGAGAGCTTCGACTGCACACCGGCCGCCGGCGTCAACTCCGGTGATGGGCACCGACGTATATCCCTCGACATCCTGAGCAGATGCGGACGGCGGCCTCGCCGGCAAGCCTTTCGAGCAGAGCTCACGAGGCCGCGCCGGCGATAGCCGTTCAACGCGTTCCAACCTCGGTGGCGCCCCGCGCGCTGCGCCGGGACGACCTGGGAGTGGCTCGGCCGCCGGGGCCAGCGCCGACATCGTGATGCTGGACTGGGACAACCTCGACATCGCCCTTCACGGATCCCATTCGCGCCCTCATCTATCAGGGCTCGCCGGACATGGTGCACACCGTGATCCGCGAAGGGCGCGTGCTGCTCCAGGATCAAGCGCCTCCGTCTGCGACGAGCCGAGGTGCGCTGGCGCGCCGCGCGGCGCTCCGCCGAGCGGCGTGCGGCGCTTCCGGCCGACCACTGGGCCGGCCGCAGCGTCGACGAGGAGTTCCCGCCGGCGATCCAGCCCGGCAGGGCGCGTGAACCCACCGTCCGTTTCGAAGCTGTCCAGCGAGCTATGACGGGCGCACCCTGGTGGTGCGCGATCTCTCCTCGACGTCGCCCCCGGCGAATTCTCTCACGCTACTCGGGCCTCCGGCTCCGGCAAGACGACCACCTCATGCGATGCTGGCCGGCTTGAGACTCCTCACCGAGGGCGGTGAGATCCTCCTCGACGGCGCCTGATCACGCGTCTGCCGCCCCACAAGCGTGACATCGGCATGGTATTCCGGAACTACGCCCTTCCCGCACATGACGGTGTGGCATGAACGTGGCCTTCCCTCGCCATCCGGGTCCGGAACTGGACGAGGTCGCATCGCGAGCGGGCAGGCGCTCGCGGGTGGTCAAGCTCGTCGGCTGGCCTGAGGCACGCCGTCCCGCCTCGCCTGCCGGCGGTCAGCAGCAGCGCGTGGCGCTGGCCCGCGCCGCCGTCTTCAATCCTGGCGTCTGGTCCTCCTCGACGAGCCGCTGGGCGCGCTGGACGAAGCAGCTGCGCGAGCAGATGCAGTACGAGCTGAAGCAGATTCACGAGGCGCTCGGCGTCACCATGGTCTATGTGACCCACGATCAAGCGCGAGGCCTCGACCATGTCCGATCGCATCGCGGTGTTCAACGCCGGACGCCTCCAGCAGGTGGATGCGCCGCGCTCGGTCTATGAGCAGCCCGCCAACGCCTTCGTGGCGCAGTTCATCGGCGAGCAGCAATAGCCTCAGCCGGGGACAGTGGTGGAGCGCGCGGCGACCGCCGGATGGTGCGGATCGCGGAGGGCTGCGTGATCGAGGCCATGACCGCCGACGCCCTGGGCCGGCGGCGCCGCGGCTGTCGCCTATCCGCCCCGGAGCACCTGGTCCCTGCGCTCCGACGTCGGGCGCCTACGCCGAAATACGCTGGCCGCGCGCGTCGAGGATCTCATCTATCAGGGGATACTGCCCGCATCCGGCTCAGCGTCCTCGACGGGCGCGAGCTCATCGCCAAGGTCCCCATCCGCTTCGCCGGACATGAACTTCAAGCGCGCCGATACCATCCCCGTCGCCCGGCAGGCCGAGGACGGCCGCGCCTTCACCCCGGAGCGGTAGCGGCCATGCCCGACCCGCGCCCCTTCCAGGTCATCCGCGGCGGCCGCATCCTGAGCCTCCCCTCGCATCGCGGCGAGCCCGGCGACGTCCTTCTCGAAGGCGACACCATCCGCGCGGTGGGCCCTCCCGGGCTCCCGGCTCCGGCCGACGCCGGGGTCATCGACGCGCGCGATCGCCTGCTCCTGCCCGGGCTCGTCAACGCGCATACGCATGCGCACGGCGCTCTCGGCAAGGGCCTGGCGGGCGATCGCTGGTCGCTGGAGCTCCTGCTCAACGCGAATCCCACCATTACCGCCGAGCGTACCCTCGAGGACAAGCGGCTCTGCGCCGCCCTCTCGGCGGTGGAGATGGTGCGCAAGGGCGCCACTGCCTGCTTCGATCTCTTCGTCGAGTTTCCCGTTCCGACCGTCGACGGCGTGTTCGCGGTGGCGGGAGGGCTATCGCGAGGTCGGGCTCCGCGCGGTGGTGGCGCCCATGATCAGCGATACGACTCTGTATGCGGCCATCCCCGGTCTCCTGGACGCGTTCCCGGAAGCGGAGCGCGAGCGGCTCCGGCGCATCCAGGCCGCGCCGACCGCCACCAGTCTGGCGGCCTGTCGGGAGATCCTCCGGCGCTGGCCCTTCGACCGCGCCCGGCTCCGGCCCGGCCTCGGGCCGACCATCCCGCTCCACTGCAGCGACGAGCTGCTCACGGGCTGCCGCGATCTCGCGCGAGAGTGGGGCGCGCCGCTGCAGACCCACCTCGCGGAGTCGAGAGTCCAGGCGCTGGCCGGCCCGGCGCGCTGCGGCGAGAGCCTCACCGCCCACCTCGATGCGCTCGGCCTGCTCGCGCCCGGCTTCAGCGCGGCACACGCGATCTGGATCGACGCCGACGATATCCGCCGCCTGGCCGACCGCGGGGCCGCGGTGTCACATAATCCTCTGAGCAATCTCCGCCTCGGCTCGGGCATCGCGCCCGCTCACGCGCTGCACGCGGCCGGCGTCCGGATGGCGATCGGCACCGACGGCGCCAACACCTCGGACTCGCAAAGCGTGTTCGAGGCATTGCGCCTCGCCGCCTACCTCTCGCGCGTCCGCACCGGCGATCCACGGAGTGGCTCTCGGTGGACGACGTCCTCATGATGGCGACATCCGGCGGCGCCGCCCTTCTGGGCTTCCCCAGCTCGGCCGCATCGCGGGAGGGCATCAGGCCGATCTCGTGTTCCTCGACCTCCGGCACGTGAGCTATGTGCCCCTGCGCGACGTGACGCTGCAGGTGGTGAACGGCGAGAGCGGGCTGGCCATCGATGGCGTGATGATCGGCGGTCGCTGGGCGCTTCAAGGCGGCCGCATGGTCTCGGTGGACGAAGATCGCCTGCGCGGCCAGGTCGCCGAGGCGGTGGAGCGCCTCGCCTCCGCGACCCACGGACGGCGCGAGATCTCCCGCGCGCTCGAGCCCTATCTCAACGCGTTCTGCCTGGCCCAGTCGCAGCAACCGCTCTAGTGCTATCGTAGGACCCCTGAACGAGGAGGGGTCCTCATGGCCCATGAAGACCATCGTCGCGCTGCCCGGGGAAGGCATCGGGCTCGAGGTCGTGGACGCCACCTGCGAGCTCCTGGCGGCCACCGGCCTGCCGCTCAAGATCCTCACGCCGCCGCAGGGCGCGCCGCTGTCGGAGGAAACCAAGCGGGCGGCCCGCGAGGCGGACGGCGTGCTCTTCGGCGCCGCCGGCCCCGCCACCTCGCCGGTGGTGTCCCGGCTCCGCTGGGAGATGAGCGCGTGGGCGGGCATCCGGCCCATCCGGTTCTATCCGGGCATGCGCTCGCCGCTGGCGGACCCGGAGGGCATCGACTATGTCCTCCTGCGCGAGAACAGCGAGGGGATCTATCCCGGGCGCGAGGGCCAGCTCGCCGATATCGTCCGGCTCATGCCTGACCTCAGTGACCGCACGGGGCGCACCCTGAAGGAATACGGCACCGAGGGCCGCTTCGCGGTCAAGGTGGTCACGCCGCGCGGCGCCGAGCGCATCGCTCGCTTCGCCGCCGATCTCGCGAAGAAGCGCCAGGCGCGGGGCAAGCCCGGCAAGGTGACCTGCGTCACCAAGTCGAACGTGATGCGCCAGACCGACGGGCTCTTCCAGGAGATCGCCGAGCGCGTGGTGCGCGCGGCGGGCGGGATCGAGTTCGAGCACTTCCACGTGGACGACGCCGCGCGGCGCCTGGTGCGCTTCCCGAAGTCCATGGACGTGGTCCTCTGCATGAACCTCTACGGCGACATCCTCTCGGACCTGGGCGCGGAAACCGCCGGCGGCCTCGGGCTGGCGCCCTCCGGCAACTTCGGCGACGACGGCTGGGCCTACTTCGAGTCGGTCCACGGTTCCGCCCCCGACATCGCGGGCCGCGGGATCGCCAATCCCACCGCGACCATTCTCTCCGCCGCGCTCATGCTCGAGCACATGGGCCTGGGCGCCGACGCCCAGCGCCTCGAGTCCGCGGTGGGCCGCGTCTACCGCGACGGCAAGATGCTCACCCCCGATCAGGGCGGCACCGCCACCACCGCGCGCGATGGCGCAAACGGTCGCTGGCCGCCTACAGGAACGCCTGATGCCCACCAGCCAGCAGGACAAGGCCCTCCGCTTCCGCGCGCTGCACGAGGCGCCCGGCTCCTTCGTGATCCCCAATCCCTGGGACGGCGCCTCCGCGCGCGTCCTCGCCGGCCTCGGCTTCCCGGCGCTCGCCACCTCGAGCGGCGCCCAGGCCGGCACGCTCGGCCGGCGCGACGGCAAGGTGACGCGCGACGAGGCCCTGGCCCATTGCCGCGCCATCGTGCTCGCCACCGAGCTCCCGGTGGCGGCGGATCTGGAAAAAGGCTTCGGGGACAAGCCTTCCGACGCGGCGGAGACCATTCGCCGCGCCGCCGAGGTCGGCCTCGTCGGCGGCTCCATCGAGGACGCCACCGGCGACAAGGACAAGCCCCTCTACGATCTCGCCACCGCCGCCGAGCGCGTGGCGGCGGCGGTGAAGGCGGCCCGCGCGCTCTCCTTCCCCTTCACCCTCACCGCGCGGTCGGAGAACTTCCTGCGCGGCAACCCCGACCTGGCCGACACCATCGCGCGGCTTCAGGCCTACGAGCAGGCCGGCGCCGACGTGCTCTTCGCCCCCGGGCTCCCGACCTGGCGTCGGTGAAGGCGGTGTGCGCCGCGCTGAAGAAGCCGTTCAACTTCATGGTGGGGATCAAGGGAAGTCCTTCACGGTGGCCGAGCTGACGGCGGCGGGGGTGAAGCGCATCAGCCTTGCCACCTCGCTCTACCGCGCGGCGATGACGGGGCTCCTCGCCGCGGCGCGCGAGGTGAAGGACAAGGAGCACCTTCGGGTACGTGGACACGTCGGTGCCCACGCCGGAGCTCAACGCGTTCCTGGAATAGGAGCGGGAGGAACCGCGCGGCCGGCGCGCGCTCGATGGAGGGCGCGCGCCGGCCGGATGCGGACGCGCTAGACGGTGACCGCGCGGTAGACGGGCGTGCGCCACTCCGGGAAGCGCGAGTCCACGCCACGCACCACGTTCATGTAGGTGTCCATCAGCCGCTGGGTGAGCGGCCCCACCCCGCCCTGCCCCAGCTTGGAAGCGGTCCACCGAGAGGATGGGCGTGATCTCGTAACCGCTGCCGCAGAAGAACGCCTCGTCGGCGACGTAGAGCTCGGTCCGCGCGATGTGGCGCTCCACCACGTCCATGCCCAGCGCGGGCGCGATGGACTCGATGAGGGTGGTGCGGGTGATGGATTCCAGGATGTCCGAGGTCAGGGGCGGCGTGATGAGCTGCCCGCGCCGGATCATGAAGAAGGTCGCCCCCGAGCCCTCCGCCACCGTCCCGCCCTGATTGAGGAAGATGGGCGCGTCGTAGCCGTCGGCCTTGGCCTGGAGGGTGGCGAGGCGGCCGTTCTGATAGTTGGACCCGGACTTGAGCCGGATGGGGATGGCATTGTCCGAGGTGCGCTGCCACGAGGTCACGCAGCAGTTGAGGCCCGAGCCCTCGGTGATGCGCGCGCGGCGGCGCGGATTGATGTAAAGCCCGGTGGGCGAGGTCGCGTCGAGCCCGGCCCCGCTCACATAGGCCACCAGGTGCATGTGCACGTCCTCGCGCAGCTCATTGCCCTTGAGCGTGTCGCGCACCGCCTCGTAGAGATCGAGATCGGCGTAGGGCACGGTGAACCGCATCATCTTCATGGACTCGCGCAGCCGGGCGAAGTGCTCCGGCGAGGCGGAAGGCGTAGAGCTCTCCGTCCTTCTCGTTCCAGTAGGCGCGAAGCCCCTCGAAGACGTTGGTGGCGTAGAACACCGCCGCGGTGTTCACCGGCAGCACCGCCTCCGCCTGCGAGACCAGCTTCCCGTTCATCCAGATCCTGAGCTCTTTCGTGTTGCTCGGCATGCGCTCGACGTCCCCCTGTGGCGAGGCCCTGACCTCGGCCTCGGCTCCCGGAAAGAGTAGCAAAATTTGAGGCGCTTCGGGAAGCGCGGCTAGGACCGCGGCGGCGTGTGCTCGAATGGAAGCTTGGTGTAGCGCGCCTTGTCCACCTCGACCACCAGCGTCACGCGGCCCGCGTACCCACGCATGGGAAAGGGCTTGCCGGTATATTTCTGCGAGATCGCGTCTACGATCTTGAGCTCCGGATCCGGCCGGCGCTCCACCACCCGGCCGCGGAGCTGCGCCTCCTCGTAGGGATTCCCGAAATCCACGATGGACAGGGCCACCCGCGGATCGCGCTGGCTGTTCCGGGCCTTGAGCGAGCCCTCACTGGTGCAGAAAATCAGCCGATCCCCCTCGCGGCCCACCCAGATCGGGGTGCTGCTGGGCGAGCCGTCCGGCATGAGGGTGACCAGGTGCGCGAAGTTCGGGCGGTCGACGAGCTGCTTGATCTCGGCGGACAGGGGTGTCGGCATGGGAAGCCCTCCTGGAGTTTGGACGCGATCCGGACCCGATGGGTTTCACAATCGCGAACGTCTCGGGGGTGACTTGACCCCGGCCCGGCCGCGGGAGCAGGATCGGACGGGATGAAACGCAGCGACGCGCGCATCCTGACCACCCAGGCCGGGAGCCTGCCCCGCCCGGACGATCTCATCGAGCTGAACCGCGCCCGCGCGGCGGGCGAGTCCGGGGACGAGGCCGGCTATCAGGCCCCGCCTGGGCTCGGCGGTGGCCGAGGTGGTCCGGCGCCAGCACAGCGCAGGCATCCATGTCCCGGGCGACGGCGAGTTCGGCGAAGGCCATGGGGCAGAAGGTCAACTATGGCGCCTGGTGGAGCTATTCCTTCCAGCGCCTGGGCGGCCTCGAGCTCGGCGATGGAGCTGTACCGCCTGCCCGCCCAGCGCTCCTCACCCGGCCGCGTGCGTCTCACCAGCTTCTCCGACCGCCGCGACCGCGCGCTGTTCCCCGGCGCCTATGCCGATCCCGACTCGGGCGTGTCCACCAACCGCGGCGGCCCCGGCATGAAGCTGCCCGTGTGCAAGGGCCGCTCACCTATACGGGCCACGAGGCGGTCCGGGCCGACATCGCCCACATGAAGGCCGCGCTCGACGCGGCCGGCGTGGACGAGGGCTTCATGACCTCGATCGCGCCGGGTAGCGCCTCGCGCATCGGCAACGAGCACTACCGGACGGAGGAGGAGCTCATCTTCGCCTGCGCGGAGGCCATGCGCGAGGAGTACAAGGCTATCCTCGACGCAGGGCTCGTGCTCCAGCTCGACGATCCCGCCCTCGCCGAGAACTGGGACATGATCAATCCGGCGCCCTCGGTGGAGGAGTACCGCGCGCTTTCCATGATCCGCGTGGAGGCGCTCAATCACGCGCTGCGCGGGCTCCCGAAGGAGCGCGTGCGCTTCCACCTCTGCTGGGGCAGCTGGCATGGGCCTCACGTCACCGACATCCCCCTGCGCGACATCGTGGACGTCATGCTGGCGGTGGACTGCCGGGCCTATTCCTTCGAGGCCGGCAATGTCCGTCACGAGCACGAGTGGAAGGTGTGGCAGGACGTGAAGCTTCCCGACGGCAAGCTCATCATCCCGGGCGTGGTGAGCCATGCCACCAATGTGGTCGAGCATCCGGAGCTGGTGGCCGACCGCATCGTGCGCTTCGCCCGACTGGTCGGGCCCGAGCGCGTCATCGCGGGAACGGACTGCGGGCTGGGTGGGCGCGTGCATCCGGAGGTCGCCTGGGCGAAGCTGGAAACGCTGGCCAAGGGCGCGGCCCTGGCCACGAAGCAGCTCTACGGAGGCTCGTCATGAGCGTGGCCACGTCGATTCGCATCCGTCAGATCGGACCCTGCTTCGCCGGCGAGGTCGAGGGACTCGACCTCAGCCGTCCCCTCTCGCCGGAGGAGAACGCCGCCGTGCACGCGGGCATGGACCGGTACGCGGTGCTGGTCTTCCACGACCAGAAGCTCGACAACGACCAGCAGCTGGCGTTCACGCGCGGCCTGGGCGACATCGAGCACGCCATCGGCACCGGGCTCCGCGCCGAAAATGACGCGCGCCTCCCCACCACCTTCGCGGACGTGTCCAACCTCAACAAGGACAACCAGGTGTTCAAGCGGGACGACCGGCCGCGGCTCTTCGGACTCGGCAATCGCCTGTGGCACTCCGACTCCTCCTTCAAGCCGACCCCGGCGAAGTACTCCCTGCTGCACGCCCGCAGCATCCCTCCCGGGGCGGCAACACCGAGTACGCCGACATGCGGGCCGCCTACGACGCGCTGGACGACGAGACCAAGGCGGAAGTGGAGGGCCTGATCTGCGAGCACTCGCAGATCTTTTCCCGGTCCATCCTGGGCTTCACCGACTTCACCGACGAGGAGCGGGCGCGGTTCGCCCCCGTGCGGCAGGTGCTGGTGCGCACCCATCCGGTCACGGGCCGGAAGTCGCTCTACCTCTCCTCGCACGCGGGCGGGATCCTCGGCTGGCCGGTGCCGGAGGCGCGGGCCTTCCTGCGCGACCTGGTCGAGCACGCCACCCAGCGCCAGTTCGTGTACTCGCATGCGTGGCGGGTGAACGACCTCGTCATGTGGGACAACCGCCAGACCATGCACCGCGCGCGCCCGTTCCCGGCGCACGAGCCGCGGGACATGCGGCGCACCACGCTCATGGGCGACGGGCCCACCACGCCGCAGGTCTGAGGCGTGAGTGCCGTGGACGTCCGGCGTCTGGGCTCCAAGATCGGCGCCGAGGTGCGGGAGTCGACGTCAAGACGCTCGACGACGCGGGCTTCGCCGCCGTCTACCGCGCCTGGCTCGACGCCAATGTCCTCGTGATCCCGGACCAGAAGCTCGAGATCGACGAGTTCCTGCGCTATAGCCGCCGCTTCGGGCTCGTGCACCCGCACCCGTCCAAGAGCACCCGCCATCCGGACGTCCCCGAGATCACCGCTGCTGGGCGTGGACAAGTTCGGTCGCCGACGGCGCGCTCAACCTGGCCATCTATCGCCGCGGCGCCGAGGGCTGGCATACCGACGGCGCCTACGACGACGAGCCCGTTCAAGGCCACCCAGCTCTACGCGCTCGCCATTCCCAGCCAGCGGCGGCGACACCTTCTTCGCCAGCATGTACGCGGCTCACGACGCGCTGCCGCGAGATCTCCGGCGACGGCTGGAGGGACGGCGGGGCGCCTTCACCTATGGCGGCCGGCGGCAGGGCACCGCGCTCCTCAACCCGGAGGACCGCGACCGGCCGCCCGCCTTCCATCCCATCATCCGCACGCATCCGGAGACCGGGCGGCGGGCGCTCTACTTCGATCCCGGCAAGATCCTCTACATCGAGGGGCTGCCCGCCGAGGAGAGCGACGCGGTGATCGAGGAGCTGAGCGAGCGCATGATCCAGCCCGACGCGCAGTACCGGCACCGCTGGCGGGTGGGCGACATCGTCATCTGGGACAATCGCTGCTTCTACCACAAGGCGGCCGGCGACTATCCGCCCGAGGAGGACCGCATCCACTGGCGCGTGTCCATCAAGGCGGCCGGCGGCGCACCAACGCTCTTTCCCGCTGAACGCGCTAGGCTCGTCGCGCCCGGCGGCGTGACTGCCCTGCCCGCGCGGCGCGCGACCGTTCGCCTGACCGCCGTGATGGCGGTCGACGCGCTGCCGGTGATCACCCGCCCGGCCTGGGGCGGCTTGGTCAGCCAGACGCGCATCAGACGCCATTGCTGCGGCCGGTGGTGATGTCGTAGTCGATCCCCACGATCCAGCCGTGGCTGAACCCGTCCCAGCAACCCCAAAGCATGCCCTCCCGTGCCGGGCCGCGGCTGTCGTCGCGAAGCCTGAAGCCGAAGGCCCGACTCGGGGGAGCCAGCGGGAACTGACGACCACCTCGACGTCGATCTGGTCCGACGGGGACCGTACTTCGTGCCCAGCTCGTGCACCCGCAGCAGGTTGAGCAGCCCGATGATCTGTAGTCTCTCGGCACGCTTTCTGCCTCTCGCGGGCCGTCTACCTGGCGATCACGCGGATGATCCGCCGGTCCGGCAACCGGATCGTGGATGAAATCGATACGCACCGGCCGATCGCGATTGAACGCGTCGCGCAGCACGGCGGAGCATGCCCTTTGCCGCCCGCCCGCGCTCGTCTCGCGCAGCTGGAAGCCGAAGGCCTCTCCGGCTCGCTGTCGAGCCACACGATGACCTCGGCGCGTCGATGTGGTCGGTGGTCGGCGCCAGCCCGTGCCCAGCTCGTGGACGCGCAGCAGGGTAATCCGGCCCTGGGCCCTGGACGCTGTCCACAGTCCAGTCCGGAGGGAGCGGGTTCTTGTAGGCGAGGAGGCCGCGATTGCTCGTCGCCACGCAGAGCGCCCGCGGGCAGGACACGAAGTCGTAGGCGGCATTGTTCCCGCGCGCGGCGACGCCAGGCCACCATCAGCGGCTCCAGGTCGCGCCGTCGAGGTATGAAAACGCGCCTGCGGCCGACGGCGAAGCGGGCGCCCGGACGATCAGGGTCGAAGAGCATGTCGCGGATGAGGGCCTGAGCGATTGCCGTCGTACGGGCTGTCGAAGGGAAAGGTGCCGTTCTCGGTGACGGCGCGCTCGAGCGACGCGTCGACGACCTGCTGGCGCCGCCGTCGACGGGACCGGAACATGCGCCTCGCCAACGACGTACACGAGGCCCGTGGACGATAGGGTCCACGTAGAACCGGCGGGCCATGCCCGAGCGACCTGGTTCGGCCTCGGCGACGGGGCGGCACGAGACGCTGCCACGCCGCCATGCCCGACCATTTCCACAGCCGCGCCGCCCGAACTGCGGCATCCCCGTGTTCTGGTCGCCCATTTCCGTAGAACACCGATTGCGTGTCCGCCGGAGGCCTGACGACGCAGATCGCCGGGTCGGGCAGCGGCGGGCCACCCGGAAGGCGCGCACGGTGTGGGCCCGTCCGACGTATTGGGAGTCTCCCCGCCAACCTGCGCGCCGGAGATGATGCGCACCAGCTTGTGGTCCGCACCAGCTCGGGCCCCTCGTCGGTGAAGCGGATGACGATGAAGTCGGTGTCGGCCGGAACTGCTCGCCGCGCGCGGCGTGAGAATGAGCGGGCGATAGCCCAGGCCGGGGTAGCTCACCGCCGACCACGCCGCATTGAGGCCGTTGAGGGCGGCGACGGGATCGTCGGCGTTCAGCGCCTGAGGATCTTGCTGGCCAGCGGCGGCGCCCCGGGGATGTACCGGGCGTGGGCGTGCTCAGCGAGGCGGCCGGGGCGGATGTCCGGGTTCACGTAGAGGTGCAGGCCCTGGCCGACGCCGTCGCCTCATGCGTCGCGCGGCGCGAAGACGAGCATGCGTGCGGGCTGCCGGGGGTCGGCGAAGGCGCAGTCGTTGTCGCCCCCCACGTAGTTCTGCGTCTCCCAGGTGAGGCCGCCGTCGGGGCTGAGAAGCCGGAGTTGTCCCCCATGCCCATGCAGACGGCGGCCGCCGTCGGCCCGGGATTGACCGCCACGTTCACCAGGCCTAGCGTCGAGAGCCCGCGGCCGTTCGTCCAGGTCTTTGGCGCCGTGTCGATACCACGTTCGCGCCGCCGTCGTTGACGAGGAGGATGCGGCCGGCGGCCGCGGGCCGCGGCCCGTAGGGCACCTGCCACTGGAAGCTCGGGGTGAAGGCCAGCCCATGGGGATCGAGGTGGCAGTTGACGCCCCGATGGTGCACCCAGTCCGTGGTCGCCGCCGCCCGCCTACGCATCGCCTGGGTGGTGCGACGATCCGACGCAATGAGGTAGAGCTCCCCGTTGGGCGACGTGCGGCAGCACGAATCCGGTCCCGCTGTCGGTGGTGCCGCCGAATCCCAGCGCCATCGGGCCGAGGCGCGTCCAGGTGCCGGGAGCGCCCGAGGTGATCAGGGGATACTCGCCGCGCCAGACTATCCCCTCGCTGTTGTCGATCGCCGGGTTGTGCTCGAACGTCGACAATGTAGAGCACCCGGGAGTTCTGGGGGGTGTATCCCGATTGCTGCGCGCGCAGAAGCCGGGGCCGTCCGGACGGCGCCGAGGGCAAGCGCCATCGGCTCGACGCGCCACGTGCGCCCACCGTTCAGCGAGTACCAGACGCGGGAGCCCACGGCATAGACGCCGGCGGTTGCGCTGACGGCGACCAGCCACGACGTACCAGACGCGCTCGTCGGCCCTCCATAGGCGTGGGACGCTCTCCTCTGTCCACGCAGAGCCTGCCGTCGGCGTTCTGGGCAACCGCGTACCCGCCCGCGGCCAAGATCAGGTTGGGGTCGTGGGTCCGGGGCCACCGCGAGACAGCTCGCCATCTCCACGACACCGGCGCGGACGAACTGGTGACCCGGCTCCACGAGCCGCCCCGCCGGCGGACCGCCAGACGCCGCCCTGGTCGGGGCGCCGGGCATCGCGACCCACCGCGGCGAAGACGATGTCCGGGTTGTCCGGCGAGAGATCAGAAGATCGTAGACGCTCGGGACGAGGAGGGTGCCGGGAAACCGTCGATACCGGCGTGAGGCTGCGGCCACCGAGGTGCCACCAGGTGCCGCCACCGTCGTCGGAGAGCGCCACACGCCGGAATGGCCGCCGAGGTAGGCGCGCGTTCCATCCGCCGACAGCGACGCAGAGGCCCTTGCCGGATACCGATTGGTAGTCGCGATTGAAGTGGAGCTGAGTGTTGTCGTCGCGCGGGCTGACATCCTCAATGCGCATGCCCAGAGCCGCCGCTCGCCCGAGCCTGCTCTTTCACCCACCCGGCAGTCGTCAATACGATCTTCCCGGCGGATCGGGCGTCACACGAGCGCGCGGAGCCTGGAGAGGGGGCGCGTCGTGCCGCGCCGACACCAGCACCATGTCGTCGAAACCGAGCGTCTTGAGGTATCGCAGGCGCTCGGCCACCACGGAGCGCGGCCCCACGAGATCGAAGGGATCGTCCGGTCCGTCGGGGCTCGGCTTCTCGGTCTCCAGGCGCACGTTCACATTCGTGAGGACCGTGCGCGCTTGCCGCCGAACCACGAAACGCGCGATCCTCCGCCAAGGAGCGGGCCGGCGCGTTGACGCGGGCCCGGCGCGGGCGCCCGCGACCGTCCCATCGAGCTTTGACCCCGATGCCATCGCCGGGCAGGATCGTCGTCATGGCGCCCGCCGCGCACGCACTTCTCGATGATCCGCAACTTTCACCTGGCGGATCTCTTCACCATCGCCAACGGATTCTGCGGCGTCGGCGCCCTCTTCGAGGCCATGCGATTCCTCACCACCGGGATCGCCGCCATGCTCTACACGGCGGCGCTCCTGATTCCCCTCGCGTTCGTCTTCGACGTCCTGGACGGGCGCATCGCGCGCTGGCGGCATGCCGCGTCACCGATGGGGCGGGAGATGGACTCGCTTGCCGACGTGATCTCCTTCGGCGTGGCCCCGGCCGGTATCGCCTTCGCCGCCGGCCTCACCAGCCGGCTCGACCAGCTCGTCCTCATGTACTTCGTGGGCTGCGGGCTGAGCCGGCTGGCCCGGTTCAACGTCACCGCCGACGCGCTCGCCACCGAGACGGGCAAGGTCCGCCACTTCGAGGGCACCCCATCCCGACGAGCATCGTGCCCCTCGGGCTCCTGATGCTCGCCTTCCATCAGGGGAGCGCTCTACCCCGTCCGGGTGCTCGGCGCGGAGCTACACCTCACCGTCCTGCTCTTCCTCCTCTCCGGCAGCCTGATGATCAGCAAGACGCTGAAGATCCCCGAGGTCTAGGCGCCGAGCTCGCGGAGCTCCCGTAGATAGCGCGGCGTCGTGCCGTGAGGGGACCAGCACCACGTCGTCGAAGCCCAGCTCCCGGAGGTGGCGGAGCCGCTCCAGGATCACTGACCGCGGCCCGACCAGATTGAAGGGATCGTCCGGCCCGTCCGGGCCTCGGCTTCGGCGGCGTCGAGTCGCACGTTCACGTTGGTGAGGACGGCCCCTGCCCTCCGAACGCGCGGAAGCGCGCGATGCCTCGGCGATCAGCCGCCACGAGCTCCGGGCGCCCGAGCCCACCCAGCCGTCGAACTCCCTGGCGGCGCGCTCGATCCAGCGAGAACCCGCCCACGAGCCGATGAGAATGGGCGGCCCGCCCGCGGCGACGGGCCAGGGCGCGCCCAGCTCCGCCTCACCCACCCGGGCGCCCGTCCAGAGCTTGCGCATGATTCCGAGCGAGGCGTCGAGCTGGCGGAGAAGCGCGCCGCGAAATCCACCCCCACCGCCGCGAAATCGGCGGCGGTGGATCCCGCGCCCACGCCGAGCCGCAACCGTCCGCCGCAGACGAGATGCGTGGTCAGCACCGATGGGCCAGCTCCATGGGGCGCGCAATGGGACCTGAAGCACGCCGTGCCGAGCTCGATGGTTCGCGTCACACACTCGAGCCACCGCGAGCGCGGTGAGCGGATCGGAGGAGGCGTGCCGCGGCCGAGCGAGTCGAAGACCCAAGCGCTGTCGAAGCCGGCCGCCCGATCCGCTGGGCCGCGCGCGCGAGACTCTCCGGCTCGAGCGGACGGCCCGTCGTCGAGCCGCGGCAGGGTGACGCCGAGACGCATGCGCGACGGTCCTATGCCGGCGCGCGGATGCAGCGCCCCGCCCGCGGGGCACCTGGCGGGCGGTGGCGCTGGTCCCCGAAGGTGTAGAGGAAGCTGGTGAAGCCCGCGTCGTAGTCCGAGGAGGCCGTTCTGCCCCGTCACCGCATCCGCGCGTCATGGTGACGCGGCGCATCCCCGCGTCCACCTGCCGCGCGATCCCACGGGACGGCGGGCGCAGCAGTCCAGGGGCTCGCGGAGCTCGGGCCGAGCGCGGCCTGCGCCACCAGTCGCTGGAACTCCGCCTCCGCTGCCGCCGCCCGCGAGCACGCGCGGTTGCGATACAGCCGCCTCGAAGAGGCGGCCCTGCGCGAGCAGGCTCGCCGGACGCGATCAGCGCCTGATACCGCCAGCACCTTGCGCTGCGTCCAGCTCGTTCCAGTACCCTTCCGGTGGCTGAACTCGTGCGCGATGATGTGCGGCTCGAGGAGGCCCACGTCCCTGAAAATGGCCACGTCACCTGACAGGATGTCGCAGGCGCCGCAGGGCGAACGGCAACGCGCCAGACCCATCAGCGCGAAGCCCGCGCACTTCGGCGCTGGTTCGCAGCGCGCCCGGCGATCCCGGCGATGTAGTCCGTCAGGTGCCGCGCTCGATAGCTACCGCCGCCTCGCGCCGCTGGAGCGCTCGAGGACCAGCTCGTCGTTCAGGCGGGCGGCGAGGACCGCCACTTCCCGTTCCCGCGTCTCCCGGCGGCATGGGCATCGAGGTGGCGCAGGTCGGCACCGAACTCCCGCCGGAAGGCGATCCGGCGGATCTGGCGCCGGTCGCGCCAGTCGCGCGCGACGCTTCCCAGGTAGGCGCCGAGCGCCACCGCTCTGCACCACGCCCGATCGGCGACGCGCGGAAGAGGATCTGGCCACCAGCGGCGCGGCCAGGAGATCCATGGGCGCCACCGGCCAGCAGTGGCGCGATTCGCGATGCGGACCTCGTCCACCGGGTCGGTCTCGGGAGCCGCGCCTTCTCCATCTGCCTCACCCGCCGCGCGCGCGGCTTGGCCACGATGGCCTCCAGGCCGGCGTCGCGGCAGAGCGCGTTGAAGCGGGCGACGTCGTCCGCGAGCGTCAGCGGTCGAGCCTTCGCCAGCTCGCTTCTCGGTCCGGCGCGCGAGGTCGTCGGTCGAGCGTCGCGGAGCGCCTGGGCGGGGCGGCGTCCGAGTAGCTCGATGAGCGCCGACCATGGTGGCCGATGCGGGTAGTTGAGCTGTGCCGGGGAACATGCGCGGATCCTCGGAGCGGACCTGGATCAGCTCGCTCCTCGATCGCGGTCAGCGTCTGCGCCGAGCGCTCGCCGCCGTCCTTGATGGCCGGCGCGCCTGCCACGCGGCCCGCCCAGCCTTCGGCCTGTGCGCGGACGTCGCGGAGCCGAGCACCGCGTCGTGCACGCGCGGTCAGGAGGTCGTGGGCCTTCTTCGCCCAGGCGAACTGCTCGCGCAGAGTCGGCGTCCGATGCCTGGCACTCGAGGATCCTTCGACGACCTCGAAGGCGCTGCGTCAGCGTCCGGCCGTTCACCGTGAGAGGCGGACCTGATAGGCCCCGGGCGGCACCCGCGGGGCCGTCAGCATCTCGACGCGTTCCGCCCCGGCCCTTGTTGTCCGGGAGCTTCGTCGCGTCGCGGGCCCGCGCAGGTTCCAGACGAACCGGTTGGCGCCGGCGTCCTTGGTGGGGCGCGGCTCCTCGTCGCCATCGGCCTCGGCCGGCGCCGGCGTGACGCCGAGCTCTTCGCTGCTCGCCGCTTCCGGCGTGCTGTCCGCCGGCGTCCTCGCGCGTCGGCCGTTGTCGCATCGCGGCTCGTGAAGGTGCGAAGCTCGCGGCCGTCGCGCGTCGAGGAAGCGTGAGGGCGAGATCGCCGCGCCGGCGCCTCCTTCAGCCAGTAGTGGACGATCACGCCGTTCGGCGGATTCTCGCCGGCGTCGAGTGGCGCCTCGATCTTCTCGCCGGTCGGCGCGGTGACCTGGCGATAGGCGTAGCCGAGCGAGCCGGCCAGGCGGTACGCGATCTCGCGTCCGGGCCCGGGCTTCGGCCCGTGCCCTCGGTACGCCCGCCAGCGCACGGCTCGGACGGGCGCGAAGAGATGCGCGTCGCGCGCTCGCGAGCTCGATCCGCCATCTGGTGCAGCGGCGTGAGGTCGTCGAGGATCCAGAAGGAGCGGCCGTGGGTGGCGACGACCAGGTCGGTGTCCTTCACGATCAGGTCGTGGATCGGCGCCACCGGCAGGTTCGACGCGCAGCCGCTGCCACGCGCCGCCGTCGTCGAAGCGACACCCACACGCCCGTCTCGGTGCCCGCGTAGAGCAGCCCGCGCCGGTTCGGGTCCTCGCGGATCACCCGCGTGATCTCGCCGTCCGGCAGATGCCTTCGGTGATGCGCTTCCAGGTGCGACCGTGGTCGGTCGTCTTGAACAGATACGGGCGCGTGTCGTCGAGCTTGTAGCGGGTGGCCGCCACGTAGCAGGTGGCGGCGTCGTGCGGCGACGGCTCCAGCACGCTGACGAGCGTCCACTCCGGCAGCTCGGGCGGCGTCACCGGCTGCCAGGTGCGCCCGCGATCGCGCGAGAGGTGCACGAGTCCGTCGTCGGTGCCGGCCCACAGCACGTCGCGCTCGTGCGGCGACTCGGCCAGCGCGAAGATCGTGCAGTAGACCTCGGCGCCGCGTGTTGTCGCGGCGTGATCGGCCCGCCCGACGGACCCAGCTTGGTCGGCGTCGTTGCGCGTGAGGTCTTCGCTGACGACCTCCCAGCGTCTGCCCCTCGTCGAGCGGAACGGAAGATGCGGTTGCCCGCGATCCACAGCTCGCGCGGATCCCAGCGCGAGTAGAAGAGCGGGGAACGTCCACTGGAAGCGGTAGCGGTGCTCGGCCGGCGCGGCGCCCATGCCGTAGGCCTCCGGCCACACGCTGATCATGCGCTCCTGCCCCGATGCGGTGGTCGTAGTGGATGAGCCGTCCCATGCCCGGGCCGCTGCCGACGAGCCCGCCGACCACCACGTTCGGGATCGCCCGGCTTCACCGCGATGTAGCCGCTCTCGCCGCCGCCGGGCTGGATCCACTCGATGGCCGTGATCGCGCCCCGGTGCGACTGGCTCGGCAGGCTGATCGCCCAGTTGTCCTGCTGGGAGCCGTAGATCCGGTAGGGCCGCTGGTCGTCGGCGCACACGTGGTAGAACTGCGCGGTCGGCTGGTTGTAGATCGTCGACCACGACTGCGCCGCCGTTGAACGACACGCAGGCGCCGCCGTCGTTGCCCTCGATCATCCGCCGCGGGTTGGCCGGGGTCGATCCACAGATCGTGGTTGTCGCCGTGGGGCGTCGCCACCTCCACGAACGTCTTGCCGCCGTCGATCGACTTCCACAGCGAGTAGTCGGCGACCCACACCGTGTCGACGTCGACTCGGATCGGCGAAGACGTGCATGTAGTACCAGGGACGTCCGCGCAGGCCGGCCTGCTCGCTGCCGCGCTGCCAGGTGGCGCCGGCGTCGTCCGAGCGGAACAGCGCGCCGTCCTCGGCCTCGACCACCGCGTAGACGCGCCGGCCGTCGGCCGGCGAGACCGGCGACGCCGATGCGCCCGAGCACGCCGCGCGGCAGGCCGGGTCGCGCGCGATGTCGGTCCAGCGTATCGCCGCCGTCGGTCGACTTCCACAGCGATGACTGCGGGCCGCCGCTCGCTCATCCCCACGGCGTCCGCTGCGCCTGCCACACCGCCGCGTAGAGCACGCGCGGGTTCTGCGGGTCCAGCGTGAGATCGACCGCGCCCGCCCGCTCGCTCTGGAACAGCGACGTGCTGCCACGTCCGCCCGCCGTCGCGCGAGCGGAGCACGCCGCGCTCGCGGTTGGGGCCCCAGGCGTGGCCCAGCGCCGCGACGTAGACGGTGTCGGGATCGCGCGGATCGACGCGCACCCGACCGATGTGACGGGTGTCGCGCAGGCCGAGGTTGCGTCCAGGTGCGGCCGCCGTCGGTCGGACCGGTAGACGCCGTCGCCGTGGGACACGTTGCCGCGGATGCACGCCTCGCCCGTGCCGGCGTAGATCACGTTGCGCGTCGGACGGCGCCACCGCGCAGCGCGCCGACGGCCGCGGTCTGCGAAGAAGCCGTCGGAGACGTTGTCCCAGTAGAGTGCCGCCGTCGGTCGTCTTCCACACGCCGCCGGCGCAGGCGCCGAAGTAGAAGGTGGAGCGGTCGGTGGGATGCCCGGCCACCGCCACCACGCGGCCGCCCGGTGCGGGCCGACGCAGCGCCAGCCGGAGCGAACTGAGCGCGCGCGGAGTCGATCGTCACGGGGAGCGTGGGCCGGGCGCTACTTGGCACGCGGGCCGACGATCAGGGACTGGCCCAGCTGAGGCGCGTACCAGGTGACCAGGAAGGCCGCGCACTCGAGCGTGAAGCTGTGGAACTTGTAGAAGACCTCCGCGATGACGAAGCGACGCCACGAGCGCGGGGGCTTCCTTGGGCCAGCGCGGGTGGGGATGCCCGCCTGCTTCACGTACGAGAACATGGATTGCCTCCTTGGCGTTGAGGTAGCGGTAGCAATAGCGCCCCCTCCGCCGCATGTCAAGGGCGCAGCCTCAGCGCTTGCCGTACTGGTCCTGCAGCACGCGCTTGAGCGTCTTGCCCGCGACGTTTCGGGGAAAGGCGTCCACCACCAGCACATCCGGACACCCGCTGGAACTTGGCGCCCACCCGCGCGCGTCGATCCACTCCGCCAGCCTCGCGTGGCGCGATCGCGCGATCGGCGTGGAGCACCACCGCCGCCACCGGCGTCTCGCCCCAGCGGGGGTCCGAGACGCCGAACACGGCCACTTCCAGCACCGACTCGTGCTGGATGGCGACCTCCTCGATGTCGCGCGGGTACACGTTGACCCCGCCCGAGATGATCATGTCCTTCTCCGGTCAACGAGGTAGAGATACCTCCTCGTCCACGTAGCCGAGATCGCCGGAGTGCAGCCACCCGTCCACGATGGCCTTCGCGGTCAGATCCGACGCTTGTAGTACTCCATCATGAGCGGGCCGCGACCGCAGATCTCGCCGATCTGCCCGGTGGGCACCTCGCGCCCCGCCTCGTCCAGGATTCGCATCTCGTAGAACCCGATGGGCACGCCCACCGACCCCGCCTTGCGCACAGCGTCGGCCCGGTCCAGCACGGTCATGAATCCTCGGTGAGGCCGTAGAGCTCGTAGAAGCGGCCCGGGAGCGCGGCGTTCAGCCGGTGCTTGTACTCGAGATGCAACGGCGCTCCCACCGACTGGAGCATCTCGATGGAGGGAGCCGCGCCGGTTCGAACGCGGGATGATTCAGGAGCGCGATGATCTGCGAGGCACCAGGACGAGGTGGGTCACGCGCGAGCGCTCGATCTCCCCGGAGCAGTGCACCCGGCGTCGAAGGCGGGATGCAGGATGTACGTGCCGCCGAGGAACATCCAGGGCATGAGGTCCAGAAAGCCCCATTGAAGACCATGGAGCCCGCGTGGAGAAAGACGCTCTCGGCGACATCCGAACACGGAGGCGAAGAGCGTGCAATAGCCGGCGCGGACCGCGTGTGTGCACGATGCCCTGGGCTCGCCGGTGGTGCCGCTGGAATAGATGATGCTGTAGCTATCCGCGCCGGTGAGGCCCGCATCCGGGGTTCTCCTCCGACGCGGCCGCCACCAGCTCCGCATAGCCGCGATAGCCGGACGGGCGCCCCTCGATGAGCACCCAGCGGTCGGGCGGACACCCGGCACCTGGGTCCGCGCGCGATCGAGGTGTCCGCGAAGGCCGCGGTGGAGATGACTCAGCTTCGCGTCCGAGTTGCCGAGCAGCGTGACGACCCGCCTCTGCAGCAGAGGGCTCAGCGGCACGCCACGCAGGCCCGTCTTGGCCGCGGCACAGTAGACCTCGACCTGCTCCAGGCAGTTGGGCAACACGGTGGCGACCTTGTCGCCCTTGGTGAGGCCGGCGGCCATGAGAGCATGGGCCAGCCGGTTCACCCGCCGGTTGAGCGCCGCGAAGGTGAGGCGGTGGCGCTCGAAGACCAGGGCGAGATGCCCCGGCCGGTACCGCGCGTGGCGGGCGAGGAGGCGCCGAGATGCATGGCCCTGATTTGACCACAATCCCCGACGCCACCGCCCTCCGCCCGCTTGCGGAGTCGGCCGCTCCCTATGATCCCGCGGTGACCTCTCGCCTTCTCACCGTCGCGGGCGTGCAGGTGCCGAGCTTCGTCTACGGCACCGCGTGGAAGGAGCTGGAGACGGAGCGCCTGACGCGCCTGGCGCTGGAGGCGGGCTTCCGCGGCATCGACACCGCCAATCAGCGGCGCCACTACTTCGAGCGACGGCGGCGGTGGGCGCGGCCATCCGGGCCGCCATCGCCGACGGGCCTCGCGACGCGCCGACGAGCTCTTCATCCAGACCAAGTTCACGTCGACGCGGCGGTCAGGATCACCGCCTCCCCTACGACCCCGCAGGCGGACGACGCGACCCAGGTGCGCCAGTCGCTTCGCGAGCTCCCTCGAGCACCTGCGGCGTCGAGCGGCATCGACTCTACGTCCTGCACGGGCCCGTCGGTCCGCATCGGGCTGTCGCGCGTCACGACCTCGGAGGTCTGGGACGCGATGGAGCGGCTCCACGGCGCGAGGGCAAGACCGCGCCTTCATCGGCGTGAGCAACGTGGACGCTGCGACCAGCTCGAGGAGCTGTACGGCGAGCGCGACCGTGACGCCGGCCGTTCGTCCAGAACCGCTGCTTCGCCCGGATGCGGCTGGGACCGCGACGATCCGCGCGTTCTGCCGCGAGCGCGGCATCGTCTGCCAGGGCTTCTCGCTGCTCACGCGCGAACATCGCGCACTCAGGCGCGCCCGCCTTCTCGCCGAGATTGTCAGGACGCGTGGGGCGGACGCCGTGGCAGGTCTTTCGCTTTGCGCTCCGGTTTGGCGCATCGCAAGCCGCTGACCGAAGCTACCACGGACTCGGCGCATATGCGCGAGGACCTCGGGATGTACGACTTCGAGCTTTTGCCCCTGGCGACGTGCGCCTCCTCGAGGCGATCGTCGCAGGGAGGCGCGGCGGCGCGCGCAGACACCTTCCCAGCGCCTTCCTCGGGGATCCGGGACAGCTCCCGGCAGCCGGCTGCGCACTTCACCAGCAGATCTATTGCTGCTCGCGGACCGCCTGGCGCATGCGAATCCATCCGGGATCCGCTGCCCTCGGGGACATCGTCACCGCGGTCCGGATGCTCTCCGCGAGCTCGTCGAGATCGTAGGAGGTTCACCACTTCAGGGCATCGGCAGTGACGACCTCCCGGGCGGCACTCGCCGGTGAAGCTTGGCCCAGCGTATGAGGACGTTCCGCACGCTCGTCCTGCTGCGGGTGGCGCACGAGACTCACTTGGCGACAGAGGTTCATCGCCGATCGGCGGGGGAGGCCACCATGCCGAAGTCAGGCGATGCCGGCGCAGGGGCACGGATCATCTCACCGATGGTGGTCCGGTGCCGATCCAGGAGGCAGTAGAGGATGGGCCGCCAGCCTGGTCCCGGAGCGGTATTGATCCCCGCGACGGTGTCGGCGGACTCTCTCGCTGGACCACCAGGCGCTGGGGTGGAAGAACTCCGAAGCTGGAGGCGCGGTATGCCGAGCTACCGGACGGCGGTGGCGACTCGAAAGCTCGACGCTACGCGAGGGTAGCGATCGAAGAAGCGCTCGAGCGCGGGAAGCGCTCGACGAGGCTTCGCGTCAGAATCCACGCTCCACGCCCACCCCCAGGAACTCCGATGGACGACAGCCCGAGGCCGGCGAGGACCTCGGCGCGGATGCTGATGGGAACGTCCAGAGGCTCGGGCGCCACGCTGATGGGGAAGGGCTGTGGGTGACCCGCTGCCCGCGCGTCACCGAGAAGTGCTCCCAGTCCACGCGGCGCCTCGATGGCGCGCTCCACCGTCTCGGAGGAGTTATTGCGGTGATACTGGTGTGGAAGCCGATCAGGTCGGGCCCAGCATCCCTGAGGATCTCGGACTGCCAGGGGCGAATGCCGACGGCCTCGAAGTTCGGCCACGGGATGTGCCAGAGATCGCCACCGCGCGTCCGGTCGAGGCCTCCCTTGACATAGGCCGGGAGCAGCGCGAAGTGGTAGTCCTGGATCAGGACCAGCGGAGCCTCCGCCGTCCATCTCATCGATCAGGCCAAGGCGAACTTTCCGGTTGACTGCCTTGTACTGCTCCCAGTCCTCGGGACGGAACAGCGGGCGCTGTGGACGATACGGCAGAGTGGCCACAAGCCCTCGTTGGCAAAAGCTAGTAGTAGCCGTGCTCCTCTTCCAGCGTGAGCCATACGCGCCGGAGCGTGTAGCGAGGATCGTCGACTGGGGACGCCGAGCCGCCCCGCTCATCGGCGGTCTCGCGATCGGCGTTGCCACCGCCGTGGGCCACCCACGCCACCACGCGGAGCACCGGCTCCATCGCCGTCACCAGCCCGCTCGCCGGAGTCTGGGCGACGATCGCCTCCTTCGACACGTGGGAGACGGGTTCCCGGTTCGAGACCACGAAGATGGGCCCGCCGACCTGGAGGTTCACGAACTGCTCAGGCGCTCCTCCGTCCACATCGACTCCCAGCAGGCGGGCGCCGCTCTGCTCGGCGGCCTCCTGCGCCCGGTAGAGCCGGCGGGCAGACCGGCACCCGGGCCAGCGGGCCGAACGAGCCCCGCGTCGGCGACCTCGAGGCGGGGACCGGCGCGTCCGGCCCTTGAGTGCCTTCGTCGCACTCCGCCATCTTGGCCATCGGCCGCGTGATGGAAAGGCGCAACAGGGCGCGGTGACCGGCGAGCACCACTGCCAGGACCACGAAGCGGAGGCGTTCTGCCGCCCAGAGCGCGCGTTCGGCCGCGGCGAGATGCGAGGAGTCCAAGTCATGGCCAGCACGCCGATCGGGCGGTCGTTCCGGTCGAGCGGGGTGGCGTAGACATAGACCGGGCGCCCGTCGATCACCCGGAAGCCGTATCGGATCGCGTCCATCGCGAGCGACTCGGACCTCCGGGATCGGGGCGGCGCGAGAACTCGACCGAGTCCGGGACCACCGCGATCGGGTTCGCGAGCTGGTCATGACCGCGATCACCTGGTTGGGACGTCCGAACCGCTTGAGTATCCGCTCGATGGGAGCAGCGGGCGGCTGCCCATGACCGGGGTCACCGCCTCCCTTCAGCCCCTCGGCGAGGGTGCCGCCCGCCGCTCGAGATCTCGGACGAGGCGAGTCCGCTCCTCGCGGGCCTGGAGGAAGGGTAAAGCCCCGACGACTACAAGAACGGCTCAGGCAGATGGCGGTGACCAGCCGGTAGGTGATCTTTCATCGCCGGCGCCTCGGAAGCCCTGGGGAATCCGGGTCCCTATCTGTGTGAACTAAGCAATACGAGCTCACAACTGAGATCTAGCCTGATACCGGGCCGACGACAACTCCTTCTCCGCGGGAAACCGGCGCTAGTAGGCCTGCACCGCCCGGTACTCGCCGAAGACCTCGCGGAGCACCGCGCGATCGTTCGCCGATGGTGGCGCCGGTCTTGACCGCCTCCACCAGCACCGGCACAAGTTGACCTCTCCCAGGGCGGCTTCGCGCAGCTGCATCGAGCGCATGCGCGCCACCGCCGCCGGGTCGCGCCCGGCGCGCAGCGTCCAGCGACGTCCGGCGCTCCGCGGCCACCTCTTCCGCGGTGCTGGTGGATGGCCACCCGGCGGAGCTCCTCCTACATAGCGTTGACGCCGACCACCACCCGCTCGCCCGACTGATCTCGCGCTGGTGCTGCCGGGAGGCGTCCGCGATCTGCTGCTGGAGCCCAGCCGCGGACTCGACGGCTTCACCATGCCGCCCCGCCCCTCGATCTGCGACGATGAGCGCGCGGGCGCCCTCCTCGATCTCGGTGGTGAGCGCCTCCACGTGTAGCGGATCCCGCCAGCGGATCGATCACCGCCCGCCAGCCCCGACTCATGCGCCAGCACCTGCTGGGTCCGGGCGCGAGCTGCACCGAGGCCTCCGTGGGCAGGGCCAGTGCCTCGTCATAGGCGGCGGTGTGGGAGACGACCGCGCGCCGCCGAGGATGGAGGCGAGCGCGTTGAGCGTGACGCGGACGATGTTGTTGGTCGGCTGCTGCGCGGTGAGCTGGCTTCGCCCCCGAGCCCGCGCCGGTCCGAATGCCCAGCTCGCGGGCTTGAGGGCGCCGAAGCGCTCGCGCATCAGCCGGGCCCACAGCCGCCGCATGGCGCGGAACTTCGCCGCCTCGCGCAGGAGATCCGTGCCCGCGGTGAAATTGAAGAGCGAAGCGCGGCGCGAACCGGTCCACCGGCACGCCGCGGTCGATGCGCCGCCTGCACATAGGTGATGGCGTCGGCCAGCGCGAAGCCCACCTCCTGGCCAGCGTCGACCCGGCCCCTCGCGCATGTGGTAGCCGCAGACGTTGATGAAGTTCCAGCGCGGAGCCGATCGGCGCAGAACTCGATGATGTCGGTGACCAGGCGCAGCGACGGCACCGGGGGAAAGATGTAGGTGCCGCGCGCGATGAACTCCCCGAGGATGTCGTTCTGGGTGCTCCCGGCTCAGGCGGTCGAGCGGCACCCTTGCTTCTCGGCCGGGGCCACGTACATGGCCAGGATCACCGCCGCCGGCGCATTGATGGCATTGGCCGGGCTGGCCTGCTCGAGGGGGATACCGTCGAAGAGCACCTCCATGTCCCGCAGCGAGCTGATCGGCACCCCGACCCTGCCGACTTCCCCGCGGGCCCGCGGGTGGTCGGAGTCGCAGCCGTGCTGGTGGGGAGGTCGAGGCGATATTGATCCCCGACATGCCGCGCTCCAGCATGTAGCGGAAGCGGCGGTTGGTCTCCTCGGCGGTGCTGAAGCCGGCGTATTGGCGCATGGTCCAGAGCCGGCCCCGGCTACGGAGAGGATAGATTCCCCGGGTGAACGGATACTCGCCCGGCCGGCCGAGGTCGCGCGCGCGGGATCGAAGCCGATCCCGCCAGGTCCGCCGGCGTTGGAGTCCGCCTCCAGGGCCGCTCCGCCTTCTTGCCGTCCATAGGCGGGATGCTATCAGGCGAGCCCGGGTCCGACCGGAAGCACACCGCGGGCGCGCCGATGGTGTAGATTCCTCCATGAAAATCGGCGTCTGGATCCCCAACTGCCGGCACCTTGCCACCCCGGAGATCATCAAGGCCATTACCGCGCGTCCGCGCCGAGCAGCTCCGGCTATGACTCCGTCTGGGTCAGCGATCAGCGTGGTGGTGCCGACCGCGAACGTGGTGAATTTCGGCGAGACCATCTTCGACCCTCTGATCACCCTTCGCCGTGGCGGGCCGGCGCCACCAGCCGCGTGCGTCGGCACCACCGTGCTTATCGTCCTGTCCGCAACGCGGTGGTCACCGCCAAGATGATCGCCTCGCTCGACGCGCTCAGCGGCGGCCGGGTGCTGTTCGGCATCGGGGCGGGCTGGGTGGCCGCCGAGAGCGCCATGCTGGGAGTGCCCTTCAAGGAGCGCGGCGCGATGACCGACGAGTACCTCCGCGCCATGCAGGAGCTCTGGACCAGCCGCGCGCCCACCTTCGAGGGCGCCTACACGCAGTTCAGCGGCCTCGATCTTTCGAGCCTCAAGCCGACCCAGAAGCCGCACCCGCCCATCTGGGCAGGCGGCCACAGCAAGCCGCGCTGCGCCGCACCGTCGAGTTCGGCGCGGCCTGGCATCCGATCAACCGGCCCCTGGACGAGCTACGCGCCGGTCGAGGCGGAGATCGCACGGCTGTGCCAGGCCCGCGGGCGAACCGCCGTGCCCGCGTTGACCTTGCGGAACGACGTCCGTATCTTGCGGCCCGGCGAGACCGCGCCCGCGTCGGCGCATGCCGGCCGCGTCCCGGCCGGATCGCCCGCCGCGCTCGTCGGATCAGATCGGCGAGCTGGCGGCCATCGGCGTCGAGCACCTCGTTCGTGCGAGTTTTCGCCGCCGACGGCCGCGAGCTGGAGGAGCAGATGGCCGCCTTCGCGGACGCGCGTGCGGCCCCGGCTCACCTGATCACCCCGCCGCCGGCGCAGGCACGGCGGCCAGCCGCGGCGCCGCCTGCGTCGAGGGCGCCTGCCGGTACCAGCGAGGAACCAGCGCACCGATCGCGAAGCTGACGATCACCACCGTGGTGAGCACCTGGGAGAGCGGCAGCAACCGCTCCGGCGGGGTGGTGTCCTGTAAGCAGGCGGTATACCAGCAGCGACACCGGCACCATCACCGGCGATCATCACGAGGCTCTCGACCAGCCACAGCAGCGATGGCGACCGAGGCCAATGGCAGCCAGATCGGCCGGCTCGTCGTCGTCGGCCATCGCCGCCACGACGTAGGCGACGGCGAAGGTCATGAGGGTCCAGGGCAGGCTCTGGCCGAAGCGCTCCAGGCATCTGGCGTACTTTCGGCGCGTGGTAGAGAGCCTTGGTCACCAGGCTCACCAGTGCGCCCTCCGGCTGCGATCAACGCGGAGACGAGATAGGCGCACCACGGCCGGGCGCTTCCGGCCCCGCGGCGAGCGCACGCCCAGTGGGTCTTGGCGCCAGCGCGCCCAGAGGAGACACAGCAGATGGCCGCGATCATCACCGAGCGAATCAAGAGATCCACCGGCGTATCGCTCTTCTGCCGGTTCGGCAGCACGCTGAACACGAACATGAAGAGCATCGCTGCCCGCGGTGAACAGCAGCATCAGCGTGTTGAGCGAGATCGACCCGACACGAGGGATCTCGACCTCGAAGCCGAGGGCCCCGAGCCGGCGCGCCCGGCGGTGCTCGGTATACTCACAGAGGAGCACCGCGCGGCTGATGGCGTCGTGGAGATCGCGGAACAGAGCGTCCAGCTCCCGCCGACACGTCCTCGCGATACGCCGCCAGCATGGACAGGGCCCGCGCATCGCTCGCGGCCGCCGCCTCGGCGGCGGGCCCGCGCGCGAGACCGTAGGCCCGGCGCACCTTGGCGCCGACCTCCGTGTAACGCTCGCGCAGCCCGTCCAGCCGCCGGGGCAGTCGGCGAGAATAGTCACGCAGGCGCCCTTCCGCCTCCTAGGCTTCCATCCGCTGCATCAAGGTCACGAGCCGGATCCACCGCGCCAGGAGGGTGTCGCCCCTCGTCCACCCGCACATCCGCCTCCTCGAAGCCCTGCGCCACCAGCGCGGCGGCGATCTCCGCCCGCTCCTCTTCACCGGCCGGCCGGAAGGATGCGCGCCGCAGCTCGACCGCCAGGCGGCGGACCTCATAGGGGATGGCCGCCATGTGCTGGAGACGCGTGCGGACGAAGTCGTCCAGCGCGACCAGCGCCGGCACCTTCGAGAGCAGCACCGTCAGCAGCAGCGACGACCACCACCGTGGGCGACTGCTGGAGCGCGGTGGGCACGTCGGCACCGAGTCTGCGGAGCCAGCGCCCAGATCTTCTTGAGCACGGAGGGATAAAAAGGAGGGTGCCATAGCAGAGACACCCCGATCCCGCAGTAGAGGAGCACTGCGGTGTAGTAGGAGGCGGCGGTGGTGGTGGCTCGGCTGGGAAAGGCCCTCTGGCGCGCCCCCGGCTCCGCCGGAGGCTTCCGGAAGCGCTGCGAAGCCGTAGAAGGCGACGAACGCCGCGCCCACGTAGGTCTCGGAGCTCTCTGAGGAGATTTAGCTGGTCAGTCATGGCCGCCCCTCTCTGCGCTTCGGTTCCTTCGACGCTGCGCCGGTCGGTGCCTGGTCGAGGGACAGTGCATCGGCTGGTCCAATTGATGGAACGATGAAGCTACGTGGGGTTACCAGATCTTCCGCGGAATGGGAAGTTGCGCGCGACCGGGCGGCGCGCCTTGACGCCAGGCGCGCTCCCTGCCGCACCGCGGCGACTCAAGCACCCGTGGAGGGTCTCCATGGTGGCATCTCTTACCGCCGAGGCCACCGCCGCCGGCCCGCGTGGACCGTGGTAGAGTCGGGCGCGGAGGGACCCCAATGAATAACGACACCACGACTCCGGCGGCCATCCACCCCGCGGGAAAGCTCGCCTACGCGACGCCCGCCAACGCCCCCATGGTCGAGAGGGCGGCGCAGCTTCCTCCGGTACCAGGACCTGGGCGTCTCCGCCGCGAGCAGCGGACGGATGCGCGCGCAGGTGATGTCGGCCACCGCGGGCATGACCAAGCCCACCGGCTGGCACTATCACGTGTGCGACGGCCAGTTCGTCTACGCGCTCGAAGGGCTGGAGTCGATCTCGAGTTCGAGGACGGGCAGTCGATCCGGCTTCAGGCGGGCGAGTCCCTCTACATTCCGGGCGGCCTCCGGCACAACGAGATCGCGACCTCGGATACGCTCGAGATCCTGGAAGTGAGCGTGCCCGCCGACATGGGCACGGTCGCGTGCGAGGCGCCCGAGGGGCGGTAGGGCGCGGGAGCGGCCGGCCCCCGAGAGCCGTGAGCAATCAGGTCACGCGACGCGAGATGGAGACCTGGCTGCTGAGCAACGGGTTCCGGAAGCTCAAGGGCGGCATGACCGGGCACGTCGCAGTACGAAGGCCCCGGCGTCAAGATCACGCTGCCGGGGCATGGGCCGCAGGACCTCACGAAGAAGCACGTGGCGCTCATCCTGCGCGCGCTCGTCGCCGCCGGCTTCGACCGAGAGCGGGTCCGTCAGGAGCTCGGCCTTTGAGCCGCGGACGCGGCATTCTTCGCGCCTGACGTCCCAGGAGCGCCAGACAGCCGGCACGAGCGCCGGGCCGGGGCGGCGTCACGATCTGCTACAGTGCTGAGGCCATGCTGGCCGAGCTGCGGGAAGGCGATGCCACCGGCGAGATCGCCGAGATCTACGCCGAGATCCGGCGGCTCTGGGCCGTGCCGTACGTCTCCTCGCTGCAGCGGCACCTGGCCACGCGATCCGGCTGGCTTCCGTGGACCTGGGCCGCGCTCGGTCCCGCCTTCACGAGCGGCGCCGCGCAGGCCGCCGCGTGGCGCGCGGCGGAGGGACTCGTGGTCCCGCGGCTCGCGCCCATCTCGCGAGACGCCCTCCGTGTCTGGGGCGTCGACGATGCAGGCGAGCGCGCGGTCCGATCCGTCTGCGCCAGCTTCGTCCGGGTAAGCCCTGTCAACCTCGTCCTGTCGGGGCTGCTCCGGCGGCTCCTCGAGGGCGAGCGGCCGCCGGGCACGGGCCGGCGCACGGCGGGCTGGGCGCCGCCCTCGCCGGTCGGCCGCCTGCCGGCGCTCGTCGATCCCGCCGCGCTGCCGCCTGCGCAGCAGGCGGTACTGGCGTCGCTGGGCACGACCGTGGACGGCCAGCCTTTCGTGCCGGGCCTCTACCGGATGCTCGCGTCCTGGCCGGCCTTCCTCGCGCACGTGGCCACGGAGCTCCACCCGCGACTCACCGATGCGGCCACGCTCGCCGCAGGCGAGAAGCTTCTGGCCGCGGTGGACGCCGAGATCCCGCCCGTATTCGCGGCGCTCCCTTCCCTGCCCACCGCGCCGCCGACGCCGCCCGAGGGTGAGTTCGCCGCGGTCCGAGCGGCGCTCGACACCTATCGCAAGACCAGCCCCGAGATGGTGGTGTTCGGCCGGATGATCGGGGACGCCCTGCCCAGCCCCATGCCCGAGAGAGGAGCGCCGATCCGATGAGCGAGGAGACCCTCGCGCAAGCTCTGCCTGCAGGTCCGCAACTGGGGCAAGTGGGGGCCCGACGACGAGCTGGGCACGCTCAACTACATCACGCCCGCGCGCATCGCCGCCGCCGCGCGTCTGGTGATCCGCGGCAAGGTGATCGCGCTGGGGATTCCGCTTCAGCGCCATGGGCCGCAGAGCGGCACGCGCCAGCGCTTCAACCCCATCCACACCATGTTCCGTGACGGCGGCGACCGGCCCATGACGCCGGCGGCGGTGGTGGAAGCGCAGGGCTATGGCGGCTCCGACGACATGATCGTGATGCCGCTGCAGTCCGTCACCCAGTGGGACAGCCTCGCCCACATCTTCGACTCCGGGAAGATGTGGAACGGCTACGACGCCAGCCTGGTCACCAGCGAGGGCGCGGCCCGGAACAGCATCGCCAAGACCACCGACCGCATCGCGGGGCGCGGCGTGCTCCTGGACGTGGCACGCCACAAGGGCGTGGGCTCGCTCGAGCCGGGCTATGCCATCACCGTGGCCGATCTCGAAGCCACCGCGGCGGCGGAGAAGGTGGAGGTCCGCGCGGGCGATATCCTCCTCGTGCGCACCGGCCACATGAAGCGCTACCTCGACAAGGGAAGCTGGGATCACTTCGACCTGGATCCCTTTCCCGGCGTTTCCGTCTTCGCGACGCCGTGGCTCCACGCCAGGGAGATCGCCGCCATCGCCACCGACAACTACGCGGTGGAGGTACGCCCGTCGGAGATCCCCGGCTTCCGCAATCCCTTCCACGTGGTGTGCATCCCAAACATGGGCCTCACGCTCGGCGAGATTTTCAATCTGGAGGACCTGGCCGCCGACTGCGCCGCCGACGGGCGGTGGGAGTTCCTGCTCGTGGCGCCGCCGCTGCCCGTCACGCGCGGGGTGGGAACGCCGATCAACCCGTACGCGATGAAGTGAGGGACGCGGCCTCCATGTCCGATCCCCTGCCCGGCCCCGCGCACGACCCCGCGCGTGAATGGCTGCGCCCCTGCGGCCACCAGGTGGCGGTGCTGTTCAGCCGCCGGAGCCGTGATGCCTATGCCGCCGAGGCGGCCGCGCGCGGCGAGACCTATACCTTCACGGGCGCGCGGGGCCGCCCGCGCACCTGGCTCAAGGGTGAGTGGGCATATCTGGCGCCGAACGCGGCGAGCCTGCTCCTCGCCCGGTGCAATCTCAAGCATGACGTCGTCGAGGAGGCACAGCTCACCGGCGAGGGACTGGCGGGCTATCGCGCCGTCCTGGTTCCCAATGCGGGCCATCTGGCGTCCGAGACGATCGAGCGCCTCGAGCGCTGGCTGCGCGACGGCGACCATCGCCTGATCGTCACGGGCAAGACCAATCTCCCGCCGCGGGTGCTCGGCCTCACCGCGTCCACGCCGGAGCCGGTCACGGGCTATACCGGATGGCAGTGGCGGCCCGGCTCGCCCTTCGCCAATGCCGACTGGGAGCCCCTGCTATGTGACGGGCTATGCCGGGCATCGGGTGAGCCGCGTCACGCCGCTGCCGGGCAGCCGCGTCCTGGCCGACCTGGTGGAGCTCACCGGTGATCTCTCCACCGGGGAGACGGCGACGGTGTCCCGCCTGGGGCCGGCCATCGTCCTCACCGAGCGGACGGCCTACATCGCCAATCAGGTCTTCGAGCTGCTGGGCGGCATGCTCCAGGCGCATCTCAACGTCGAGGCGGTGCGCCACTGGGCGAACCCGACCCACTGGGGCGACACCATCGTGTTCTTCCTGCGGCGCATCCTGCTCGAGGCCGGGCTGGAGCCGCTCTGGCACACACGCCTGCGCTCGTTCGGGACACATCGACGGCGTGCTCTCGTTCCGCCACGACGTCCACGGGGCGCTCGATTTCGACTTCCTCGACTACCAGCTCCAGAACCTCATCGCCGCCAGCTACGACATCGAGGATCCGGCCCACTCCACCAATATCTCCGAGGCCATGGCGGCGGAGTGGGTGGCGCGCACCAGCGGGCACAGCTTCATCGAGCCCGCGCTCCACAATGACAGCTCCATCGGCGACCCGCCGGTGGCGATCCGCGGCACCGGACTCTACGAGCACGTGCGCAACGCGAACGCGAATCTCGGGTTCCCCGTCTACACCGGCGGGCGGCACGCCGGGGGCCACCTGCACCCCGAGACGCTCGACGCCATGGATTATCTCTACGAGAAAGACGAGCGGATCCTGGTCTCTGCACCTTCTGCTACTACCACATGATCGAGTACGGGGTGCGCAACCCGGACGTGATGGTGGGAGGACAGATCGGCGGCCGGCCCCTGACCTATGTCACCGATGTCCGCCGCACCATCGCCACGCCCGGCATCTGGTTCCCCTTTCACCCCGTGGTCACCACGGACACCGAGTGGCGGCCCCTGCGCGGCTGGGACCGTACCCACGAATACGATGCCGCCTACGAGCTCGTGGAAGCGATCTTCGGCGGCCACAGCGCCCGGCGTCCCGGCGTGGACGATCACCTGGAAAACGGCGTCTACAGCTTCCAGTACCATCCAGAGCTGGCGCGCGACCCCTCGACCAATGACGGCAAGGGCACCCAGGACTACCTGCGCTACTGCATCAACCTGGCGGAGCGCAGCAATTTCTGGATCGCCACCCAGCGCGAGCTCTACCAGCGCATGGCGGACTACGAGGAGCTGCTGCTCCGCGTGGACCATGCGGGCGACCTGGTCACGGTCGTCAATCCGACGCGCCGCCGCATCACCGGCATGGCGGTCGAGCAGCGGCGGCCCTTCCGCAGCGTGTGGGACAGAACGGAGGAGCTCCTCCACGTCGTGCGCGACGCCTTCGTGACGGTGCCGCCGCTCGCGCCGGGAGCGCAGGTCACGCTCCGCTTCTCGGCGGAGCCCACGGATGCCCCGCTCGTCCGCCAGCCCAGCAACAAGGGGCTGATCGTCCTCGATGCCCGTCACGATGCGCGGACCGCGGAGACCCGCATTCTGGTCAGCGTCTGCCGGACGCAGCGCCTCCGCGTCGAGGGCGTGGATCCCGAGGGTGTGTACCGCGCGGAGGTGGACGGCGAGCCCGCCCGCGACCTCCTGCCGCGCACGGTGCGCAGCATCCAGGCGCTCCTGAGCAAGAAGCCCGCGAGCCAGGCGGTGCCCGGGCGGCGCACGCCGACGCCGGGCGTGCTGCGCTTCCTGGACCTTGAGATCACGGGCGAGCAGACCCGGTTCGTGGAGCGGAGGATCCGGATCACCCAGCTCCCCCGCCGAGGCCGGTCCGGCCAAGGCGGCCATCCTGGCGGCGATCCCCCGCGCACCGGGCGAGTGGTTTAGCCGACGGGGGCGCCGCCCAGGTAGGCGAGCTTGATCCGCGGATCGGCGAGGAGGCCGGCGGCGGGTCCGCTCGCGAAGAGGCGCCCCAGCTCCATCACCATGCCCGTGTCCGAGATCTGGAGCGCGCCGTGCGCGGTTCTGCTCCACCACCAGCATGGTCAGCCCGCGGCCGCGCAGATCCGCGATGGTGGCGAAGACCTGATCCTGATTGGCGGGCGAGAGGCCCAGCGAAGGCTCGTCCAGCAGGAGGAGGCTGGGTCCGGCCTCCAGCACCATGGCCGTCTCCGAGGATTTGCTGCTCGCCGCCGCTGAGATTGCCCGCCAGCACCGCGAGCTTGGGCGCCAGCAGCGGAACAGCGCCAGCACTCGATCGAGCGACGCGGCGCGCCGCGGACCCCGGCAGGGCTAGCCCCCAGCTCGAGGTTCTCGCGCACGGTCATGAGGGGGAAGTTGCAGCGTCCCTGCGGCACGAACCCGATGCCGAGCTTGAGCCGCGCGCGCGGCGGCAGCCCCTCGATGGCCTGGCCGTGGAACCGCACGCTGCCGCCGAAGTGGCGATTCACGCCGTAGATGGCGCGCAGGAGCGTGGACTTGCCGGCGCCGTTGGGCCCGATCAGCGTGGTGATGGTGCCGGCCGCGATGGTGGCGGAGAAGTCCACCACCACGGGCTCGTCGGTATAGCCCGCCGACACCCGATCGAGCTGGAGGATGACATCGGGGGCGCCCGACGGATCCGCGACGGTGGGGGCGGCGCGGGTCAGGTCAGCCACGGCCGGCGGCCAGCTCGCTCGCGCGCGTTTTCCCAGATAGGCCGCCAGCACGCGCGGGTCGCTGCGGATCATCGCGGGCGGCCCGTCGGCGATCCGGGCGCCCGACTCCAGCACGATCACCCGGCGGCACAGCGACATCGACGAAGTCGACATTGTGCTCGATGATGACGAGGGTCACGCCTTCCGCGTTGAGCGCGCGAATCACCGACTCGATCCTGCGGATCAAGGTCGGGTTGACGCCGGCCACCGGCTCGTCCAGCACGATCAGCTTCGGCCGCGCCATCATGCTCGCCGCGATGGACAGGAGCTTGCGCTGCCCATACGAGAGGATGGCCGCCGGCGCCTCGGCGTACTCGGAGAGCCCGACGCCCGCGAGGAGCGCCCGACCCCGCTCCCGCGCCGCCGCCTCCGCCCGGCGCAGGCCACCCGTGCGACCAAGCGCCCTCAGCCAGCCGACGCCATCGCTTTCCTGGCTGGCCACGCCGAGATTGTCCAGGAGCGTCATCTCGTCATAGGCCCGCACGTTCTGGAAGGTCCGGATGAGCCCGGCCCGGGCGATCTGGCTGGGCGACCGGTCCGTGAGCTCGCGGCCGTCGAGGAACCAGCGCCCGGCGTCGGCCCGCGTGAACCCGCTGAGGCAGTCGACGGTGGTGCTCTTTCCCGATCCGTTCGGGCCGATGATGCCGATCACGGCACCGGTCTCCACGGAGAACGACAGGTCGTCCACCGCGGTCAGGCCGAGGTATCGCTTGGTCAGGCCGCGAACTTCCAGCAACGGTGGCGGCGAGGCCGGAGCTGCCATCAAGTCGACACCGCGGGCGGGCGGCGCCAGCGCGCGCGGCGGCGCCGCGTCCAGCCAGCCGCCCAGCCCGCCGGGAAACACCAGCATGACGGCGATCAGCACCCCGCCGTACAGCACCATGCGCAGGTCGGTGGTGAAGCGCAGGAGATCCGGGACGGCGGACAGCACGGCGGCGCTGAACACCACGCCCCAGAAGCTCCCCGGCCCGCCCATGATCACCATGATCAGCATGGTCTCGGTGTAGTAGAAATCGAAGATCGACGGATCCACGATGGTCAGGTAGAAGACGAAGAGCCCGCCCACCATCCCCGCCAGCAGCGCCGAGAGGCCGATGGTCAAGAGCTTGTAGGCCAGGGGATTCACGCCCTGCGACTGCGCCAGCGCCTCGTTCAGCTTCACCGCCCGCATGGCGCGGCCGAGGCGTGAGGTCACGACGAGATAGACCGCCGCGTGGGCGACCACCGCGAAGCCGAGGAGCAGATAGTAGAAGTCGACGGGCCTCGCGATGCGCCACGTCGCCACCCCTGGAACGCTCAGGGTCGGAGCGGGCAGCCCGGGTATGCCCATCGCGCCGCGCGTGAGCGAGACCCAGTCGCGCGCCACCAGCAGGCAGAGGAGCGCGAAGCTGAGGCTCACGATGGCGAAGGCGTGGCGCGACAGACGCAGCGACGAGTACCCGATCACGAGGCCCACCCCGGCGGCGAGCACCCCGCCCGCCGCGGCCCCGGTCCCGAGCGACCAGCCCCGCTCCAGCACCAGCAGCACCGCCGTATAGGCCCCGATGCCGAAGAAGCCCACCTGGGCGAAGGAGAGCAGGCCCGTGTAGCCATAGACCAGGTTCAAGCCGGTGGCCAGCACGGCGAAGGTGGCGAAGCTGATTCCGAGCGCCAGGACGTACTCGTTGCCGCCTCAGGCGAGGCACCATGAACAGCGCGACGACCGCGAGCGCGACGAGGACGGCCCGGGGCCAGCCGCGGCGGCTCACACCGCACCCCGCGCCCGAACAGCCCCTGTGGCCGGAGGAGGAGGATCGCGATCATGGACACGAAGGCGAGGGCGTCGGCCAGCACCAGCGGCAAGAAACCGCCCACCAGGCTCTCCAGCACGCCGAGCGCGACCGCCGCGATGGCGGCCCCCGAGATATTCCCAGGCCGCCGATGATGATGATGGCGAAGGCCTTGAACACGAATCCCGCGCCCATGAGCGGATGCACGGCGTAGACCGGCGCCAGCGCGGCGCCCGCCAGGCCGGAGAGCCCGATGCCGATGGCGACGGCGAGACGGGAGACCCCCGCGGATCGATGCCCACCATCACGGCGGCCTCCCGGTTCTGGGCCACTCCGCGCATCGCCTTGCCCACCCGCGTGCGGTAGAGGATGAGGTAGAGCGCCGCGAACGCGGCGACGCCCAGGCCCAGCGCGAACAGGCGCAGCACCGAGATGCGCACGTCGCCGACCCCGACGTGGCTGTAGGTCGAGGCGACGAGCATCATCCGCGGCGTGGTGGTGAAGAGATAGACGGCGCCGTTCTGCAGCACCATGGAGAGCCCCAGCGTGAGCAGGATGCTCCGCTCGAAGCCCTCACCCTGGATCGACCCCAGCAGCGCTTCGGTAGAGCACGTAGCCGAGGCAGACCGCCACCGCGGTCACCATGACGATGGTGGGCCAGTAGCCGATCTTCCAGCCCGTGGCGAGGAAGTACGCCAGCATGGCGCCCAGCATGTAGAACTCGCCATGGGCGAAGTTCACGATCTCCAGCACGCCGAAGATCAGGGACAGCCCCATCGCGACCAGCGCGTAGATCACGCCGATCACGATCCCGTTCAGCAGGAGCTGGACGAGGACGCTCGCGTCCACCGGGTGATCAGGTCTTGCTCAGCCCCAGCACCACGACCTTCCCGTCCTTGATGGTCAGGATGACCGCGTGGTTGTGCGCCAGGTTATTGGCGTCGAACTCGATGGTGGTGCCCAGCATCGACGGCAGCTTGGTGGTGGCCAGCGCCTCGCGCACCGCCGCGGGGTCGGTGCTGCCCGCGCGCCGGATGGCGTCGATCAGCACCTTGGTGGCTTCGTACGACTCGAAGCTGATGAGGATGGGCGGCACGTCGTGCGTCTTCTTGAACTTCTCCACGAAGGCCTTGTTGGCCGGCGTGTCCACGGACGGGTCGTAGGGCTGCACGGAGGTGGTCCCGTCGAGGAAGCCCGAGGCCATGATCTCCTTCGGGACCTGGTCCACCAGCACGCGGCCGGTGAGCGGCACGCCGCCGCCCATGGTGTACCACTGGCGGATCGCGTTCTGGAAATCCGCGTCCACCGCATAGAGCGCAAGCTGCGCGGGCTTCCGCGCCTTGATCTTGGTGAGCACCGCGGTGAAGTCCGCCGTCCCCTTCTGGAAATAGTCCACCATCGCGAGCTTCATGTTCCGCTTGGCCAGTGCCGCCTCGAACCCGCTCGAGCCGGCCCGCCCGAAATCGCTGTCCTCGCCCAGATAGGCGATATTGTTCGCCTTGCCATCCTTCTCGAGCCAGGCCACCAGCGCGCTCAGCATGCTGGCGTCGGTCGGGTTGACCTTGAACGTCCACTTGTTGCCGCCCACGCCGGACTTCTCGGCGATCGAGGTGGCGGACGCGTTGGCCACCACCAGCGGCACGCCGGCCCGCTCGATCAGGGCATGATGGCGAGCACCACCGAGCTGCACAGGCCATCGTGGATGGCGACGTATTTCTTCGAGGCGAGCATCTGGGTGACGCTCTTCACCGCCTCGGCGGGATTGCAGCGATTGTCCTGGAAATCGATCTCGAGGCTTGCGCCCCAGCACCCGCCGGTGGCGTTGGCCTCCGCCAGCGCCATCTCGGCGCCCCAGCGCGAATGCTGGCCGAAGTGGGAGACACCTCCGGTCAGCGGGATGGGACGCGCCGATGAGGATCGGCCCTTCCCGGGCCCCGCGAACCCCCGAATGCTGCCAGAGCGCGGCGACCGCGGCCACCGCGACAGTCCGCACGGCATCCTGAGCATGCCGATCCTCC
>ERZ1370068.9273-contig-8061_pt1 | contig 45104 bp, 56 predicted proteins | sample MGYA00561227_ERZ1370068 | MGnify/ENA primary metagenome ERZ1370068 (study PRJEB38410, sample SAMEA6850437) | metagenome | study: Metagenomic assessment of the ecological functions of the soil: analysis of the soil microbiota associated with the... | reverse complement strand
GCGGGCGTCCTCTCCCGCGTGGGGCGGCGGCGCACGCCTTCCGGCACACGGTCGCGATGCATCTGGTGGGGGCGCGGTGAAGCGGTCGATGTCGTGCGAGGCGCCGCTCAGACACGCGTCCCTGAGCTGGCGCAGATCTACGTCCGTGCAGCCGGCGATCATGTGCGCGACGCTGCACATGCCTGCCGGTTGCGGCGTCCTACGGGATTCGGCAGGGCACGACATCAGGCTGATAAGCGAAGTTGAGGTCAACGACGACGCAGCCGAAGTCGCCTCCCGAGCACGAGTGCATGCGACGGAATTTCGTCCTGCCCGTCGCGGCGGCAACAGTCCGACGCTCGTTCGGCCCGCGCTGACTCGTCGCGCGTGACACGAAGAATGAGAGTGTTCACGTCTGCGACGTGGCGGGACCTTCGAGGGATGTGAGCGGAGATGGACGTATACCTGGTTACCGCGAGCGGCGTCGAGTCGAGGTCCGTCGACGAGCTGCCGGCACTGCTCGAGAGGGGCGACGGCATCGTCTGGGTGGACATTCCCGGCTGTGACGACGAGGCCGAACGTGTTCTGTTGGACGTCTTCAAGTTCCACCCGCTGGCCGGTCAAGGACGCTTGCGAGCGCAACCGGGTGCCGAAGCTGCACGCCTACAGCGACCACGTCTTCGTCGTGCTGCACACGCCGGAGCTGGGCAGGCGCGGGCATGTGCACTACATCGAGCTGGACCAGTTCATCGGCCGGCATTACCTGGTGACCGTCCATGGCCCGAACAACTCCGGCGGTCGACCCCGATGTCGGGCTGCGCCAGACCCGGGAGGCGTTGCAGCGGATCGAGGCCGGTCGCCTCCGGCCGGCGCACGCCCGTTCGAGCTGTCCCATGCGATCGTGTCCGCGCATGACCCGGGTGCAGGACGACTTCGTGGAGAACGATGACCGAAGGATGTCTGGCAGCTGGAGCAGCGAGTCACCGGAGGGAACGTCTCCGATCCCGAGGTGTTTCTCACCGAGCTGTTCCAGACCCGGCACGGCCTGCTCGCGGTGCGCACCATGGCGGCCCTGGGCGACGCCATTCACGACAGCATGACCCATCTCAGCGGGATGTCTCTGAACCGGACGGCGCATGGTCGCCGACAACGCCCGACAGTTCGACCCTCGTCCGGCAACACAGCAGACGGCGAGCTCGGCTATCTCCACGGTGTGATCGAGTTCTACCAGACCACGCTGATCGTCAAGTCGACCCTCGTCGGCCAACGGCAGAACGAGGAGATGCAGCGAATATCCCAGGCCAGCTACGTGCAGAACGAGGACGTCAAGAAGATCTCCGCGTGGGCAGCGATCTCTCTTCGCACCGAGCCTGATCGGCACCATGTACGGCATGAACTTCGAGCACATGCCGGAGCTGGGCTGGACGCTCGGCTATCCCCTGGCCCTGCTGGTGATGGTGCTCACGTCTGTTGTGCTGTATGTCCTGTTCAAGCGGATCAAGTGGCTGTAACGACTAGGCTGTTCTCACCCTCGCGGCCGCCCGCGCCCGGCGGCGGCGGTTTGGCTGACAGCGATCGTGGCAACGGGGTCGTCGATGCAGCGTCACGATCCTTCCATCGACAGCTGCATCAGTTGTCAGAGAGGCACGCACCACCGACGGAGGCCTGGCGGCCATCGTGCTGCATCCACGCGTAACCCTCTTCAACGTCCAGGTGCACCAACCAAGCGGTACCGCCCAGCGCGTCCAATGTCGCACTGGAGGGACTCGGCTAGGCGGCGAGGACCTCACGTCGCGGACGGTCGATAGCGCCAGATCCCGGCTCATCGCCCGTGTGAACCCAGTTCCCAAGCTGACAGCACAGGTTCGACGCTCGCGTCCGCGGCCTCGGGGCGGTACTGCCCGGCTCATCGCTGGGCATCACGTCGCTTCGCGGGATGCCGCAGCATTCGTGGGTCGCGCCGACATCACCGACGCGGCGGAGTCGGCCGATGCGACGCGGCCGCCCGGCAAACCCACTGAGCGGCCGCGCGTCGGGAACCATGGTCTGGCTGGCTGATCTTGCTGCCTCCGAAGATGGTCACGGCACCGAGGGCCAGGACCATGACCGTCGCCATGCCGTCCTGGTCAACAGGCACCTTCGTGCCGGAGCAGCCGCTGTTGCCGTAGCTGGCCGCTGCTGATGATGTCGCAGTACACACCGCCGCGCAGGCCGGCGGTGAACTATTGGGTCTTGGCCGTCGGACCGTTATTGATCGAGATCCCAGCCCCGGTTGCCGCGGCTGAAGGCGATCAGGTTCCCCTGGTCATCGAACCAGTTGGCGACGTGGCCTTACCGACGAAGTTGTGCCAGCTCATCATGTTGGCCACCCGCAGAACTGCGATTCGACACACCTAACGGGAGCCTATGACTTGCACTAATGCCCACTTGCGCGCCATAGACGCGGGCCAGGGTAGAGAACGACGACCACGCCGCGTTCGCCCGCCGAATCGTGGCCGCTCACGGACGCCGCATCGCCGCAGGAGACGTCGAACGACTCGCGATCTGGTCGACCTGGCCACCGAAATCGAGCACGCAACCGCGACCGCCGTGACCGGTCTACTGACCGCCGGCTACCCTGGACCGAGATCGCGGCCACTCGGTGTCACCCGCCAAGCTGCGCACACAACGATGGGCAGTGCGGCCGTCGCGTAGCTTCAGCGATCGCGAGGATCGCTGATGCCCTGCGTTGATACTGCCCGGCACGGGCGTCGACTACACCCTTGAGATCGAGGGCCGCGTGGTCAGCGTGCCTGAAACGTCGGGAGGCGCTCGAGGGTCCGCGCTGCGGCTGCGCCCACCGGGTTCATCGCTGCAATCGGACGTTCGCTGCCGCGGCCAGGGCCTCGGCGAAGTCGTGGGGCATTCCACCGGTGTGAAGTGCCCGGCGCCGTCGAGGTGACCGCAGGTGCGCGTCGATGAAGAAGTCGTCGATGCGGTCGGACCAGGCTCGCGGGAACAGCGGGTCGTGTTCTGGCCAGAGCACCGTCGTCGGCACTGTGATTCGATGTTCTGGCTGCGGCCGCTGTTCGGCTACCGATGTGGCGACCGCGCCGGCGCCGGCCCGGTACCAACCGATTGAGGCGGCGAACGCGCCCGGCTCGGCGTATACCGAGACTAGGTGGTCGAGTCGGTCGTCGGTCAGTTCGTAGCCAGGCCCTGACCAGTGGGACCAGAAGTGGCGCAGGTATGCACGCACGGCCTGCGGGCGACCATCGATGAGCTGCTCGGCGAGATCGAGTTGGTGAAATGACTGGTACCAGAACTCCTGTTGTGCCTGCGCGGTGAGAACTCGGTTGCCGATGCCCGGTAGCGGCGGCGAGACAACCAGGGCACGGACGAGGTCGGGTCTGCTTCGTGCCAGGGTCTGGGCGATCCGGCTGCCAACGTCGTACCCGCCGATTACGGCGTGATCCAGTCCGAGTTCCTCGATCAACCCCACGACGTTGCGCGCCCGCGCAGCGGCGCTGTACGAGCCGGCCGGGTCTGACCGGTGCTTGTCGGACTCGCCGAAGCCGCGCAGGTCGGGGACGACGACATCCACTGCCGACGACAGAAGCGGGATGACATCGCGGTAGTCGGTGCGATCGCCGGGCCACCCGTGCAGCAGCACCACGGCGGGACCATCACCGGTCCGGTCATATGCGAGCCGGAACCCGTCGACGGGAAGTGTCCTTTCCACACGCGGTGAGTATCGCGCGCGGGCGGTTGCCCCCACTGAATCGCCGCCATACCGGCCAGGTTGACATACCCGTACACCCCAGCGACGCCTCAACTCGGCATATCAGTACGTAGCCGATCGACGGGCTCACGCGAGAGCAATGCTTGAAACCTGTCGATCGAGCTCCGGGGCCGGACGCGCAGGTGGGTGGCTGGCGCTCATCCTCGCCGCCGGCTGGAAGATCTTCGGGGAGGAACGTGAGTACCGCCCAACCGGCCGGCCTGCGTAGAAGTTCTCAAACACCCGCTGGGAAGGAGCAAAGACGACACTGCCACGCGGCCGGTTCCCCGGTGGTGAGTTTCCCGAGGGACGAGAGCTAGTCGACCGACGACGGTGTGGCGATCTCGACCCACTCGGGCGCTTATTAGGCCAAGGGTCGGGCGGGTGAGCGCAAATGCCCTCCCTGCGCCCCGCGGCCGGCTCACGTGTGTATACGTCGGGCTGGACGATGATGTCCGCCATGACACAAGCACCCGAATTCGACATCGAATTGAGCGCGGCGCGGTCCGTGCGGACGCTCCGAGCGTCGCTGTCCGGCGAGCTTCCCGCGAACGCGATCGCCCTCTGCTTGCGGACCTTGAGGGCACCTCGGGCAACCTGTGGCTACTCACCGCCGGTGACATCGAGGAAGAAGGCGACGGGGTTCTCGTGCTGACGTTCACCCGGCGCTGAGAGCGTTAACCACCTGGCAGGAACGCCCGGGGCTACTGGGGACGGATCCACTTTCACCGCCTGGTTCCGTTGCACCGGGCGCCCGCCGCCGCTGAAGGGTACGACGGCAGGCAGCCCGGCTCCTGCGGACGCGCGGAGCCCGGACAGCATCCTTACCACGACGTGAGAGGTTCGCCGCAGGAACCGGAGTTCTAGAACGTGTTTGGTAAGTCTCAATGAGTGGTCGAGGGTTGCCATGGTCGGCGCCCGGGGGTCGGGCTGATCCTGCGGGTCATCAATCCGATCATCGCCCACTTGATCATCGCGTCGGAGTGTTCCGGAAGCCGTTCGTAATCGTGATTCAGGCGGCGGCATCTGACGATCCAGGCGAAGGTGCGCTCGACCACCCAGCGGCGCGGCAGGACCTGGAAGGTCTTGATCCCCAACGGTTTGCGCACGATCTCGATCACCAGTCGCAGCCGGTCCCGGGCCCAGTCGGTCAGCGTGCCGGCGTAGCCGCCGTCGGCCCAGATGTGCACCACCGAGGGCATGGCGAACCGCAGCCGATCCAGCACGGTGCGGGCACCGTCACGGTCCTGCACCGACGCGGTCGTGATGATCACCGCGAGCAGCAGCCCCATCGTGTCGACGACGATGTGCCGCTTGCGGCCGTTGACTTTCTTGCCCGCATCGAAGCCGCGGCTGCCGGCCCCGACAGTGTCCGCGCCCTTGACCGACTGCGCGTCCACGATGCCGGCCGAAGCCATCGGATCCCGGCCCGCGGCGTCGCGCACCCGATCGCGCAAGGCGTCGTGCAACCGGTCGGTGGTGCCATCGGCACGCCACTGCTTGAAGTACCAGAACACCGTCTGCCACGGCGGGAAGTCATGCGGCAACTGCCGCCAGGAACAACCAGTGCGCACCACGTAGAAGATCGCGTTCACGATCGCGCGCCGCGGATGCTTCTCCGGTCGCCCACCAGAACGCACCGCCGGCACCAGCGCCTCGATCACCGCCCACTGCTCATCGCTCAGATCCGAGGGATAGCCACGTCTCGACGCCATTCACCAAAGATCAACTCACCGTAGGTCATCGCCGCGGAGGCGCGCCGACCCTTTACCAAACACGTTCTTAGACGCTGCCAGGCACAACCCGCAACCTTCTTACGTCTGATTGAGCAATCTGAACGCTCGCCTCGGGTGCTGAGGCTTCGCTACGGTGCTTGACTTGGCCGCACGACGCTTCCAACGGATGAGGGGTGTGGGCCGGTGGTGCAGATGCCGGGCGAGAGCGAGTTTCCTAACCCAACCCTGATCGACACGTCACTCGGCCGGCCGCCTGCCGAGCCGGGCCTTCCTCCCCCGGGACGGGTCTTCCCGACGAAGTGCCGAAGCCTCGCCGACGGCGGCGCAAAGGCCGGATCATCGCCCTGGTGGCAGGCTCGCTGGTGCTACTGGTCGTGCTGTTGATGGTCAGTTTGTGGTTCTACGCGGACAACTCCCTGCACCGGGTCGACGCAATCGACAACTACCCGGGCCGGCCCGCTGGGGGCGCGGGTACGAACTGGCTGATCGTCGGCTCGGACTCCCGGCAAGGGCTCAGCAGCGCCCAGGTGAACCGGCTGCACACCGGCAGTGAGGCGGATGCCGGCGGCAGTCGCACCGACACGATCATGCTGCTGCACCTGCCTGGCAACGGCACCAAGCCGACCATGGTCAGCCTGCTCCGTGACTCGTCCGTCGAGATTCCCGGGCAGGGCCGCGACAAGATCAACGCGGCGTTCTCGTTCGGTGGCGCCAAACTCTTGGTCCGTACCGTCGAGGTGAACACCGGGCTGCGCATCGACCACTACGCGGAGATCGGCCTCGGCGGGTTCGCGGGCGTGGTCGGTGACGTCGGCGGCGTGCGCATGTGCCTGGACCAGGCCGTGCACGACGACTACGCCGGCGTGAACCTGCGCGCCGGCTGCCAGACGCTGAACGGACCCGACGCCCTCGGCTACGTGCGCAGCCGGCACGCGTTCGCGACCAGCGATTACGCCCGCACCGAGCACCAGCGCCAGTTCGTCGGCGCCCTCGCCGGCAAGATCATGAGTCCCGGTGTGCTGTTGAACCCGTTCCGATCGATTCCGGCGATCCTCGACTTGCCGGGGCGCTGACCGTCGATCACGGCGCTGGCCTGTGGGACCTGATCACCCTGGCCCGGCACGTTCGCCACTTCTCCAACGTCATCAGCACCGCAGTGCCCATCGGCGGGTCCAATGGCAGCGACCTGCTCTGGGATCCGACGAAGGCTCAGCAGCTCTTCCACGACCTCAACCACGACCAAACCATCCCGACCGATCTGATCACCACGCACTAACGTCAGAAGTGCGCGCTAGGCCGGTGCGGGCGGATCGGGGTTCCGGTCAGTGCAAGGGGTTGACCTGGGGTCGGCCAACTGTCGATGCGGGACTGATGCAGCCTTGCTGGTGGGCGACCGGTCAGGACTGTAGGCAACCGCGCGTTTGCAGCAGTCGGAAAACCTACAAGCTACGACGCGTAATGACACGATTCAGACTGTGAGCGAGTCGCTGTGTCGAGGCTCCTCGCTGAGGAGCCTCGGCTGTGGTGTTCGTCAGGGACTAGCCATTTGACAGGAGGAGGGCGCTCCTCTGTCTGGTGAGTCAACTCCTGATAACCCCGCCGGGTCTGGACGTCTCGCCGTAGGGCCGGAGGTACGGCCGCGCCGCGTGGCAGTGCCAACAACGCATCGGTCTGCCCAGCGGACCGTGCAGGGACCTGACGCCTACCTGGGTGGAGCTGCCAGAGGCTGAACGTGTCCGTATCTGCGGATAGCGCGGGCCGCGTCACTTATTGCCGGGTGGTGACCACCGCCCGGATCGCCTTGGGGTTTCGGCAGAACGCGCAGCCAGCCGCGCACCGTGGAACCGGCCTGCCCAGCCGGGCCGCTATCCGGCCGCGCGAATCTTCCCGGCTGCATGCGCCAGACACGGTCACCGATCACGTCAGATTGCTTTCTCGACCTCGCGTCCGAGCAGTGCTGGGTTCGCGGCAGTCAGCTGCTGGCTTCAGGCGCGTCCTCCTACACCGGGGCGCTCTCGTTCGTGCTGACGTTTTGGTCGGCCGCCCGTGACTGGCTCCGCGCCCGCGAGCCGGGCCGCGCCCCGACATCTTGCCCATGCCACAGGTGCCGCGCAAAAGGTCCGGCGTGTTCTGACATCGGCTGGCCTGCCAGTCAGGCACGAGCATGTTGGCCCGGCGCTCTCGGCTGGTCGTATTCGCTCCGCAACTACCTCGCTGATGTCGCCTGGCGCTTCCAAGCGCGCTGATTGGGTAGGTTTGGGCTGACAATCTCTGGTGGCGGGCTCTCGTCTTCGCGTACGTCGAGCCGCGCTAGCCACGCGAGCCCGGCGAGGAAGGCGATGGTGGCAACTACCACGATCATGAGGAGCAGGCCGCCAAGCGCTGCCATTTTGATCATCTCTTCTCGATCAAGCGCGGACCTTGTGTTACTTACTTACCCAAGACCCGCGCATTGATCACCTCTCAAGCGATAGCGACGTTCGCGCACCGGGCGGCGTGCAGCGGTGGGGGCGTCGCAGTAGGGGATATGAGTGCCGGGGTACAGGCCGGGGAATGGGCTTCGTGCAACAGATGTGCAACATCGGCAGGTCGTCGTCCGTGCACGCACGGCTCAGCCCGTCGGCTGCACGAGGCGTCCGAGCGAGTCGGCAATAGGCATTGTCCCAAGCTGATCTGACAGCAGGAGCCGATTGGCTGCGCCTGACTCGTGATGGTCTGGACCGCGGCGGCAGCGGCGCGAGATGCCACGCGAGATCGCCGAAATCGGGCGTGCCTGGTCGGCGCACGGCGTGCAGCCTGTCGCGATGTTATGTACGGATGCCCGGCCTGGCCGCTGTGCAACTCCGATGTTTGGTCGCGACGTTGTCGCACACGTCACCGGCGTCGAGTGTCAGTGTGACCACGTCGGGCGGAGGGAGATGTCATGTGCGGCGTGCGGTGATGAGCCAGGCACGCGAATCGAAGTAGACGCCGCTGCCGGTGTCGCGCACAGCGAGCGCGGCGCGTAGCTGGTCGAGCGCGCGGTCGGCGCGCGCGGCGTCAAGCTGTGCGAGTAGCTGCTTGGTCATCTGCAGGGTGAGGACCGCGTGGAGGGCGCTGGTGGGTGTCGGGGCCATAGCACACCGGCTCGTGCACGCTGGTGACGTCCACGTCGGTGAATCCTGCCGCGGTCAGGATGCCGTCCACGGTGGCCGGGTCGGCCAGCGAGAACGGATCCGCGCCGATGGCCGGCTGCGGGTGCCCGTCGGCGAAGACCTCGCGGATCACGGCATCCCATTCCTGGCGGTCGCGGTGCTGCCAGACCAGCTGTACCAGCCGCGCCCTGGGCCGCAACGTCCGCCCGATGTTGGTGAACGCGGCGACCGGGTCGGTGAAGAACATCGTGCCGAACCGGCTGATGCCAAGGTCGAAGCGCTGCAGCGGGAACCGGTGGACCTGCGCGTCGGCGTGCAGGAACGCGACGTTGCGCAGGGCTTCTTTCCTGCTGAGGCGGCGGGCCTGCGCCAGCATCGGCGCGGAGATGTCCACGCCGAGCGCGTGCCCGGACACCGCGGCCCGGGCCGCCTCCCGGGTCATCTGGCCGGTGCCGCAGCCGATGTCCAGGACGCGGTCGGCGGCGCCGACGTCGAGGGCGGTGCGCAGCCGCTCGTGGTATCGGTGCAGCTCGGCGTCGTAGTCAAACAGATCTCGGGTGCCTGTCATGGCTCACCGTGTCGCCGGCCCGTCGCGGGCCCACGCCGCGCACCTGATCCAGCGAGAGCGTTTCCAGATAGAACTCCGGCAAACGGATCGGCGAGATCGTCGAAGAGCGGCAACCAGAGTGCCGAGCACAGACCGGCACGTCCGGTGTCCTGCTGTCCTGCCATCGCCACCTCCAGGGATCCGGTTTCGTCGACGCTCAGTCGGACATGGTGCCGTCAGACACTCACGATGGCAGCCCGGCCCTGCAGCCTGTCACTGGTCTCGACGCGTGCACGGGTCGCGGGACGTTGTACGCAGCGGCGGTCGCAAGCGGTGGTCGGCGCGTACAGGCGGCTACCGCTCGTATCGCCTACGAGCCCGGCGACGTAGCGCACCGGTCGCTCGGCCAGTCCATTCCGGATAGGACAGCGCAACCAGATGACCGCCGGCGATCTGATCAGCGTCGAGGCCAAGTCCTTCTGTGGCGACGCACCGCTGGACGTCGGCAGGTAAGAAGCGGTCGCCGCGGCCAGCCAGCACCCTGACCGGGATTCCGGCCAGCCCGGGTAGTCGCATGGCTGGCTCATGGCCTCCTGCGCATCGATTGACTACCCGGATCGGCCCGGCTTGCGGTGGTGGTCGTTGGCCGTTGAGGCGTGCGACGTAGCGGTCGGCGGAGCGGCGGACGGCGCCGGCTCCGTCCTCGACGACGACCCGTCCCCACCAGCCGCCGTAGACCCGGTCGAAGGTGAATCGTTCGACTCGGCGGGCGACGTCGAGGACGGTGGCCTGATCGAGGGGAATGAGGTTGGGGAAGCTCCACATGAAACTGACCCAATCGCGGTCTTGCACAACGGTGATGGTGTCTCCGGTGAGCAGCGCGCCACGCTGGTCGCAGCCAGCGGGCCAGTGCAGCACGGCGGCGCCGTCGAAGTGTCCGCCGATGCGGGCCAGGGTGAGGCCGGGCACCGGTTCGATGTCGTCATCGAACAGCTCGATCCGCGGGGACGGTCGCTGGATCCAGTGCTGGTCGGCGCGCGGGATGAAGATGCGCGCGTCGAAGGCGTCGGCGAACTCGACGTTGGCCGCGTAGAAATGCGGGTGGGACAGGCAGATTGCGGCGATTCCCCGAGGTCGGCGATCTGCCCACGGGCCTGCTCGTCGAGCAGCGAGATACAGTCCCACAGCACGTTGCCGTGCGCGGTGCGCACCAGTAATGCCCGCTGGCCGATCGCGAAGGACGGCTCGACGCCGACGCCGACCAGGTCAGTCTCCTCGTTCCGCACGACCACCGTGTGGCTGCCGGCAATCTCGGCCATGGTCGTCCACTGCTGGCCGCTGCCAGCCGACGTACTGGCGTTCGTCCTCACAGATTGGGCAGCCGCGCGGATGTCGGTCGGTGTCTGGGTACTGCACGCCGCAGGTGACGCAGATCCACGCCGGCATCAGGATCTCCTCTCCAGCCGTGACACGTGCGGTTCCGATCAGACCACGGAGCACGGACGGCTGGTCATAGCTCGACGACGACGACAATCGGCAGGACCCGGCTAGTCGTGGCCGCGTGCGACGGGTTCGCGCCTTCACCCTCCGAGTTCCTAGTTTGCCGGGTGGCCAGCACTTGCCGCCGTGGTGACGCCGCAGTCTTTGCCGAGGCGCATCTTCGATCCAGCGCCGGCCTGTGCAGCGATGGTGTGTGACCGAGTGGCACATGACGCCGTTGGGGTCGTGTGAGGTCAGCCCCCACAGCACTCTCAGGCCGACCGCTGCATAGGGATTGCGGGGTGAGCAGGAATGCCGCGGTTCCAGTGCCGGCGATCAGCAAGAAGATCATCGAGCCGTCGCGACGCTGCAGCCAGCGGCCCGCGAGCGGACTCAGCAGTGTGCGCCGACTACCGAAGCCCGGCCTGGCGGCGTCGATCATCGCCAGCGCCTGCCTGACGCGCTCTGGTTAACGACGCGCCGCCGCCATATCCTGGGAAACCGGAAAGCTCTATTGGCGTCGCGATATGACCGCCGGAATCGGCGCTCCCGCCCTTCGGACCCATCGTGTGGCTAGATCAATGTCCCGCTCAGCCGAGGTACGGCGACTGGCTGGGCATCGGGCCAGGGCAGGGTGCTCAATTTGTACCCCTCCACCCGGGGGCGTCTAGGGTCATCGGTGTGGAGGGCCGAACAGGTTCTCGGCAGGTCCGGTGCGGGTGCGCTCTCGATGAGGGTTGCGCGTTGTTGTCATCGCTGATCCAACGCACCGACTACCCCACACTGCAGGAATGCGTCTATCTCAACCAGGCCTCGCTGGGTCTGATTGGCAACCCGGCCGTTGACGCCATGCACGACTTTGCTCGATCGCGTCGCGCGCCACGGCAACCTGCGCATGTCCGACGAGGACGAGGTGGCCTTCCTTGACGGCCTCCGCGAGCGTGCGGCCCGAGTGTTGATGGTGGAGGGCTTCCGCATCGCGATTCTCTCCAGCGCTAGCGAGCTGTTGGGCCAGGCTCCTTTCTTGCTGTCGCCGCGGCGGGGATCGAAGGTGATCGCCGTGGCGACGGACTTCCCGGCGATCACCCGGCCCTGGCTACGCCTGGCCGAGCGTGGCGAGTGCCTCGTCGAGTTCGTCGAGGATCGCCCGGAGTCCGACCTGACGGCCGATGTCGTCGCCCGGATCGACGCGCGCACGTCGGTGGTTGCGGTCGGATGGGTCCAGTACGCGACCGGGACGGTGATCGATGTTCCCCGGCTGCGAGCGGCCACCGAACAAGCTGGCGTCAGGCTCGTTCTCGACGCCACCCAGGGCGCCGGTGCGATGACGTGCGATGCGAGCACCTGGCGCCCCGATCTGGTGGTGTCCAGCGGATACAAGTGGCTCGGTGGCCATGGCGGAGTGGCGATCGGAGCGCTAGCCCCCGATGTCATCGTCCAGACTCCGCCCCTGCCGGGGTGGATGGGCGCTGCCTCCCCTTCGCTTTCGACGCCACAAGGCTGCCGCTGGCCGAGGGTGCCCGGCGGTTCACCCAGTCGACGATGTCCTACTCTCGGTGGTCGGCCTCACGACCGCGATGGATCGGCTCCTGGCGATAGGACTGGACACAGTGGAGCGACACGCGACGCGGCTACATGACCTATTGCTCGATGCCGTGGAAGACCGTGGCTGGCAACCCTTCCGCAACCGCGCGGATCCCACCGCCGCATCGCACATCGTCTCACTCGGACGTCGAGGCAGACTGTCCGCCGAGACCATGACAGGACTACGCCGCGCGAAGATCGTGTGCAGTACCCGCGGAGACCGGCTCCGCGTGTCTCTGGCTCCCTACAACAACGAAGATGACATCGGCGCTCTTGCCGGCGCGCTCTCATAGCGAGTCCGCCAATTGCCGAGCCCGGGTCTGTTGCATTAAGGGATCCCGAGTGAACCTGGCAGGAAGACTTCCGGCCAGGCACCACTCCGACGGCCCACAGACCACCCCGCCGAGGCACTTCTCCAGTCGGCGGCCTCGAGACGCGGCCCTGCCGTGGGATTTGCGGTCAAGATCGCGTGCCATGGTCCTTGACGGCCTGCAGGGTGTAGGTCAGCGGCAGGCGATCGCGTTGGGTCGCGAGGAGGTACTCGCCGGGGTGGTCCGGGCTGGACACCATCGCCTCGCCGAGTGGGTTCCAGGGCACCCGCGATGCTCCTGCAGCGACGTCATCGTCATCCCCGCGTGCCTGCAACGCGGTGAAGATTTCACCGAGTCCATGGTTGAAGCTGACGGTGTCGGGGGAGTTCACGATGCCAGTACCGGCGTAGGTCGTTTCCTCGCGGAACAGCACGCCTTCGGTCTCAAGTACGGGTACTCGACCACGAGCAGCCCATCCGGTCGCGGGTCGCATATCGACCAGAGCACCGGGTGACCCTCACGCATGAACAGGCGCCCACCCGGCCGCAACAGCCCCGCGACGACGTCGGCCCAGCGGCGGATACTCGGCAGCCAGCAGATCGCGCCGATGCCGGTGTAGACGAGATCGAACCGCTCTGCGCCCAGCAACTCGACCGCGTCGTAGGCGTCGCCGTCGATGAACGTGACCGCAGCACCCGTTCGGGCTGCGAGGTTGCGTGCCTCGCGCAGCGCAGACGGCGAGAAGTCCACGCCGACCGTGGTGCGAGCCCCCAGCCGCGCCAGGGAGATGGTGTCGGTGCCGACGTGACACTGCAAGTGCACGACGTCCAGGCCGTCCAGCTGACCCAGCCGCGGCAGGTCGTAACGCACCACGTTGCTGAGGTAGGCAGGGTCGTCGAACGACGTGCGGTCGTAGCCGCCGGGCCCGGTGTGCACGGGAACGCGCGACTCCCAGTTCGCGAGATTGATCGCCCGCCAGTTCTCCGTCATCCGACGAACGTAGGCGAAGCGCGAAAGCGGCGTCAGCACATCTCGGCTGGGCGGACAACGATGCGCGCCGTTTAGTGCGCTCTGTCGGCGGTGCGCGTCGCCACTGCGACGGGCGACGAATCGCGAGGCACGAGCTCGAGCGAGGCAGCGCCATGACGCGTGAACAGATTGGACACGGGCCCGAACAAGATGATCTCTGGTCAGTCGGCGAACAGTCCGCAACATCTCCGCAAGAGACCAATGTTGATCACCTGTCGCCAACGGCGGTCAACATCTTCCACACTCGGCATGCCCACCATCGGAACAACAGCATGAGCATGCGCGCAAAGTCCAGAGCCTCGGCCATCGCCCAGCACGCATCACCCTCCGGCTACGCCCTATTCGGCAAGCTCGCGAAGATCAAGTACCGCCTTCACAACAGCGTCCGGGTTGTCGTGCGGCATGTCGTGGCCGCTCGAGACGAGTCGGTGGTCAATCAGACGAGTGAACCGCTCACGGTGGGCTTGGACGCTCTGCGGCATCACCATCGGATCCTCCGTCGGGTCCAGAACGATCGTCGGAACGGTGACCTGCGGCTGGGCCGCCAACTGTCGCTCGATCTCGCCATACACCGGATCGCCAGGCGCCAGACCATACCGATGCCGATAAGAGTGGATCACCACATCCACGAAGTCAGGGTTATCGAAGGACAGCGCGGCCCGGATCGAAATCCTCGGCTGGGAACGGACGGCCCGGAGCCCATTCCCGCCACAGCTGCGCCGTCAGCTCACGCCGGTAGCGAGCCAAACCGGCGCGGCCCCGCTCGCCATGAAAGTAGTACTGATACCAGGCGCGGCTTTCCTCCGGTGGCAGCGCCGGCTCGGCGAAGCCCGCAATGTCCTGAATCTCGTAACCGCCGACAGCGACCAGCCCACCGATCCGCTCAGGCCACAGCGCCGCAGCAATACACGCTGCCCTGCCACCCCAATCGAAACCGACAACAACCGCACTCCAAGCCCGAGCCCATCGATCACCTCGATCGCATCCCGACCAATCGCCGCCTGCTGACCACTCCGCGATACCACATCCGGCAAAAACCGGGTCGGGCCGAAGCCGCGCAGATAGGGCGCGACAACCCGCCCGCCAGCAGCTGCGAGTCCGTCCGCGACGGCCACATAAGACCACGGGTCGTAAGGAAAGCCATGCAACAACAACACAGGCCACCCACCCGGCGGACCCGCAGTCTCCGCCACAACAGATAGCTGACTGGTGCCCACCATGATCCGCTCGAACTGCACGAACACGAATCTAGCCACGACCCACACACCACCGCCGGATCTTCGCTGGACAACGCTCGGGCAACAGCACGTCCAAAACCGTTCGTCACCAACCAACGCAAGCAAGACCTCAGAGCCGCAAATCCGGGGCTTTCAGTGCTCCAGCTTCAGCCAACGACCCCACACTTAGCCTCTCTCGTGGGCGGTGGCGGCGGTTCGAGTCCGCTCGGGGCTACATTACCGATACAGGCCGCGCACACCGGGTAACCATCGCGGAGCGGTCCGCACGGGAAACCCGTTGAGTCGAACGGCTTGGGTCAACCAAGACCCGGCCCACGACCGCGCGTTGGCTTCGTTCCCGTCCAAGGCCCGGCGCTGCGGGCTGTCGTCGATCGCGCGGCGATTCCCCCGCGAAGAAATCGAGGCCGCCCTCAGAATCTCGTTGGCTCCCCGCAGCTCGGCGTTCTCCCGCTTGAGCTGGTTAATTTCGGCCAGCTCCTTCACTGCTCGGGCCGCCAGTGCTGCCCCGCATCGACCTGGGCCTGCACCACCCACTTACGTGCGTTCCGCCTCGACCTCGCCACCGTTGATCTGCGCTTATTGTCGAGCAGTTATCGCCCAAGGGCGCGGGGTCGCGTCGCCGGTGTGCTAGCGTCTTGGCGATCGTGATCCGTCGGCAGGAGGTGAGACCCATGAACGCAGTATCCGCAGTGGGTGCTCCCCTGCAGTCCACGATCGCGCGACTGAGGTAGTCGCCACCGGGAGCGCCCGCCAGGCAATTCGCGAAAGGCGACTCCCATGAACACAACACCTTCTTCAACTCTGCACTTCACCTCGACGACGGCCTCCGACCGGCCGAGGTCCGACCAGGATCAGCCGCAGGTCGACGCCACAAGGCGGGTGCGCGCCGCGGGCGAGCGAGCGTTGGTCCTCGGTGGCGGCGGATCGACAGGCAACGCGTGGCTGATCGGCGTCATCGCCGGCCTGTTCGATGCCGGGCTGGATGTGACCGAGGCCGATCTGATCATCGGGACGTCGGCCGGATCGACGGCCGCGGCCCAGATAGCTGGCGCGACCCCGACCGAACTGCTTGCCGCCATCCTTGCCGCTGCGCCCCAGCAACGGACCGGTCCGGTCGGATCCGACGGTGGACGCGTTCCGATCAGGCCGGCGGCGGACCACATGGAGAGGACGAGCAAGATCATCGCCGCCGCTGAGGATGCGGCCGACATGCGCCGCAGAATGGGCGCGGCGGCACTCGACATGGATGCGGCGTCGGACGGCTCCGGGCAAACGCGGTGGCGCGCGCACCGTCGCCGCGCGGCTGCCCAGTCAGCGCTGGCCGCAACGAACGGTGCTCATCACGGCGGTCGATGCCCATACCGGTGAACCGGTCGTGTTCGACCGCCACAGCGGAGTCGACCTGGTGGACGCCGTCGCCGCCAGCTGTGCCAGTGGCTTCGCCTACAGGATCGGGGACAACCGATACATCGACGGCGGCTACCGACGCAACGCGAGAATGCCGATCTGGCAGCCGGATACGGGCGGGTGCTGGTGCTGTCACCATTCGGCGGCAGAACACGGACGCCGCTGGACTGGGGCATGCATCTTGCAGCACAGGTCGACGAACTACGCGCACGCGGCAGCAGAGTCGAAACGATCTTCCCGGACAGCAACTCCGAGCACATGTTCGGCGCCAATGCGATGGATCTGTCGCTGCGTCCGCCCGCTGCTCGAGCTGGTTACAACCAAGGCAGAGCCCTTGCCGAGCAGCTCACCGAATTCTGGCGCTGACGCCCTCGAAATCAGTCGACTCGGTAGGGCGTGACGAGACCTGCTAATGCCTCGAAGGCCGATGGGCGCGATATGTTCCCACGCGGGTCGTCGAGACCGACAGTCGCCGGTGTGTCGCCACTGCGGATGCGAGAGCTGCGGCCCTGCGACCAGCGTGGCTCGCTGGCGGCTTCGGCTGCACGAAGCCGCACTGGAGTGTGCGCCCGACGGTCGCTGCTGATCACGATCTGCGGCCGCTATCGGCGGAGCGATCAATTCGGCCGCCTCGAGCACCTCCGCGGCTCAGACGCCGGCTTCCGCCTGGCCTCACCCTACCACATCGCCGAGATCGCTTCTGCGGAGACCGGGCGGGTTCAGGCCCCTGACCCCTCCACCCTCGATCATGAAAGTGCCGGAAGAGGGCCCGGTGCGACTCGCTCTTGCCTCGGAATGACACCCGGCCCAGGCTTCCTACGATGTGCTGACGAAACGCGCCGCCTTCCGTTCGTGGATGGTGCAGGAACCCGCGGCAGAAGGCTCGGGGCCGATACGAAAGGATAGCGACCGATGACCCACACGACGGCAACCGGCGGAGCAGAGACCATTCGCGGTTCGGGGTCGTCGCCCCGCTCACAACCGACCTGCCGACGTGGCGAGACCGAGTGCGCCGTATCGCCGACAGCGGCTACTCGACGCTCCTGATGCCCGACGTCCCGCAATGGCAGCCGGCGCCTGGCGCCCACGCTGGCCGTCGCGGCAGCCTCACCGACCTGCGAGGTGGGTACCTGGGTGTACGCCTCCCGCGATGCGCGCGGCGTGAGCACCGCATGGGAAGCGCACTCGCTGTCGGTGCTCACCGACGGTCGCTTCGAGATGGGCGTCGGCACCGGCAGGCCTGGGATCGAAGACCAACTCCGCGAACTAGGACTGCCCGTGGTCCCACCGGGCCAGCGGTTGACCAGGTGCGTGAAGATCGTCACGGCACTGCGAGATCTCGACGGCCCAGCACCGTGCACACGCCAGTGGCGATGGCCGTACGTGGGCCCGAAGGCCCGGGCGCTGGCGGCCGAGGTCGCAGACACTGTCACCTTCGTCACTGCGGCCGAGCTGAGCCTCGGGCTAGGTGGTGCAACTGGCACGCGACTTTCACACTATCCGCGACGTCGAACTCGCCTCGCACGTGCGCGGTGATCGGCGACTCTGCTCGCTCCCGTTCATGGCGTCCCCGACACTGACCCTGCTGCAGCCTCGCGCGGCGGACTCGCTCGCCATACTTCCGAGTGACCCGGCGGCAGGCCGCCGAAGAAATCCAACGACGACGCGAGGAGATCGGCTTCTCTCTACTTCGTCTTCGGCGCCGACGTCGCCGACGCCCTCGCCCCAGTCGTAGCTGAACTGGCCGGACGATTAGGTCCGGGGGCCGCAACCGTGGGACGCAGGACACCACTGTCTTGCGTCAACCGGCATGGTCCCCGTGTGTCGCCCGGGAGATCGCGGCGCCATCAGCTGGTCGCGGCGGCGGGTCAGTGGCCCAGAGGTCTGCGGTGGAGGCGACCACCCGGGCCCACTCCTCGTGGTGGGCCTGGGTGATCGCCGTCCGGACGTCGACCAGGCTCACAGGAACGGCCGCACCTCGATCTTGCGATCGCAGACCTTCGACGCCTCGGTGGCGAGCTTGAGCGCCACATCCGAGATCGGGGGCCTCCCACACCCAGACGCCGGCGAGGTACTCCTTCGACTCCACGAATGGCCCGTCGCTGAACACCGCCTGCTCGCCCCGGTTGTCGATGACCGGTGGCCGCGTTGGTGTCCGCGAGTCCGCCCGCGAAAACCCAGTAGCCCTCGGCGATCAGTCGTTCGTTGAACGCGCTGATGGCAGGCTGCCTGTCCGTGCTGCCGGGATTGCTCTTGTCATCGATCACGGAAACCAGGTACTGCATCTGAAGATCATCTCCTGTGGTGTCAAGACAGCGTGGTTACGGTGGTCAGGGACTTCACGCCGCTGCATATTGCGGGCGCCCGGCCGGCCGGTAGACCTGGATCGTCACGCCCTTCGAGTCGGCTACGCGATCATCGGATTATCTCCGCCAATCCGGCGGTCTCAGCCTCATCTGCGGACGTCGCGGGCACATCGTCAGCCCCGCCGCCGGCGCGGACAGCAGGCGCATCGCAGCCTTCGGTCTGGTTCCCGCCGCCAGCGTCCTTCCCAGCCCGAGCCTTCCGAACGCCACACCGCGCAGGCCGACACATTGCGTAACCCAGCTGCGCTGTGTGGGCTGTGCAGCTGACGATCGGCGTGGATCTGCTGTGTCATCTGATGGACCTCCCGGGTCAGGTCGGTGTTGGTCTTGAGTTCCAGCTCTTGAGCGACGAAATCGTGATCGGCCTTCTGCTGCTGGAACGCGGCCTGCCGGTTCTGCCCGATCATGACGAAGGTGGACAGGAAAATCGCCTCGAGCGACACGATCAGCGTCAAGCGTCGGCCACGGCTTGGACTCGATGAACAACATCCACACGGCAAACACCGCGACGTGCAGGTAGACGAACTGCATCGACCCCGCGAACCGGGTGATCTGGTCGGCAATTCTGAGCTGGGCATCTTCCGCACGCTTGTTGAACTGGTCGATCACGGCGGGATGATGAGGCACTGTCAGGTCGAGTCTCGGCGACATGAACGGACCACCTTTCTCCTCAAGACGAGCGGAATGGTCACGAGTGAGACAAACGTAGATCGCACAGGCGCGGCGGCACACGTAGTCCGTCACGCGTCTGGCACCGGTCAGGGTGACGGCGTCAGTGTCGACGCATCGACGCGCGGTCAGCGGTAGGTCGTGCGGTTGAGCCAACGCAACCCGAACGCCCAGGCGGAGGCAGACCGACAGGCGCCTGACGGTCGAGTCATTGATTCGATCTCGTGCACGGGCCCGGCGGCGGTCGCGATCAGCGTGCGCGGCCAGAGCGCGTTGGACGCGATCCCGTCGGCCTTCAGCTCGGCCGCGAACCCGAGCGCGCACATGCTCATGCCGTACTTGGCGATTGTGTAGGCAACGTGCGGGCCGAGCCAGCGCGGCTCGATGCTGATCGGCGGCGACAGCGTGAGAATGTGCGGGTTCTGCGCCTTGCGCAGGTGCGGGATACAGGCCCGGCTGACGACGAACGTGCCGCGCGTGTTGATGTCCTGCATCAGGTCGTAGCGCTTCATGTCGAGCGCCTCCGTCCCGGACAGGTTGATCGCGGAGGCGTTGTTGATGCACACGTTGATGCCGCCGAATCGCTCCACCGTCTGCGCCACCGCCGCCCCATCCTGTTCACCCGGCGAGATGCGTGATTCCGTGTCCGCGGCGCTGAGTTGTGGCTGGCTGCCGTCGCCGAGGAAGGCGGCGGTGGCTGGGGACTTGAGGAGCTGCCAGAGGATCAGGGCGCTGCTGACCAGCAGTGCGGGGACGTAGATCGTGACAATGACCCAGTTAACGTCCAGCGCGTGGCTCGAATACGCTGGAGCGCATCGACTGGATGATCGCGTTGATCGTGTCGGCCATTCTCACCACGAGGACCGTCCAGGTTAGCGCGATGGCGCCGGCGCAGGCGGCGCGCGGAGCGGCCAGCGCGAACAGGGCCAGGGCGGCCGTGATCAGGTCTCCGTAGCCGACCATCCGCTGAAACGCGATCGGCACCGCGGCGGCGACGGCGCCGGGAGCCAGAACGGACCCGCCGGCCGCCCGGAACGCGTGACCCACAGCAGCGGCTGGAGGGCGGCCTCGGCGCGGTCGTCCTGATAGGCGCGGCACGACATACCATGCCGCCATCAGCGCGCATAGGCGACCAGGCTGAGCGAGAACTGGATGCTGAACAGCACCATGGGCTTCACGGTTATCTCACACCTTGTGGTGGGCGCTGACGGGCGGATCTCCCCGTCCCCTGGCGGACCAGGGCCTGAGTCCTTGCCGAACTCTCTGAACGCGGCCAGCTCAGGCAACGGGTTGGACCTGTCGGGCGTGCTCGCTGACGAGACGTCGCACGAATCGCACACACCGTCGCGCGCAGGCACACCACCTTGTACTCGACATTGTCCGGCTGCTCAGCATGAAGCTGCTCGAACACCGCCCTGATCAGGCGCACGTGCTCGGCGACAGCTTCAGGTCGCACCCGGTAGCTGACGACCACGCTGCCTGATCACGCGACACCTCCGGCCCGAGTGAGGCGCAAGATTTCCGGCGGCCTTGATTCGGCTATGGTCTTGCGGCGGCATCCACAAAGTAAGCGTATCCGATTAGTTTCGTAACCGTCAAAGCACGCACTGACGGCTAGGTGGGCCATCTCTCTCTCACGCACAGCAACAACAGACACACATATTGTGTAACTTGACGGATACGTAACCGTACAGATACAATTGCTTGGTTGTGGAGGCAGTGCTACGAGCCATCGTCGAGCCCCGGCGGCAGGAAATCTTGCGCCTGAGTCTGGGCGCAGAGTGCACCGCAGGCGAGGTTGCAGGCACATTTCCGAGGTAACCCGCCCGAACATTTCCAAGCACCTGCGGGTGCTGCGGGAAGCCGGGCTGGTGACCGAGCGGCGGGACGGCACGCGCAGGCTGTACCGGGCCCGGCCGCAACGGCTCGCGGAGGTGCAGGCGTTCGTGGCGAGCTTTTTGGGACGAGAGTCTGGCGCAGATCAAGAGCTCGGGCGGAAACCGACGCGCGGCGGCGGTCATGACGGGTGCCGCAGACGGATGCGATCGTCCGCGAGATGCACGTTGCCGCCGCTCCCACGCGACGTGTTCCTGCATACTTCGCCGAGGCGGAGAAGCTGGCGGTGTGGAAGGCGGTCACGGCGCAGGTCCCACGCGGTACCCGGCGGCACGTTCCGGATGGACGTGACCGGACGAGGGCGACGTGGCGATCGTGGCTCCTACATCGAGGTCGACCCCCGCACCGGTGGTGTTCACCTGGGCGTGGGAGGGCGATACCACGCCCGGTTCCCAGCCCGGGTGGTGGAGGTCACCCTCACCCCGGACGGGGACGGCACCCTGGTCCGGCTGATCCACCGCGGCGTAGCGCCAGAAAACCAGCAGCACAGCGCCGCCGGGTGGGCCACTATCTGGACCGGCTTGCCTGGGCGGTGAGCGGCCAGGACCCGGGTCCCGACCCGTGGGCAGAGCCGGCGACAACACAATCGGACTGAAAGGGCCGGTTTGACATGAATCCTGAGCGCAACGCCGCGACCTTGCAGCGGCTCTACGACGAGGTAATGAACGGCCACAACGTGGACGCCGCGGGACGAGCTGATCACTATCGACCGGCCCGGACCACGACCCGACATTCCCGCCCGAGTTCACCGCTGGCCGGGCGGGATTCAAGAAGCTTGTAACGATGCTGATCGGCGCGTTTCCCGACCTACGGTTCACCACCGAGCTGATAGTCGCCGACGACGACCTGGCGAGCGCCTTTACCAAGGTCAGCGGCACCCACCAAGGCGAGTTCATGGGCAGCCCAGCCACCGGCAGGTCTTTCCTGGTCCACAACGCTGATTTCTGCCGGTTCACCGATGACGGGCTGATCTGTGAGCATTGGGGGCTCATCGACACCGCCGCGCTCATGCACCAGCTCGGCATCGCCAGCCAGGAAGCGGCCAGGTAATTCCACTAACCGGAGCTGACGGGCTGGCTGTCCCTGCCCTAGTCCGCGACTTGCATGACCATTCACGACCGCCTGACACCGGAGACGCACTACATTGCCGCCGATCGTGCGATTGATGGCCAGGCGCTGCCAGTGCAAGTCAGCGCGCGAGCTGGGATCTGGAATCATCGCCGGGGCCTACCGTCAGCACGATGACCGCCCGGTGCGCGCCGCGCACCGTGGAATCGTCCATAGTCGCGGACAACGCGCGCCCCGCACCGCGAGGCGCCGCTGGGTGCGATCCGTGGCACGCCGCGGCGGCGCTGGCATGACGGGCAAACCGACGGAGGCACATCCGACCGACGGCAAGACGTGCAGAGACGCCCCTGGGCCGTTGCCCTCGGGGCGTTTCTGCGATGGCGTTTGACTTTCTTTGTGTCGTCCTCCACTAACGCCCCAGCAAACTGTGAGCCAGCTATGCTCGCCGCAGCCTCCAGTTCCCCAGCCAGGAGGCCGCAGGCGCGCCGCGACGATTCCCTCCCCGTGTGGCGCGCTTCGGCTCCTGGCCACTAGGCCACTGGGGAAACGTACAACTGAGCTCGATGCCCTGCCGCCCTGTCCGCGAGGCGCTTCTCCGGCAACTCGACGAACATCCTGGTACGCGACTAATGAGCGCGGACGAACTCAAAAACTTCCAACGGGTTCTCGAGGCGCTCTGCCATGGAGGATCCGAGGCGTCGCCTGCATCGCCAGGGACAAATATCGAGGATCGCCTTGAAGCCGGGCTGACTCGCGGGCCTCGTATTGAGCCCGCCCCAGACTTGGAAAGCGAGGAGGATCTCCAGGCCTATCGCGACGTGGTACACCGAAGCGGGCAAATACAACACAGTTCCCCATCGACGGCAGCGGAGCGGAGCGGTTCCTGACCGAGCGCCGGCAAAGCGGCCGAGCCGCGCACCTCCAACGTCCACCGACCAGGCACGCAGACGCTGCCGTTCTGGGTCGGCCCGCGGGTGCTCAACCGGCCACACTTCCACATCACCGCCGACGCGGAAATCCCGGACGGCGGGCCGAGGGCGTACTGCTGTGCCATTGCAGCAACTCCGGCGCGGCTGGTCGCCTTACGTCTAGGACGGCAAGTTGCGTTACGCAGCACAGCTATGTTGGCTGCGCGACCTACCAGGTTCGTGCGCAGATGCGCTTCCCACCGGCGCAGCATCGGCTGCGGTTCGAGTTCGAGCCCCACCGGCCAGCCGGACGTCGCGCAGGCAAGGGCACCCAGGCAGGACGCAACTGTGATGTCGATGGCCAGCTCATCGCCCGAACCGCGTTCCCGGTCACCACACCCTCGTCAGCATTCAACCCCGGCGGGCTCACCTGCGGCGCGCCTCGGCATGCGCCGCCGGCTAGCTCCAACCATCGGTCTGGTCTGGAGGCGCCGGAGCGGAAGCATAATCCCTCTAACTGCGAGGCGCCGGACAAAGCTGATCTCCGCGGGTACACACAAAATGCGTACATATCAGGGCCGAGAACGGTCGACGTTGGCCAACGCCGTTCAAACGCACGAAGGCTAATGAATTTCGGGACTTTCATCGGAGACCAGCGTTGATCAACATGCCAGGATACGGTCTCCTAATGCTTAATGCGTGTCACAGGATTGGGCAGAGCACGATCTCCATGCAGCTCCAGGATTGGTTGCTGCGAAACGCGCGGAAGGTACTCGCCCCGTCATCGTCTTCCTGCTGGCCGCGTCGCTATTGCGAAACGGAATCGCCGCCCTCACAGTGCTAAGATGCATTCTCACCCAAAACTGCCTACTGAGGTATTCAAGTCAAGAATGGTTGCCGCGGCTGGTTGGGCGCCAGAATCGTCGCGGAGCGGCGACAACATCTGACCGACCACGCGACATTCCCTCTTCGGCATTTTACCCACAAGGCGAAGTGCATGCCTCAGCTGCCGGACGACTTGTTCACCGAAGCGTCGTAGATCTGTGCGATTGACGCTTCCAGCTGCGCGTTGAACTGTTCGTCGGTCTGGTCGTCGGATAACCCCTCCAGCAATGCCCGTGAGAAGCTGGCGATCATTATTGGATCGCGGGCGAGGCGCTTGCAGGCTTCATCGCGGCTGTAGCCACCGGATAGAGCCAGCACCAGCAGCACGCGGGCATCGGCGGCGAGACTGCCATACAGACCGGGCTGCGTCGGTATCGTGAGCTTTAACAGGATTACCGCGTCGTCTGGCAGCCCGTCGAGGTTTCGCTGCAAGGCCTCGCGCAACAGCACCTCTGCTTCGTCCTTGTGCGCGCTATTGGTTCTGACCTCCGGCTCGAGGATGGGAACGAGGCCGGCTGATGAGATTCGCACGCCGTATTCGAATTGCTGCTCGACAATCGCCGTCACGCCGTCCTTATCGGCGTCGTTAATAACTGATCGCATCTTGGTGCCGAATATCCGGTGCCGCTTCGCCCGCTCCAGCAGCTCGTCGAGATTGTCGATCGGCTTCATCAATCGGACACCGTGCTGCTCGTCGGCAACTCCCTTGTCCACCTTCAGAAACGGGACGATCTGCTTCTCGTCCCACAGGTACTGTGCCGTCGGCACACCCTGCACGTCCCGCTCCATGGTCTGCTCAAACAGGATCGCCGCAAGTATGCGGCCGTCGAAGGCAGCGCTCGTCACAACACGCGTGCGCATGGCGTGGACGAGGTCAAACATTTCCTCCTCGGAGCTGTACCGGCTCCGGGCGATGCCATAGTTTGCCAGCGCCTTGGGGTGCTACCGCCACTTTGATCGAGGGCTGCGAAGAAACCCCGACCGGAGCGGACTTTCTCCAGCTGTTTCTCGTCCACGACCGCCATCTCTCAGCCCGTACAAACAATCGAAAGGATCGACTAGACGCCCCATGCCTCCGCGCACGGGCCCACGATTGAGTTATGCACGTGAAGCAAGCCTGCCAAGAGCCCCGGGCGGCACCGGCTCGTCCAACACGATGGTGCCGGCGGCGATCGGTCAGCGCGTTGGTCAGCAGCGTCGCGAGACCGGCGACGGTTAGCGCGCGGCGCTCGCCTGGTAGCCAAGCTGGAGTAGCGCGTACCCGCTGTGTACCCGATGACCAGCGTCACCACGAAGCCGATACGAACGCCGCCCTGGGTGGCCAGCTTCGTCGAGATATCGCTGATCGAGAAGAACAACCCGGCGGCCATACCATCCGCCACCGCGACCCCGATCACTTTTCGCCCGAGCAGGACGACCACGATCGCGACGCGCCGGCGGCGACACCGAGCCATGGCAGGGGTAGACGTTGTCGAGCCGCGACCGTCTTTGCCCTCCGCCGGCGAGTGATACCCCAAGCGCCACCAAGCCGAAGACCGAGATGAGCACGCCCACCAGCTCGTAACTGCTGGAGCCGGCGTCGCGCCAGCCGAGCTGACGCGAAGGCCAGGACGCCGATGGCGCCAGCCGCAACGCTCTGCACGAGCGCAAGCGGCGCCAGTGCGAGCGCCGCCGCATAAAGCAGGAAACCCGAAGACTCCATCGCGAATCCGAGCATCCAGCTGCGGTCTTCGAGTAGCAGCCGCGCCGAGTGCAGTGGCCGGCGCATGCATCAGAACCGGGAAGCTCCGCAGCCGCATCGTGCTCTGCGGAGGTAGGCCAGGCTCGTGAGCGTCGTCGAGGCAAGCGCGCAGTACCAGTGCGACCGCGGCGCCAACGCTCACGGGCCCGATTCTCCCCGGGGCGCTGTGGCACCCGGCTCCAGCCTGCAGCTCGTAGATGCAGGCAGGAAGGAAGATCAGCAAGCAAGATCCGCCTAACGAAGGTCTGCGACGGTTTGGGGGAGTGCCGATCCGGACAATCTCTTGCCCCGGTCTTGGCGTCAGGAGGTGGCTCAGTGTGATCTTGTGAAGCGGGGCGGACGATATGGGGCGGGTGCGGTTCCCAGGTTGCTGTGGTCTGTTGTTCGGTGGCGCCGGACCGGTGTTGTGGCGGCGGTGATCGCAGCCCTGCCGGGAACTGCGTCAGTGGATGAGCAGGGTGATGCCGATGTATTGGCAGGTCGCGGCCGCGCAGACGTAGGCGTGGAACACTTCGTGGAAACCGAAGACGGCGGGTGCCGGGTCTGGCCAGCGGCGGTAGTAGGACAGCGCGCCGACGGTGTAGAGCACGCCGCCGGCCAGCAGAAGGAACGCGGGGGCGATGCCCGCATGGACCCATACCGCCGGCTCGGCCATGCCCGCGGTCCAACCCAGACCGATGAAGATCGCGCCGACGAGCTTCTCCGGCGCGTTCATCCACACCAGATGCGTCACGATCGCCGCGAGGGTCAGCCCACACAGCACACTCAGGCCGATCGCTGCATAGGGATTGGGGGCGGTGAGCAGGAATGCGGCGGTCCCGGTGCCGGCGATCAGCAAGAAGATCATCGAGTGGTCGAGGCGCTGCAGCCAGCGGCTCGCGAGCGGACCCCAGTTGCCGCGGTGATACAGCGCGCTGGTCCCGAACAATCCGGTCACGGTTGCGGCGTAGATGGCGACCGCAGTGATCTGCCGGGCCCCGTGGGCGTGCGCCAGCAGCAGTGTGCCGATCACCAGCGAAGCCTCGAACCACACCAGATGCAGCCAGCCCCGCAACGCCGGCTTCGGGTAATACAGGCCGCGGCGGGCATCAAACAGCGTCGGCCGCGACACGGCGCCGACCGTGCTGGTGAACTCGGGGCCGGTCATCGGCAACCTCCGTGTCGTGTCCTGCAAGCCAAAATCGAGGCATCGGCGCCGTGATGATCCGCCCAGGTGTGGCATAGCCTCCGGGTTCGAATTGATCGCGGGCCTTGGTAGAGTCTGCGGCCGCCGCCTTAGATCGGACGGACGTTGGCTGCCTGCGGGCCCTTCTGACCCTGCGTCGTGTCGAACTCCACCCGCTGGTTGTCTTGCAGGCTCTTGTAGCCATCGCCGGTGATGGCCGAGAAGTGGACGAACACGTCAGCCCCGCCACCATCCGGGGTGATGAAACCGAAGCCCTTCTCGCTGTTGAACCACTTCACGGTGCCCTGCGTCATGCTGCTAACTCCCTTGATGAGACAGACGAGGCTCGCACGCACGAGACTCCGGTCAGGAGCGTATGCCCGTTGCCCCAGCGACCCTGGGGGTCCAAGTCGTTAAGTCCGCGTCAGAAAGTGCGCGCGCCCGCACGCACTCCGAGGCCCGTCACAGTGCGAGTTCCCGGCTGACCTGCTCGTGTAGCCGGTCTCGATCGCGACGAGATGGTGCTTATCCGCCTGGATGCGAGCTGGAAGTCGGTGGCGGTGCCCGGTCCTTCGAGTCCACGGGCTGACCGTTCTGCCTCTCTACCTCATCAATCCCGGTGATCGCCAGATCGGCGCTCCGAATCCTTTGCAGCACAGCACCGAACTCGTCCAGGATCTTGCGCACCTCGACGCTGGCGATGGCCGAGACGAGCGACCGAACCCCGCGCAATCTCCTCCTGCGTGATGGGTATTGGCTGCGGCTGCCCTTTCTCGGTCACGAGCGGGCGGATGGCCTCGGCTTGCTCTCTTCGCCGGTGCGCGTAGCCCAGCAGCTCGAGGTAGGTGCGTTCGAGCCGGTCTTGGCTCCGCGCGGTAGGGCCTCGGCGGCACGTGCCCTGCGGTCATGGACGCCGTTGATGATCGTTCCTCGACCGCGAGCACGGATACCGAGCCGGTCACAATCACCGACGCAGGGCGATCGTCTGCCGCTGCGAAGTCCCGGGAGCATATGCTGCCGAACTCAGCGCTGGGCGAGCCGTTGCCGCACCGGAGGCTTAGTGTCGCCTCTCTGTGCGCCGTTGCTGAGAACCGATCATCGATCGAGATCGAAAACAATCCCGGACCAGCAGGTCGAAAGTCCGGGTGGTCGGCTCGCGGCTGGACGCAACGGCTCTGGTTTGGGCATCAGCCCTTGCGCTTGCCCTCTGGCCGCCGCCGTGACAGCCACGCACTCGGGGTGGTACCACCGATGATTACCGTTCCACTTCGTCTTGCTGGCCAGTCCGGTTCCAGTAACCCTTGGTGTCGCAGATCTCGCGCTTCTTCCAGGTAAGTCCCGTCGCTGCTGCCCCTTTCACGATGCGAGGACGAGGACGAGGAGGCTTACGAGGAGCCCGCCCATCACTGTCCAGAAGATCACGGAATTGTGCGGTCTGTCATGGCGCCGCACCCGGCATCCCGCGTAGCCGCAGCGCCGAGAACTGCTGCGGAGAGTACGACCGCCGCGGTGGCGAGTAGACGGTTTTCATGGTGGACATGGGGCCGTTGCCCTTCGGTGGCAGGACGAAACGCTGGCCTCTGCCAGCGCCAAGTTGGAGGGGTGCGCGGGCGGCGTGATCGGCGCTGCTGCGCCCGCCCACATCCGTCGTACTCACATAAATCAAACAGTTGGACTGAGAGCTAGCCGTAGGCAAGCTGATGATTAGCAAGAAGCGAGCAAAGAGTCAGCTCACACTTGATAACGCCGTTCGGCCGCACGCAGCGTGTCAGCAGGCCTGGTGCCGCCGCTAGACCGTGGTCGTTCTCGCAGAACGGCTGCCCCAGGCTGGCGGCGCCGCACAGCATGGCGTGAGCGATGGCGACGCCAACCTCTCGAGGTGGCTTCCTCGGGCGTGGCGCCCAGCGATCCGACCGTCGCGAGGACACGCTCGGCCTCGGAGATGGTGGTGCTCGCCGGGGGTTCGTGCGTGCGGTAGCCATAGCCGGTCTCCAGCTTCGGTCAGGCGGTCGGTTAGGCCCTGGCCCGTGTTCTCGCGCCTGCCCGGGGCCGCTTCAGATGATCAATCGTCAACCGCGCCAGGTGACATGACCAGCGCTTCCGGCCTAACTACGCGACTGGCCCGGCGACGCCCCGGTCACTGCGGTTCTGCAACCACCGCAGACGCTCGGGGGACCAGATGGAAAACGGACTGAAGTCCGCGGCGTCCTCGCCGCGAGCACGTCAGGGGCGATTGCGCTGACCGCGCACGGCAGGAGAGACGGCTAGGGGAACCGCTGGCGCCGCTGCATTGCCGTGGCTCTACAACGCCGCACGGTCCGGGCAACCGGGCGCGTGGGTTGTGAATGCCTCGGGCCTCGTCACGCTGAGCGTGGCGTCGAACCATTTAACCGGATGGGTCCGTTCTGGTGGTTGTTCTATACCGTTGGCGGAGTAGCGGGGTGGATAGCGGCGGGATTCCGGGTTCTCCTCATGCACGACCTTGAGATGAACAGGGTGAGGCAACCACCGCCACCTACGGATTCAGTGACGGCATCCGAGTTGCAGAGCTACCGTCGCCGAGGCCATCCAAGCCTGTGTCGACTACGCGCGCCGCCGACCCGAGCACCATGGAGCCTGTTGCGTAATCCGCGCCCGGTGGGTGCGCGGGAATCCTCAAACCGCGGTGGGCGGTGGGGCTTGGTTGTTGATCAGGTTGGGTTGGCTGGCCAGCTGGGTGTGTAGGCGGAGCAGGTTGGTGACGGCGGCGGCGAAGCGGTATTCGCTGCGGGCGGCGGTGAGTCCGCGGCGGGTGAAGCGGCGTAATCCGCGGCGGTCTTTGAGGTGGGCGTGGACGGGTTCGACGAGGGCGGCGCGGTGTCGGTAGCGGAGTGGCGCCGGTGGGGGTGCGTAAAAGCTCGGCGTCCAATCCCAGCCCTACCCGGCCCACAGCTACTGGCTCCAGCAGGCCAGCACCCGCGGTCCCGCCCATCACGCCCATGGAAGACCCTGGCCTTCCCCGGTCTCCCCCAACTCATCGGAGGAAGACTGGTTAGCCCGCCAAGCTAAACCACCACTTCAAGAGTTCGCATACCGGGGAAGTCGATCCAAACCCGCGAATCACTCTTGACGATCTTCGCGAGCGTGTTGCCGCAGTGTGGGCAGCGGAGCACGATGCCGGCGCCTCGGTAGAGGTGCGCGGCCCCGACCGGTCCGGCTGCACCGCAGCCGCCACAGGTCCCGATCGCGGTTGTCATCTCGACGGCGAACACCTCCTGAAGCAACCCAGCAACGGCGTTGCCGTCCAGCATCAGCTCGTCCATGTCACCGTCCCGTGGGTCCGAAGCGTTCGGTCTTGATCGCTCGGGGATCGTGTCCGAGCCGCACGAGCGCCTCGGCCACCGCCTCGACGAACGGCGTCGGTCCGCACGCGTAGAAACGCGGCCGCTCGGCCGGCGCAGGCGCGACCTCGGCCAGCATCTCGGCGTCGACACGCCGCGCGTAGCTCGTCCACCCGGGTGGTTGCGAATCGGTCAGCGCGTGCACGACGGTGAGGCCGTTGCCGCTCAGCCGCTCGAGTTCGTCGCGATAGATGACGTCGTCCTGGCTGCGTGAGGAGTAGAGCAACCGCGTCTCGGTGTCGTCGTGGGCGGCTGCGCGCGTCCGGATCATCGCCATCAGCGGCACGATTCCCGATCCGCCGGCCACGAGCATGAGCGGGCCGCCCTCGGAAGGCTCCCAGACGAAGTAGCCGCCGATCGGGCCGCGCAGTTCGATCTTGTCGCCCGGCCGGAGCTCGTCGGTCAGGTAGGGGAGACCTCGCCGTCCGTCGAGCCTCTGGACGGTGAGCGCAACGCGAGTGCCGTCGGCCGCCGAGGCGATCGAGTAGCTTCGCTCCGCCTGATAGCCGTCCTCCGCCGTCAACCGAACGTCGACGTGCTGGCCGGCCCGGTGGCCAGGCCAGCCGGGCACGTCGAAGACGATCGTCTTGACGCGCGGTGTCTCGGCGACGACCTCGACGAGCTCTCGCGAGCTGCCAGGTCAGTCGCCCGAGTAGCGCTGTTCCTGCCATGGGTCTCCGTAGTTGTGGTAGCCGTTTGTCTCCCAGAAGCCGGGCTCGTCGCTCGATTGGAGCCGGAGGCCCCTCACCCACTTGGCGCTCTTCCAGAAGTAGTGGTGCGGAACGAGCATGCGTGCGGGGCCGCCGTGCTCGAGGCGCGAGCGGTTGACCTTCGTAGGCGAAGACCACCCACGCTTTGCCGCCCGTGACGTCCTCGAGCGGCAGGTTGGTCGTGTAGCCGCCGTCCGAGTACGCGGTCACGTACTCGGCTGACGTCTCGATCCCTTCGAGCAGCGTGTCGACCGAGACGCCTCGCCAGACGGTGTCGAGCTTCGACCACTTGGTCACGCAGTGGATGTCGCGGGTGATCTCCTCGCTCGGCAGGGCACGGAACTCCTCCCAGGTCCAACCGCGCGGCTCGTCCAGCTCGCCGACGATCGAGAAGTCCCATAGCTCGAGCGCCGTGTGCGGCGTCGGCCCGGCGGAGAGGACGGGGAAGTCCCGGGTCACATACTGGCCGGGTGGGACGCGTGCAGGATCGACGTCCGCGGCGCGACGGCCCCGAAATCCGCGAGAGACGATGGATGCCATGCTGTTCTCCTTACTTGTTGCGTTCATCCGACCAGGTAGGTCCTCGTGGATCACGCCGCCGGGCCGGCGATTGGAGCTGGCGGACACCAATGGCGTCTCGACCCCGCATCTGGCGACCGGGGTCGAGACGCCGATGCTCTTACGCCGCTACGGTTGACTGCGCTTGCGTATGACGGCCTCGCGAATGACGCTCGCGACGATGTCCGGCTGCGACAGCATCAGGAAGTGGGAGGCGCCTTCGACCTCGGTGACCGTGGAGCCGGCGCGGTCGTACGAGAAGCGGTGGAGCTCCGGTGCGACCGGGTAATCCGCCGTGCCGAACACCGCCCAGGACGGCTTCGTCCGCCAGGCAGCGGCGGTCGCGGGATCGTCGAACGCCGTGGCCGAGACCGGGCGCTGCGAGATCGCCATGAACGCAGCGTCGGCGTCGGGAACGTCGGCGCAGAAGACGTCGTGGAACCGCGCGGGGTCGATCGACACCTCTACGCTGCCGTCGGCCAACTGCGCCGGGCGCACGAGCGGGCCCATCGCGAGCGACGGGAAGCGTCCCTGCAGGTCGTTGACCGACTCGCCCTCGTCGGGCGCGACGCCGGCGACGTACACGAGCCCGGCGACTTTGTCCGAGCTGCCGGCGACCGTGATCACGGCGCCGCCATAGGAATGGCCGACGAGGACCACGGGCCCCTCGATTTGGTCGATGACCGACGCGATGAACGAAGCGTCGTAGGGGATTCCGCGAAGCGGGTTCGGCGGCGCGAGAACGGTGTGACCGTCGCCGACGAGCCGGTCATACACCGGCCGCCAGCTGGACGCGTCTCCGAACGCGCCGTGAACGAGAACGATTGTCGGACTGGGCATGACGATTTCCTTTCGTTTGGTGGTTGATCAGGCGACTTTGTCGAGGTGGCTGAGGCCGAGGGCCTCGACCACCTTGGATTGCACGGGCGCGACGTCCTCGTTGGCCTGGTCGGAGCCGAACGGCGCGCCGACGACGGTGCGGGCAGCGCGGCTGCCCTTGGCTTGACCGACGAGCTTGACGATGGCCTCCGCGACATCGTGTGGATTTGGGGCGTCCTTGCCCTCGAACGTCGCTGTCAAGGACGTGACCATGGCGTCGGGGATGTGACCGACCTCGCCATAGGACTCGGTGACCTCGATGCCTGCGGGCGTCTGAATGTTGGTGAAAAAGTTGGTCGGGTATCCGCTCGGCTGCACCTCCACGACCTCGACGCCGAGCTGCGAGACTTCGTAGCGGAGGCTGTCGGTCAGCGCTTCGACCGCGAACTTGCTCGCGCCGTAGATGCCGAGGAAGGGGAACGTCACGCGGCCGAGGATCGAGCCGATGTTGATGATCAGGCCATCGTGCTGCTGTCGCATGGAGGGCAGCACGGCGCGGGTGACGCGAAGCAGCCCGATGACATTCGTGTCGAAGATCTCCTTCGCCTGTTCGGTAGTGAAGGCTTCGGTGACGCCGGCCGAGGCGATACCGGCGTTGTTGACGAGCACATCGATCTTGCCGGCCTCGGCCAGCACTGTCTTGACGCCGGCTTCGACAGACGTGTCGTCGCTGACGTCTAGCTCCACGGTCTTGACGCCGAGCTTGCGCAGGGCCTCGGCGGCCTCGCGGTTCTTGCCCTGCGCGCCGCGCATCGAGGCGTACACCGTGTGGCCGGCGCGGCGCAGGGTCTCCGCCGTGTCACGCCCAAAGCCGCTGCTGGTGCCGGTGATCAGGATTGTCTTGGACATGCTCGGTCTCCTTGAACAGAGTGAGTTGTTTGACGCAACTTGTAGCTTAGCGAACTACGTTGCATGATGCAACTTCCTTCTGAGGAACCACCCCGGCTCACCAGCGCGAGGAAGGTGGCGCCCTCGGCGCCCGCCAGCAGCACCTCGACGGCCGGGGATTCGTCGAGGCGGTGTCACCTTCGCCGAGCTCGGTCGACATGCGGGTCGCGTCGCGCTGCGCGTTCGCCTCGACGAAGAGATGCAGCGAACGTTCGAGCACGACGACCCGGTGGGCGTGACCGTCGGCGTCCGCCGTGTCCGCGCCGACTAGGCCACGTGCAAGCTCGTAGAGCCCGTACAGCGTGAGAGCGCCGACCGCGTCCGCGCGGAGCGAATGCCGCACGGGACAGTCAGCAGCCGAGCCGGCCGACGGTGCGGATGCTCGGCGAGCGGATCGCCGCGGTCGTCATGCGGCGTTGCCGAGCTCGTCGGTTGCCATGCGTTGCGCGACGGCCGCGAGTTGCCGACAGAGCCGCTCGAGTGTGCGTTCCTTGGCGTCGACCTCCGCCGTCTCCGACCGACGCTGCTGGAGCTTGCGGCGCTCGCGCGTAAGCGTCTGGATTTGGCCGATGAGCCGAGCGAACTCACGCTGGCGGCCGGTCGGCTCGAACGGGCTCGCGGTGCGGCCGGTCGTGATCGGCTAAGCGGCGAGCGGTCGGGTGGGGCGGGTGCGCCAGGCTTCGACGGCGACGGTCAGGGCGATCGCGGCGACGATGCTGCCGAAGATCTCGAAGGTCGTGGGCAGCGCGACGTGTGCGACGACGATGCCGGCGAGGACGGCCGGCAGCGAGAGGGAGGCGTAGGCGGCGACGTAGAAGGCCGACATGACTGCCGCGCGGTGTTGATGCGGGATAGCCGCCGACGAGCGTGCGAAGGCCGCCGAGGAAGGCGGCGCCGAAGCCGGCGCCGCCGAGGATCGAGCCGGCCAGGTAGGCGGCGCTCGAGCCGCGGGCGGCAGCGAAGACGATCAGCACCATTCCGGCGGCGAGCGCGATCGAGCCGACGCCGGCGCCGATCCACGGCGCGCTTCGACCGGTCAGCAGCTGGGCAACGACGGCCGCACCGGCGAGCGCGATGATGCCGCTGCCGGAGACGATCGCGTTGCTCGAGTTGAAGAGATGGGCGGCGAGCTGCGGGCCGAGCGAGAAGAAGAGGCCGCCGATCGACCATGACGAAATCACCGCCAGCGCGGCCAGGAAGAACGGCCGGCGAACGACGGCCGGGACGCTTGGGCGCTCGGCCGTGAGACGGAAGCGGCCACGCTTCTCCGATCGGCTCCGGCATCCAGTAGGCGCCGGCAAAGGCGATCGCGAATAGGACGAGCAGCACGACGTAGGGCAGGACGCGCGGCAAGGTCCCGAGCTGGACGAGCACTGACGAGGCGAGCACGCCGAGACCGATGCCGCTCGCCGCGGCGGTCGCGGTCGTGAGCCCGACGCCGGCGGGGTCGCGGTTCGGGTGCAGATCGAGCAGGGCCGCGCTGGCCGCGCTCAAGGCCGCGCCGGTCGCGAGACCCTGCACGCCGCGGGCGACGAACAGCCAGGCAGCCGAGCCGGCGACCATGAACAGCACGCTCGACGCCATCAGCGCCCCGAGAGCCGCGAGCAGGACCGGCCGGCGGCCGACGTCGTCGGAGACGCCACCGGCGAGCAACAACGACGCGAGGACGCCGAAGGCGTACGTCGCGTAGATCAGCGTCAACGTCAGGGGCGAGAAGTGCCAGAGGACGCTGTAGGTGCGATACAGCGGCGAGGGCGTCACCGAGGCGAACAGGCCGAGGCCGACCACCAGCGCGGCCACGGCGTAGCCGATGCGAGGCGACAACGTCCGGCGAGGAGGCACGAGCGACGGCAGCCGATACAGGCGCGGCGGATACGTGGCAACTGTGTTGCGTGAGGGTTGCGTCATGCAACCCTCAACGGCCAGGCGAGCCGGCCTATTCCTGCGACGCTATTTCTTCCTTCGCGGCGCGACGCGTCGTTGCGCCCGGCCCGGGGAGGGTCTCGATCTCGTCGGTGCGGAGGGACTTGGTGCCCTTCGGGACGATCGCGGCGACGACCGGCTTCTTGTCGACCTTGCGGCGCTGCAGGCGCGGCGGCTTTTCGCTCAGGTAGTCATCGCCCCACTGTCGAAGCGCGGTGAGCGCGATGTTCAGGTCGAGACCCTTCTGCGTCAGCTGGTACTCGTACCGCTCCGGCCGCTCGCTGTACAGGACCCGCTCGAGCACGCCTTCGTCGACCAGCCGGTTGAGCCGGTCGGTCAGAACGTTGCGGGCGATGCCCAGGCTCTCCTGCAGTTCGTCGAAGCGGTGCAGGCCCAGCAAGAGGTCGCGAATGATCAGCAGCGTCCAGCGCTCGCCGACAACCTCGAGCGCTCGCGCGATCGAACAGTTCTGGCCTTCGTAGTCACGGTTCAGCATGCCTCAATGGTAGCGCGTCTCAGTTGCGTGACAAAACTTCTACGGCTACTGTTCCGTCAGGATAGTTTCGTGAAGCAACTTTGACACGATGAACCAGGAGGCCCTCATGCACGTCGCGGGAACCGCCGAAACAGGATCCACGACCACCCGGGCGGCCGCGCCGGGCGGTGCGTCCGCGGGCGGCCCGCGCCTGGGCCTGGCCCTGCTGGTCCTCGCCAGCGCGCAGCTGATGGTGGTGCTGGACGCGACCATCGTCAACGTCGCCCTGCCGCACATCCAGCGGGCGCTCGGCTTTTCCGGGTCCGGCCTGGAATGGGTGGTCAACGCCTACGCGCTGACCTTCGGCGGGCTGCTGCTGCTCGGCGGCCGGGCCGGGGACCTGCTCGGCCGCCGCAAGATGTTCATCGCCGGGCTGCTGCTGTTCTCCGCCGCCTCCCTGGTCGGCGGGTTCGCCACCTCCCAGGCCTTTTTGCTCACGGCCCGCGCGGTGCAGGGCGTCGGCGGCGCGCTCGTCGCCCCGGCCGCGCTGTCGCTGATCACCACCACCTTCCCCGAGGGCCCGCCGCGCACCCGGGCGTTCGGCGTGTACGCCGCGATGAGCATCGCCGGCGGCGCGATCGGCCTGATCGGCGGCGGCCTGCTGACCACCTACGTGTCGTGGCGGTGGGTGCTGTTCGTCAACGTGCCCATCGGCGCCGCGGTCGCGCTGGCCGCACCGCGGGTGCTGGCCGAGACCCCGCGCCGCCGCGGACGGTTCGACCTGCCCGGCGCGCTCACCGGCACCGCCGGGATCGCCGCCCTGGTCTACGGCCTGGTCACCGCCGCCACCAGCCCGAACGGCGTCTCCCACTGGGGTGATGCCAAGGTCGATCGCCTCGCTGGCCGCCGCCGCGGTGCTGCTCGCCGCGTTCGCGGTGATCGAGACCCGCAGCCCGCACGCCCTGCTGCCGGTGCGGCTGCTGCGCGACCGCAACCGCACCGGCGCCTACCTGAGCTACGCCGGCGTGGGCATCTTCATCTTCGGCATGTTCTTCTTCCTCACCGTGTTCATGCAGGCCGTCTGGGGATACTCCGCCCTGAAGACCGGCCTCGCCTACCTCCCGTTCACCGCCGCCCTCCTCATCGCGAGCCGGGGCCGTCGCCCAGCTCGTGCCCCGCATCGGCGCCCGCCCGCTGCTGCTGGCTGGCTCCGCCGCCAGCACCGGCGGCCTGTACTGGCTGTCCCGGATCAGCGAGCACGACACCTACACCAGCGGGGTGCTCGGCCCGACCATGGTCATCGGAGCCGGGGTCGCCCTGCTATTCGTCACGCTGTCCCTGGTCGCGCTGAACCGCGTCCCCGAAGCCGACTCCGGGGTGGCCTCCAGCCTGCTCAACACCGGCCAGCAACTCGGCGGCTCCATCGGGCTGGCGCTGCTCGGCACCGTCGCCTGGACCGTGGTCGCCCACAGCATCCACGCCCAGGCCGCCGTCGCCGCGCGGGCCGGGCACCCGGTGCACCCGGGCGGGCCGCTGGCCGCAGCGATCTACAGCCATGCCCTCGCCACCGGGTTCGCCCGCGGGTTCCTGGTCGCCGCCGGGATCGCGCTGCTCACCCTGATCATCAACATCGCCGTGATCCGGGTCCGCCGCGCCGACCTCGCCGGCGCCCAGCCACCGGTACCCGCCGGGCCCGCCCAGCCCGCACAACCCCGCTGACCCCGGCCAAAAGACAGAGCCGATAACAGAGATCCTCCATGAGAACTCCCGCATCCACCACAGTGGGCCGCTGCGACAGGGCAGGCAAGCGATGACGCACACACTCACCGTGGCGCCGGTTGTGCGCACGTGGAGCGCGCGGGAGCTCGAGTACATCGCTGGCCAGAGCCACCAGCGCGTGGCGTACGCGCCAGCGCTGGCTAAGCCTGCGAGCTCGGCCCGTTACCGCGCGCGGACGGCAATAGTCCAGCACCGCCGCGCCGCCCTCCGGGCGCTGGCTGGCACTGGGGCTGCTGGGGCAGGAGGTTCGACATGACCATCGGCGTCGCCGCCCACGCGCGTCCACGCCAGACGGCCAACGCCGTCCTGCCGCGCCCCAATGACCCGCCTCGAACGACGGCGCGCTCGACAGCGCGCCCGGGTGCCTGTGCCGGTGCCGCGTCGATCAACGCTCAGCCGGTCGACGGCAAAGTCGCTGGGCATCGCTTCACACGTCGTTGCACCCCCTCATGGCGCACGTGCGGATGTCGACGTACGGTGCCAGCCACCGCGAACCCTGGCTGGTCACCTGATCAGCCACGTCCTTAAACGAGCACTTCCGATGGCAGATTTTCCCCGTGATTCCCATGACATCGATCGACACTGGCCGAGGCCCTGTTCGCCAGCTATCTTCAGCCGTCTGACCACCCCACGTCCGCACAAAGTGACGGCAGTGGTTCGCGACAGCCCTGCGCCGGCTCGGCGGACCGGGTGGCGGCGCCGCGGTGTGCGCCACCGCCGTACGGTGATCACCCGCGACCGCAGCCGAGCGGATGCGATGGGCGCTGGCAACCACCAAACATGCCCGCGCGCGCCGCGCAACCAGCCGGCCGAGCCTCACAGGACTTGAGGGCCATCCCTGGCCACCTGCGCGTAATCGGATAAGCCCAGCCTGCGCAGCCATGGGAACGGGCGCGCGGTGGCCGGGTCGATCAGCGGCACGTTGAGTACGTACACGGTGTAGCTGGGCGCAGGCCGGGGCGCGCCGCCGCAACATCGCCACGGAGTGGCGTCGAGGACGCCGCCCAGGCCGGTAACTGGCTCGGGACGCTTGGATACCTGGTGATGCTCGAGCAGGTCGGGGAGTGCTTCGAGCCGGTACCGCGACTCCACACGGCCGTCATCGGCGATTCGCGAGTCAAGGCCCTGACCTACTACGGCCCCCGGGCCTCGACGACGATCGGATCCCGTTCGCGGTCTACGCCCTGCGTTGCGCATTCGCCCACGACTACGGACTCAACCACATGGGACTAAGACAAGCACGCCGCGAAGATGAGGCACACGTTCATGCTGCGCGACGACGACGCTGCACCTTTATCCAGCTGCCGTCCATTCGCTGGAATAGCGACCACCAGCGGCTCGGGTATCGGGGAACGGAGGTCAATGTGCGCAAGCTAGGTGACCTCGCCGAACACGTCGATGCCGCGCTGCAGCGCGCGCCGTATCCCGACGGGCTCAGCGTGGCTTTATCTGGCGGCGTCGAGGAACTGTTCGAACGCTTCGCCTTCCAGTACTACGCCACCCCGTAGCGAGCGCGCGGCGCAGCTGCACTCACGGCTGCGTCCCGACGGCAATGAGGCCTTCATCCTGCTCGTCATCGATCGCGTGTAGGCGACGTGCCGGGGGAGCCGACCAGCCGCCAGCCCGCTGGTTGTCGCGCACGGCGCGTTGCTGTCCCCGATCGCGGGAACGGGATTTCACCCGGTTCGTGGCCCGATTGCCGGACGGTGTCGGTCGTGAGGTTCGGCCGGAGTCTCGTGACCTGTCGGGACGAGCCCGGCGGGAGCCGGAAGACCCGGATCCAACACACCGAAAGGGAGAACCATCATGAACATCGTCACCAAGGCCGCCGGAGTCGTGCTCGCCCGCCGCCGCGCTGTGCGGGATCGGCGCGAGCGCCGCGCTCGCCGCCACCCCCACCAGCCGCCCGCACGCCGCCGCCGGGTCGAGCAGCACCTCGCCCAGCCCGTCGAGTCGGGTGGGTGCGCCGCTGTACTCGCGCGGGTTCCACATCTACAACCTGACCACGACCCCGTGGACGCCTGCAGAGTCGATCAGCGGCGACAACAACTTCGAAGGCGTGCCGGCGATCGGGTCGGTGCTTCGTAGCCGGGCCAGTACGCCGACTTCGAGGTGCAGTACAGGTTCCTGCAGCGATCAGAACGACGACGTGGTCTACCGCACCACCAACAGTGACGTGGATGTCGAACTCGGTGTCGACAGGGACGGCAAGCACGTACTCCAAGACAATGTGGTCGGCGGGCCCGGATCAGGCCGACACCAACGGCACCACGATCAACCTCGCTGGAAGAGCCGGGCACCACCATCACCTACGACGGTTCGCAGGCCCAGCAGCGAGGCTGCCGGTGTCTCAACCAGATGTGCGCCGGCGGCGTGGACGCCACCTGCACCTTCACCCCGACCAGCGAAACGCACGTGGACGGGCCGCAGCACCAGGTCGGTGACTCATTCACCAACGCCAGCCAAGGTCGAGGCCGACTACAAAATCACCGGGGCGGACACCGTCGCGCATCAGCGACAGTGTGGGCATCTCCGCGACCGCGGGGGCGAACCTGTTCGGCATCGTGGACGCCTCGCATCAGCGCCAGCTACAGCCACGAATGGACCACCAGCCACGAGGTTCGACGAGTCCATGAATGCCCATGTGCCGGCGATGGACGAAGTCTGGCTCGAGGGACGCCCGCCAGATGATCCGCGACACCGGCAACTTCCAGATCGTGATCGGCAACACCACCATCAACGTCATCCACGTGTACTTCGACAGCCCCGATCCGTCCGGCAACGGCAACTGGACCCTGATGAGCCAGTCCTGACCGGCGGCCCGATCCACAAGACCGCCCTGCACTGAGCCAAGATCGAGTACGACCGTCCACCGCCCCGGGCGACCCGCCCCAGGGCGGTGCCGCGCGCCCCGCCCGCCTCGATCGCGTTGTCGACGTCGCCCAGATGTGCGCGCTTCAACCAGTTCGAGGTCATCTTCCCGGAGCCCGGCTACCCGCCCAAATCCTGATCGGCCCAGCCCCGCCCGGGCACACACCATCGACACCTGGGCGAACAGCCCATCGAACGCCCGCCCTGCTCCGCGCGGAACCGGGCGATCGCGACGTGATTCCGGCCCGTCCTGCGCGCGCACGACCCGAAACGCCTCATCCGTCTGGCACAACCGCTCGATCTGCCGGCTCGACCGCTGCCCCACCGCATACGCGTAGACCAACAACGCCAGCAGTATCCCCGGGTCATACGCCGCCCGGCCCGCCCCACCCAGCCGCCGACCCGCCTCGAAGACCCGGCCAGATCCAAACCGGCCACCACGTCCAGCACAAACCACACCAGATGATCAGCCGGCAACCACTCCCGCATATCCGGCGGCACCAGAAACCGCTGATCCCGATCCACCAGACGAAACCCCTTCGCTACACCGCCGATCCTCAACCACACCAAGATCAGCCCGCAGAGGCGCGCGGCGATTTTGCAACAGGCTCTGGTGCGCGAGGAACTCGAACACGTCGGCAGCCACGACGCCCACCGGATCCTTCGCTATCAACGTGAAGAACGTCGTCAGATCGAACGCCACCGCCCGCAACGTATTCGGCCGAGGGCGGCCGGCGACGAACTCAAATAGCGATCCACCAGAAGATCACCCAGCGCATACCACACCCGGCTGACGCCGAGACCGACCTGATCAACGAAGGAAAAGTAGTCATCGCGCCAGGCTGCCAGCGCGACAATCAGCACGCCGATATGCACCGAAGATCACCCGTATACTAGTCGTTCTGCGTGAGGCGACGATCACTGGCGTCTGCCGCAGATGATTCGGTTTAGCCCAGAATCCACCGTGCCGCCTCGCCGTCAGGCGTAGTTGATCTTCAGCACTAACCTCGGATGCGCGACGCATGTTGGGTCTGCTCGATCTGGTTCGCCTGGCTTGTCCACTGGGTTCCTCGGTCGGGGCTTTAGCGGCGGATAGCTCAGGCCGCCGCGGGGGGTCCGATTGCCAGCGGTGAACAGTTGCTGCCACGCCGTGCGGCCCGGGCCAGGCGTCAGGTAGATGCAAGGTGGTGCGCCGTGCGGAGGTGGCGACCCGCGGCGGCGATGTTGATCAGCTGGGTGCGCAGCGTTGCGGTGGTGCGCTTTGGCGTGGACCAGGAGGCGAGCGAGCCGGCGGCGCGGTGCAGGTTGAACGCCATCGCGGCGAGCACCAGCCAGGCGGAGTTGGCGGCTAAAGCGATCCTGATGGCAGGTGGGCCGAGCGGTCCGTTCTTCAGGTCTGCGATGACCTGCTCGATGATGGCGTGACGGCGGTGGTCCTGCCTCGGCTGCAGCATCGGCAGCGGCGAGTCGGTGAACATCGCGTGGTGCCGCCAGACGCGGAACAGCTCGCCCTGGGCGTTCACCTGAACGTGGTCGGGGTTGGCGTCGCGGACCCGCCGCACGATCAAGCCGGGCGCTGATCTGATTTGTCTTGCCCGCGGGAGGCGAAGGCGGTGAACGGCACCTCGGCCACCTCGGCGTCGCTGACCCACTGCCGCAGTTGCTCGTCGAAGACGCGCGTGCGGGTAGCGGATCGTCGTCCAGGCGTCGTTCCGGGATGGCGGCGATCGCGCGCGGTCACGGCCCGGTTCTTGCGGGCGGTGATGCAGAACGCACGCCGGCACGGCGGGCGGCGGCGATCACGTCGCGGGTGTAGTAGGCCGCTGTCGCCGCGCAGCACCAGCAGCCGGCCACGCGCCGCAGGCCGGCTGGTCTTGATCGCGTCGGCGACCAGCCGCGCGGCGCCGCGGGCGGAGTTCGCCGAGCCTCTGCGCAGCCGGGTCGCGACGATCACCGGCGCCGAGCTGGCGGCGGAGACGGTCGCCAGCCAGCGCGTTCAACCCTTCACGCCGCGCTGTAGCCGTAACCGGCGCCCTGCTTGGCGTAGCCGTACGGTGCGCCGCACGGTGTCGTCCGATGTCGAGGTAGGTCGACCGGTGCGCTCGATGGCGACGATCGGTGCGTGCCGCGCCACGCCGGCGAGGAACCGGGCAGCGACCGCGTCCAGTTGCCGCACGTGCCCGGAACGCGGAACGCCGCGCAGGAACGTGCCCATGCGTCGAGGGCGCCCGCACTCCGACTGAACAGCCGACCCATCGCGCCGTGCCGCAGCAGGTCCATGTCACTGATCGAGTCCGCACCGGCGACCATGCCGGCCACCAACCGGCCGCTATCTGCACCCCGCCGCGCAGCCCGCCCCACCCGGCACCGTCAGCATGATCGGCCGCGAGCTCATCCAGGCCGCGCGGCGCGCCAGAGCCAGCGTCGGTACTAGCCCCGCGGCCGACACCAGGCTCGGATCATCGAACCGCGCGAACCGCACCGGATCGACATGAGATAGTTGCATCCGCCGGATGCCCTTCGTGACGGCCAGAATCAGTTCTTCGACAGCTCTGATTCTCTTGCTGCACAAGGGCATCTCGGCGTGTTACGGCACGCTCAACCCACCAAGATCGACGGTGGATCAGGGCTTGCTTGACCAGCCGCCGTGGGATGCCACCGGATTTGGCCGATGAGGCGGGTCCTACGCCGAGCGGCGCGGAGTCAGCAGGCTCCTAGTACTTCGCGCCCTTGCGCCACGCCATCTCCTGCAGTTCGAATGTGTTGCCGTCAGGATCGGAGAAGTCTGCTCCTTTAACGCCGCCCCCGAAGTCCTGGATTTCGCCGATCTCTACACCTCGGCGGACAAGCTCGGCACGCGCCTCGGTGATGTCCTCCACAACCAGGTGCAAGCCTCTAACGCTGCCGGGTTCTCCCGCGTACACATCCAGCCCTGTCCCAAAACCGACCGAACAACCCGAGCCCTCTGGTGTCAACTGGACGACCCGGACGCCCTCGCTGGGCTGCACGTCAACGTCCTTCTTGAAGCCGAGCTTGTCAGCATAGAAGGCGATGGCTCGGTCCACGTCCGAAACCGGGAGCGGGATCAGTTCCAGCCTCATCTGCATCGGAGTCGAGCCCCCCTTGGCCTGTTCTCGTCCGCGCGATCATTCCATACGGCCGCCGACATCCGCTCACTGCCGCGTCGCGTGCCCGCTGAGCACGCGAGCGGCTCAACCGGATCTGCCGCGCAGCTACCCGGTACTCATCTGCCACTGCTGGGCGCGTTAGCGTCCGACCATGCGCGCGGAGAGCGTGCGTTTCGGCGCGCTGGGATCGCCGTGCCGTTCGGCGCGCATAACCCCAGGCTGGCGTGCAACGCAGATCGACGCCTCTTTGTTGTCAAGAACTTCGCGTTGATCATCTTCGACGTCGTCGATCGTCTTTGCGCAGGCGTTGGTTCTAGGCTGGTGATGGGTCCGGGAGTGGCTTGTCCGAAGAGCCGGCGCTGGGTTATCGCTGTGGACGCCTTCCGGAACCCTAATGCCGCGGATCACGACATAGTCGCCGTTAGATCGACGACTCCAGGCGCTACCTCGGGGCTTTCGACGACGCGCTCCAAACAGCGACTCTCCAGAGAAGATCTCATACGCCGGATGACCACGGCCTACCCACGCTCGAACCACACGCTGTGAGTTAGCGCGCTCGGCTCACCGCTGGAAGCGCGCAAGCGGAGTCGGCGACCTAGAGGTAGCAACCATCATGCCGATGATCGATATTGCACGCAACAGGAACCTTTGCGGACCCACACGCCCCTAGCTGCCGGCCTGGCGGAAGCCCTGATGAAGATCGAGCAGCGATTATCGAGCGCTGAGCCCCGATGCTTTCGCTGCAGGCTGCGCGACTCGCGACAAGATTTCTTGTCAATGGCACGGTGGCGTCATGCAGGACGTCGAGGTCATCGAGAGCGCGGAGGCAGCCGCCGCCGCGCTGGATCCGGTCCGGGCCCGGCTGCTCGGCGAGCTGGCCGTCCCGGCCTCCGCCGCCGGGCTCGCCGCCCGGGTCGGCATCGCGCGCCAGAAGGTCAACTACCACCTCAAGGCGCTCGAGGCGCACGGCCTGGTGGAGCTGTCCGAGGAGCGCCGGCACGGGGGCATCACCGAGCGGGTGCTGCAGGCGTCGGCGGTGTCGTACGTCGTGTCGCCGGCGGCCGTCAGCGCGTCCGCGGCCGACCCGGACGCCAACGCCGACCACCTGTCGGCGGGCTACCTCGTCGCGCTGGCCGGCCGGCTGGTGCGCGAGGTCGGCGCCCTGGCGCGCCGGGCCGGCGCGTCCGGCACGCGCCTGCCGACGCTGACCATCGACACGCAGATCGGCTTCCGGTCGGCCGCCGACCGGGCTGCCTTCGCGGACGACCTGACCGCCGCGGTGCTCGACCTGGCCGCTCGCTACCACCACGACGACGGGCGCCCGCACCGGCTCGTCGTCGCCGCCCACCCCCTTCCTGAGGAGAGCGCATGAGCACGACCCCGAACGTCCCGTACCGCCTGGAGTTCAGCGTCGAGGTTCCGGGCACCCCGGAGCAGGTCTGGCAAGCCATCGCCACCGCCAAGGGCATGAGCGCCTGGTTCCTGCCGACCGAGATGGAGGAGCGCGAGGGCGGCTCCCTGCACTTCACCATGGGCCCCGAGATGGGCTCGGACGGCCAGGTCACCGGCTGGGACCCGCCGCGCCGCATCGTCTACAGCAATACGTAACCT
>ERZ1370068.9192-contig-7988_pt1 | contig 45107 bp, 60 predicted proteins | sample MGYA00561227_ERZ1370068 | MGnify/ENA primary metagenome ERZ1370068 (study PRJEB38410, sample SAMEA6850437) | metagenome | study: Metagenomic assessment of the ecological functions of the soil: analysis of the soil microbiota associated with the... | reverse complement strand
AGGCTGATCGCAAGCTGTATGCGTCCGCGATGCAGAGCGCGATCTGCGCCACGCCAAACCTGAGGTGATCGAAGCTGAAGTGGACGACCTCAATGCTAACAAACGGCCAGGTCCACGGAGTGAAATTGGCCGATGGACGCGAGATGTCGTGGCGCCGTCGTGCTCACGACCGGCACGTTTCTGAGAGGCCTGATCTCATATTGGCGAAAAACAAATACCGGCGGGCCGTGTCGACGAAGCGCCGGCCAGTGGGCCTTTCCAGAACACTTGAGAATTTCGGATTTTCGCTGGGGCGTTTAAAGACCGGAACGCCACCACGGCTCGATGGCCGCACAATCGATTGGTCCGCGCTTGAGATGCAGCCTGGCGATGATCCGCCTGAGCCTTTTTCAGTTCTGACCGCGCGAATTGAAAACCCTCAGATCGAATGCGGTATCACGCGTACCGTCGAAGCGACCCACAGAATTATCCGGGACAACGTCCATCGCTCACCCATGTATTCGGGACAGATCGCGAGCCGTGGTCCGCGCTATTGTCCTTCGATCGAAGACAAGATCGTCAAATTTGGGGAGCGGGAAGGGCACCAGATCTTTCTGGAGCCCGAAGGTCTCGACGATCACACCGTCTATCCAAATGGAATTTCTACGTCGCTTCCGGAAGAAGTTCAGCACGCTCTCGTGGTTACAATTCCTGGCTTGCGCAATGTGCGATTAATACGTCCGGGTTATGCGATCGAATACGATTACATCGACCCGCGAGAGCTCGCGCCAACGCTGCAAACAAAACGTTTGCGCGGTTTGTTTTGGCTGGGCAGATAAATGGTACGACAGGTTACGAAGAGGCGGCCGCACAAGGCATTCTGGCGGGCCTCAATGCAGCTGCGCTGGCCGGAGAGGGCGATGAAATCGTCGTCGATCGCGCGCAAGCTTATCTTGGTGTGATGATCGACGATCTCGTTACGCGTGGTGTCAGCGAGCCTTATCGCATGTTTACGTCGCGCGCCGAATATCGTTTGCAATTGCGCGCGGACAATGCTGATCAGCGATTAACAGATACCGGAATTGCAATTGGAGTGTGACCGGTGAGCGAGCGCGCACACACAAAAGCAAAATCGTTAGCGCTGAAAGACGCGCGAGTTTGCAAAGTCAATTTCGATCACGCCAAAAGAAGCTGAACGTTTTGGATTATCTCTGAACAAGGATGGGCAACGGCGCACCGCGTTCGAGTTGTTGTCACATCCGAACATTACGATTTCAGATCTCCGCAAAGGTCTGGCCACGCTTTAACGAACTCCCAGTGAAACTCGCAGAGCAAATCGAGATAGACGCGAAGTACGATGTTTATCTTTCGCGCCAGGCCGCGGACATCGCAGCATATCGGCGCGATGAAGAGTTTTCAATTGCCGCCCGACTTCGACTACGCGGCGTTGCCCGGTCTCTCTGAATGAGATGAAACAGAAACTGCAAACGCATCGTCCACGCACGATCGGACATGCGAAGTCGTATCGACGGCGTCACGCCGGCGGCGCTAACTTTGCTTGTCGCGCATGTCCGGCGCGGCAAAAAACCTTCAACGAAATCTGCGTGAGCAAGGGCGGGCAGGGACTCTCGATCCTGTTGTCGATAAAGCGCGCGCACTCGCGCTCGTTCCTGTTTCACGTGAAACGGAAGCGCGGCTCGACATTTTTGTCGATCGCTTGGTGCACTGGCAAAGCAAACTGAACCTTGTGGCGCCATCGACGCTTCGCGACCTGTGGACGCGCCACCTTGCTGATCTGCTCCAACTCCTGCCCTTAGCTCCGCAGGCTCTGCGTTTGGGCCGATTTCGGTTCGGGTGGTGGCTTCCCGGGGTACCAATTGCTTGTGCCCTTGCTGGAGCAAGCCGGCGCCAGGGTTCACCTCATTGAAAGCAATGGCAAAAAGGCAGCCTTCCTTCGCGAGGTGGTAAGGGCGGCCGTTCTCCCTGCGGTCGTCCACCAGGAGCGCATCGAAAAATTTGGGGAAAGCTGTGCAGAAGCCGTGCAGGTCGTCACAGCGCGTGCCTCTGGCCCCATTGAAAACATTGTGCGCTCAGGCATTTCCTTCGTTGCTGCAGGAGCCATGGGTCTGTTCCTAAAGGGACAAGATGTAGAGGCTGAATTGACCGATGCCGCTAAATATTGGAGACTTGAGGCATCGAGGGTACCAAGCCAAGACCGATCCCGACGGCTCAATTGTTGTGATCCGGAGCCTTGAATCCTCTGCGCGAATCTTAGGACTGTCATTTCGACAGCGATTTCAGCGGCTTATGAAGAAGCGCGTCTAACACCTCTGGAATGGCGAAATGACCGGACCCAATCACCGAGCAGCCCGTTGATCCCTTGGTCGTGCCCTTTGCAAAACAGGCAGTCCGGCCCGATGCACCCGTCCGCGCGTGCTGGCGATCGCCAACCAGAAGGGCGGGGTCGGCAAAACAACAACCGCGATCAATCTGGGTACCGCGCTTGCTGCCATCGGCGAACATGTGCTGATCGTCGACCTTCGATCCGCAAGGCAACGCCTCAACCGGTCTCGGCATCGAGCGCAAATCGCGACGCACATCGACCTACGACGTTTTGACGGGGCGGCCCCAATGCGCGACGCGGTGCTGCAAACCGCCGTACCGCGACTCTACATCGCGCCATCAACGCTTGATCTCTCGGACTTGAGCTTGAGATCGGTCAACAGCGCGATCGCGCATTTCGCCTCGCGAAACTCCCCTTCGGCAGCTCAACAGCGGCGCGCGTGCACACGACTTCACGTATGTTCTTGTCGATTGTCCACCGTCGCTCAACCTGCTCACCGTCAACGCGATGGCCGCAGCGGATCTCGATTCTCGTCCCGCTGCAATGCGAGTTCTTCGCGCTCGAAGGGTTATCGCAGCTTCTGAAAACGGTCGAGCAGGTAAAGACCACGCTGAATCCAACTTTGTCGATCCACGGCATCGTGCTGACGATGTACGACCCACGCAACAATCTCTCTAACCAAGTCGTCGCGGATGTTCGTCAGTTTATGGGCAACAAAGTGTACGACACCATAATTCCGCGCAACGCGGATCTCGGAGGCACCGTCGTATGGGAAGCCGGTGCTTGTCTACGATCTCAAATGCGTAGGCAGCGAAGCCTATCTGCGATTGGCGACGGAGATTATTCAGCGTGAGAAAGCATTGAAGGCCGGGTGATCGCGATTGCTTGCTAATATCACTATCAGCGAAATTGGAAGGGTAATTTGATGGCGCGTTCGGGAGCGGCGGCAATGGCGGATCACTCGCGATTGGGACGCGGTCTGGCTGCCGCTGATAGGGGATGTCGACGACGAAACCTCCGTTGCAGATAGCGGGCGCAAGGCGCGCCGCGCGCCCATCGAAAATCTGCGTCCTAATCCGCGGAATCCGCGTCGCATGTTCACGGACGACGAGCTCGATGAGCTTTCCGCTTCGATTCGCGAGCGCGGAATCATCCAACCGATCGTCGTGCGCGCGCTGCAGGGCGATAAGTTCGAAATCATTGCTGGCGAGCGACGCTGGCGCGCGGCGCAGCGTGCCGGCCTGCACGACGTGCCGATCGCTGTCGTCGAAGCGAACGATGCTCAGTCGCTCGAATTTGCTATCATTGAAAACGTGCAGCGTGCCGATCTCAATCCGATTGAGGAGGCGAGTGGCTACCTCGCACTGATGGACGATTTCAACCGTACACAGGACGAAGTGGCAAAGATCGTCGGCAAAAGCCGGCCGCATGTCGCAAACACCATTCGACTGCTCAAACTTGCGGAGCCAGTGAAGCAATTGGTGCGATCAGGCAAGATATCGGCCGGCCACGCTCGGCTGCTGCTCGGCCAATCAAATGCCGAAACGATCGCACAAGAAATCATCGAAAAAGGTCTGAGCGTGCGCCAGGTCGAAGTAGCCCTACGCAAGGACGATGCGACGCGGTGTCCGCGACGCGCAGCGTGAGGCAAGAGGTCAGCCGCTGGCGCACAAAGATGCAAACACGCGAGCGTTGGAAAAGCGACTCGGCCGATCCATTAGGGACTTGAAGTGAAGTGTTGAGCACCGCTGGCGAGGGCGGCACCCTGAAAATCAAATACCGGAACTTGGAACAACTCGATGCGGTATTGAAAAAGCTCAGCCGCTAAGGGCTACCGGCCGCTAAATTCATGTAAGGTAGGCCATCATCCGGGTTAATTATGCACGCAACCCGCGGCACGTTCAGTGGGCTTGTTTCGTGGCTCATTACAGGAACATCGACATCGACACTATAATTGACGAAAATCAAAGGTGTCCGGAACGTCTGGTGGTGAAGTACGTGCGGCATCAGGAGGTTGCGATGTCGAAGTTTGGTCGCGTGGGGTCTTGTGTCGTCGGGTTTGTCTTTGTGTTTTCGATCGCGTCCGGACTGAACGAGGCAAGCGCCAGAGGCGGTTTTGGCGGTCATGGCGGTGGAGGCGGTGGAGGCTTTAGAGCTGGCGGTGGCGGCGGTCATTTCGAGGCGCGCAGTTTCCGCGGAATGGGCGGTGGCGGCCTTCGCAGCGGAATGGGTGGTCTTAATCGCAATTTCGCGGTGCGCTCGTCGTCAATGGGACGATCATTCTCGGGACTTTCGCTCGACGCGGACAATTTCATACGTCCCGAAGCTTTGGTTTCACGAAATTTCACACGCACGAGCTCCAGCCATGCGCTGACCCGCAGCGGGAATCAGACGGTCCGCAATCTTAAGGTCGGTTCAAATACAGTTTAGCGAACCGAAGCATCAATCAGACAGTTTGCGGGCGTCAATAGCAACTCTCTGGTTACCGGTTCGAGTCAAGGGTGTCGGCCGGACCTCGCTGGTGCGCAACACCGCGCTTGCATCGTTTGCGTCACGCAACGGAAGGGCTGGGATGCTGAGGCGGGCGAGCTTCCAACGGCGCGCTCGCGGGCAAGAATTGGAAGAATCGGAATGGCAATTGGCACGGCAACTGGTGCACGGCAGCGGTGGGTGGTGGTGGAGACACAATCATCCGATCGTCGTGATCGGCTGGTTTGGACCCGTGTTCTGGCCGTTCGCGTACTGGGATTTCATATCGACTACACGTTCTGGCCGTACGCATACGATGCGTTCTGGCCGTATGCCCTTTGACGATGTTTACGTCGGCGTATTTCGGGCCCTGTACGCCTATGAGGGACGCGGCTTACACGAACGCGGTTTCATCCAGGCGGCATGCGCGGAGGTCTCGCGACAACTCGACAACAACGTCCGTCGTCTGCGGCGAGCAGGCACCCGCGCTGACTAGTTGGCCGATCGAACAAATTTCCCAGACCGTTCAGCCTACTGAGGCACAACAGGCTGTCCTGAACGAATTGAAAGACGCGACGGGCAAGGCCGTGAGCGCCCTGCAAATCGGCATGTCCAGAGGATCTGCCCAGCACGGCTCCTGGTAGGCTTGCCGCGATGGACAAACGGATCACGACTATGTTGCTCGCGCTCAGCATCGTGCAGCCTCCGCTGCAGCGCTTCTACGACTCTTCGTCCGATGAGCAGAAGGCTCGCTTCAATATCAGTTCCGATTCTCAAGCCGAACCGTATCGGCCCGTGCCAGTGACCGGTCTCCCGATCTTACGCAGGTTTGTGGGACCGAGGCTCTGAAGCCGGTCAATGTTCCGACCAGATCGTATCGCGCAGACGCTGAATCCAACCGACGCCCAACGCAGTGCGCTTGATAGTCTCAACGAGGCGACACGGAAGGCGGCAGATTTCCTGAAGGCCAACTGTCCCACGGGACAGACTTTGACGCCTCCGGGACGCGTCTCGGCAATGGAGCACAGACTCAATGCGATGCAGGCGGCAATCAAGACCGTGCAACCGGCATTAGAGAACTTCTACAAGCTGCTGACTGACGAACAGAAAGCGCGCTTCAATCTGCTCGGCTCACAACAGAGCTGAGACCGTCAATTCGCCCGATATTCGCTCATGCAGACAAAAACGCCGACCAGATCGGCGTTTTTGTCTGCACATTTATGGACTGGAAGAGCATATTCATCCAACCGAATCGGATTTGAAGCGAGGAGGCCGATCAATGGCCAGCGAGGGATCGAAGGCGAAGCGAATTCTGCAAGTAAAAATAAGAATACCATCAGCGGACACGACCTCGCTCCTCACTGCGACTATGAAGAATGCCTTGTCCGTGTACGGCGCTTTTGGTGACGCGCAGGTACGGTTGCTCAGGAATGCCGATGATCGAACTCAATTCCTCCAGGTGATTGAATATCAAATGGATCAGACCATTGAGTTCAATCGTCAGAAGTTCGCCAGCGACCCCATGATGCAAAATTACTTGCAAGCGTGGCGCACCCTCTTTCCCGGGACCATCGAAATCGACGTTTATGAGGACATCACCGAGAGCGCCTAAGCCTAGGGTATATTGCCAGCCGCCATAAAGCCTTGAAAGCAGGTGCCAAACCGCAGTCCTTTTTGTCGCATTTTTCGCATTGAACATAATGGAATAACCTATCCTCGGTGCTTGTTATTTCCGCGCAACGATCGAACCGGTTCGCCAACAAACGTCAAAATGGGGAAACGTACAATGAGCTCTGTCGTCCAAAACAGTTCACATCCATCCTTGTCGTATGCCGACAGTATGGCAACTAGCACATCCGACATCATTCTTCTGATCGGCCGTGTTCTTCTCGGCTGGATCTTTTTGCGCAGCGGCTACGGAAAAATTTTTGATATTCCCGCCTATGCCGCCACATTTCCAGGACGCGGACTTCCCACTTTTTTGGCCTATATCGCCGTCCCGGCTGAATTCTTCGGTGGGATTGCACTCATCCTCGGGCTCGCAACCCGCTACGTGGTGATCGTGATGATAGTATTCATGCTGGTGGCCACGTTTAGCTCTCACCGTTACTGGGAATTCACGGATGCAGCCGTTCGCCGCGCGCAAGATTCGAGTTTCTACAAGAATCTTGCGATGCTGGGCGGCTTTTTGTTTCTTTGTGGCCGGGTCGGGACGATTGAGTGTCGACGCCTGGCTACGCAAGCAGCGCTAACTATCGAAGACTCAACTGTCGCTCTTCAGGCTCGCTTCGACGCGGATGTCCTCAGTCACGAAGGGATCCGCCAGCGGAGCGAGCCGCTGCGCACATTTCTGCGTCTATTTGCCAGCCTGTTGGGTCGACGGATTTGGATTGCGCCGCAACCGTCCGTGAGGGCACGAGACTGATCGCATAGTGCTGGCTGACGGGCCCCGGGGTCCAGTTTTCACCCGGCAGGAGCGTGATCTTGACGTCATCGAGAAGGCCTCGCGTCATAGACGGATCGAAGTGCCGCATGCTTCGCTCGTTAAGGTCGAGCACCCGCCCGGTCTAAGAGGCCCAACGTCGTTTATCTTCACAATCAGCTGTTTGTCGCCGCTTTCCACCAGCGCAAAGGCCGGCTGGTAGAGCCTGCCATACCGAACGCCACGGAATTGATTGCGCAGGTCTGTCTTTATTGCCGCGGTCCAGGCCTCAGGGTCGTAGGGTTCGCCAGATGCGGTCTGGGGTCCGCCTTCTTCTTTGCCAACACGAAAAAGGATTGTAGGTGAAAACCGTCCCTGATGATCGTCGAATGGGCGAACGCTGCTTCCTCTTGGAGCCGGGCCAGCGCCATCAGGGCCACTCGTCTTATAAGATCGCCATAGGAGGCAGCAAAAATTTGGAACAATTTTACGCCGAGCGTAGGTGATGAAATCTATACCGCCAGTGCCGATACTGGCCAACGCTGCACCATCGTGTCCAGCATTTCCCTGTCCCTTCTGCGGAAGAGCCAGAAGGGGAGCGAGGTTCAGGGCCGGTGATGTCAACTCGAGAAGCGACAAGCTAATTTGGCCACGGTCATTCGGGCACGATACCGCGAGTTGGGATCGCAACCCGGCGTCGTCTTTCGAGGAGTCACTGATTTCCGACGCGACCACTGTATGCTCGGCATCGATAACAGTCAGGATCACGACAGCTGAATCGTTGTCGGAACGCAACTCCGTCGCGATCGGCGTGACATGCTTCTCCTCTTTGTCCCAGACAATCCAAGGTAAGACAGCGACCGCAAGCGCAAAGACGACTATCATCCTGTCGCGAGACGCGTTGCAGGAATTTGATTTCCGCCTTCGCTTGGAAGATGACGCTGGCGAGGACATCAACACCATCGCACTTGCAGTACCTTCGACCTAGACCCTACAGTGGCCAACTGAAACGGCCGTAAAAAACGTCATGAAAAAACTCATCGATTTTGATGTAAATGCAGAATTAGAACTATCGGCCGTTGGGCGACCGTGGGAATTTGCGTGCGCGTTAACTGGTTTCTGGGACTAAAAGTTCGACGTTTATTAAAAACGACGACGTCAGGATCGCCCGTTGACTTGTATCTTTGCGTGCGCCGGGCTAGCGCGCAACAACGCTTGCCTTACGCAGTACGATCAGTTTCTGCGGCGTTACTTCGCCTGTACTTTGGCTCGAAAATCCAACTAGGAGTTTTGCGCGACAGTCTTCGTACGAAGGGCAATGTCCTTCACGACCTGTGCGGTATCACCAATCTAACGGTCGCGCCGTGTGAGTGAAGGCGAAACGTCGACGGCCCCATTGAAACAGAATCGGTAGCGAAAACGATCCGAACCGGCACGCTGTGGAGGAGCTTGCATTTGCGTATGAAGATGCTGCTGAATTGGCTGCAACTAAGAGGTTGGATCAGCCTTTTCTTCTTTCATAGGTAGGTATCCCGAATACATTCGTAGCCCCGCTCAATGAGTTTTTCGAATGCGCGCGCGCCGTGATGCCGCTCTACGCCTCCTCAAAACAATGCTGGTGGCCTCGATCGTCATCCCGGTGGCGATTTTTCTCTATGCCGGATGGATCAACTACCAGAACGCTCTTACGCGTGCTGACGAAGAACTCGCGGGCTCGCTGAATATCCTCTCGCAGCACGCGTCAGGGATTTTCCAATCGGTCGATCTGACTTTTGCGGCCGTCGATGCAATTGTCGGAGATCTCACCGATGAGCAGATCAAGGCCTCTGATCAAGCACTTCATCAACAGCTGGGAAAGCTCGAAAAATCTGTAAAGGCCATAGATGCCATTCTGGTCGCCGACAGAAATGGCCACACGATCGTTTCGTCGGCGGTCTTTCCGATTCAACTGGTCTGGACGTTGCCGATCGCGACTACTTCCCAGGCGCAGGTGGAAGCGAGATGCTGGCACCTATGTCAGCGCGGCTTCACGGTCACGCGTGAGGCAGGAGGATTTTTCGGTGTCAGTCGCCGACGTTCAGTGCGCGATGGACAATTCAACGGGATCATTATGATCTCAATCACACCAAAAGTTTTTGCTGAATTCTACCGGCAGCTTGCGGGCGATACGGCGGCCAGTTTTACTCTTTCAAAGAGTGATGGTGCAATTCTTGCTCGCTATCCGATGCCGGCTGGCGACGTCACACACTTCAGGCCCGATAGCGGATTTATGCTCAGTGTTGTCGATCATCCGGAAGGCGGATTCGTAACCACTTCGTACTCGGTCGATGATCTTCAACGGCGTTTCGCGTATCTCAAACTCGGATACGCCGACTTGTACCTCTCCGATGGACTGCCGATAGACTCAATTTTGTATGGTTGGATGCGCACAATGGCCAGCCATCTTGTGTTTGGCATTCCGGCCACGCTGGTGCTCTTTACACTTGTTTTGCTGGCAATGCGACGTACACGAGCTCTGTATGCGGAAGCCGAACGACGCGATATGGCAGAGCAGGCCCTTCGGCAGTCGCAAAAGATGGAAGCCGTTGGCCAATTGACCGGTGGCGTTGCGCACGACTTCAACAATCTTCTCACCATCATTATAAGGCAATCTCGGCATTGCCAAACGGGGTGTTGTCGAAGCCCGGGCAGAAAGGGCACTCAACAATGCTCTTGTCGGCGCGGAGCGCCGCCGCGCAACTGACACAACGGCTTCTCGCCTTTTCCCGCCGGCAGCCACTCAATCCGCGCGTGCTCGACATCCAACAAGCTTATCGTTGCGATATCCGATCTTCTGACCCGCACACTCGGAGAAAATATCGAGCTTGAGACGATCAGCGGGGCAGGGCTTTGGAATGTGGAAGTTGATGCATCGGAAATGGGATCAACGTTGCTCAATCTCGCACTGAATGCGCGCGACGCCATGCCTACCGGTGGGAAGCTTACGATCGAGACGAGCAATGCCTACCTTGACGACGAATATTGCCGTGAACACGAAGGCATTTTGCCTGGTCAGTACATTCTTGTCGCGATAACGGATAGCGGCGCGGGAATGTCTGCAGAAACAATCGATCGGGCCTTTGAGCCATTTTTTACTACCAAGGAGGCCGGCAAGGGCACCGGTTTGGGATTGAGTCAGGTGTACGGCTTCATGAAGCAATCCGGCGGCCACGTGAAGATCTACAGCGAGCCTGGCGAGGGCACCACGATCAAGCTTTATCTGCCACGTCGAGAAGGGAATGAGTTGGTCATTTCAGGAGATGACGATCTGAATTCGGAACGCGGTGGGAGGTGAAACCATACTTATCGTGGAGGATGACGATGGTGTTCGCCAGTATGCATCCGAAATCCTAAGGGACTTGAATTATCAGGTTATCGAGGCCAAAGACTCGGCAACCGCGCTGCAGCTTCTGGATGCTGACAAGAAATTCGACCTGTTGCTTACGGATGTGGTTCTTCCCGGTAAGAACGGTCGTGAGCTCGCCAACGAGGTTGAACGACGTCGGCCGGGGACGAAAATTATTTTCATGACCGGCTATTCGCGAAACGCTATCGTTCATCACGGCCGGCTTGATCCCGGAATTGAACTCATCCCAAAGCCTTTGACAGAACGCGTTCTTGCCCGGAAGATCAGGCAGGTCCTCGACCGCCCGTCGAGCAGCTAACGCGGAAATTTTTGTGCAGCGCGCGCAGATCGTCATTGCGCTCAATTAATAGATTGAGTCCGCGGCAGGGGCGTAGTAACGGAACAAATATTGCGAACTCAGCGTTGCAATTCCGGGTTTTGCCGAGGAGGCTGAGGATGCGATTTGTCCTTTTGATTATTTTGCTTTTGCTTGTTCTTGGTGCGCTGCCGACGTGGCCGTACAGCACTCAATGGGGTTACTACCCTTCCAGCGGCCTTGGTGTGGTCCTGGTGATCGTTTTGATCCTGGTTCTGATTGGTCGGGTCTAATGCTACTCGGTTTCTGACGTCGCCGGCGGCTCCATCTTGTTGCGGAGCTGATCCGTTCCTTTGATGGTATCCACGACAGTACGGTAGGCGCTTTTAACTTTGTCCGCTACGTTGCGCGACTGACGCTTAGGTGTCTTTCGTGCTTTGATTTTCCCGCTTCGACGGACCCCTCGATTTTTTCTTTTTTGCCGACAGACAGTTTGCGCTTTTTCGGGCCATTCGACGATCTCCCACGGCTGGCTGGATTGCCCGGCCAGCATAGAGCGAGGCTTGGTCCCAGGAAGGCGTCGTTGCGTTCATTTCCGCTCTGGATTGCGGCCTGTCTTGACTGCTAAGCATCGGACATACGCGTGACAACATTCCGGGAGGAACTCAACGTGCCCGCTTCACTGAAAGGCGAGCTACAACCGACGGTCTATCGTTTTAGGCTCGGCGGATTTGAGGTCGCTACTGTCCTGGATGCCAAGGCGATTCGCGAGAGTTTGCACCCTCAGTATGGCGCGAATGCTTCTGTTGATGAGGTGCACGCGCTCGCCCGCGCCAACAATATCGATACCCAACGGTTCGAACATCCCAACATTCCAACGCTTGTGAATACCGGGAAGCAATTGGTTCTGTTCGACACCGGCAATGGGACTCTTCCACGCGAGTACGAACAGCTCAGCAAACGGCTGCCACCCGGGCAAACGGCTGAACGCCTCGCGGCTGCCGGATACAAGCCGGAGGATATCGACGTTGTTGTCATTACGCACGGCCACCCAGACCACATCGGCGGTCTGGTTGAAGGTGGAAAGCCGGTTTTCCGAACGCCAGCTATGTATTCGGTGCAGCCGAGTTTGATTTCTGGAAACGCGGCGAGCACGTGCGAGAAGCACGCAAGTTCAATCGTGAGCTATTCGTAAAGATCTGCATTCCGCTGGCGGACCGCTCGAAGTTTATCAAGCCGGGCGACCAGGTCGTCTCAGGCATTACCGCGGTCGATGCCGCGGGCCATTCGCCGGGTCTGCTGGCGTTTCATGTCGAAAGCGAGGAAAGCGCGTCATGATTACCGCTGACACGTGCACGCAGTACGTAATGGCGGTGCAGCGTCCAGAATGGCACTTCGAGATGGACGACGACAAAGAAAAGCGGTGACGACGCGCAAGCGAATCCTCGATATGCTCGCGGCCGATAAAGTCTTTGTGGCCAGCTTCCACATGCCGTTTCCCGGTGTCGGTTATGTCGACAAGGGGCAGGGCGGTTATCGGTGGGTACCGCACAGTTACCAACTAAATCTGTAAACGGTGCGCCGACGCTATTTGCCCCAGCTGAACGCTGCCGGTCGTTCTTTTTTGGCTTGGGCTTGTCTTCGTCGCAGCGGCCAACCCGGTCCTCGACCGCGGTCGCCGTCCTGTTGTCAAAGACGATGTAGTGGCAAAGCTTCCCGTCTGGCATTGAGCGGGCGATCCGACCAGTGCGACTCCCCGCTGTCATCTCGCTTGAACCGTCACTTCGAAACGTCCCTATGACCATAACGGTGCCGAGGAACAGGCCGGATCCGACGACTGCCACGAAGAATAATGAGACGATCGCGACATGCCAAAACTTGGCGCGGCTTTCCAGTGATCGCCGGGCTTCGACGGTCGACAAGTTGCGGGTGATCGTGGCCATCTGAGATGCTTAACGAAAATTGATTGATCAGTTCTAAATGTCTTGTTCGGATTTGTACCGTTCGGGCAAGAAGGACAGAATTTACTATACGGTTTTGCGTGCATTTGTCGCGAGCGACAGCAGAGTGCGTTGCGCGATCGTTTCCGCCAGAGAGGCGTTCCGCCGTATCTCCAGCGAGGCATCCGCCAATTGCTCCATTGCGCGCATCAACCGCACCGGCGTCCAAACGCGCAGCGCTTCGCTGACGTAACGTTCGCGCGAGAAGTGCACCGGCGGCGCACCACGTTTCATGGCAAATTCGATTGAATCGCCGCCGTCAATCGCGAGTCTCATCTTGTGTAGATTGGCCACCTGGCGGATTGCTGCCGAAACGATTGTTGGCGGAGATGAGCCGCTCGCACGTGCCTTGGCGAATTCATTGTCGGCTTCGGCTGTTCTTCCGGCGAAAACCGCGTCGATTAATCCATCAAGCGCGATTTGGGAGGCGTCCGCTACGACCGAAATCACATCGGCAAGCTCGATGCTTTTTGATCCTTGGCATAAAGCACGAGCTTACGGACCTCGTTACGAGAGGCCAGTCGGTCTCCCCCAATCAGTTCCAGCAGTGCCGCGCGAGCATCCGCCGCGATGGTGAGACGCGATGCCCGCATTTCCTCGTCGATCAGTTGCGCAGAGTGCGCGTTCGTTGTCGGCGTAACAGGGCAGCGCGGCAGCAACTTTAGCCTTCTCACACAGGGTACGCAAGCGGTGCGCTCTTGCTGAGATTGCCCGCTTCAATGATGACCCGGCACTCGTTGGAAGGAGCGTTAATAACAGCCTCGACCGCAGACGCGATATTGCGTCCGCCGACCTTTACTAGGACAGCGCGCCGGCCACCAAATAGGGAACCGTATGTGCTTCCTCGACGAGCCGCGACGGATTGCCCGCCAGTTCGTCACCCTCGACGCGTGCCAATGCGAACGGGTCGTTGGGGTCGTCGACCGATGCGCGCACCAGTGCATCCACGCGTTCGCGCACGAGACCGATGTCAGGCCCAAAGACCAGCACGATAGATAGCGCGGAGTTTGGATTGGCAATAAATCGGTCGACGTCGGCGGCTTCGATGGCAGTCATGGCGCCGCGTAAAGTTTACGTGCCCGCCACAAAGAACGAAGCGAGCCGTGTACGGATATTTTCTGCGATTTCCTTGGCCGCACGATTTTCCGCGTCGCGCAGGCCACGCTCGCCGGCGAATCGCTGCTGTTGACCCGGAATGTTGTACGACACGCGTGCGAAGGTTTGTCCTTTGACAACAACCCGTCCGGTCCCAAGCTCCGTCAATGTATAGGTGCCATCAATGCCATAGTTGTTGATGTCAGGACGGGCGGTATTGATGTCGACGATGACCTGCAACTGACTAGCGACGAGCTTCACATCAAGCCGATGCGTTGGTGAATATCCGCCGCTGCCTCCCGTCAGGTCGTAAATCAGTTCGTTTCGCACATTGACGCTGACGCGGGCGAGACGGCTACCGGCGGCGGTGTCGATTGGGGCGACGTCGACGCCGCGCATCTGCCCGACGACGCCCGGACTGGCTGCGGCCCCGATCGGCAAAGGATGCTCTGCGTAAAGCGGCTGGAAGCATCCGGCGACAAGACCCGCGAGCCCCAACGCGAAAAAACTCCGGCTGACCCGCGCGGCCAGCTTGCGCTCGGTTGTGGGAGACGAGACCAACCACGCAGCGCGAAACGACCCGATACGCGTCGTGGCGGCCGAGAATGGTCGGCGTGCTATCAGACGACGACATTGACTATCCTTTGTGGGACGACAATGACCTTTTTCCGGGCTTTTGCCCTCGAGTGCCTTTTTTACAGCATCGAGAGCCAGAACGGCAGCCTCTATGTCGGAATTTCCCGCATCGCGGGCGACCGTCACATCGGCGCGTTTTTTACCATTGATCTGAACCGGCAAGGTAATGCTGCTTTCCACCAGCAAATCCCGGCTCGACCTGGGGCCAAGCCTCGCTGGCCACAAGGGTTTTGTGGCCAAGCGCCGCCCAGCATTCCTCGGCAAGGTGCGGCATCATGGGGTGGAACAGCCGGATCAAAATGTTACCGAGCTTCCCGCAGGGCCCAGCGGAGATCCTCGGCCGGCGCTTTGTCGATATTGCCCAGCGCATCGCCAAGCGCATTGGCGAATTCGTAGATGTGCGCCACGCAGCGGTTAAAGCGCAACTTGTCGATATCCTCGGAGACATGCGCGAGCGCGCGGTGCGCCGCCTTGCGCAAGACTAGGGCCTCGCCACCAAATCGCGCCGGTCGTGTTTCCGGCGCGTCGACGTTCGCAATTTCGCCGACCAGCCGCCGCAGGCGCTGACAAATCGCCACGCGCCCTGAACGCCTTCCTCGGTCCAGATCACGTCGCGATCGGGCGGAGAGTCGGACAGCATGAACCAGCGCGCGGTGTCGGCGCCGTAGGCGGCGATGATGTCATCGGGATCGACCGTATTCTTTTTCGATTTCGACATCTTCTCTATCGAGCCGATCTCAACCGGCTCGCCGGTCGACGCGACCACCGCCCGCCGCGCCTCGCCGACGCCCTCGATCTTCACATTGGCCGGCTCGATCCAGTCGCCGTTCTTCGCGCGATAGGTCTCGTGAACCACCATGCCTTGTGTGAACAATCCGGCAAAAGGCTCATCAATGCCGGCATGCCCGGTCTTATGCATGGCGCGGGTAAAGAAGCGCGAAGTACAGCAAATGCAAAATGGCGTGCTCGATACCGCCGATGTATTGGTCGACGGGCAGCCATTCATCTACGATTTTACGGTCGGTGGGCGCCGTCGTGATCCACGGATCGGTAAAGCGCGCGAAGTACCACGATGAGATCGACGAACGTATCCATTGTGTCGGTTTCCCGACGCGCCGGCCCCGAACGCTGGGGCACTTCACGTTCTTCCAGGTCGGATGACGATCGAGCGGATTGCCAGGCCTGTCGAAGGTAACGTCCTCCGGCAGCGTTACCGGCAGGTCCTTTTCCGGCACGGGCACGACACCGCATTTCTCGCAGTGAATGATCGGGATCGGGCAGCCCCAATAGCGCTGGCGTGAAATACCCCAGTCGCGCAGTCGGTAGTTCACCTGGCGCTGTGCCACCGGCCTATTGCCACGCGTTTCTTTTTCCAGACGTCTTGCGACTTCTTCCTTCGCTTCTTCGATCGTCATGCCATCGAGGAAACGCGAATTGATCATGCGGCCGTCGCCGTCGTAGGCGACGTCAGTGATGACGAAGGTCTTCGGATCCTGGTTCGGCGGGCAAACCACCGGCGTGTTGCCGAGACCGTATTTATTGACGAAGTCGAGGTCGCGCTGGTCGTGGGCCGGGCAACCGAAAATCGCGCCGGTGCCGTAGTCCATCAAAATGAAATTGGCGACATAGACCGGCAATTTCCAGCTGGCATCAAACGGATGCACCGCTTTCATGCCGGTGTCGAAGCCGAGCTTCTCTGCGGTTTCGATCTCCGCCTGTGCGGTGCCCATGCGATGGCACTGCTCGATGAAGGCCGCCAGCTTCGGATTTTTCGCCGCGGCGGCCTGGGCGAGAGGGTGGTCGGGCGATAGCGCCATGAATTTCGCGCCGAATAAAGTATCCGGACGCGTAGTGAAAATTTCCAGCTCGGTTTCCCTATTCGGGGTCGTCGCGGGATCGAGCGCGAAGCGCAGCAGCAACCCTTCCGAGCGACCGATCCAGTTCTTCTGCATCAAGCGGACTTTGTCCGGCCAGCGGTCGAGCGCGTCGAGCGCCTTCAGCAGATCTTCTGAATAGTCGCTGATCTTGAAAAACCACTGTGTCAGTTCGCGTTGTTCGACAGGCGCGCCCGAGCGCCAGCCGCGGCCGTCTATGACTTGTTCATTGGCAAGGACGGTCTGATCGACAGGGTCCCAGTTGACCTTCGACTGTTTGCGCTCGACCAGCCCCGCCTTGAGAAAGTCGAGAAACATTTTTTGCTGATGCTTGTAATAGGCCGGGTCGCAGGTGGCGATCTCGCGCGCCCAGTCGAGGGAAAGGCCCATCGACTGCAGCTGCTTTTCATCGCCGAGATGTTGTCGTAGGTCCACGCTTTGGGATGCACCTTGCGGTCGATGGCGGCGTTTTCAGCCGGCATGCCGAAGGCATCCCAGCCCATCGGGTGCAGCACCGCGTTCCCCATGGCGCGCTTGAAGCGGGCCACAACGTCGCCCATCGTGTAGTTGCGTACATGGCCCATGTGGATGCGCCCCGAAGGGTAGGGGAACATCTCAAGCACGTAATATTTCGGCCGTGGATCGCTGTTTTTGGTCGAGAAGATGCCGCGATCAGCCCAAATCTTCTGCCAACGGGCCTCGGCCTCGCGGGCGTTATAGCGCTCGTTTTTGCTCGGCGTGGCGGTCATTGGAACGTCTTGTTGCGGCGCGCGGAACTGACACGAAACCGGCCAAACGGTCAACCGGCGCAGGGCAATTCGCCTGAAAAATCAGAAGGAACGGGCCGTTGTCCGCGGGGGCCGGCCTCCCAGAACAGAAGGTGCGGCGTGGTCGATACACAATCAATCAAGGAACACATGGAGGTCTTGGGCTCGGACGGCGCACGTGTTGGAACGGCCGAGTATCTGGAAGGATCGGACAAGATCAAATTGACAAAGAGCGATCCGAAGTCAGGCGGCCAGCACCACATCATTCCGCTTAAGTGGGCCGATACGGTCGACGATAAAGTTGGTCTGAAAAAGTCGGTAAGGGACGGCATGGCCCAATGGCAACAGCGGCTTAAACTCTTACAGCGCAATGCTAGTAAGCGCGCGCCGCACCGCCTCGAGAAGCGCGGAGGCGTCGTAGGGCTTCTCGATGACCGGCGCTTGTGGAAACTCCATAGCGTGCACATTGTCGACGCGCATTCCGGTCAGAAAGACGAACGGCGTCCCCTTTTCCGCGAGCAGAGCTGCAACACCGAGGCTGTTCTCCTCCGGCCCGCTCAGCTTCACGTCGAGCACGGCAAGATCAAATTTCGGCTCGCGGCGCACAAGCGCGATGGCCTCCGGATGCGGTCGCGACTGATGCCACGTACATTGCACCGGCAAGTTCAAGGATCTGCTGGATGTCGAGTGCGATGAGAAATTCGTCGTCAGGACAAGATAACGCTTGCCGCGTAATAACTTATCCGACATAGGTGCGCGGCTATTTCTCCTCTGGAACTTTCTTTTGTCCTACGGATTGAGTCCTGCGGCATTTAAAAAGACATAGCTAGCGAAAATTCATGTTTATGCGCATGGGGAGCAATCTGGGTAGCCTCATGTGGGGAATTCTTCTGACCTGGCGGGTGGCCTGCCATGATTGTGGGAAACGGACGGCCAAATGGGTTCACTCCCTGCGATCAATGTCAGCTGCGCAAGCGGCCGGCATTGCGCGAATTCTCAGCTGAAGAACTTGCGTTCGTGAAAACGCTGAAGGTCGACGAACTTCGCGTCGATGCGGGTGCAAGCTTTCTCACGGAAGGGGCTCGAAGCGAATATCTCTACACGGTACTTACAGGCTGGGCCTTCCGTTACAAAATGCTCGACGACGGACGGCGACAGATTCTCAACTATGCATTGCCTGCCGATATGCTTGGTCTGCAGGGAGCACTGATGCACGAGATGGAGCATTCGGTTGAAGCGCTGACGCCGCTCGTCTTGTGTGTCTTTCCACGCGCGAAATTATGGGATCTTTACAGTCGGCTGCCTTCGCTGGCTTTTGATATCACGTGGCTGGCTGCGCGCGAGGAGCAACTTATCGACGAGCATCTGTTAAGCCTCGGCCGCCGCACGGCGCCGAGGCGCGCGGCGTATCTGCTCCTGCATCTTTTCGTGCGGGCGGAAGAAGCCGGGTTGGTCAAGAACGGAAGCATTCAGTTTCCCTTCACGCAGCAGCACCTAGCCGATACGCTGGGCATGTCGTTGGTTCATACAAACAAGACGCTCAAGCGGCTGTTTTTCAGCAAGGCAGTTCGCTGGAAAGACCGTGTATTTGAAATAGTTGATCGCGCGGCTCTGGTGAATATCGCCGGCAGCGATGCTCCTCATCATCGTCCCCGGCCTTTCATTTGAAGTGGCGGCGCGCGGCACGGTGGGATATAGGCAGCGCATGGCCGCTGCCACCGCAAGAATCTTGAGGATGTCCGGGCGGAAATTTTGCGCGCTTGCCGTGATGCCAGTCGCAATCCGGCGGACGTGATGCTGATTGCGGTCTCGAAGACGTTTTCCGCGGACGCAATTGAACCGGCCATCGTCGCGAGTCAACGTGTTTTCGGCGAAAATCGCGTTCAGGAAGCGAAAGCAAAATGGCCCGCGTTGCTTTCAAAACACCCGGGCACCGAGTTGCATCTCATCGGTCCATTGCAGTCGAACAAGGCGAAAGAAGCGGTCGCGCTGTTCGACGCGATTCATTCCGTCGACCGGGCAAGTCTCTGCGAAGCGCTCTCGAAGAGATTGGCAAACAGCAACGGCGACCGACATTGTTCGCCGAGATCAATACCGGCGCGGAGCCGCAAAGGCCGGTGTCCTGCCGCAGGATGCGGACTCATTCCTGACAGCGTGTCGCGACAATTACGGTCTCACGATTGGTGGCCTAATGTGCATTCCGCCGCTTGACGAAGCACCGGGGCCACATTTCGCACTGGCCGCCAAGATCGCAAAGCGCAACGGATTGAAACTCCTGTCAATGGGCATGAGCGCAGATTTTGCCACCGCGATTGCGCTCGGCGCGACCCACGTTCGTGTTGGCAGTGCGATTTTCGGCGAACGCGTGAAGTAGGGCCGCTTCCGGGTTACTCGACTACAATCCTTGTGCGTGGACCGAGACGCGACAGGATTCGCCGCAAGGTGTTGAGCTCAAGGGCGATGCACCCGGCGGTCGGGGCAAAGCCCTTTCTTGCTGCGTGGATGAACACCGCGCTGCCGCGTCCGAAACGCGCGGGCGTGTGTTGTGATCGATCTCGATAATGAAATCGTAGAGATTGTCCTTTCGCGTCAGCCGGTCTGCGGAAGTATTTGCAGCCACCGTGATCCGGCGATTATATCGCCGGTCCGCAGGATCCTCGCACCATCCATCGCCGGGCGTGATCCGTTGCACCGGCAGTGACGTGGCCGGCCGCGGATGCTTGTCAGCCCGCCACCAAAGCTGCCTCAGCCGAAAGGTGCCGCGCGGCGTGCCACCATCACCCTCGCGCTTGTTAGCCTTGATCCCGCCACGACCGAGTGCCACTGGTAACGCCAACATTCCTGCTATGAGCCAGCCACGGCCAGATCGCCCGCCTTGCGGCGTACTGTGATCCGGGACAGCGATCGTTTCTGCATTGGTGCACTGGACCGTTTGGATCTTAGGTATAAGTTCCTGCTTGCTCTTTTAACGCCGAATGTTGTACTGCGCGACCATGACAAGGGTCTCGTTTCACGCCAGGGGCCTTTAAACGATGGCCAATAAGCGAACAATCCTGATTGTCGATGACGATGCCGAACTTCGCGAGGCGCTGGTTGAGCAACTGGCACTGCACGAAGAATTCGACGCTATATCGGTCGACAGCGGAACCAAAGGCGTGCAGACCGCGAAGAACGGCCAGATCGACCTTGTGATCATGGATGTCGGTCTTCCGGATGTGGATGGCCGCGAAGCGGTGCGCATTTTGCGCAAAAATGGGTTCAAGGCGCCGATCATCATGCTGACCGGCCACGACACGGACTCGGACACTATTCTCGGTCTCAGATCCGGGGCGAACGATTATATCACCAAGCCGTTCCGGTTTGCCGTACTGCTTGCGCGCATCCGCGCACAGCTTCGGCAACACGAGGCCAGCGAAGACGCCGTATTCGCGATCGGGCCTTATACATTCAGGCCGAGTTCGAAATTGCTGCTCAGCCCGAAGGGCAGCAAGGTTCGCCTGACTGAAAAGGAAACGGCCATCCTGCGCTATCTCTACCGCGCCGGGCAGAAGCCGGTGTCGCGCGAGACGCTGTTGCAGGAGGTCTGGGGCTACAATTCAGGTGTAACCACGCATACGCTCGAAACGCACATTTACCGCCTGCGCCAAAGGTCGAAAAGGATGCCGCCGTACCGGCCATCTTGGTGACGGAAGCCGGCGGCTATAAACTGGTGCCGTGAAAATATCGAACGGCATTCCCACTCCACGCAAGGCTTGCTGGTCGCTTTCCCGGAGCCGGATGGGCGAGGTGCCGGCCGCCGGCTCGCCGTAGCCATGGGTCTCGAAGAGGACATCGCGTTTTCGAGCAGGTGCCGCCGTTGGCGGCGCTCGGCAAACAGGCCTTGCGCATTTTGGCGATCGGCGCCGAAACACGGCATCTGCAAAGCGGAGCGGTGCTGTTTTATGCCGGCGAGCTTGCCGATGGCGGTTACGTCGTGCAGGAGGGCTCGCTACTGCTCGAACCGGGGAGCCTCGCCGAAGGCGGCAGAAGTCACCGTTGGTCCCGGGACGCTTGTCGGCGAGCTGGCGTTGCTTACCAATACGGTCTGTCAGGCAACGGCGATCGCGAAAGAGCCGACCGTCGTGGTGCGGATATCACGCAGCCTTTTCCGTAAGATGCTGGAGGGCTACCCGGCCGCTGCGGAAAAACTACGCGAGAGCATGGCCGAGCGTTTGCAGATTTGGTCGAAAGAACTCGCAGGCGTCAAACGCGCGCTGGAAAAAACGCGACCAGAACTAGCGGCTACAATTCGATCGTTGCCGTCACCGGCACGTGGTCGGAGGGCCGCTTTGCGCCGCGATAGCTCTTGGCGATGTCGATCGTCGATACGCGTTCGGCGAGAGCATCCGAAGCCCAGACATGATCGAGCCTACGGCCGCGATCGGCAGCGCGCCAGTTGTCCATCGCGCGGTAACTCCACCACGTGTAGAGCTTTTCGGGTTCGGGCGTGAGCACGCGCATGCAATCGATCCAGCCCCCGATTTCTGCGCGGCAACCAGCTTCTCGCACTCGACCGGTGTGTGTGAAACCACTTTGATCATCTGTTTGTGACTCCACACATCGTGCTCGAGTGGTGCCACGTTGAGATCCCCACGAGGATCGCGCGCTCGGATTTTCCGGCCTCAGGCCGGCATGGGCGCGCATTTCATCAAGGAAGCCAAGCTTGTGGTGGAATTTCAGATTTATGTCGGGATCGGGTTCATCCCCACCCGCGGGGACGTAAAAATTATGCAGAGTGACCTGCTCGTTCAGTCCCGCGCGTTCGCCCAGCATGACCGAAATATGCCGGCAGTCGACTTTACCGCAAAAGTTCTGCACGTCGATTCGCTCGAGCGGCACGCGCGAGAGTACGGCGACTCCGTGATAACCTTTCTGTCCGTTGAGCGCCGCGTGCTCGTAGCCCAGACGCTTGAAACGCTGCATTGGAAAGGCGTCGTCCGGACACTTGGTTTCCTGCAGGCAGAGCACGTCAGGTTGGGCGCTTTTCAGGAATCTTGCGACCAGATCGATACGCAGCCGAACCGAGTTGATGTTCCAGGTCGTGATCTTCAAAGGCATCGCGGAAATCTATGATGCGCGCGCCGGATTTTCCAACGTCATGACCCGGATTGCCCCGGCCATCCACGTCTAATTTTGCGGAAATCGCAAGGACAGCGTTCGCCACGCGCGATATCAATTGTGGTAGCGCGTATAGTCGATTTTGAACATTGCCGGATCGGGGCGCTTGCTGGTGTCGAGATTGTACACCGCAACAGTCGTGTCATAGCCCTGCGGGTCAGTCACGGTCCACTGCTTGAGCTGCATGTCCTTGGCGCTAAACATGATCATCAGCCGGCTGGTACCGACGATCCCACTTTTTCCTCGGCCACCACGGTGACGAATACGTCGTCACGCATAGACAGCGACTAGGTGAGTATCCTTCGAAAGATCGACACGATCGGCCAGCAGGAAGCGCAAAGGCGTCTGCGACAAGGGATAGACATCCTGGGTCGCCAGCCGGCGATCGCGCACCACCACTGATGAGCCATCAGCGATCAACTCTATGGGGCTGGGGTCGTCGTATTCGAAGCGCACCCGGCCTGGCTTGGAGATGACAAAGTCACCCTGGGTCCGTGCGCCGTCGGGGCCGACCTGGATGAATTTTCCAGACAACGCCTGCACCCCCGAGAGGTAGCCATTGACGCGATCGACGATCGCGCGCTGTTCAGCGCTCAGGTTATTCGGGGCGGTGGGTTTGCCGAGCAAAGCGGCGAATGGATTGAACACCGGGCTCGGCGATTGGGGCGCCGGTGCGCCCTGGCGGCTTGGCGCAGGGATAGCGGGCTTGGCGGTGGGTGCGGGCGCCGGTGGGGTAGCTTGGGCTTGCGATGCGGTCGGACGCGCGGACGGGAGAGGAACCTGGGCGATGGCCGGTGCCGTAAAGCAGGCAAACAACGCTACAAATGCCAGTTTGCAGGCCGTTCGCCTCTGATGCTGCGCCATCATGTTCTCTGCCTCGCCCCGCGGTATCTCGATAGGATGTATATGGGCCGGCTGTGGCGATTTCGCGGCCCCCGACGCAATTCGCCTGAATTCGGCTTAATCGCGAATGCGGCGATTCTCAATAGCGGCCATCGGCCGGATTTTCGGGAATCAGGATCTCGCGTTTGCCCGCATGGTTGGCCTGCCCGACGATGCCTTCTTCCTCCATGCGTTCCATGATGGTCGCCGCGCGGTTGTAGCCGATCTGAAGGCGGCGTTGGATGTAAGAGGTCGAAGCCTTACGGTCTCGTTTTATGATTGCGACGGCTTGTTGATAAATGTCGCCGCCTTCGGCGAGTCCCATGCCGGTCGCATCGAACACCGGATTTCCGTCCTCGTCTTCATCGCCGCCCGCCGTGACCTCTTCGAGATATTCGGGCGCGCCCTGCGACTTCAGGTGACGCACCACCTTCTCCACCTCGTCATCAGATACGAATGGTCCGTGGACGCGACTGATCCGGCCGCCGCCCGCCATGTAAAGCATGTCACCCTGACCGAGCAGCTGTTCGGCGCCCTGTTCTCCCAGGATCGTGCGGCTGTCGATCTTGGAGGTCACCTGGAACGAGATGCGTGTCGGGAAATTCGCCTTGATGGTGCCCGTGATCACGTCGACCGAGGGCCGTTGCGTTGCCAGAATGACGTGAATGCCGGCGGCGCGTGCCATCTGCGCAAGACGCTGGATAGCGCCCTCAATATCTTTGCCGGCGACCATCATCAGGTCGGCCATTTCGTCGACGATTACCACTAGGAACGGCAGCGGTTCGAGTTCGAGTTCTTCTTTCTCGTAAACGGCTTGGCCGCTCTCTTTGTCGTAACCAGTGTGGACTGTGCGGGTCAGCGTCTCGCCCTTTGCCTGCGCTTCAGCGACGCGTGCGTTGTAGCCGTCGATGTTGCGCACGCCGAGCTTCGACATTTTCTTGTAGCGGCCTTCCATCTCGCGCACCGCCCACTTGAGTGCGACCACCGCCTTTTTCGGGTCGGTGACGACCGGCGTGAGCAGGTGCGGGATGCCGTCATAGACGGATAGTTCGAGCATTTTGGGATCGACCATGATCAACCGGCACTGGTCCGGGCGCAGCCGATAGACCAGCGAGAGGATCATTGTATTGATCGCGACTGACTTGCCCGAGCCGGTGGTGCCGGCAATCAGCAGATGCGGCATGCGCGACAGATCAACGATCACGGATTCGCCGCCGATCGTTTTGCCAAGACACAGCGGCAGTTTCGCCGCGCTCTCGTTGTAGTCCATTCCGGTCAGCAACTCGCGCAAATAGACTTTCTCGCGGACCGGGTTGGGCAATTCGATCCCGATCGCGTTGCGGCCTGATACGACGGCGACGCGGGCCGACACCGCGCTCATCGAACGCGCAATATCATCGGCGAGTCCAATGACGCGGGAGGATTTGATGCCGGGCGCCGGCTCGAGCTCGTAGAGCGTGACCACGGGTCCGGGGCGCGCATTGATGATCTCGCCACGTACGCCGAAATCCTGCAGCACGCTTTCCAGTGCCGTCGCATTGCCGTCGATGATGTCGCGCGACAACGTCGTGCGCTCGCTGGCGCGTTGTGCGGCCAAAAGATTGAGCGAGGGCGGGGTATAGCCGTTGGTGCCGCGACGTGAGGGCGCGCGCGCCGCGGCGCGCCTGCGCGGTGCCGGAGCTTCCTCATCGTCTTCTTCCTCGTCCTCGTACTCAGGATCTTCGCCGTCGAAACGCGGTTCGTGGCGCGGGCCTTGTGATACCGGCATCGGTGTGCGCGCGCGCACGTCGCCGCAGATCATGCGGCCGATACGCGCCTTCCAGCTTAGAAGTGCGTGCACGATCATGCCGAGCCACGCCGAAGCGTGATCGCCGTCGGCTTCGTCTCTTTCGACTTCGTCGCTGTCGACCTCACGTGCGGCCGATTTTTCGCGCGATCAGGGGATGCGTGCAGCGAGCAGCAGCGTTACCACCGTCGCCAGACCGAACAGGATGCACAGGATGAAACGCGTGAAGCCCCCGAGCGGCGAACCGAAAATCCATGCGGGCACGCACAAAACGGCGTCGCCGGCAACGCCGCCAAGCCCCGTCGGAAGTGGCCACGAACCGATATGCGGCGGCAAGGCCGATGCGAATGCGGCCGCGAGGAACGTGGCAACGATCCACAGCAGGCTGCGCCATTTTTCGCCCATTGGCCTGTGTGACACCAGCCGCCAGCCGAGAAGCACCTCGGGCACCAGAAGCAGGATCGAAGCGAGCCCAAGCAGCTGCATCGCCAGGTCGGAGAAGATCGCGCCCGGGAAGCCGAGGAGGTTGTGGATGGGCTTCTGCGTGGCATGACTAAGAGAGGGATCCTGGATGGACCAAGTGGCCAGCGCGATTGCGCCGAGCAGCGCCAGCGAGATCAGCGCGAGGCCGGCAAGCTCGCTCAGCCGACGCCGGATGATGTCGCGAAAATGCTCTGAAACGAAAGCGATGATGTCGAGGCTGCGATCTGCTGCCCGCATATGGTTACATCCCTAACTCAACACGGCGACGAGGCGATGCAGCGCCTCCGCCGTAGCTGCTGTCCTGAACCATGGCGACCCGGATATAGCCCTCGCCGGGATTGCTGCCGTCGTTTTGCTCGCGCGCGAGGTAACGTCCCGGCACGACGCGCACGCCGGCCCCGGACCACAATTTCTTGGTGACCATCTCGCTGCTGCCGTGCTTCGAAATGTCCAGCCAGAGAAAAATCCACCGGCGGGACGCTCATATCCATAGCGACCGCCGACAATCTGATCGGCGAGATCGAATTTCGCGGAATAGAGTTTGCGGTTCTCTTGCACATGCGCTTCGTCGCCGTAGGCGCGCGATCGCCACATATTGGGCCGGCGTCGGCACTTGCGGTGCCGCGACGTTACGCAATTCGAGGTAGGGGGCGAGAAATCGTCGGTCGCCGGCGGCGAAGCCGACACGCAAACCTGGCAGGTTCGAACGCTTCGACAGCGAATGAAATACGACCACATTGGCGAAATCGGGTCCGGCGGCTTCCAACATTCCAGCCGGAGCATTACCGCTGTAGATCTCGCAATAACATTCGTCCGCGAAGATGAGGAAGCCAAAACGCCGTGCGAGATTTGCAGAGTCTGTCGAGATAGGCGCTATCGGCAACGGCGCCCTGCGGGTTCGACGGCGATGCGATATAGCAGGCGACCGTGCGCGCGAGCAGCGCCTCGTCGAGTGCATCGAGATCGGGCAAGAAACCGCTTTCCCGGGTTGTCGGCAAATAGACCGGCTCGCAGTCCGCGGCCAGCGCGCCCGCGGCATAGGCGGCATAAAACGGATTTGGAATGAGAACCGCCGGCTTGCCGGCGTGGCGAGTCACCCAACGCTTTGCAGCGATCGCTGCCAGAAACAGTCCCTCGCGGGTCCCATTCAGGACCAGCACTTCGCTCTCGGGGTCAACCGGACGCGCAAGGCTGTAACGCCTGCCGAGCCAGGAGGCGACCGCGCGGCGAAACGGTTCGATGCCTTTGTTGGCGGGATAACGACCGAAGTCGGCGAGATGCGCATCAAGCGTTGGGCCGACGAAATTCAGGATCGGGTGCTGTGGTTCACCCACTGAGAGATTGATGACGGGCTTGCCGGGTTCGATACCGGCAATCAGTTCGGTCCAGTCGCACGAAAGGTGAGCGAGAATCGACCGCCGGAGCAGTAGGGGACGTGGCGTCGCGCTGGGCGGTCATCATGGACATGCGTCAACACAGCGGGCCGGGCCCGCGGCACAGGGTTTCGACACAATAAAGAGGGCGAGGTTAAGACCCGATTAACCATCGGAAATCGGGCACTTTTCGCTCACGGCAGGCCGAAAAGACGGCCAAAGAGAGACCCGGTCCTTGCGAACCGGGGTCTCGACGGAAGGGACAGTGCCGGGTTTCCGCCCCTACCGCTAGTTTGATCGCTCTACTGCACAGTCTCGCCATGCAGTGCGAGATCGAGACCTTCGCGCTCCACTTCGTCGGACACGCGCAGGCCGATGATCGCATCAAGGATCTTGAGGATGATCAGCGAGACGATGGCATCGTAGACGAATACAATCACAATGCCCTGGATCTGGTTGACCATCTGGGCGGCATTGCCCTCGATCAGGCCGGCGGTGCCGCCATATTGCTCGATAGCGAATACGCCGGTGAGCAGCGCGCCGACGATGCCGCCGACCGCGTGGACACCGAAGCAATCGAGTGCGTCATCCACGCCAAGCATGCGCTTCAGTCCGGTTACGCCCCAGTAGCAGAGCACACCCGCCGCGACGCCGATCGCCATAGAGCCGACCGGGCCGACAAAACCCGACGCAGGAGTGATGGCGACGAGGCCGGCAACCGCGCCCGAGCACATGCCGATGACAGTGGGTTTGCCGCGGGCAGCCCATTCAACGAGCATCCAGGTGAAGGCCGCAACAGCAGTGGCGATCTGGGTTACGGTCATCGCCATGCCCGCCTGCATGCCGGCGGTGACGGCCGAGCCGGCGTTGAACCCGAACCAGCCGACCCACAGCAGCGAGGCGCCGATCATGGTGAGCACCATGTTGTGGCCCGGGCCGCTATCCTTGCGTTTGCCGAGGCAGATTGCGCACATCAGGCCAGCAACGCCCGCATTGATATGCACCACCGTGCCGCCGGCGAAGTCGAGCACCTTGAACCAGGCGTCCGAATTGCCGTTGGACATGAAGCCGTCCGATCCCCAGACCCAATGCGCGATCGGTGCGTAGACGAGAATTGACCACAGGCCGATGAACCAGAGCATGGCGGAGAACTTCATGCGCTCAGCGAAAGCGCCGGCAATCAGCGCCGGCGTGATGATCGCGAAGGTCATCTGGAAGCAGAGATAGACCGACTCAGGAATGGTCAGCGCCAGGCCATTTGGGTTGCCAGTGCCGGTCGAGATATCGCTCAGGATACCTTGCAGGAATGCGCTGGCTCGTCCCACCGATAAATGGCCCGCCTGGAGTGAAGGCCAAGCTGTAGGTGATGACTGAATAGATGATCGTCACGAGACACGTGACGGCGAAGCTCGTCATCACCGTGTCGCCGACGTTCTTCTTTCGCACCATGCCTCCGTAGAACAGCCCGAGGCCCGGGATGGTCATCATCAGAACGAGCGCAACTGAAGTGAGCATCCAGGCCGTGTCGCCGGAATTGGGCGTGCACTTTTCAGTTACGGCTTTTTCGGGTCTGGGTCGGCTGCGCAAGCCGGCGGAGGAGCCGCCGGTGCGGTGCAGCGGCTGGCGCGGCCGCCGGAGCCTGCGCCTGAGCGTAGGAAGCTTCATAAGTAGCCACGCTCAGGAAGAGGCCGATCAAAATCCCGAAGGCGAGAGCAAAGAGCCCCGCACGGGACGATTTCTTAAACGTCATGGTCTTACTCCTGTCCGTATTGTTAGCGGTGCGGGTACTAGAGCGCCGCGGTATCGGTCTCGCCGGTGCGGATACGCACGGCGTTTTCCAGATTGAAGACGAAGATTTTTCCGTCGCCGATCTGTCCGGTCTTCGCGGCGCCGGTGATTGCGCCGATGACTTTGTCGACTTGCTTGGTGTCTACCGCCACTTCGATCTTGATCTTCGGCAGGAAGCTCACCGCATACTCGGCCCCACGGTAGATTTCCGTGTGCCCTTTTGACGCCCATAACCTTTGACCTCGGTAACTGTGAGCCCTTGCACGCCGATGGAGGTCAGAGCGTCACGGACCTCGTCGAGCTTGAAGGGTTTAATAACGGCCATGACGATCTTCATGGATTCGATCCCCGCTTGAGCCCGTTTTGTTACGTCACGCAGTGCGGGCGGGTTCACTGAGCCATCGCCCGCAAAGGTCGCTTCGCAGGCACAGCCACAGGGATAGAATCAAACACCGTGCCAAATGCCGGCATTGCCCTTATGTTGTTGATTCAGCATGAGGAACCCGGACGTCCTCCGACCGAGTGAGGTCCGCATTACCGCCGGCGCTTAAAGACGCGCCAATCGCCCTAGGGGCTGCTCAAAAAATAGTCAGCCCTTATTGGAGGGCTTCGCCATGCAGGCTGACGTCGAGACCCATGACCTCGTCCTCCTGACGCACGCGTAAGCCCACCAGCGCGCCAATGACTTTGAGGATGATGAAAGTCATCGCTCCCGACCACACCAGCGTGACCGCGATGCCATAAAGCTGCGTCACCACCTGTTGCGGATTGCCTTCGAGTAGACCCTGCACGCCGCCCGGCATCTCCGGGCTCGCCGAGATCGCGCCGACGGCAAACACGCCGGCTAGCAAGGTGCCGGTAAATCCACCGACACCATGCACGCCGAAGACGTCGAGCGAGTCGTCATAGCCGAGCTTGAGCTTCAGCCAGGTGCAGGCCCAGAAGCAGATCGCCCCGGCGATGATTCCGATCAGGAGCCTGCATCGGCAAAACAAATCCTGATGCCAGGCGTGATCGTTCCAAGTCCGGCGACCGCGCCGGAGATCATTCCGAGCACGGACGGTTTGCCGCGCGTCCACCATTCGAGCGCCATCCAGGTGAACGCGCCGGCGCTCGCGGCGAGATGCGTGGACACGATCGCCATCGCGGCGCGCGAGTTTGCGCCAATGCCGAGCCGCCGTTGGATCGAACCAGCCGACCCACAGGAGACCGGTGCCGATCACCGCCAGAGTGAGATCGTACGGCGCCAGATTGTCGCTGCCATAGCCACGCCGCGCACCGAGCACGTAAGCTGCAGCCAGTCCGGCGACGCCGGCGTTCAGGTGCACCACCGTGCCGCCGGCGAAATCGATCACGCCAGCGGTACCGAGAAACCGCCGCCCCACACCCAGTGCGCGATCGGTACATAGACCAGCAGCAGCCAGAACACACAGAACAACAGAAATGCCGAGAAGCGCAGGCGATCGGCAACCGAACCCGCGACAAGCGCCACCGTGATGATGGCGAATGTCATCTGGTAGATCATGAAACAGGCTTTCCGGGAATGGTCTTCGCCAGCGGTGAGATGTCGTCCATCGCCATTCCTTTGAGAAAGATTCGGTCGAGCGTTCCGATGGACGCGCCGTCGCCGGTGAACGCGAGGGCTGTAACCGACGACCGCCCACAGGATGGAAACCAGAAACGTCGCGGCGAGACTTTGCGCCATCGTTGCGAGCACGTTCTTCTTGCGCACCATGCCGGCGTAAAACAATGCAAGACCCGGGATGGTCATCATCAGCACGAGACCGGTCGCGCCGATCATCCAGGCGGTGTCGGCGCCATCGATCTTTGCGTCCTGTGCGAAGGCGGGTGACGCGAGGAACGCCGCGATGGTGGTGGCCGGAGCGAGGCGCAGAAACGCCCGTGTCATGTCATCCCCCAAATTGTACATTGCATGTTGTTAGAGTGCGTCGACGTCCGTCTCGCCGGTGCGGATGCGCACGGCTTGTTCAACCGGCAAGACGAAGATCTTGCCGTCGCCGATTTGTCCGGTGCGGGCCGAGGTCGCGAGCGCTTCCATGACCCGACTGAGTTGTTCGCTTGCGATCGCAATCTCGAGGCGCAGCTTGGGAAGAAAATTCACCGCGTATTCAGCGCCGCGATAGATTTCCGTATGGCCCTTCTGCCGCCCGTAGCCTTTGACCTCGCCCACGGTCATGCCGTGAATGCCGACGCGTGTGAGCGCTTCGCGCACCTCGTCGAGTTTGAACGGCTTGATGATAGCGATGACCATCTTCATGAGTTGTCTTGCCCCCGCAAAACGGATCGGCCCCAGGAGCCTGGGTGCCGTGAAAACGAAAACCGCCTGGCCTCGGCCGTGCGGGCTCGGTTGCACAAGCTAACGAGGGGTGGCCTAAAGTTTAAGCGGGGTTATTGCTCTACCCACAGGCAGCCGCCGCAATTACAGGCAAAGTGGGTCAGCGACACTGACTTATCTCCCCCGATTGGAGGAAACGAGGCCCTGCTCCGCGATGACACCGGGCAGGACACCGCGAACCTGACGAGCGGTCATTCCCGGCTTGATGCGCGGATCGTAAAGCAAGGTGAGCAGATCGCGGTCGTAGACAGTGAAATAGCCGACCATGCGGTTCTGATTGAGGGTTGTCCAAGGGTTGTGCTGATCGTGGTTCGAAAGACCCAGCGCGTGCAGCAGTTCGTGATAGGCGCAATCGAGGAATACGTCCTCTCCCTTGTCGACGATGATGAAAGAAACCGAATGCACGATCTTTCCATCGGCGGTCGACTTGACGCTCGTCATGCACTGGGGATCGGTGCGACTGACAAAGTCCCGGGCCACTCTGGCGCCGAAGGCCTCTTGCAGCGCGGACTGGAAATCCTTTTCGTCGATCAGACGCACCTCGATGTCCGGAACGGCGGCCGATGATGCAACGCTCAATCCCAGGGCGGGAACTTCGCGCGCATATTCTTCGATGATACGCGACATTGCGGTCGTGCGGTCGACGCTGCCGCCGCCGATAATGCGCGCGCGTATCGGATGATCGAAACGGCGAATACCGAGCGGACGCGCCCCAATGCGCAAGTCGGATCCGAACGCCAGCGCGATAAAGCCCTCGGAAAGCTCAGCCGCTGTAAAGTGAGTGTACTGCGGCGGCGCGCCCTCAAACGAACCGGGCGGGGCCTGTTGCCTCGCCCGATGCGCCGATCGCGGCGGTCACAAATGAAATCAGAAAAACAACCCGCCCACAAACGCTTCATTGTGCAAAATCAGGTTTCCCGCCGCTGGCGTACCAGGCCTTCCTGCGCCACCGGAGGCGACGAGCGTTCCATCACGCTTGAATATAAGACCCGCGCGCATAGCCGCGCGAGCCGTGCAGGTTGGGAGAATCCTGTGCGTAGAGCAACCAATCGTCGGCGCGAAACGGCCGATGGAACCACAGTGCGTGATCAAGGCTCGCGGCCATGAATTCCTGTTCGAACAGCGTGCGGCCGTGCGGTGCGAGCGCGGTATCGAGCAGCATCATGTCGGATGCATAGGCAAGCACGCATTGATGGATGGCGGGAAGGTCGGGCAACTTGCCGGTGGTGCGGATCCAGACATTGAATTGCCCGCCAGGGATCTTCTGGCCGAGATAGCGCTCGAACTCGACGGGCCGCAATTCAATCGGGCGCTCGCGCTCATAGTAGCGCCGCACCGGATCGGGCATCATCGGCAACAGCTTCTCGCGCATGTCGGCGTCGCTCGGAAGCTTCTCCGGTGGCGGCACGTCCGGCATCTTCGCCTGATGGTCGAGGCCCGGTTCATCCAGTATGAAATGACACCAGCATCGAGAAGATCGGATGACCGTGCTGCCGCGCGGTGACACGCCGCGTGGTGAAGCTCTTGCCGTCACGGATCCGGTCGACGTCGTAAATGATCGGAACTTTGGGATCGCCAGGCAGAAGAAAATAAGCGTGCAGCGAATGCGGCGGCCGGACTTCTACGGTCCGCACGGCGGCCACGAGCGCCTGCCCGATGACCTGTCCGCCGAACACGCGCTGCCAGCCGACCTGCGGCGAGCGGCCGCGGAACAGGTTCACTTCCAGCGGTTCGAGATCGAGAATGTCGAGAAGATCCTTGACGGCGGAAGACATGAGCAAAGCCCGAATAGGTCAAAATCTGCCCCAACCTGCTATGCTGCGGCGAGATTTACAAGGAATGTGCATGAATAAAGCCAGCGCCTCCACATGCGTCGCGAGCCGAGGTCGTCATCGGCGGGGCCGGTTTTGCGGGCCTCGCGCTCGCAATCGCCCTGCGACAGGGGCTGGGCGATCCGTTCACGGTGACTGTCATCGATCCCGCGCTGGCGCATGCCCAGTCGAAAGATCCGCGCGCCTCGGCAATCGCCGCCGCGGCACGGCGCCTGTTTGAAGCAATTGACGTCTGGGATGCGGTCGCGGCGAACGCGCAGCCAATCCTCGACATGGTGGTGACCGATTCAAAGCTCGATGACGCGGTGCGGCCGACATTTCTCGCCTTCGGCGGCGAAGTGGAGGAGGGCGAACCATTTGCGCACATGATCGAGAACCGGCACCTGGTGGATGCACTGGTAGCGAAGGCGAAGAGAGCTCGGCGTCGGACTGCGCGCTGGCGCGGTTGACAGCTTTGAAGCGAACGGCAATTCCGTCGAGGTCGCGCTAGCCGATGGCGGATCGATGTCCGCGCGGCTGCTCGTCGGCGCTGACGGCGCGCAATTCCGTGATCCGCGAGCGGGCAGGTATCGCCAGTTATGGCTGGAATTACGACCAGGCGGCGATCGTAACGACGGTCGCGCACGAGCGCGAACATGACGGGCGCGCGGAAGAGCATTTCCTCCCCGCGGGACCGTTCGCGATCCTGCCGCTGACCGGTAAGCGCTGCTCGATCGTGTGGACGGAGAACGCGCGCGAAGCCGAAACGTATCGTCGCGCTGCCCGATGTCGAATTCCACGCCGAACTCGAAAAGCGCTTCGGCTTGCGGCTCGGCGAATTGACGGTGGTCGGACCGCGCCGCGCATTTCCGCTCGGCTTGTTTACCGCCCGCACGTTCATCGGCGAAAGGCTGGCGCTGGTCGGCGACGCCGCGCACATTATTCATCCCATTGCCGGACAAGGTCTGAACATGGGACTGCGCGATGTGGCCGCGCTGGCGGAAGCGATCGCCGATGCCGCGCGTCTCGGTCTCGATCCCGGCGGAGCGGATGTGCTCGAGCGCTATCAGCGCTGGCGCCGCTTCGACACGATGATGATGGGCGTCGCCACCGACGGGCTGAACCGGCTGTTTTCCAATCACTCCGATGTGCTGCGGCTCGCGCGCGATGTCGGACTTGGCCTGGTGGAGCGCATGCCCGTGCTCAAGCGCATGTTCATTCGCGAGGCGGCGGGCTTCACCGGTGATGTGCCGAAATTGCTGAAAGGCGAAGTGCTGTAGGCACTCGCTTCCAGGCTTCAGCGAGCAATCGTCGTACGATCGCGTCGATATGAACGCGAGCGCAATCGAGCATCGGGAAGCCGGCGTTGCTTTCGGTGAATATGGTTGAAAGATCGGTGCCTGCGATCAATACCGATCTCGGCGCCATCGCGCGTCACAAATGTGCGTGCGAGTTTCGCGCAGCTCTTCCGCTTGCGCGTCCGAGCCGCGACCCTCGACAAAGTCCTTGTAGATGTCCTGGATCGTGGTCGATTTCCCGCGGCTTTGGGCATGACCGTTTCGATGCCATCGAGCGAGCCGAACATCCGCGTTTCGATGGTGAAGCGGGTGCCGAGCAACGCGACCCGCTTCAGGCCGCGCGCATTCACGGCTGCACGCACTTCGGTCAGCATATTGATCAACGGCAACGGAGAGATCGCTCTCAAGCTGCGAAGCGCAGATGTGCGGCGTTGCCGCGACAATGGCAGCTAAATTCAGCACCGCCTGCGCTCATGCTTCCGGTCAAGCCGGCGAGATAGCGCGCGAGGCCGTCGAAATCTTTCGCGGTGACCAGCAGCATAAACGCGCTGAATGTCGGCGTGGGCAATCAGCAGGCGCGGTACGCGGCGTTGCCGTTCATGGCCGGCAATAAGCTCACGATAATAATGAATGGTGGCGCCTGGTCCGAGACCTCCAATCAGGCCGAGACAGCGTCCTGGTTTGGCTGCGTCGCTCATGACAGAAGCTTTATCGTATCGACGAGGCATAACGCCGAAGCCCGCAACGACCAGCGACCAGGCGATGCAGGTGCGCAAGATACCGATGTCGATCTTTCGTGAGACACCGATGCCTGCGAGCATTCCGGCGCACGATGCTTGCGCCGACAATGCCTGCCGCAGCGAAATCAAGCGAAGCCGAATAGCCGTTCACGAGTGTTGCAGTCGCCGCGACAGGGCAATTGTGCCGCTTGCGCAAGCAGCAGCGCGCGACGGACCTCCATGCCTTTCCAGAGCAGCAACGGCAGACATATCAACGGGCCGCCGGTTCCGCTGATGACCGAAAGAAATCCAGTCACGGCGCCGAGGCCGCCCAGCGTGTCGGGTGCAAGCTTTGAATCATTTTTGCCGGCTGGCGTACGCAAGGAGGAAATTCCGGCAAAGGCCACGCAGGCCGAAACAATCAGGGAGAGCGATCCTTTCGGGATCGATGGTGCCACAAGCGCGCCTGCCAAGGCCGCCGGAACGATCGCCGCCAGGAAAACCCAGTCGCCCGCGCACGCAAACGCGCGTCGTCCGTCGTGACGCGCGCGGCGCCAACCACGCCTGCCAGTACGAAACTTGCGAGACTGAGCGATATGCCGGCGTGAATATCCAGGCCGAAGAGGTGCACAAGCGCCGGTGTAAGCAAGACGCCGCCAATGCCGATCAGGCCGATCAGGAATCCAATCGGCAGTCCGAGGCCGATCAGGGCGAGAGCCGCGGTCATCGGGATGGTGCCGCCAGACAGGGCGCGGGATCGTCATGTCAACGGGATGCTGCCGACGTGATCCTGGAATGCCTTGCGTTTGGAAATCGGCACCATACCAGCGGTCGAGATTAGCCATCGGCGGTCGCTCCGGTACAAGCTGCACGAAGCGATAGCACATGATGCCGACAGGAATGTCGCCGTAGGAGAAAGAAGGGCCCGCGACATAGTCGGTCCTGCCCAGTTGCGCGTCGAGCATTTTCATCGCGTCGGTGGTTTTCTCCTGCGACGCTCTTGATCGCTGCCATGTCGCGCTTTTCCGGCAGGCGTACGGATCAATCCCCAGAATGCCGGGCCGATTGCGGGTCCCAGCACCGACAGTTGCCAGTCCATCCACTGGCTCCGCGAGCGCGCGTTGCTTTGCGTCTTTAGGCTCGAGCGCGCCGCTCCTGTCGTGCTTGCCGGCCAGATAGCGCACGATCGAATTCGATTCCCAAAGCAGGAAGCCATCTTCTTTCCTCGAGCGTGGGAACGAGACCGTTCGGGTTCATCGCCAGATAAGCCGGCTCCTTGTTCTTCCCGAACGCGCCGCCGACATCGATGCGCTGATGTTCGAGCTTGAGTTCGCCGACAGCCCACATCGCCTTTTGCACGTTGGACGATGAATTGCGGCCCCAGATCTTGATCATTGCACTTTCTCTCCCTGGTCACGTTCCGACTGTCTCTTACCCCGTCAGTCGACGGGGCTTGTCCCGGCTGCCATACCAAGTCGCCATCGCCGGGACAAGCCCGGCGATGACGATGCAAAAGCCGTACGCCCGGCTTCACTCCAGCCGGCGCGCTTCTTCCGGCAACATGATCGGTATGCCGTCGCGGATCGGATAAGCGAGCTTGGCCTTGCGCGAGATCAGTTCCTGCCGCTCGACGTCATATTCGAGCGGCCCCTTGGTCAGAGGGCAGACAAGAATTTCCAGGAGTTTCGGATCGACGCTATCCGGTGGCCGTTCGGTAGGCGGGTCGGTGGACATATGGCCTCGCATTAGTCATGCCCGTGCCGGGCATTGCGCTTTCAACATTCACATAGAGTAAAGCGCTGACGCCGGGACAAGCCCGGCGACTATGGATCCGCTACTGCAATTGCGGCTCGCCTTCAGTGTTTTTCTTCGCGAGCTCGATCTCGGTGATGGCGATGAGGATCTCGGCGCGCGTCTTCAAGTCCGGCGCCTCAAGGAGCGCCTGTTTCTCGGCGGTGCCGTAGGGCGACATCATCGACAGTGCGTTGACCAGGGCCTCGTTCGGCGCCTTTTCGATGCCTTCCCAGTCGGCCTTCAGGTCGTTGGCTTTGAGAAAATCCGTGAGAGCCACGAGCAACGCCGCGCGGTCGACGGCGCTCTCGCCCTTGCGCGCGGTGAAGTCGTCGGCGAACGGGCGCGTAGGTCACGCGGCATTGCCGGTAAGACGTTGCGACCTTCAGCTCCTCCTCGATGCGGAAGCGCGCCACCCCGGTGAGCTCGATCAGATAGCGGCCGTCGCCGCTCTCGGCGAGCTGCGTGATGCGTCCGGCGCAGCCGATCTTGTAAAGCGCCGGCTTGTCGGCCGGGCCCGGTGTGCGCAACGTCGCGGCTGGATCATGCCGATCAGCCGATGGCCGTCGCGCAGCGCGTCGTCGATCATCGCGATGTAGCGCGGCTCGAAAATATTGAGCGGCATCTGCCCGCGCGGCAACAGCAGCGCGCCCGGCAGCGGAAAGACCGGGATGACTGCCGGCATTTCGATGGGCCCGCGATACTGAGCGTTCATCGGCATCTTCGTTTCACTCCGCCACGCGGTGCCGTCGCCGGGGCGTAAAGCCTACGAAAACAAAATCGAAGACAGACGCTTGCGTCCTTCCACGGTCGCCGGATCGGTCGGGCCCCAGGCCTCGAAGAACTGCACGAGCTGCTTGCGCGCGCCGTCGTCATTCCATTTGCGGTCGCGCTTGACGATATCGATCAGGTGCTTGACCGCGTCTTCCCGCTTGCCGTTTGCGTTGAGCGCGACGGCGAGATCGAAGCGCGCCTGATGATCGAGCGGATCGGCAAGCACCTTCTGTTCGAGCTCTGCCAGCGGTCCGATCGACTTCGCCTGCTCGGCGACCTCGAGCGCGGCACGGGCGGCGGCGACCGCCGCTTCGTTGCGCTTGGCTTCGGGAACGAGGCGCGAGCGTCTGCTTGGCCTGCTCGAGCGCGCCGGTCTCGACATAGCAGCGCGCGAGGCCGGCGAGCGCCGGCACGTTGGTGCCATCCTCGGCGAGCAATTGCGCATACATGTTCAGCGGCGCCGGCGGCATTGCCTTCGGCCAGCGCGGCATCGGCGGCCTTCAGCAAATCCTTTTCCTCGGCGCCGACCGCGCCTTTGGTGATCCGCTCGAGAAACGCGATCACCTGGCTCTCGGGCAACGCGCCCATGAAACCGTCGACCGGCTGACCGTTGGAAGAATGCGATCACCGCCGGGATCGACTGGATGCCCATCTGGCCGGGGATGGCCGGATGCTCGTCGATGTTCATCTTGGCGAGCTTGACCTTGCCCTTGGCCGCCTTCACGGCTTTTTCCAGGACAGGCGTGAGCTGCTTGCAGGGGCCGCACCACGGCGCCCAGAAATCCACCAGCACCGGCTGGTGCTTGGACTCCTCGATCACGTCCTTCATGAAGCCTTGCGTGGTCGTGTCCTTGACCACCGTCGGCTGCCGTCGCCGTCATCGCCCCGCCGTCTTGCAGCATAGTGTCTCGCCTTATACCGGCCATCAGCGGCCGCAATACCACAGTTCCTGCCGCATTAGATGGGTTATCCGGCAAGCCTAATGCAATCATCAAGGCGTGGTCGAGGCGCGCCCGGAAAGACGCTCGATTCGGGGGATATGCCCGGTGGATCTCGAGGAATTTCACGAGGTCGTCGCGATCGATCGACGTGGTCATGGTGTTGACCAACGGGTGATAGTTGAGCGTGCTTGTGCTCCATCATCGTTGCGTCGAGCACGACGCGTCACGCGGCCCTGCGTATCGTTGATGGCGCCGAACGGGGTCACGCGACCCGGCTCCACGCCCAGCACCTCGCGCATGAGATCCGCGGAGCCGAACGAAAATCGTCCATTGGCGCCGAGATGGCGGTGCAGGCCCTTCAGGTCGATATCGGCATCTTCCAGCGTGACCACCAGGTAGATGGCGTATTTCTTGTCGCGCAAAAACAGATTCTTGGTGTGGCCGCCGGGAATCTGCCCGCGCAGGCTTCGCGACTGCTCCACCGTGAACAACGGGGGTGCTTCACCGTCGAATGCCTGATGCCGAGGCTGTCGAGCGCGGCGAAGAGTTGGTCGGGAGTGGTCGGCATCCGGGTCAATAATCCAGCGGGCGGCGTGTTAGTATCGCCAGAGAACGAAAGAGGTAAAGATGATGCGCATTCTATCGATCGCGGCACTCGTCATTGCCGCCGTGTCTTTGATGCACGCGCGGCGCGGGCCGCCGAGGGCCCCTGGTGCGCAAACATCGATATCGGAACCGGCAACGTCTACGAAGACTGTCAGTTACGCACTCGTTCGAGGCATGCCAGCCGTGACGATTGTTGGCCGGGAATCGCGGCTTCTGTAACCTGAACCCGCGCTGGCGTCGAGCCGCCACGCGACGGTCGCGCGCGGCAATAGACGGCGCCGTCGGCTACTGAATTGCGCGGCTTTGCCACGGTTGCATTGAGGGCCACGCTTCTGGCTATAGGATCGGCCTTGGCGGCCGACATCGCTTCGGTCATATATCCAACGGACGCGGGTGTAGCTCAGGGTAGAGCACGACCTTGCCAAGGTCGGGGGTCGAGGGTTCAGATCCCTTCGCCCGCTCCGATTTTCGACAGCAAGTCGACAAAGAAGCTCCGCCGTATCCAGCCGCGTCGTGCGATCTGGCAGGTATCGTTGCCTAATTCCCTTAACACCTGCCGCCTTGATCGACTGCGTCCCATCGCTTCACCTCCGCGGCCAGATGTGACTGAGCGCATCGGGAGTTGCGAGCGCGGGGGCGACTGGGCTCGGTGCCGAGACTGGCGAAACGTTCGGCCACTTTCTGATCTTTGAGCGCCGTCTGCAACGCGGCCACGGGCTGCTGTCGGAAACATCTCGGCAGACCTCGGCGCCCACATGGCGTGCCATGCCGAAACATCGAAACTGGAAGGCCCGCTATCGAGCAGTCGGCAACTGCGGGAACCGACGACACCTTGAATTTCGTCGTCACTGCATAGCCTTTGATCTTGCCCGCGTTGATGTGATTGGTCGTGGTTATCGTCTGGTCGCACATGATGTCGAACTGCCCGCTGAGCAGGTCGTTCATGGCTGACCCGTGCCACGATAGGCAATTCCGTTCCTCATCTGCACGCCAAGTTCTTTCAGAAGCACCAGCGAACAGAGGTGTGAGGCCGAGCCGATGCCGGCATGACATAAGATGCCTTGGTTGCTTCGGACTTTATCCAGGCCAGCGCTCGGTCACGTTGTTCGCAGGAAAACGGCGTCTTGGAGACCAGCGTCATCGGCACGTCGGTGATGCGGCCGAGATGATCGAAGTCGTTCACGACGTCATATTTGAGGCCGTCATAGAGTGGCGGGTGCCGTGGCCTGGCTGACGCCAGACGGCGATCGTGTAGCCATCGGGGCTGACTTTGCGACGCGCGCCATGCCGATCGTATACCGGCGCCGCCGACATTTTCAACGACCACAGTCTGACCGAGCGTGCGGCTCATCGATTCAGCGACCAGGCGCGCAACCGTGTCGGTGTGGGCCCCGGCTGCCGCCGGGACGACGAGTGTTATTGGCCGTGTTGGATAACTTTGCGCTGAAGCCGCATTTTGCGGTTGCCAGAGCGAACACAGCAAGCAGCAGCGCACGAACAAAGAAGCCCATGGATCCCCCTCAGTTTGATCGTTCTTTTTCAAGGATAAGCCGTTTTCAGGGGCAGATGCAAATGCGGTTGCGTCTTCTGAGTGGCCGAAAACAACGAGAGACAAGCGCGACTAATATCCGGCGGCCAGCGAGCCGCGCGTGCGCCTGTCGGCAGCGCCAACGTAACCGTCCGCGGTGATCTCGATGGAGTTCGCCGAGGTTTGCGGCGGCGTCGGCACAACCTTGTGCCCGCGCTTTCACAAGGCCGTCGAGGATCGTCGGGGCTGATGCCCGGCTCGACACAGAGCTCGTCCGGTTGCCACTGATGATGCACCGCGGCGCGCTGACCGCCTGGTCGATCGCGCAAATTAAAGTCGATCACATTCACGATGCATCTGCAGCACCGTGCTGATGATGCCGGCTGCCGCCCGGCGAGCCGGTGATCAGAAACGGCTTGCCGTCCTTCATCACGATGGTCGGCGTCATCGACGACAGCGGCCGCTTGCCGGGCCCAGGCAGATTGGCGTTGTAGCCGACGAAGCCATAGGCGTTCGCCGTTCCGGGCTTCGACGTGAAATCGTCGAGCTCGTTGTTGAGCAGCACGCCGGTGCCCTCGGCGACAAGGCCGAGGCCGTAGGAGAAATTCAGCGTGTAGGTGTTCGACACCGCGTTGCCGTCGCGATCGATCACCGGAAAAATGCGTCGTGTTGCTGGCCTTCGAAATCGGCCGGGTTTCCGGAGCGAATCTCGGTCGACGGCGTGGCTCGCGTGTGCCGATCTGCGTGCGCAACGCGGCGCGCGTATGTCTTCGAGATCAGGCCAGCCGACCGGCATCTTCACAGAATCGGGGTCGCCCATGAACGTCGGCGCGATCCGCGTAGGCGCGCTTCATGGCCTCGGTCAATGACGTGCAGCGACTCCTCGCGGCTGAGCTTGGCGAGATCGTAGCCTTCGAGGATGTTGAGCATCTCGATCAGATGAACGCCGCCGGATGACGGCGGCGGCATCGGAAACAATGTCGTAGCCGCGATAAGTCCCGCGCACCGGCTCGCGCAGTATCGCACGGTATATTCTTCAGTGTCCTCGGTCGTCATGATGCCGCCGGCCTTGACGCACGGCGGCGGCGATCTTGTCAGCGACCGGACCTTCGTAGAAATCCTTTCGGTCCGTCGCTGCGCGATGGCGCGCAGCGTGATCGCGAGATCAGGCTGCAACAGATCCTGGCCCGGCATCAGCACGGTGCCGTCGCTGTTGAGAAAATCGCGGTGCGCTCGAATGCCAGCGTGGCGTATGCGCGGCTGCGCCAACGGCAAGGTGTCGGCGATGATCGTCAACGATCTCGACGCCGTTGCGCGCGAGATCGATCGCCGGTTCGATCAGCTCAGCGAGCGATAATTTGCCCGGAGCCGTATTTTGCGTGCGCCAGCGCCAGACCCGCGACCGTGCCGGGCACGCCGACGGACAACGCAGGTCGCGCGATTTTTCCGGATCGGCGTTCGCCGTTCGCGTCGAGAAACATCGTTTCGGTCGCGGCAGCTGGCGCGGTTTCGCGATAGTCGATCGCGGCATCTTCGCCGGTTCTCCTGCCGAGATGGATCACCATGAAGCCACCGCCGCCGATATTGCCGGCGCGCGGATAGGTCACCGCAAGCGCGAAAGCCGACCGCCACCGCCGCATCGACTGCGTTGCCTCCGCGATCAAGAATTTCAATGCCGATACGGGCGGCGCGTTGCTCCTGCGCCACCACCATGCCGTTGCGCGCGACGTATCGTCTGCGCAGGGACGATGGCCGAGGGGCGCGAGACCGGCGCCACCTGCGCGTAGACGGTGGCGCCGAACAACAGCGCGATCAGAAATGATGCGGTGCGGCCGACGCATCACGGGGACTTTCTTTTGTCATCCCCGTGGAAACGGACCCGGCATCACTAACCCATCATAAAGTTGCGGAATTTGGACCCGCGCTCGCTGCGGATAACAGCCCTGGCTATCGCGCCTGTCCGTGATAGACCACATTGGGACGCATGTCGGTGGCGGATGCCACGCGGTTCGACATGTTGAAGAAGCCCGCCACCGCTGAAATATCCCAGATGTCGCGATCGCTGAATCCGACGCGCCGCAGCCGTTCGCGGTCGCCTTCCTCCACGCTCCAGGGCGAGGCCGGTGAGTTTCACCGCGAAGTCGAGCATGGCGCGCTGCCGTTTGTTCAGCCTGGCAACGCGATAGTTCATCACGAGATGCTCGCCGAGCAACGGGTTGCCGGAATATTGCCGCACCGCCGCGCCGTGCGCGGTCAGGCAGTAGTAGCAGCGGTTCTGCGAGGACACCGCGACCGCAATCATCTCGCGCTCAAGTTTCGAGAGCCCGAGTCGCCCAGCATCAGGTCGTTGTACATGGCAGCGAATGTTTCCAGCTTTGCCATGTCGAAGGCGTAGGCGACGCAGCACGTTCGGCACGAAACCGAGCTTGTCCTGGCACTTCTTGAAATAGGCCGCCATCGCCGGCGACAGCTTCGGCGGTCTCGAGGTTCAAGGCAGATGATCGGGCATCGTCGGCAGCCGCTGAACCGGCGCGGGATGCGCCTTTCAGGAATCGCGAGCTTGCCGCTGGCGGACGCTTTTCGCCGGCCGCGCCTTTGCCTCCTTTGATGGCGCGCAGCACGGGCTGATCCTTGTCCGGTTTGGCAACGAGCCGTCTTTGCGGCGGCTTTGGCTGATTTATTGGGCTTGGGCATTTCCACGTCCTTTGAATTCCTAGGCTTCGTCCTTGCAGAGATTACATTGTTCCAAGTGGCCGCGATACGACCGGCCGGACCAGCATTTCATCTCTATCGCTTCAGAGAGTTAAAGGCTCGCGTGTGCAACGCTTTGCACGCCTGTCACCGACGCGTCACCAAATGGTGTGTTGCTCTCGACGTGCGCGGCGCAGAAGGTGAAAACGTCAGCTGCGCCTCGACCGATTCTCTGCCAAGACGCACGAGGTTCCATGGCCGTTGACCTTCCCGCCAGTGACGAAGAACGGAACGCCCGCGAACGTGATCGAGCAGGCGGGCGCGGATGCTCGGCCAGGCGGCGTCGCGATATCCCGAGCACGTTCGTCGCGCAGCTTTACGGCCGGTCCGTGCCGGAGGACGTCGTGCGCTACGGCGCCGACGATATCGCTGCGCTGGCGCGAGCGGCGCCTACGATTTCATGTCCGAGCGCAGGCCGGGCAGCGCCGAAAATCCGGTGCGAGACCGTGCCGCTCTGCGGCCTCGGGCAGTCGCAAGGCGATTTCGGTGCGTCGAGATCGTCAACGACGATATGCCCTTCCTGGTCGACTCTCGGTGATGGGCGAGCTTGCGTGAGCGTCGGCTCGACGTATGCGTCTGGTCGCGCATCCGGTGTCTCGGCGTGCGCGCGGATCGGCAACAAGCTGGTCGCGCTCGGCAGTACCCGACGCCGGCGAAGGCAAGCGCGAGAGTTTCATTCATATCCATCTTGCTTCGATCGTCGATGACACGCCGCATGCGAAGAGCTCGTGCGCGCACTGCGAAATCGTGCTCGGCGAAGTGCGCGTCGCAGTGCAGGACTGGCGCGCGATGCGCGACCGCGTCGACGGCATCATCGACCGGAGCTCGAAGAGCAATCCGCCGCCATTGCCGGTCGACGAAATCGCCGGAAGCGCATTCAATTCCTGCAGTGGCTCCTCGCCGACAATTTCACATTCCTCGGCGTGCGAAACTACCGCGTCGACGGGCAGGTGCTCGAACCTGATTTTGACAGCGCGCTCGGCATCATGCGCTCGCGCGAGCTGCGGGTGCTCAAGCGCGGCCAGCGAGCTCCTGGAGATCACGCCGGAGATCATGGCGTTTCTGAAGGAGCCGCGCGGCTGCTGATTGTTGCCAAGGCCAATATCCACGCCCGCGTGCACCGGCGCGTTTATCTCGACTATGATCGGGGTCAAGCGCTTCGACGCGTCCGGCAACTCTCATCGGCGAGCATCGGATCATCGGGCTTTTCACCTCCACCGCCTATACGCGCTCTGCACACAGCATCTCGTACCTGCGCCGCAAGATCGCGGCGGTCGAGGCAGCGCGCCGGCTTCGATCGCCGAGCAGCCATTCCGGCAAAGCGCTGGCGAACGTGCTGGAGCACTATCCGCGCGACGAACTGTTCCAGATCGACGAGGAAACGCTCTACAGCTTTGCGACGCGCTATCCTGCAGCTTGATGAACGCCCGCGCGTACGCGTCCTGGCGCAGGCACGACCGCTTCGACCGTTTTCGTTTCGGTGCTGGTGTTCGTGCCGCGTGAACGATACGACAGCGACATCACGCGCAAAGATCGGCGCGTATCTCGCGCACGCATTCATCGGACGCGTTTCGGCATTCTATCCGTTACTTCCCCGGCGAAGGGTCGCTGGTCCGCGTGCATTTCATCATTCGGCGCGGTCCGGCGGCGCGGCGCCTGCAGTCGACCACGCGAAACTCGAGCGCGACGTCGTCGGCGATCATCCGCACCTGGACCGATGGGTTCATACAGCGCGCTCGCGCTGCTCAATCCGCCGGACAAGGCGCACGCGAGCTG
>ERZ1370068.10265-contig-8979_pt1 | contig 45112 bp, 67 predicted proteins | sample MGYA00561227_ERZ1370068 | MGnify/ENA primary metagenome ERZ1370068 (study PRJEB38410, sample SAMEA6850437) | metagenome | study: Metagenomic assessment of the ecological functions of the soil: analysis of the soil microbiota associated with the... | reverse complement strand
TGTGCTTCGTTCAGTTACGTATTGCTCGACGTGGCCGGTGAAAAGCGCCAGCAGTCCCGCCTGACAGGCCGCCGGCCACCACAGCCGCGGCCGGGCCGAGCCGGACGACACGGCGAGCCACGGCGATCACACCGCGCCGAGCATCACCGCGACACCGAAGCGCGATCAGCGGTACAGCTCGCGCCGTGCTCCTGGCGCGAGGCCGGCGGAGGACAGACGCGAACGTCTTGAACAGCGCGCCCAGCGGCGACGGCGAGTCGTACGGATGCGCCCGACGGCGATGACCGCACCTATCGACCAACGTCGCGAAGTAAACGCGATGGCCCCACTTCACGACCGCGGCTCCGAGCCGCGCGAGCGTTGGGATGGCGAAGCCGAGGCGATCAGCCACGGGTGTTGCGTGTGCTAGCGGCCGGCTCGATCCACGGACCGAGCTTGTCGTTGCCGTAGAAGAACCAGTGTGCCGAGGCCGCGAAGGACCTCGGGCACGAGCGACGTCCAGCGACACCGCCTCGACCGTCTCGGTGTACTTCGGGATGGCGAGGCCGTACTGCCGCCCTGGACCGCGAGAGCCGACGACCCACCACAGTGACGTCGCGACGGTCGGCCGACCCGATGCGGGCGATCGTCGCGGCGGCCCGCCGGAGCGTGCGCCATTGCCTCGCGTCGACCACGCCGCGAGTAGGCGAACCACAGCAGCGGGGCCGACGCCGGCGAAGACGCAGCGCCAGTCGCGTTGACCCCGCCACCGACCAAGATGCACGACCAACGCGAAGATCGCTGGATAGCGCCAGCCGCCGTCGCAGCGCTCACGCGCGCCAGCGCCGATCAGCCACGGCAGCGCCGCCGAACGGCAGCAGGATCACCGAGATGCGGCCGAGTAGTCGAGCACGTACGGGCGTCAACATGTAGGCGAGCGCGGCGACCACGATGCCCGGCCCGCGCAGCCGGCGCGAACGTCCGCAACAGGAACAGCACCGCCCGAGCCGCGGCGAAGCAGCACGATCGACCGAGCCACAGCCGCTGCGCGATCCAGTCGGGACGTCCGACCGTGTCGAGCAACCAGTAGTACGGCCCCATCGGGAACAGGTAGCCGATGTTCTGGTGTGACGGTGCCGATGCCGATGTTCGTCCCACATCGAGGGCGCGCGCCAGCGACGGCTGGGGTCGATGTAGGTGCTCTTGGTGTCGGCCGCGGCGCCCGGGTGCGAAGGACACGGTGACCAAGGCCGCCATGCAGAGATGGACAAGCGCCGAAACACGTCGCTGCCTCCAGGAGCGGCGTCACCTCCGCTGGCGGCGCAGACGGGAGTCCGCTGCGATAACGCTGCGCCTCCCGGCGAGCACCTCGAGCGGCTGTCGCAGTCGCCGTTCCAGGTGAGCCGCCCGGCGCGGTCGGGGCCCCTTCGCCCAGGCGCTCCCTTGTCGCGTCGTCGAGGAGCACCGTCGCCAGCGGTCGCCATCGTCGACGCTCCCATTATCCACGAGGGTCCGGAGACGCCGTCGTCGACCGCATCCACATGACCCGCGATCCGCGTCGCCACCGCCGGCGTTCCGCAGGCCGCGGCTTCGGTGAGTGTCATGCCCCAACCTTCGCGGACCGACGAGCTGGCGACGACCCACGCGGCGGTACAAGGCGACGACCTCGGCATCAGAAACGTGGCCAGCAAGCTCGATCAACTGCGACCACCGACGGCGTCGTCGCGGCTTCGACCTCTGCTCTGTCGTATCCCTCACCGACGATGGTGAGTCGCAGCGGAACATGGTCGCAGGCCGCGGCCGCTCGGATCAGATCGCGTACCGCTTGACCGGAACGAGGCGCCCGACCGCGACGATGAGCGGTTGCTTCGCCTTCGGACCCCCGGGCGTGAACTTGGGTCGATACCCGGCGGCACGACTGTCACCCGGTGGGCTGAACCCCGACCGCCAGCTCCGCCTCGACGACTCGGACAAGGTGACCACGGCTGTCCGTCTGTACGGCATAACAGGGCGGCTTTTGACGCTCGAGCACCTCCTGCCTGGGCGAGACGGGGTTCTCCGGCAGCACCATGCGCCACATCTCGGCGTGCAGGTGGTGCATGAAGACCACGTGGGGACGGCCCGCGTCCACAACGGGGACAGGAAGGGCATGCCGTTCCACACCTCGACCATCGTCCCACTTGCCGTGCCGCTCCACCGCTTCGCTCAGCGCGGCGCGCAGAACACAGTACCTGCCCGCCCGTCGGATGGCGCAGTAGCCATCACGCGCACGACCCGAGGTGTTGGCCCTGCGTACGACGTCCGCAGCGTGACGTCGAGACCGGCCTCGGCCCGCGCGCCACCTCCGAGACGTGGACCTCCGGCCGCCCGCCTCGACATCGGCAAGGTCACGCCACGCCAGCATGTGGATGCGCCTGATACCGGCTTAACGTTGGCGCTTCTCACCATCTCGGCCAGATCGGACGGAAAACGCGGCTCGTCGCCGGAGCGCGGAAGGGAGGTCGCCGCAGGAAGGACGGCGATGGTAGCCAACGGGGCGCGTAGACGGGCGGAGAACCCTCGGCGTCGTTAGCGTACTCGACTGCACGACGGGCACGGACGCCAGAATGCGGCGGTGCGTACGCGGTCGCTGCAGCCACCCTCGATGTGGTGCGGCTGGTCGAGGGTGGATGACCGACGACCAGGCGCGCCGGTTGTGGGATCCGGGCGGAAGCGGTCCGGCCAGGGCCGGGTCGTCGAATCAGGGAGCTACCGAGGGCGGTCCACGATCGTCTCGCGTCCGCGGTCGAGGGGACGGCGTGGAGGTCATCGCCATCGACCCGCACCGGGGAACGACCGGGGACCACAGCAGCTGGACGGACCGCCCGAAGCGGGGCAGACGACCACGAACGCTTCAGCATAAACCTCGAGTCGGCGGGCGTCGCAGGCCGCGTGCGGCACATACGCCGACCATCGCGGGGCGCGGAAGCGGAGGTGGACGGCCCGATCGACCTTCTCTACATCGACGGTGCGCACCGGCTGCGACCAGCGGCGACGTCACGGAGTGGGGTGGAAGCTTCTCGCCCCCGGCACGACGATGCTGATCCACGACTCGTTCAGCTCGGTTGGCGTGACGCTGGCGCTGATGGTGCGCGACATTCTTCGGATCGGACTTCACCTATCTCGGGCAGGTGGGTTCGATGGCCGAGTACTGCCGCACCCCCGTCGGCGGTCGCGACCGACGGAACGCCGCCCGCCAGATCCTTCGAGCTGCCGTGGTTGCGCGCAACGTCGTGATCAGGTCTGATCCTCGCTCGGCTCGGGCGGCTCACCCCATCCTCGGACACACGGGCGGCAACTGGCCCTACTGAATCGTGGCGGGCTGGGCTGCGGTACCAGCCAGTCGGCGATCCAGTCGCCGGATGTGTCGTCGAAGTGCACACCGTCCGGCCGGGCATCGGTAAGTCGGCCAGGTTCTCGGTGAACACGCCCGTCGGGGCAGACGGCGAAGGTCGGCGATCGCGACGTCGGCGCTCGGCCGCCAACCGCGGGAGGATCGTTCAGTTCATGATCGGCGTCGCTGGGGTCGAACATGCCGGCCGCGGGACCGTTGTTGTGGCGGGCGCGGCGTTGAGCCACACCGCGTGCGCCTGCCGGGCGGTGAGCACGTCGAAAGCGGCGTTGTACTTAAGCGGTCGAGCCAGTCGTCGTATACCTGGTCGCCGATCGTGCGGAACCGCGACCACTCGGGTGCCGCGAGGCAGGGTTCCCAGCTCCCCGAGACGATCACGACGACATCGGGCGCGAAGTTCGCGACCTGGGCTGCCCATCGCTCAGCCCACGAGTTGCAACCTTCCTTCGTATGGACGGTGACTCCGGACGGCCCGATGAGGTCACCCTCACGCGCCACGCCACAGCGGCGATGGCGACGTCCACCACCTCGATTCCTCCCGTCGTCCGCCCGTAGCGCTCGAGCGCCTTGCCGAGCACATACGCAATCGAGTCCCCCAACGACCAGGACTCGAATCGCAGGAACGAGATGGTGCCCGGCCCGGGCTTGGGCGCGGGCGAACCCGGCGGCGTGAGCCGACGACACCGAAGCGGGCGCGATCGGCGGCGCCAGTGGGGGGCGATAATTTGACGCGAGTACGAGGCAGCCGGCATTGACCACGCCGATGACCGGAAGAGGCGCAGGCGCATGGGCGGCGCAGGCCGCCGGCCGGATCGGATAGGTCGTTCGATGACGACGAACGAGCAGGCGGCCAGCACGCCGGTGACCGCGGCGCGCAGCCCGAAGAGCAGCCAGGGCGACAGGCCCGTACGGGCCGCCGACAACCAGAGGAACACCGGCCAGTGGTACAGGTACAGCCCCGTAGGAGACCGCGCCGACCAATCGAAGCGGCGACCACCCGAGCAATCGTCGCACCGGCCCGGCGGGCTCGACGGCAGCGGATGACCAGGACGCAAGCAACTTCAGCCAGGAGCCCGCCGCGATACAGCCACCACGCCGTCTCAGGCGTCAACGACCAGGCGAGCACGATGCCGGCTAAGCGCGGCCGCCCCTGCCCAGCGCAGCACCTGCGCAGACGTCTCAGTCAGGGGACCGTCCGCCGCGGCCTGACCAGCAGCGGGCGCTCCGACCAGCAGCTCGGCGGCGCGCGTGTCGGTGCCGTGAAATACGCGCCAGCTCGGATCGAACCCGGCGTGTAGAGGGCGACGGTCGCGATCAGCGGCGCGACAGTGAACCGGCGAGCACCGCGGCGAACAAGCGGCGAGACCCGCGACCGGCGGCGGGAGAGGCCGCGCGACCATCAGCGGGAACACGACGTAGAACTGCTCCTCGATGGCCGGGCTCCAGAAGTGCTGTGCGGGCGAGGGGCGGCGAAAGTGTCGCCGTACGACTTTCCCGACAGCACGAACCGCCAGTTGGCGCGTAGCCGAGGGCGGCCAAGCCATCGGCCCGGAGCGCTCGTACCTGGTCGGCGTCGGCGGCAGCCAGCCGGCGCGATCCCGACAGCGCGCACAGGGCGGCAGGCAGCAACCGGCGCGCGCGGGCCGACCAAAGAACGTGCAGCACGATCCGACCCGTCCGTTCGTGCTCGGCGAGAGCAGGCCATTGATCAGAAAGCCGGAGAGGGTGAAAAAGGTCGAGACGCCGAGGAACCCACCTTTCGCCCACGGGAAGCCGTTGTGAAAGAGGAGGACGGCGACAACCGCAAGGCCGCGGATGCCGTCGAGGGCGGGTTTGGTGATCGAGCTTCGTGGGTCGAGGCCGAGCGCGGAAGCGATGGAGTTGCGGTTCCGGTGGCATCAACCGACCATCGGAGGATGGATCTCGCCGGAGCGGACGGCCGCCTCGAACGGGAACCCGCCGACAGGCACCGCCGGGAGCCCATCGAGATAGGAGTCACAGCCCTCGTCGACGTGGTGGTAACGGGAGTCGATGTGCCAGGTGCCCGACGGCCATGTCGCGGCCCGCATCGACCGGCTGGCCCATCGCGTCACGATCGCCGCGGCGCGCGTCACGCCGGCCGCGCACAGGTGCACGCCGTCGTCCTTGCGCACCTTGGCGAGCACGCCGCGGGCGTCCGGCACGACTCCGGCGTAATGCCCGGTCTTCCCGACGAAGGCCCCGGTCAGGTCGGGGAAGTGCACGCCCGGATGGTGCCGCGGCGCGCTCGGCGTTGACCGCGCGCGATGCGCGCCTCCGAGCCGCGATGCCCTCGGGCAACGCCGACAGCCACACACCTCGGCACCCGGACGCCGTCAGCTCGCCCATCGCGTCGTCCGCCTTAGCGATCGGAACCATCGGTGCCACGCGGGGTGGCGGCGTCGACCTCCACCGGCTACGACGAAGCTCGGGGCGATGTCCCAGGCGCCGAACCGGCGACGATCGCCTTCGGCCGGTGGCGTGCGATTGACTCCGCCCAACGCACCCCTCCAGTCGTAGTGGTCGCGGCGGGTGAGGCCCATGCCGAACACCGGCTTGCCAGACCTCCGTCGTGCGGCTCGCGGAGGGCGGCCTCGAGACCGGGCGCCATGTCCCACATGACCGAGTCGCCGAGCAGCAGCGCGGACTCCGGGCATGCGCCCGCCACGAACGGTTTTGTCATCCCAAGTCACGCTATAGCCCCGACCCAGGATGACAAAACCGACGACAGTCGTCCCCGCTATGGCAACGAGGGACCCGGAGAAGCGCGCACCCAACGCACCACGGTGACGAGGGTCGTCGGCGCGAATCCTGAGGCCGGCTCGGCGGGCGCGGAACCGTTGGTTCCCGTAGGTGAGCGGTCACGATCGAGACGAGGACCAAGGACGCGAGCGGCCAGACAGCGACCCCTCGCCGTCGGAGGATGACGAACCCGCGATCGCCAGCGCATGCGACCAGATACATCCGATGCGCGACAGTGTGCCAGGGTAGTGCGACAGCAAACGCGTCTCGATGTTGATCTGATCATTCACGGCGAACACGCCCCACGTCCGCCCGAAGCGTATGGCCACGATGCTGCGAAGGCGGCCGAGGTGGCCCAGGCATAGCGCAGCCCCGAGCGGAAGATGCGCGCCGGAGCGATCGGTCTCGTCGAGGCCTCGCGCGTCGACCGCCATTGCTACAAGTACAACCACAGCCCGGGCCGCTCGTCGTACGTCGCAGGGCGATTGGCCCGATCACCAGGCCGCCGACGTTGTTCCTTAGCACGACCGGATGCCCAAAGCAGGCGCGTTTGCGGACCATCCAGGACCGACGACCACCGCGGCGACGGCAACGACGAAACCAAGTCGCCGAACTGCGACACCGCGATCAACGCTGCCTCGCCGCGAGCGGCACGCACACCAGCGGAATGACCAACAGGCCTCGCCGCGCGTCAGAGACTGCGAGACCGGCCAGGCTCCGACGGCCCCCAGATCCTTTTTGCCATGGGGTATTCGTCGAGGCGTGCAGACCCACCAGCGCAGTTGACGCGTGATCCAGCAGGACCGCGAGCGTCTCCGACATCAACGGCGTCGATCTCGATCAGTGGGAGGTAGGCGGCGGCCATGAACGCCGCCACCATCCCGGTCGGACGGTCGACGAGCGCCGCGATCACACCCGACGACGATCGTCAACGAGCCGAGGGCGGCGGTGCGTCTTCTGGGCCACCACGCCCGTGCCTCCCGCCCGTGCCACGACTGGACCCCAGCACGAACAGGTACGGAGAACTCGGCGGTCGGCACGTGCCTGCCCAAGACCGAGTCGGGTCTGATGTATCCGTGACCCGTAGCCAACGGTGGCGAGGCGGTGGTAGGTCCCCTTGATCGCCGATCGTCGGGCGTGGCGGCCGGCGCGCTGATAGACGACCCGAACGATGAACCCGTCACACCGGCCCCGGCGAGACCAGCGAAAACGGTTCAGTTGCGCTTCTCCTCGTGGTACTCGGCCTCGACGTTCACCGACCAGACGTCGTGGTCGCGCGCCGAAGATGTTCTCGACCGCGAGCATCGCCGTGTACATCGAGTGGTCCTGGTTGTTGTAGCTTGTGCATGCCGTTGCGGCCCGACCGGGTACACGTTGGCGGTGTGCTCGTCGAGCCACTCGCGCATCGACGTCGACGTTGGCCTGCGTAGTGCTCGTCGTACATCGGGTACGCCTTCGGCATCCGCACGACGTAGCCGGCCTCGACCTGTCGGCGGCGTCGACGAGGCCGAACTCGCGCGAGCTCGCGCTTGCCCTGCTCGATCGAGGTCGGCGTCGGACTTGCGTCCACAGCTCGTCGCCCTCGTTCACGAAGTACTCGAGGCCGAGGCAGGTGCGGCCGTCCTTCACCAGGTAGGGCGACCACGAGCCGAAGTTCTGGATGCGGCCGACCGTCGACGCTCGGCGTCGTGGACGTAGATCCAGTTGTCGGGAAGCCGTACTCCTCCGGCACGACGAGAGCGACGGTGAGGAAGTCGCGGTAGCTCGAGCGTCGTCGGCGGCGGCGCGACCTCGGCCGGCGGCGGCGGGTCCATCGCCCGCAGCAGGCGCGCTGATCGGCATCGACGAGACGACGTGCGTCGCAGCGGGTAGCGGTGCGGCTGCCGCTCGGTCTCGGCGTCGACCGCGACGCGCCCGCCCGCCCTCGTGGTGGATGTCGGTGACCGGCGGTCTCCATCAGCACCTTCGTGCCCTGCGCCTCGACGCTTGTCGCGGCAGCGCCTCCACATCATCCCCGGGCCGTACTTCGGGTACTGGAACTCCTCGATGAGGCTGGTGATGTCCTTCTGGTTCCGCTTCGGGAGGATCGGGCGTTGAGCGACGGCCTTGCCGAACAGCGACAGGTTCTTGATGCGCTGCGCGGCCCAGTCGGCCTGGATCTCGTCGGCGGGACGCCCCAGACCTTCTCGGTGTAGGTCTTGAAGAAGATGCGGTAGAGCGCCAGCCGAACGCGCGGCACGATCCAGCCCTCGAACGTTGTCTGGTCCTTCGGGCGGGCGGATCCGCGCCCACACGTACGACAGCACGCACACGGACGGCCTCGACGATGCCGAGGTTGCGCGAGCGCGTTCATGGCCTTGAGCGGGTAGTCGAAGAACTTGCCGTCGTAGTAGATGCGGCTCATGCGGGGCCGGAGCAGGAAGTCGTCGTCAGGCAGGATCTCGTGCCAGAGCGCCTCGACCTCCGGCACCTTGGTGAAGAAGCGGTGGCCGCCGATGTCGAAGCGCCAGCCGTCGCGCTCGACGGTGCGGCTGATGCCACCGACCACCGAGTCGGCCTCGAGGACGCGTGGCGGTGACGCCGCCGCTTGCGTGAGCTGCGTAGCGCGGCGGTGAGGCCGGCCGGCCCGGCGCCGATGATGACGACGTTCGGGCGTTGCGCCGTCGTCGGGAATGGGTACGATCTGGGACGTCTCCTGTGGCGGTGCGAGGATTCCGGCGCGCGCGTCTGCCACTCAACCGGCCCACAGGCGAAATTGCGCCTCGTCCGCCATCTCTGGGTGACCCGTCAATCGGCGAGCCACACGGCGCGATCGGGGTCGTGCGCACGCTCGTCGTCATTCCGACGTTTTTCGCGAGGCGGCCAACATCGAGACGATCCTGCGGCGCGTGCGAGCCGCGGTGGCGTCGACCGACGTGCTGGTCGTGGACGACAACAGCCCCGACGGCACCGCCGACCTGGCCGAGCGCGTCGGCGCGAACCGGCCGGGTACGTATGCTCCGGCGGCCGAAGGCCGACGATCACTCCACCCTACCGGTCAGGGGTTCCAGTGGGGCATCGACCGCGTACGCCCGATATCGTGGAAGATGGACGCCGACCTCGCGACCCCGATGCCCTCCGGGACTGCTGGAGCACGTCGAAAGCAGGATGACCTGGTGATCGGCTCGCGTTGCTACGTCCGGGTGGGCGATCCCCGCCTGGAGTGCGTACCAGCGGCCTGTCGCGCTGGGGCCCAGCCAGTACGCCGACACGATGCTGCGCCTTGGCGTACTTTTGGCGCGACGTCGGGTTATCGGGCGTTCCGAGCCGAGGCGCTCGACGCCATCGATTTCGAGGCGTGTGCGCCAGCAGCTGCGGCTTTCAGATCGAGACGGCCTACCGCATGGTGGGCGGAAGGTGAGCGAACGGCCGATCGTCTTCACCGTGCGTCGCCGGCGTCCATGTCCGCGGCGAATCGTCGTCGAAGCCCTCGCTCTCGTGACCGCGTGGGGCCTTCGTGATCGCATCGTCACGCTGGCACGGCGTCAGGGGACGTAGGCGCCGAGGAAGGTCAGGGTTGCGTAGGCGACGAACCCGGCCATGCTCAGCACCAACGACCCGTTCTGCGAGCTGGGATCGCATCCACAAGCCAGTCCCGTCACGACCGGGCATCGGCCCGTAACGCTCGAGCGAGTCGAGGTTGGCCGCGCTCAACTGATGACGATGATGACGGGCGCGAAGGCGGTGTACGACGCCGGAAGGCGTCGCGCCGCGATCGCGATCAGAACGACGAATCCCAGCGCCCACGGCGAGTGAGCTGATCCAGCCTTCGCCCTTGACCAGCTGCGGGCGGCCAGCGCCAGCCGACCGGTGGGCTGACCAGGTGGCCCACGTCGGCCGGTCTCTCTTGCACCTTGAACGGAAAGAGAGGATCGCCAAGCAAGTCGACCCAGCCGGGAATGGACATGCGCCGCGATCGGTCCCGCAGCCGCAGCCAGCCGTGCGACCCGCTCCGACCCGCGTGCCCCGCGGCCAGCGAGGAAGCGCCTCGATCACGCAGAATCACCAGCAGGAGTCGAGCGGCCGGCTCACGCCAACGGGGCTCCTGTTGCAACCACCGCCAGCGCTGGCGCCGCAACGCGAACGCGCGAGCGACCCTGCAATCATCAACGCCTCGCGTAACCCATCGCCAGCACAGGCACGGGCGGCACGACGGCGAGGAACCCGCGGCCCGCGCCGCGAGCACGATCTCCGGTCTCGACCCGGACGAGGCGCTCCAAGAGAGCATACTGCAGCGGCGCGGCCGCGTTCACGACGATGAGCACCGACACGCGGCCCCCGACAGGCGAGCAGGCGGCTCGCCAGCAACGGCAGCAGTGGAAGAACCGCCTCGCCTCCGACGGTGGCCGTAGCCGCATGGATGATCCGCAGGTACCACGGCGTCCCATCAGGAGACCGCTCGGGGGCCGGCCTGTGGGGGACTCGGCCCGGAGGTCGTTCACGATCGAACCGGGCGAGTCAGTGAACCCATGACCGCGACCCGAGCGACGACCCACGCCACGAACGCGGGGTGAGAGAGGGGCACGACCCGTCCGCCTGCGATGTGCGATGCAGGGATCGGGCGGACAACGACGGTGGCGTCGACGCCGCCCGGCTTCGAGGGCTCGCCCGGGGCGACCTTCACGGCTCGAGCCGGACGAGGTTCTGGTAGCCGAAGAACTCAGGATCGCTCTCCACGACCACACCATTGTCGGGCCGTGCCTGCTGCAGTGCGATCACCAGTTGCTCGCATCCTTCCCGAGCGTTCAGTACCCCGGCGTCAAACGCCCGGATGCCGTCCGGCCGGCTTGGTTTGGCGGGAACACCGTCGCGGCCAGCGATGCAGGTTAGGCAGCGGCGTTTCGGGGCGCGTAGTCGGCCCGGATCGACAGCGCGGTCGCCGCCCGACGGATACGTGAACTCGACGAACCCTGCGGCGGAGCCGAAGTGGACGTCGGGGCGACCTGGTCGGGCGTGAACGACGACGTCGCCGGCACCGGCCGCGCCATTGCGGACGATGCCTGTCGCGATCGCCGGCCTGGGTCCGCTCGGTCACGGATTCCGGACTGAGCTGGCGAGTCAACCAGCGCGAATTCCAGCCAGCAGAACGGCCCTGCGCGCCCGTCGCCGAACGCACGCAGCCCGAAACGCGCTCGCCATGAGGACGAGCGGGACGACCACGGCGGTGTACCGGCTGGCAAAAAGGCCAACGGCGGTGAGGGCGCCTACGACGACCGCCGGGCAGATCGTCCCGACTGCGCGACCAGCACCTCATAACGGACTCCCGGCCGGGTGCGGATGTCGAAGGCTCGATCCGGTGACGGTCGGCCGGCCGCGAACACCGCGAGCGCGAACAGCCTGCGCGAGCGTCGCGCCGCCAGGGCCTTGCTTTCCGGATGGACGCCACCACCGAGGTCGACGGAAATGCCGTGCTGGGGACTTCGATCGGCCCGGGAGGGGTTCCCCAGGGCGTCCTGTATTGGGCTCGTTGGTACAGGAACGCAACGGCCATGGGGCGAAGAGCACCGCCGACCCGAGGGCGTCGCGACAGCGCCGCGGATGGCGGCCACTCTCGGGATCGAAGCCTGCGCCTCTGCGCGGCTGTCCACGCCAGCGACGACCGTGACGCCGAGCAGGTAGAAGCTCCAGTAGTGCGTCAGGACCAGCAGCCCGGCGACGACGCCCAGGGGACAACGCGCAGCAAGCGCAGATCGTCAGCGCCCTGTGCAGCAGCACCCATCCAGCCAGCGCCAAAAAGGCTCACGAGGCTGTACATGCGGGCCTCGGTGGCGTACCGCACGTTGAAGGGCGACGTTGCCGCTGAGGATGCAGAAGCCGGCGGCAGCCACGGCCCGCCCACCGCCGGCCCGCCAGCCAGGCGAGCGGGAGGGCGGCGATCGAGAACAGCGCCGACAGCGACCGCACGCGATGTCGGTCGTGCCGGAACACAGCCACCCGCGCGTGGAGGACGTAGTGAAGGGAACGCCGTCGTGGCGCAGCTTGAGTGACGATCTCGCCGAGAGGAGGCAGCCTGGCGATGTTCACAGTAAGCGCCTCGTCGAGCCACATGTCGAGCGGGTGTAAGAAAGCGGGCCGCCCGACGACGGCCATCGCGGCCGCGACTCGGGTCAGCCATCGGGCCGCCAACTGTCAGGTGCCGGGTTCAGCGGCGTCGGAGTCGGCTTCGTGCGCCCCCGACACCAGGCGGCCCCTCCGTCACCGGGCGGGCTGCGCTCACCGGCGCCGACGTTAGTTCCTGGGATTAGCGCAAGCGGGAGAGAGCGTTACGATTCGAAGCAGCGCAGGAGAACCGGACGACGCCGGGCTGAGAGGTGGACACGTCGGTCCACGACCCTCTCGTGCTGCAAACTCGGCGCGACGACGACCGGTCCGGTAATGCGGACCAAGGGAGACTGAATGGTGGATCGGCTAGTCTCATCGCCGGGAGGAGTTCGGCTCACGGCTCTTCGTCGGTACTGGCAAGTTCCCGTCCAACGGCGCGCTGGCCCGGAGCCATCGATTCGTCTGGAACAGAGATGAGTGACAGTCGCGCTGCGACAGGTCGACTTCGGCGCAGAGGACGACATCCTCGACGCCATCGACCTCACTCGCGTCCTGCTGCTCACCAACACGAGTGGGGCGATCGACGACGCTGACGAGGCCGTGAAGGCTGAGCGCGGCTGAAAGCAGGCCGCAGGGTTACCCGGGTGGGTGAAGCTCGAATTCATCCCGATCCGCGCTACCTCCTGCCGGATCGCCGTCGAGACGCTGCGGCCGCAGCGTGAAACCCTGTGTGCCAGACGGCTTCGCCGTCCCGCCGCTACGTCAGCGCCGATCCCGTGCTCGCGCAAGCGCCTGCAGGAGGCCGGGCGCCGCCACCGTGATGCCGCTCGGATCGCCCATCGGGTCGCAACCAGCGGCCTCGCGCACCACGCGCCGCAGCTCGAGATCATCATCGAGCAGGCGTCCGTGCCGGTCGTCGTCGACGCCGGCCTCGGCGCGCCCAGCCACAGCCGCCGAGGCCATGGAGATCGGCGCCGACGCCGTGCTCGTGAACACGGCGATCAAGGCGGACCGCAGCCGATCCGCGGCGCATGGCGCCGCGCCTTCCGCCACGCGGTCGAGGCAGGCCGCACCGCGTACCGGTCGGGTCTGGCGGCACCACGCGCGTGGCGGCGGGACGTCGTCACCGCTGACGCCGGCTTTCTGTCGGCACAGGCGAGCCCGGAGGGCGAACGTAGCGAGCGCGGCCCTCTGAGCGGGCGAGATGAGCAGGACGTGAGCGCAGGCCGTCCAGCTCGAGTCGCGGCCGACGTCGGTACCGCCGAACACGGCTGCCGCCGACCTCCTCGCGACCGGCCTCGACGGATTGCGCCGAGCGGTCGACACCGCGACCGCGGCCGACGTGCGCCGCGCCCGCAAGCGACCGCGACGCACGTTGGCCGACTTCGCCGCCCTCCTCTCCCCCGCCGCCACGCAGGATCTCCGAGGCCCTCGCCGCGGCCGCGCACGACGACCGTGCGCCGCTGAACAGGACCATCCATCTGTTCTCGCCGCTCTATCTGGCTCCAACGAGTGCGTCTCCACCTGCACCTACTGCGCGGCTTCTCGGCCGCCAGCGAGATCGCCCGCCGAACGTTGTCCGTCGACGAAACCGCGCCGGGGCCGCCGTTCTCCTGGCCCTGGCTTCCGCCACCTGCTCCTCATCTCCGGCGAACACGCGCCGCATCGTGAGCAAGGACTACCTCGTCGACTGCGTCGGGCGCTCGCCGCCGACGTGCCGTCGCTCGCGGTCGAGGTCAGGTGTGGGACAAGACGTATCGCCGCCTGGTCCAGGCCGGGTGCGAGGGACTGGTCGTCTACCAGGAGACGTACAGCCGCGACATACGAGCGGAGTGCACCTGAAGGGGAAGAAGCGCAACGCTACGACTGGCGACTCGCGGCCGCCGACCGGGCGCGACGCGGGGATGCAAGCTCATCGGGGCTGCTGGGGCTGCACTCCGACTGGCGATCGGAGGCAGTCGCAATGGCGGTGCACGCCCGCGCCCTCATCCACCGATGGTGGCGATGCAGGTGTCGGTGTCGCTCCCCAGGTTGCGCCCGACGCAGGCGACTTCCACGCCCTTGATCCCGTCGGGGACGCCGACTTCGTCAGCTGCTCTGCGCGTTGCGGCTGCTGCCCGACGTCGCCATCGACCCGCGAGCCCGCTCCGTTCCGCGGCGCGCTATCTCGCACACCGCTCAGCGTCACCCGCATGTCGGCCGGGTCGCACACCGAGCCAGGGGCTACGCTGCGCCCAGCGACGCCGAGGCCCAGTTCGAGATCAGCGACACTCGTTCGCCGGCGTTGGCTGCCGCCCTGCGCACGATCGGGTACGACCCCGTGTGGAAGGACTGGCACCGCACCGTGACGTCTGACAGTACCCCTCGGGCGCGCTGGCGCGAGCCAGCGCCTCCGTACAGCGGCGAGGTCCACGCCCTCTGGCACGTCAGCGAGGATCCCGGGCTCGACCGCTTCGAACCGCACGTGGCACCCGCGTCCGCAGAGCAACGCCGCTCGTGTGGGCGATCGACACGGCACGTGCCGACCTTCTGGTTCCCACGCAACTGCCCGCGCGGCTGCGCGTGGATCGCATCGACCACCACCGTCGAAGATCGCGTCCGCTTCCTCGGCCACTCGTCCGCGCTCGCCTCCCGTGATCGAGTCCGCGTGGGTGGAGCGGATGCGCGGCTGCACCCTGTGCGCCCGTACCGGTTCCCGATGGAGGCCGTTCCGCGCGCATCAGTCGGCGGGTACTGGGTGGCCGACGAGACCGTGCATGCGACCGAACAGACGACGTGGGTGACCTCTTCCAGCGCCCGCGGGCGCGGGCATCAGGCTACGCATCACCCCATCCGTCGGCGTTCTGGCACTCAGTGATCTACTCGTCGCTCCAGTTCTCGGCCGCCTCAGGCGCGACGGTGCCGAGCCACCACTTAATCGCCAAACGTCGTCACGCTCAATCTGATCATCCAGCGGCCCGATCTGCTTGCGAGCGCCGCCATCCACGAACCACCGCTCATCCGCATGCTCGAAGGCAATCCGGCCCTGTCGGCGGCACAGCAGCGTATCGGCGCGGTCATCGAGACGCTGAGTGCCGGAAGGCCGAAGCGGGGGCGCGTCAGTTCGTGGAGACGGTCGCCTTCAGGCCCGGCGCGTGGGAGCAGCTGACGCCCACGATGCGCGAGACCTTCATCTTCAATGCGCCAACGTGGGTGGACGAGATGAAAGAGCCGGCGGCCTTCAGTCTCGACCTTGACAAGCTCTCGTTGCCACGGCGGACCGCTGCTGATCTCGCACGGAGACCAGAGCCCGCCGTTCTTCCCCGCCATCGTCGAGCAGATTGCCGATGCGGTTCCCGCGCGCGCAGCGCCACGTCTTTCGAGGCGCCGGCCACGTTCCACACCTATCTCATCCTGATGACTATGCACTCGTGATCGGGAGCTTCATCAGCGGCGTCGCGGGCGCCACGTAACGGGCACTACGCTGATAAGATCCGGGCGTGGCCATGAAAACCGCACACTTTCCCGTTGAGAAGTCGGATGAGGAGTGGCGTCGTCTCCTGACGCCCGAGCAGTACGACGTCCTTCGAGGTCACGGAACCGAGCGCCCGGGTTCGTGCGCGCTGCTGCAGGAGCATCGTGCGGGAACGTTCAGCTGCGTCGCCTGCAGCCAGCCGCTCTTCGTGGCCGATCGCAAGTTCGAAAGCGGCACGGGTTGGCCGAGTTTCTTCGCGCCGCTGGAAGGCGCGATCGGCACGACCGTCGATCGCACCTGGGGCATGACACGGACCGAGGTGCACTGCAACAACTGCGGCGGCCACCTCGGTCACGTGTTCGAGGATGGGCCGCCGCCGACCGGCCTGCGTGACTGCATCAACGGCGTCGCGCTGAAGTTCGAGCCCGCTACGTCGTAGCCGCTCTTTGGCGCGCGCGGATCGTCCGCAGGGTTCACGTCGACCGCCGTACTTCCGCGAGGCATTTGCCAGCACGCTGACCGAACGCGATGCCGTGCCGATCGACTACGCAGCGCGCGGATCAATTCGGCGTCCGGCGCCTAACTCGCACTACCAGGTGCGTAACGCGATCCGGACGGTCAGATAGCCGCATCCAGCGAGCTCGCCACGAAACCGAGTCCGCGCTGCGTCTCAGGACCGCCGACCGACGCGTCCGTCGCGTCGCAGTTCCAGCGCGCCCAGCAGTCCCAGTTCGATGCTGCGCATTATCACGGACCCACTACGTGATAGACGAGCCAGACAGCGAGGAATAACGCAATCGCGGTAACCACGCTAACAATGACGAAGGCCCAGACGAAATGCCGTCGCGACGACATGCAGCGATCCCCGGCTACAGACTGTCGAGCGTCTTCAACAGTTCTTCAGACGTGAAGGGCTTGCGCAAGACGAGGCCGAGTCCGCTCCGAAGCACCGCGGGCGAGCGGTGAACCATTCCTGTCATGAAGACGATCTTCAGGGAAGGATTCTCCTCCTTCACCGCGCGCGCGAAATCGAGACCGTTGGATCCCGGCAGCACGATGTCGACGAGCAGGACGTCAGGCTTGCGCCGCCATGTTCGGCGAGCACGGACCGCGCCTGATCGGGACCTTCGGCCGCGAGCACCGTGTGACCGCTCTGGGTCAGCATCCGGTCGATGAACGCGAGCACAGTTGGCATCATCTTCGACAACCAGCACGGTCATGAGGGTGGATTATTATTACCCGCGAGGATGGACATGCGATTGAACCGTAAGGAGTTCCTGGCGCTTGTCGGGCGCGGGACGGCCGCTTCGATGGCCGCTGCATCGGTCGACGCTGCCATGCCGGCCGACGGCACAAACCGCCGTTCCCGCGAAGGCGAAGAAAGAAGTGCGCGGAAACGCCATCAAAGGGACGACCGACGCCGTCCGGCGATTCATCGCAACATCGAGCCTGCAGGCGATGCCGCCCGAACGTCGTCACCGCAAGGCAAGCGGTGCCTGATCGACAACGTCGGCGTGCTGCTGGCCGGGTCGACGGCCGAAGGCAGCCACATCCTGCGGCGATACGCGCAGAAAGTCGAGCGGCGCGAAGGAAGCGACGGTGCTTCGGTCGCGAGCCGATCGTCGTGTCGGCGGCGCACGCGGCGCTGGCGCAACGCGGGCGCGCGCCACGCGCTCGACTACGACGACACGCAGCTGTCGACCACGCCGGATCGCACATTCGGACTGCTCACGCACCCGACGCACGCCGGCGCTGTCGGCGGCGCTGGCGGTCGCCGAGACGGAGCGACGCGTCGGGCGCGGCGTTTCTCGAGGCGTACATGACGGGCGTCGAGGTCGGAGTGCAAGATGGCCGAGGCCATCGATCCGAACCATTACGAGCGGGGCTTTCACAGCACCGGCACGCTCGGCGTCGTTCGGCGCCGCGGCGGCGGCCGGCAAGCTGATGAAACTGAACGAGGCGCAGCTGGCGCACATGCTGGCGATCGCGTCGAGCCTGTCGGCCGGTATCCGCGTGAACTTCGGGTCGATGAGCAAGCCGCTCAACGCCGCGCGCGCGAGCGAGAACGGCGTGTTCGCGGCGGAGATCGCGTCGCAGGGTTTCACCGGCGGCGACAACGGCCTCGACGGGCAGTGGGGATTCTTCCAGGTGCTGGGCGACGGCGCCGATCTCGATCGCCTGATCGGCAAGCTCGGAAACCCGTGGTCGATCGTCAATCCCGGCGTGTCGTTCAAGCCGTATCCGTGCGGGTCGCTGAGCCATCCGAGCATGGACGCCATGATCAAGGTCGTGATGGATCACGATCTGAAGCCGGATCAGATCAAGGCCGTGCGCGCTGCGCGCCGGCAACAACATCCTCGAGCCGCTGCGCTACGGCGATCGCGAAAAACGAGCTCGAGGCGAAGTTCTCGGTGCCGTTCCTGATGTCGGCCGTCATCCTCAGCGCAACGCGCCGGCATGCGCGAGTTCACCGACGAGTTCGTGGCCGAGCGCGCCCGCGCAGCGCGATGATGCCGACGCGTGACCGCTGTCCACGACCTGGAGATCGAGAAGCAGGGCTTCGACAAGATCCGCAGCGTGCGTGGAAGTCGATCTCGTCGGACGGACGGAAGCTCGTGCAGCCGTCGGACGATCGGCTACCGCGGCGGTCCCGACAATCCCTTCAGCCGCGCGGATCTCAAGGCGAAGTTCGATGACTGCGCGCAGCTCGGTGCTCGCCCAGGATCGGCTCGGGTCGGCCTTCAATGCGATCGAGTCGGTCGATTCGATGCCGGACATTCGCCAGCTCGTTAGGAATTCTGTCATCGCGGGAGCTGATATGCAAATCACAACCCCAGGCCCAAGCTCCAAATCCGCACACGCTTGCTCGCCTGTGTGTCGCTGGGATTTGCGCTCTGGCCTCGCGATTTCCGTTTCGGCGCAGTCTCCGTATGTCGCGGCCACGATTGGCGCCGACGTGTCGCGCGTCAGTCACACGGATTCGAGTCTGTATTCCAGTCCGTCGAATGACGCAGAGGTGTCAGCGACGTGGTCAGCCTGCGCCGTCGGCAGCTCGCTCGGCACGAGCGTGGGGCGTCGAGCTCGAATTCGTCCGCTCGGGACGCAGTCACCGGTCGCAGAATCCAATCATCTCGCCGTTGGCTGGCGGCGTGAACATCGGATCAGTTACGTCGATACTGTCCGGCGGCGTCTTGCCAGTCGGCATCCCGATTTCGAGTCCTGTGAACTTCCAGACCGACGTCAGGAGCAGCCACTCTGATCTGGATGCGGTGCTCTGGGCGCGCCAGCGGGTTGGGCGGCAGCATCGACATGGTTTATCTCGGTGGCCTCGTCGTCTTCGCCGCGAGCGCGAGTCGACGTGACCCAGACATTCCCCGACGGTCATCAGGGCGCTGTGTGCCGTCGGGCGGGTTCCGCACCACGTTCATCGACTACGGCACGCGGCCGCTTGTCGGCGTCGAGTCGCGCATCCGCATGACATCCCACATGCGCCTGATGCCCGGCGCTGCGGTTGCAGGACTCGGCGATGGGTGGCTGCTGCGGCCGTATCGTCGGTCTTGGCTGGTTTTTCTAGTCCGCGCGGCGAGGCGGCCGAGAGACCTCTGCCACGACGTAACGCTTCACCAGCTCGAGCAGCGTGTCGAAGCGGAACGGCTTCTCGAGTCACCGCCGGATGCAGTGGCGCGCGATCGTCGGCTGCCACTTCAGTCGCCGTGATCACAATCGTCGGCACGTCCGCGAGCTGCGGATCGCCAAGCTGACGGAGCCGGAAGTCGACCCACTCCCATCGAGATCTCCCAGCAGCAGGTCGAGGAGCACCAGTGCGAACGCCTGCGGCTGCGCGGTCAGCTCGCGAATGCCACGATCGCCGTCGGCCGCTTCGGTGACCATGAAGCCGTGCAGCTCCAGAAGTTGCGCCAGCCCTTCTCTGACGTCCTCGCGATCTTCGATGAGGAGAATCTCCCCGCGGCGCGCAACGCTCATTTCCTGGGCCATAGGACGCTCGATGCGCGTGCGGTAGTCCACGATGCGTGCCACGCGAGTCGGGAGTCACGATGCGCCCTTGTTCCCGAGTCAGATTCGAGTACGCGCCGACTCAGGTACGTAGAAATTGCTACGACCGTGAAGAATCTACAGCCTCCGGAAGGCGAAAGGCAGCTCGAGCGGTGGCGGGCTCAATGAGCGTGAACGCCACGGCGGCGGCGATGCCGACGGCGATCTGGATCGCCGCAAGCACTGGGCGGGATTCGCCGATCAACCCCCTCCAACCACGGTGGCCGCGGCAAACACGGCGTCCGACCCGAGAATCCACGCCATGGCGCGGGCGCGCGCCACGCAAGCTCGGCAGGATAGAAGCGTGACGTGAACCAGAGATGCAACCGCAGCGTGACGGCGACGATCGCGGCCGCGAGCACGGCGACGAACACCGCGTCTCCTTCTCTGCCTCCGATGACGCTTCGCGCGATCCACGCCGGCCAGACCATCACGGCGTAGACGATGGCGACGATGGCCTGATGGAACTCCCACCACCATCTCGACGACAATCCCGCGGACAACGCATGGGCGTGTGGGTCCTGCGGACTTCGAATCTCGCGCTCCAGCGCATCGAGCAGATCGCGTGCGGATTGGTAGCGGTCGTTCGGATCCGCCTGGATGCACCGCCACGCGATCGCCGGAGGCCGATACCGGCATCGCGCGGCGTCCCACCGAGAGCGGATGCTGGCCGGTCAACATCTCCGTGAACACGACGCCAAGCGCGTAGATGTCGGCACGCACATCCGTCGTGCCGCCAATGAGCTGCTCGGGCGGCATGTAGGCAGGAGTTCCGACGCGCGTTGCCGGGGCGCGTGAGCCGCGTACCGCCGTCGGCGTACGCGATGCCAAAGTCGACCACCTTGACCGCGCCACCCGCGGTGATCGAGCACATTCTCAGGCTTCAGATCGCGGTGCACGACGCCAACGTCATGCGCGGCGCACAGCGCGCGCGCGATATCGGCCGCGATCATGACGGCGCGCGCCGGGTCGAGCGGACCGCGCTCGATCTCGCTGCGCAGCGATGTGCCCTCCGATGTATTCGAGGCGATGAACAGGCGTCCGTCAATCTCCCTCAGAGCGCATAGACGGTGGCCACCGCGGGATGCGAGATGGTCGCGGCCGCTCGCGCCTCGCGGCGCAGCCGCTCGCGCAGCGCCGCGTCGCCATCCTGCAGCGGCGGGCAGCGCCTTCAGCGCGACGCGCCGTCCGAGGCGTCGCGTCGCGCGCGCAATAGACGATCCCCATGCCGCCGCGGCCGATCTCGAATTCGATCTCGTATGACCCGTAGCGCGCGCGGCCGGCCGGCTCCTCGCGTGCCGGCGATGTCAGCCGGATCGACCTGGACTGGAGTTTCGAGGAATCCTTCCGAGCCCTCGTGCGCGAGAAGGAGCGCGGCGGCTTCGCGGGCGAGCATCTCGTCGCTGCCGGTTTGTCGGCTCAACCACTCGTGCCGTGTCTCACGGGACTGATCCGAGGGCGCCGTTGAAGAGCGCCTTCAGGCGTTCCCACTGATCCGGCGTCACGGCTCCCCATCCACAGCATCGTCGGCCGCGCAGTCGATCGCGCGCTTCAGCCACGCCGCGCGCCATCGCCCACTGACGCTTGACGGTGGCGGGCGAGATCCCGATGGCCTCCGCGGTCTCCTCGACGGTGAGGCCGCCGAAATACCGGAGCTCGACGATGCGCGCCTGCTCGGCGTCGAGCGCCGCGAGGCGCGTCAATGCTTCATCGAGCGCGAGCACGTCGACATTCGGCGCTTCACCGACCGACGAGACGCTCGTCGAGCGTTACGCGCTGCGGCGCGCCGCCGCGCTTGGCGGCCTTTCGGCGCCCGGGCGCGCTGGACGAGGATCTGGCGCATCGAGAGCGCCGCGATGGCGAGGAAATGCGTCCGATTGGCAAACGGACGGGCCTTTCAGAGGCCAGGCGGACGAACGCTTCGTTGACGAGCGCAGTCGCCTGCAGCGTCTGTCCCGGGCGCTCGCGCCCGATGTAGCCTGCTGCGATGCGACGAAGCTCGTCGTAGACGAGCGGCATGAAGAAATGGGGTCGGAGGTCATTTTTCGAGGACACTCCGGCAGCAAGAGGCCGACCCCATTTCTCTCAGCGTTTTTCTATGATCACGTGCTGAATGACGATGTCCTTCACCGGACGATCGCGATCGCCGGTCTGCGTCCGTCCAATCTTGCTGATGACGTCCATGCCATCGACGACCTCGCCGAACACCGTGTGGCGATCGTCGAGATGCGGCGTCGGCGCCGAGCGTAATGAAGAATTGCCCGCCGTTGGTGTTGGGGCCGCGATTGGCCATCGACATGATGCCGGCCTTGTTGTGGCGCAGCTTCGGGTGAAACTCGTCGGCGAAGTTATATCCGGGTCCGCCGATTCCCTGGCCGAGCGGATCGCCGCCCTGGATCATGAAGCCGATCGATCACGCGGTGGAAGATCGTTCCGTCGTAATAGGGGCTTCTGCACCTTCTGGTTCGTTCGCGGATCAGCTCCACTCTTCTCGAACCCTCGGCCAAGCCCGACAAAATTCTCAACCGTTCGCGGCGCTTCCTGTTCGAAGAGGCGTATCGTGAAATTTCCTTCAGTACGTCACAAACTTCGGCGTAGGTTCCCGTCAACCGTTGGCTCCTTGTCTGCAACCGTTGGCGTGCAGAGCTATGAGCCAAAGAGGATACCACTGCCACGCGGTACAATTCCGTCCATGACCGCCGATGCCCCGAACAGCCGTAGACGACGTGCTCGATGCGGTGGCGGCCGGTGTTGCCGATGATCCGTTCGCCGTTCTCGGCCCGCACGAGTACGACGTATAACGGCCATCCCGCCATCGTCATCCGGACGATGCAACCGTCGGCGAGCGGTGTCGAGGTCGTGGTCGGCGATCGCATCGTGCCGATGGCGCGCCGTCATCGCGACGGGTTGTTCGAGGCGTTTGTCGAGGCCGACGGCCGATCGCCTGGCGATTTGTTCTATCGCCTCCGCATTCACGAAGGCGCCGACGTCCGTGAAGTGATCGATCCGTACCGCTTTGGACCGGTCCTTACAGAGTTCGACCTGCACCTGTTCGCGGAGGGAACGCACTACCGCGCGTGGGAAAAGCTCGGAAGCCACCGCGAGACGATCGGCGGTGTGACCGGCGTTCACTTCGCGGTATGGGCGCCGAACGCGCAGCGCGTGAGCGTCATCGGTGACTTCAACCGCTGGGACGGACGCGTCAACCCGATGCGGAAGCTGGTGCCGGCCGGCGTATGGGAAATCTTCATTCCCGAATTGCCCGACGGCAGCTGCTACAAGTTCGAGATACGAACGAGCGGCGGCCACCTGCTGCACAAGACCGACCCGTGCATGGCCGCTACTTCGAGATTCCGCCCAACACCGCATCGGTCGTCTTCGACGAGCGATACAGCTGGCGCGACAACGACTGGATGCGCGACCGCCCGTCATTCGAAGGATGGCGCGAGCGCCCGATGTCGATCTACGAAGTCGCATCCGGCTCGTGGCGCCGTGTTCCCGAAGAGGGCAACCGGTTCCTGAGCTACCGCGAGCTGGCCGAGACGCTCGTGCCCTACGTGCGGGAGATGGGCTTCACGCACATCGAGCTGATGCCGGTGATGGAGCATCCGTTCGGCGGCTCGTGGGGCTACCAGGTCATCGGCTTCTTTGCGCCGACCAGCCGCTTCGGGCACGCCGGACGACTTTCAGCTACTTCGTCGACGAATGCCACCGACACGGGCATCGGCGTGATCCTCGACTGGGTGCCGGGGCACTTTCCGAAGGATCGCGCATGGCCTCGCGGAGTTCGACGGCACCGCGCTCTACGAGCACGCCGATCCGCGGCAGGGCGAGCACCAGGACTGGGGAACGCTGATCTTCAACTACGGCCGGAACGAGGTCCGGACGTTCCTGCTGTCGCAACGCGCTCTTCTGGCTCGAGGAATTTCACATCGACGGCCTGCGCGTCGATGCGGTGGCGTCGATGCTGTATCTGGATTACTCGCGCGAGGCGGGCGAGTGGATCCCGAACCAGTTCGGCGGACGCGAGAACCTCGAGGCCGTCGAGTTTCTCCAACAGCTCGAACACGCTCGACGCACGGCCGACGTCGCCGGCACGATCACCGTCGCGGAGGAATCGACGGCGTGGCCGGCGCGTCAGCCGGTCCGGTCTACGTCGGGCGGCCTCGGTTTCACCTACAAGTGGAACATGGGCTGGATGCACGACATGCTCGAGTACATCAAGCAGGATCCCGTGCACCGGCGCTGGCATCACAACCAGGTCACCTTCTCGATGCTCTACGCCTTCACCGAGAACTTCGTCCTGCCGTTCTCGCACGACGAAGTCGTGCACGGCAAAGGCTCGATGCTCGACAAGATGCCGGGCGATCTCGTGGCAGAAGCACGCGACGCTGCGCGCGCTCTACGGCTCATGTTCGCGCATCCCGGGCAAGAAGCTGATGTTCATGGGCTGCGAGTTCGGCCAGTGGCGCGAGTGGAATCACGACACGCAGCCTCGACTGGCACCTGCTCGCGATGCGCGAACACGAGGGACTGCGCCGCTTGGTGCGGGATTTGAATCACCTATCAGCGCGAGTCGTCCCTGCACGAAGTTGACTTCGAGCACGGCGGCTTCAGCTGGATCGACTGCTAGCGACAACGAGAACAGCGTGATGTCGATTGATCCGCCGCGCGCGCGACCCGCAGCGACTTCACGCGTCATCGTGACGAACTTCACGCCCGTACCGCGGCTGGATTACCGGATCGGCGTGCCTGAAGGCGGTTAGCACCGCGAGCTGCTCAACAGCGACAGCGCGCGCTACAGCGGAAGCAACATGGGGAACGCCGGCGGCGTGCACGCCGATCCACGGCCGATGCACGGGTTCGATTATTCGATGTCGTTGACGGTCCCGCCGCTCGGGTTTCGTGCTGTTCAAACGCTGATCACTGATAACGAGCTACAGAGACTCAGAGACACAGAGGTAATTAGGGTTTCTCCGTGCCTCTGTGCCTCTGTGGCTTGTCATCACGTGTTTCGATTTCTTCGAGCGTTGGAACGCTGTTCATCGCTCCCAGTGCTCGTGCAACTCAGTGCCGCCGCGGCGTTCGCGAAGCGCAGGATCTCTCGCGGCGCATCACCCCGCAACAACGCGTAGATAAACGCGCCGCGAAACACATCGCCGGCGCCGGTCGTGTCGACGGTCTTCACCGCGATTCCCGCCTCATGAATGATTTCACCGGCGGCGAGGAGCAGCGCACCGCGCGCACCGAGCGTGTCACGCAGAGCATCGCGTGATGGGGCATGACGCAGGCGCTCCGAGCGCCGAGGCAGCTCTGTTTCGCCCGTCAACGCCGACGGCACATGCTCGGCGAAGATCGGGATGGTAACCGCGCCGAGGAGTGTCTTGGCGTCTTCGGTCAGTCCGCTCGATGTCGCTCGTTACCGGCAGCTCCGCCGCGCGCGCGAGGCGCGCCGCCTGATGCTCGCGTCGAGATCCACATCGTCTGACGTGGACCAGCCGCGCCGAGACGATCGCATCACGGTCGATCTCGGACGCCGAGAGCGCCACCCGCGGGTCGCGGTGCCACAGGATCAACCCGCTCGCCTTCGCGGTCGTCCAAGGAGAATCACGGCAGAAGGGATTGCCGGCGTCACGCGTGATGGCGTGGGTAGAGATCGATGCCGCCGGCGTTGAGCTCTCTCGCGCATGCGCCAGCCAGTGCGCATCGGTTCCGATCGTGCCGATGTAGGAGGTGCTCAACGCCCATCGCCGCCGCACGTGGCGAGGGCAGGTCGTGACCCGCCCTCCGCAGGAGATCAGGTGCTCGGCGATCGGGAGTTTGGCAAAGGCGCTATCGGGACGTCGGATAGGCGGGAAGACGATAGACGAAATCGATCGGAGTTGGCCGCCGACGCCGAGGACGACTATCACATGTCACGCAATCGTCGTCATTCCGTCTGCGCCCGCTGCCATCCCGCATACGTGCCGAGCACGCGCGTCCACTTGCCGAACTCCGCGAGGTGCATGAGCGCTCGCGAGCACGCCATGTCGTCGCGGCGCGCTTCGACCTCCACGTAGAACAGGTACTCCCACGGACGCCCGCGAATCGGCCGGCTTTCGAGCTTGGTCAGGTTGATGTCGCGCAGCGCGAGACACGCTGAGCGCCTTGAAGAGCGCGCCTGGCGTGCTGGGCAGCGCAAAGACGATCGTCGTCTTGTCGGCATCGGCGGCGGCGACGCCGCCGATAATCGCGAACCGCGTGATGTTGTATTCGTAGTCCTGCACGGCCTCCTGCAGCACCTCGAGACCGAACACTTCGGCCGCGCGGCGCGAGGCGAGCGCGGCGGCATTCGTCAGCTTCTGCTCGGCGACGAGCTTCGCGCCGCCGGCCGTGTCGTACACCGGCTTCGACGGTGACGCCGAGGTCCTTGAGATATCGCTCGCATTGCGCGAGCGCCTGCGGATGCGAGTAGACGACCTTGACGTCGGATATCGTCGTGCCAGGCAGCGCCAGCAGGCAGTGGACGACATCGAGCTCCACTTCGCCGGTGATCATGAGCTCGTGTTCCAGCAGCAGGTCGTAGTTGCGGTGGATCGTGCCGCCAATCGAGTTCTCGAGCGGGACGACGCCGTGTGTCGCGCGCTTTTTCACCACGGCTTCGAACACGTCGTCGAAGCTCTTGCAGGGCACCGTCTCTACCTGCGGACCGCCGTAGACGAGCGCCGCCGCTTCGCTGTAGGCGCCAGGCTCTCCTTGATACGCAAGTCTCAAATGCTTTCTCCTGCTCTCTTTCGCACGATGGCCGCGGCCGCAGCCTCGATACGGCCCCGCCGCGAGCATTGTCGCCGTCGACACCGTCAGCAGCACGGCGAGCGCCCAGGGCGGTGTCGGCGGGATGTACCCCGCGGCATTTCCCGCGACCAGTGCGATCAGACGGAATATAACGGCGATCAGCGTATATCGCATCTCGTCACGCTCGGCGACTTTCGCGCACAGATATCCGCCCAGCAGCGCGACCAGCGAGGTGACCGCGAGCCGAAGCGCCAGCAGCGGCAGCGAATTGAGGACGAGCGCATAGTCGGCCATCGATTGCAGTGGCGCGTCCGGCAATTGCGTTGGCGAGCCATCAGCTTCGAGGAATTGCACGAAGCCGACGGTGACGGCGAGCCCCACCAGGACTCCGATCAGCCCGCGAAGCACGCTCATCCGTTGTCGGCTTCACAGTTTCATGACCAGGGCACCGATAAAATAGCCCGCGGCGGCAACGCCGAATCCGACGACGAACATGTCGCGTCCGCTCGTCCAGACGCCGCGGCCGGTGAAGATGCTGCGCGCTCCGCCAACGGCGAAGTGCGCCAGCATGCTGACCGTCAGCGACACCCAGATCGCCGTGCCGGATGACAGCGTCAGGAACGGGATCAACGGGATCACCGCGCCGAAGGCGGTGGCCGTGCCTGTCACGAGGCCGTCGGCAAGAGGGTGACGGACGCCGGCTGAATGCCGAGCTCCTCCTGCACCTTCGTTGCGAGCGCGCGCTGCGGATCGCGCATCATCGCTGCCGCCGATTCGCGTGCGTTGTCGGCCGTCAGCCCCTTCGCCTCGAGAATCAGCGCCAGCTCCTTCTCCTCGAGGTCGGGCATGAGCCGCAGCTCGTCGCGTTCGATGGCGACCTGGCGCGCGGCCACCTCGGCCTCGCTCTTCGCCGCGAGATAGCCGCTCGAGCCCATCGACAGCGCGTCGGCGAGCGCGCCGGCAATACCGGTCACGATGACGAGATGCGGCGCGACGCTGGCGCCGATGACGCCCGCGACGAGACCGAAGTTCGCCGTCAGGCCGTCGTTGAATCCGTACACCACGCTGCGGAGATATCCGCCCGCGGCCTGCCCGTGCCACGGCTCGCCCTCGCGGCCGATCGGACGAGGACAGATGCTGCGCGTGCTCGGCCGATTCGGTGGCGATCGCCACCGCCGTATCGTGCGTCGTCTTGTCGGTGGCGCCGCGCGCCAGCCGCAGGTACGAGCCGACCTCGCGCGCTTCCTCGGCGATGATCAGCGGCAGCACCGATCCCGATCCGAGCAGGCGTGCCACCGCGGCAAGCATCCGCGAGCGAACGGACGGCGAGTGAGGCGGCACCTCGCCGCCATGTTCGTGAAACAGCGCGCGCCACCGCTCGACATGTTCGTCTTCGACTCTCGCGAGGTTGTCGAAGATCGCGCGCCGCGAAGGATTCGACTCGACGCGCGCGAGCGCGCGATACAGCCACGCGGCGTCCATCTCGTCGCGGTAGTAATCACCCCAGGCGGCTTCGACAGGCATATCAGACCGGCTGCAAGGCGGTGAATACGGAGAGCGCGATCGACCCGATCGAGAGCGCGAGGCAGATTAGCGCGATGAGGATGTGATCGCCCCGCTCGGGCTTCATCGGGTCCATGAGCATGGCCGCCAGGTAGCCGCCGCCGATGCCGCCTGCATGCGCGTAGTTGTCGATTCCCGGCATGATGAGGCCGTAGACGCCGATCATGATGATGAAGCGCGTCGCCTCTGACCTGACGATCGCGCTGCCAGTGCGATGGCCGTAATGCAGCAGCGCGCCGATGAGGCCGCAGATGGATGCTGACGCGCCGACGGTAATACGCGCTTCCATGGAGAAATGGAAGCGCGGGAAGAAACAGCGCCGCGCACGAGCTCAGCGCGAAGCCGGCGATCGAGCCGGCCGTGTAGATGATGACCGTTCGCGCCGGGCCCGTAAAATTCCGCCGTCGGCGGCGCGAGCTGGCGGACCGCCATCATGTTGAACAGGATGTGGAGCAGCCCGCGTGGAGCCATGCGGCGCTGAGGACCGTCCACCACCGGTGGTAAATGAAAATCGGAACCGCGCCGCTCTCGCCGAACAAGAGGAGCGCCCGCGGATCGGGGCCGAGGAACGACAGCGCGCCGCCCTGGCTCAGCATGCCTTTCGAGGCAATCAGCGTCAGGACGTAAACGATCACGCACGTGCCGATGATGAAGGGGACGAAGCCGAGGTCGCGGCCGAGTGAGCGAAGCAGCGGCGCGAAGCCCCAGAGGCCGGGACTCCTCCGGCCGCAGTTGTAGCACTTGTCATCGTTGACGCCGACGAGCACGCCGCACGAGCTGCAGATCACGGATCCGGTCCGTTGACGACGAAGCATCCGGTCGATAATACCTTTATGGAAATCCCAAAACCCAAATCCCAAGCTCCAAATCCCAAGATCGCGACTTGGGATTTGTTGGGATTTGGGATTTGGGATTTGGGATTTGGGATTTGCCGAGTGAGGATCATTATCGGCATCACCGGTGCCACCGGCGTCGATTTACGGCGTCCGCCTGCTCCAGCGGCTGCGCGAGGCGGACGTCGAGACGCACCTGGTCATCAGCAAGTGGGGCGCCCGTACGCTGCTCCACGAGACGCCGTACTCGCGCGAGCAGGTCGAGGCGCTCGCGACCGAGGTCTACGCGCCCACCGACATGGGCGCGGCGATCGCCAGCGGTTCGTTCCAGGCGGCGGGGATGATCATCGCCCCTGCAGCGTGAAGACGCTTGGCGCCGTCGCGCATGGGTACGGTGACAGCCTGGTGCATCGCGCGGCCGACGTGACCCTCAAGGAGCGGCGCAAGCTATTGCTGTCGGTTCGCGAGGCGCCGCTCAGCGAGATACATCTGGAGAACATGCTGAAGCTGGCGCGGATGGGCGCCGTGATGCTTCCGCCGATGCCGGCGTTCTACATGAACCCGCGCACGCTCGACGAGGTGATCGATCACACCGTCCTGCGGATGCTCGACCAGTTCGGCATCGACGTGCCGGGTGCTCCGCGATGGACCGGCGAAATGGGCGTCAATCCTTCAACTGCTCGCGAGCGCTCTTGACCGCTCGCTCCGCGTCGTCAACCGCCTGCGCCGCTTCTTCGGCCTGGCCCGCCACCCGCCGGGCAGCCTGACGCGCGGCCTCCGCCGCCGCCGATAGTTTCTCGAAGCGTGACTCGACCGCAGCCTTCGCCTTGTCGGCTGCCTTCGCGCGGGCGGCAGCCGCCTTCATCTCGGCACGTGCGCGCTCTGCGGCGCGGCGTGCGTCGGCGAGCGCGCGCTCGGCTTGCTGCAGCGCCTTTCGCGCTTCTGCCTCTTTGCGCGCCGTTCGGCCTCGGCGTGGCCGCGCATCCTCCCTTGGTGTCACCACCGCTTGCGCTTCGCGGGCTCGGGCTTTCGCTGATTGAAGGGGATGACGCGCGGAGCCGCGTGCCCTGCGGAGGCGGACGACCCTCTCCGGCACGAGCGCCGCGAGCGCTTCGAAGCCTGGCGGATCGACGTCGTCCGTCAACCTGCCGGCAGGCGGCGCGCCAGCGTGCTGGCCGTAGGTCGCCAGCGCTTCGAGCGTCGTCATGATCCGCCGCGTCGTGTCCGGCGAGGCGGGATGGCCGGCTTCGCGCAGAGTGTCACCCGCGAGCTTCATCAGGTCTGAAAGCGCCTGGCGCCGGGCATCGAGCGGCGCCCGAAGATCCGCCGACTTGCCGGTCAGTTGCGCGGCCTGCGCCTTGCGGAATTGATCACCTGCGGCGATCAGCCGGTCGAACGCCGTCCGGTCCCCCAGTAGAGCTGATTGGCGACCCAGGCGGAAATTGACGGCTTGGCGAGGGTTTTTACGCGCTCGGCCGCCTCCGTGTCCCCTCTTTCTTCAGCTTTGTGGCGAGGAATTTCGCGCGCCGGTGAACTCGGCCAGTGGAATTTGAAAGAGTTTATCGACCTCGTCGGCCGCCTGTTTCGCCACTGACCTAGTCCTGTCACAGGGATTGCTTAGCCTTGTCGTAGACAAGGAGACGGACGATGCAGCTGGCGCTTTACGAACGCGGACGAAGGGTCCGCGAGAGGAAGACTGGTCAGATCGGCGCGTGGCGGCACGGCCCCGGCATGCGGAGACGAACAGAAACACGAATGTGCGCGGCGTGCCAGGCACGCGAGGCGCGCTATGGGTTCCGGGACCGGGAAGATGACGATCCGACGGTGGAGCGGCCGAACACGCTCTGCTTCGATTGCTTCCGGATGGAAATGGATCGCCGGCGCGCCGTTGCGGAGCAGATCGCGCGGGGATGGAACGCCAAACAGGCCGAGCTGCCGCTTGCGGGGACGCTCGACACGCTGACGCGGCGACGCCGTCGCGCGCGACGCATCGCCAGCCGCGCCACGTCAGTCTAGAGGGTGGACTTGAGGTTAGAGCTTGGGATTTTCCCGGAAGGTCTCGGCCGAACCGGGCGCGGTGAAGTTGATCTCGCGGTCGCCTGCCTGGCCGGTGACGGTGTATTGACCGCGCATCTGGAGGAAGTTGAGGCCGTTCGACAGCGTCCCTTGCGCCATTCGCGTCGGTGACCATCGAGCCGACGTCGAAGCGCATGCGGATGTCGAGCAGACGGCTGCGTGCGGCCACTGAGATCGTCCGAGGCTGCCCTTGTGCGTCATTAACTTCAGCAATCGTCACGTTCGTGGCGTAGCCCAGCGGACCATCCGGTCCCAGCGCGCCGACAAAGCCGGGGATCCGTTCCGGGTCGGCAGCCTCGCGAGGGGGAAAGACGCGGCCATAGATCAACGACAGGTCGCCCTGCTGCGCCTGTCCCCACTGCCACGATACGCCGCGCCAGAAGCCCCAGTTGTGATCGTGATAGCCGGCGCCCTCGTCAAACGAGATGCGTTCGCCGGCGACATCGATGCGTCCCATCGAGCTGTCCGGACATGACCGGCACGACGTAGCCCGTTCGCCAGCCGTGAGCGCCGCCGATTTCAATCGGCGGCACGAGACGCCCGGGTGACGCTTCAATACGGACACGCCCTTCGCGGCGCGACCGCCCTCGCCGCGCAGATCGAGATCGATCACGCAGCCGCAATCCATCCAATCGTCACGCGGTTTGCGCCGATGGTCAGCTCAGGGGCGCGACGCGCATCTGCCTCGGCTGAGACGTCCAGGCGCGCTGAAGTTCTCGACATGCCCACCGCGATCGAGCTGGAGCCGGACGCCGGCCGAACGCGAGCCATCAGGCTGCGTCGGACCGACCATGAAGGTCAGGTAGAAACGCGCGTCGCGTGCGCGGCCGTTGAGCTACAGCCATTCGGCCCACGAGTCCTGCCACATCGGCGCATTCGGCACGTCATGGAAGCGATCGATTTGCCGGAGAATCGCCTCCGGCGCTGTCTGCGTCCACGCGACATCGTCAGCGGTGTCGCGCCAGTCGCGGTTGAACGCGACTTCGGGATCGCCGCATCGCCCGCTCCACACTCGGAATGCCGCCGTGCGCGTCGACGCGAACAGCGCGATCGTCGCGGAGCAGGTACAACGCCGCGCGATGTGAAGGTCCAGCCACGCGGATGCGGCTGCGCAGCTGATTCGATTGAAGCGTGCCGGACACGACCATTCGCGCCGGCACCGAAGGCTCGAGGTGAATCACCACGTCACCACCGCCGACCAGGTCGGACGACCGCGCCTGGGTGAGCACGACGTCGGCGACGCCGAGGAGAATCGCCATGACCGAGACGCCGACGCCGAAGCCGGCGGCGAGCACGGCCGAGCGAACGGGATGCGCCGTCAGCGATCGGAGCGCGAGCCGGCCAATCATGCGGACGAGCTCCGCTTTCGATGCGCCCGTCGCGCATCGTCAGGACGCGCGTGCAGCGCTCGGCCAGCGCGGGATCGTGGGTGACGATGACGAGCGCCGTGCCGTCCGCATTGACACGGTCGAGCAGCGCGGCGATTTGTTCTCCCGTTGTGCGATCGAGCTCGCCCGTCGGCTCGTCGGCCAGCAGGAGGCCCGGTCTGTTTGCCAGCGCACGCGCAATCGCCACCCGCTGCATCTCGCCCCCTGACAACTCCGACGGCCGGTGATCGGCGCGCGCGGCAAGCCCCACGTATTCGAGCAGCTCCCTGTGCGCTTCCGTCGTTCGGCCTTCGGCACGCCGGATTCCGACTGTGGCAGCTCGATGTTCTCCGGCGGCGGTGAGCATCGGCAGCAGGAAGAATCGCTGGAACACGAAGCCGATCTGGCGCAGCCGCAGCAGGCTTCGCTGGCGATCCGATAGCTTCGTCACATCGTCGCCTCGGAAAAGCAGCGTGCCGGATGTCGGCGTTTCGACACAGCCGAGCATGTGCAGCAGCGTGGACTTCCCGCAGCCTGACGGGCCGCGGATGGCGAGATGATCCCCTGCCGCAATCTGCAGGGTCACATCCGCAACAGCGGTCACAGGACCGGCGGCCATCGGAAAGATGCGGCTGATTTCGTGCGGCGTGCACGATGTTCAACCGATCACCTCGTCGCGCAGCGTCGCGGCAATCGGAAGCCTGGCGACGATACGAATCGGATAGAGCGCCGCGATGACGGCGGTCGCGGCCAGCAACAGCACGTGCACCTGCAGCGCGCTCGGTTCGAAGACGAAGAAATGCACGTCCGCGGGGATTCCCGGAATGCGCTTGAGGATGCGGTCCAGGCCCGCGGCGAGCAGTGCACCGAGTGGCAGCGAGAGGAGTCCACCGCCGCCCACGATCAGCACGGACTCGCACAGCACATCGGCGACGACGCGCCAGCGGGAGAAGCCGAGCGCGCGAAGGGCCGCGATCTCGCCGAGCCGCTGATTGACCGATACGGTCAGCAGAACGGTGATGAGCAGCACCGCAAACGAGAGCGTGACCGTCGTCAGCACCGTCGAGATCTGACGAAAGTACGTAAAGCCACCCTGCTCGAAACGATTCACCGCCTCCGCATTGCTCAACACCTTCAGCTCGGAAGCAGCTTCGCGACGTCCGCCACCGCGACCGCCGGGCCCGGCGGTTTCCTGCGACGCAACCATGATCACGTCCGCCTCATCGGACTCGTTGCCGCCGCACGCCGCCGCGAGCCTGTCGAGCGAGGTCGCAAGCGTGTTCCCGTTCGGCGTATCGAATGGGAACTGCGCGACACCGATCACCGCGAACGGCAACCGGCGGAAGCGCCTTGCTCTTCATTCGTACACGAAGGTCTGAGCGTCACCCGTGCTCCCGGCTCGAGGTGCCCGCGCGCGGCCGTGTTCTCGTTGACCACGATTTCCGCGCCGGTGCCGATGTCGCGGCCGCGAAGAATGGTCCACGGATGGGTCGCCGTGCCGGCAACTCCCTGGAATGACGCATAGAGACCCCGCGGCCCTCCGGTGACGATGACGGCGTTGGCGAAGCGAAGTGCGATGGCCGACCGCACTGACGGCAGCTTTGATATCGCCTGTGCCCGCGCGACGGCATCTGGAATCAGCGGTCCCTGGCCCGGGAGCGAATCGGTGGCAGTCACCCGAAGGTCGAACCCCGTGCGTTCGAGAAGCCCTCGCATCGAAATGACGAGGCCGTTCGAGAGAAGCAGCATGTCGAACAGCAGCGCGCCGACCGCCGCGACGCCGAGGACTCCAAGCGATGCACGCGCCGGCTGGCGAACGAGACTTCGCCACGCGAATCCCATCGCGTTCATCGACGGGCGAGCCTGCAGGCCGTTGCGCCGCAGCAGCGCCCATGACGCGACGACGGTCGCCGACACGCCGAGCGGAACGGCGATGGCGACGCAGATTGCCGCCACTTCCGGCGTCACGCGAACGAAGATCAGGGCGGTGTCATACCGCCACTGAAAGAAGCGGTTGATGAGCCCTTCGGATACGAGCGAAAGAACGAGACCGAAGAGCGATCCGACCGTCGCGATGAGTACTCCCTCGATGAACAACTGGACGAGAATGCGGCGAATCGGAAGACCGATCAGCCGCAGCACGCCGACGGTGGCGCGCCGTTCGTCGACGAGCATGATGGTGAGCGCCAGCAGGAAGACGGTCGACGCCACGATCGTCACGATGGCGATGGCGAGGTGGAATCGCCGAAGGACGATGAAGGGGCCGGTTGATTCAGCCGCTCCGGACGCCGGCTGTGCGTCGATACCGGGCATCCGCGCCTGGACGTCGCGCGAAAAGGCGGCGGCGTCGCCGGGATCGACGAGCGCGACGTTGATCGTCTGCACGTATTCGCTGCCGGCCGGTGTCCCCGGCTGCCGCGTCAGGTTCAGGAGATCAGGAAGGTGGAGCTGGACCTCGCGAATCACCGCGCCCAGCCTCGCGGGATCCGGCGTCGGCTCATGACGCCCGCCACGCGGAATTGCTGGACGCGGCTGCCGTCGGCCGAATCGCTGAGGCGCACGACGTCGCCGGTGGCGAGATGCTCGCTCTCCGAAAGTTGTCGTGAAATCAGGATCGAAGGGAGATTGTCGGCGGCCTGTAGCGCGGCGCTCGCGATCGCCGCCACGATGGCACCGGCGACCACGTGACGACATGGAACCCTAATCACGGCTCATCTTTTCGATGCGGCTCCACTCCGCGTCGGTGACCGGCATCACGGAGAGACGTGACATGCGCACGAGCGGGAAGGCCGCGAACGCGCGGTCGGCCTTGATCTCGGCAAGCGTCACCGCGCGCGGAAGCTTCTTCTCCGCGACGACGTCGACGACGAACATCTTGCCCGCGGGATCGTTCGGGTCAGGATACGCGTCGCCGCCTGCGCGTGCCACGGCCACGACGGCTTTCTGTTTTCCGGTGTGATAGTAGAAGATGCGGTCGCCTTTCCGGATCGACCGCAGGTGTTTCTGCGCGAGGGGGTTCCTCACGCCAGACCATACCGTCTTGCGATCGTGTTCGAGCTGATCGTAGCTGTAATGATCCGGCTCTTCTTTGACGAGCCATTGGGCCATGACGCGAATTATAGCGACGCTGCCGGCGACTGCGGGATCGGATCAGGCCGGGCGTCGACGTGTTGTTTGTCGGCATCAACCCCGGCGTGCGATCGGCGCTGACCGGACATCACTTCGCGGGTTTCTCCAACCGGTTCTGGAAGCTGTTGTATCGAGTCGCGGCTCGTACCCGAGCGCATCACGTTCCAAGATGACGATCGGCTTCCGGAATGGGGATTTGGCGTCACCAACATCATCGCGCGGTCGACACCCGGCATCGACACGCTACTGCGCCCGAAGAATATGTCGGCGGACGGAAGCGGCTGCTCGCGAAGATCCGGAAGTTTCAGCCGCGGGTCGTCGCGCTTGTCGGCGTGACGGTGTTCAGGGCGATCTTTCCCGAGCACAAGGGTCCGGTCGCAGACAGGTCTGCAGGCCCAGACGCTGGGCGGCGGTTCCGTCGTCTTCGTGCTGCCGAATACGAGCGGGCGCAACGCGAACTTCACCTACGCCGAGATGCTTGCCGCGTTTCGATCGTTGAGAAGATTGTGTAGGGGCGCCTTCAGGGCGCCACGCCGCCGGAAACGTTCAGTGAACGCGCGTCACGCCGGCCGACGGTTCTTCGGAGGCGACGAGCGGTGGCCGGCGCCCGGCCGTCGCGCTCGGCGAGCGCGATGATGCGCGCCCGCTTCGATGGCGTCGACCGGCTTCGAGAAGTAGAAACCCTGGGCGTGGGGGCAGCGCAGCTTGCGCAGCCGCTCGACCTGCTCCGCGGTCTCGATTCCCTCGACGATGACGCCCTTGCCAAGATTCTGCGCGAGCGAGACGACGGCGGCGAGAACATTCGAGCCGCTCGGATCGAGCGGATCCCTCGCGAGGAACGAGCGATCGATCTTGACCGTGTCGACGGGGAAGCGGTGCAGGTGGCCGAGCGACGAGTAGCCCGGTGCCGAAATCGTCGAGCAGCAGCTGCACCGGGAGCATCTTCAGTTCCTTGATGACCTTCATCGCGGTCGCGGCGTCCTCGGCGAGCGCGCTCTCGGTAATTTCCAACGCAAGCGTGCCGTGCGCGAGCGAATGCTTCCGCAGCATCTGTCCGACGGCTTCGACGATTCCGGGCTGCATCAGCTGGCGCGGCGAGATGTTGACGCTCATCGTGAGCGGCTCGTCGAAGTGATACTGCCGCTGCCACAGCGCCGCCTGCCGACAAGCCTCGCCGAGGACCCAGATGCCGAGCGGAACGATGACGCCGGTTTCTTCCGCAAGCGGAATGAACTCGGATGGCGGAATCATTTCGCCGCCGCGCACGTTCCCAGCGGAGGAGCGCTTCGAAACCTGACAGGGCGCCGTTTTTCGAGTGCAATAACCGGTTGGTAGAACAGCTCGAGCTCGTCGTTCTCGATCGCGCGGCGCAGCTCGGTCTCCAGGTTCAGGCGCACGACGGCGTGGTCGCGCATGCGCTGCTCGAAGACCACGTGGCACGCCTTGCCGAGCGCCTTCGCGCGATACATCGCGGTGTCGGCGTCGCGCAGCAACTCTTCCGGGTGCTCGTAGTGCGGACCACCCATCGCGATGCCGATGCTCGTGGTCACGAAAATCTCGCGGCCGCTGTCGACCTTCATCGGTTCGCGGAAGAGCGACTGCACGCGCTCGGCAACGAACTCCACGTCGCCGGGGCCGTTGACACCGTCGAGCAGAATCGTGAACTCGTCACCGCCGAGCCGCGCCAGGACGTCACCGGTCCGCAGGCAGGTGGCGAGCTTGTGCGCGACCGCGGTCAGCAGCTGATCGCCAATGAGGTGGCCGAGGCTGTCGTTCACCAGCTTGAACCGATCGACGTCGACAAACAGCACCGAGTAGCGGTAATCGCCCATGCGCTTCGAGCGTCCGAGGATGCGCCCGAGCTCCTGCATGAAGGCGGACCGGTTCGGCAGGTTCGTCAGCGAATCGTGACGCGCCGCGTGCTCCAAACGCGCCTGCGCCTCGTGACGGTCGGTGACGTCCGTCTGCGAACCGGCGAGGCGCGTGGCCGTTCCGTCGGCGTCGCGAACGGCGATGCCGCGGCACAGCATCCAGCGATAGGCGCCGGCGGCTGTCTGAATCCGGTGTTCGTGCTCGAGATGAGGTGTCTCGCCCGCGAGGTGCGCGCCGAGCGCGGCACGCAGCCCCTCGACTTCGTCCGGGTGCACGCGATTGAGCCAGTCGAGCAGCGTGTTGCCGACTTCGTCGTCGCTGAGGCCGAGCATCGCCTTCCACCGCGGCGAGAAGTAGACGCGGTTGCGAACGACGTCCCAGTCCCACAGGCCGTCGTTTGAGCCGGCGGCGGCAAGCGCGTAGCGCTCTTCGCTCTGCTTGAGGAGCTGCAGCGTCTCGCGGAGCTTGCCTTCCGATTGCTGCGCGAACTTGAGTGCCTGCTGCGCCTGGTCGTGCAGCTCGGTCACCTGCTGCGTGTGCCGCTGCTCGTCCTCGAGCCGGCCGAGATAGACCTTGTAGCTGCGGAACGTCAGGTAGACCGGCGGAATCAGGATCGGCAGCAGCCACTGGTTCGCGCCGTTGACGATCGTCGCCGAGACCATGGCGACCGTCGCGCCGACGAAATAGCTCGGTGCGCACCAGAGGAAGTTATCGTTCCACACGCGAATCAGCTGCTGGCCCGAGGTCAGCGCGACGGCGATCGACACTCGACGCCGTGTTGGCAAGGTAATAGGCCGTTGCCGCCGCGAGAAGCGGTGTCGCGATCTGCGGCCATCCGAGGCTGCCGGCGCCGCCGCCGCTCCAGCCGAACACCAGGCCCGCGAATTCAATGGTGAGAACGATGGCCGAGATGTTGAAAATCGTCCGGTAGTGCGGATTGCCCTTCCGCACGTTCAGCGTCGACTGCGCAATCGCGCTCGCGGCCGCGACGAACACCGTCTGTTCGGGTCCGAGCAGCAGCAGGGCGGTGAAGTCGACGACATACGAGACCGACATCGTCGACGCGCTGCGTGTCAACGGCAGGCGGATTTTCAGCGCCGAGGCGAGGCACGACAGGACGATCAGGGATAGGAAGAGCGCCGACTGCGTGACGTGGACGTGCGTGGCGCAGTAGATGAGGACGAGCGCCCTGCCGCGATCACACCACCGACGTAGAGCCGCGCGAGAAGGGGCAGCGTCCCTTCCTTCTTGGTTACGGTCTGCGGCGGAGCCGCTGTGGTAGTGTCCTCTGTAACGTGCATGACGAACGCCAGGAACGCCCGGCGACTCCGTGCCGTCGGGTCATTCCGGCTTGCGGTCTACTGCAGAACCGCGTTCCACACGGCCTTCGCCTGGAACCAGTCCTGCGCCACGATCGACCACATGATCTGATCGAGGTACTTTGCCATCCTTCAACAGCGATCCACGGAGGACGCCTTCCTGCACGGCGCCAAGCTTCCGCAGCGCGCCGTTGCCGCGGCCGTTCTGCACGACCGCGCGAGGCTTCCAGCCGGTTGACCGCGATGTTCTGGAAGGCGAAGTCGAGGGTCATTCTCGCGCTGGCGAGAAAGATGCCCGTGCCCCAGAACGGAGAGCCTAACGCAAATCCCCACTCCGCCACCGAGAATCTCGGAGCGATTGCGCGGACCTGCACAAGACCTACCGCGTGTTCACAGCCTTCGGGAACCATGCCGAACGTGATCTGGTTGCCAGCCTCGCGTTCGCGCTGCGCCCACTGAACGAATTTCTCGAACCCTTGCGGCGTCGTGGGCGGCGGCGAGATGAACTTCGCAACTTCTTCCGTCGACAGCATCGACAGGAGCGACAGCGCGTCCGTCTTCACGAGCTCACGCAACATCATCTTGCGTCCCTTGAAGTACCGGGCAGGCCGGTCGTCCAGTCCGCTTCGACTTTCATCTCGGGCGCGTGCGACTGGAGAAGCGTCGAAACGAATCGGTTCGAGGTTCGTCATCACTTTATCGGCATCCACTCGGTTTGGATTACTGACGGTGAGGTCCATCGGCGACAGCGCGGCTCATTGCGACACCTTCCTTCCGCTCGCCTGCCTCCGTCCGTCGGCGCTCTCGCCCCAGACGATGTTCTCGCCCCAGACGATGTTCTCACCCCAGACGATGTTCTCGCCCCAGACGATGTTCTCGCCCCAGACGATGTTCTCGCCCCAGACGATGTTCTCGCCCCAGACGATGTTCTCGCCCCAGACGATGTTCTCGCCCCAGACGATGTTTTCGCCCCAGACGATCTTGTTGGTGTTGATGATGTTTTCGCCCCAGACGATGTTCTCGCCCCACACGATGTTCTGCGTCCAGGGCACCAGCACGCCGGCATAGGTGCTGTAGGGCACGACCGACGTTGTCAGCCACGGACTGCCGACCGGAACGGTCGTGTTGATCGATTTCACCAACTTGAGAGCCCCTGGCCGTTGACCCGGCCGGCACCCTGTGTGAGGCCGTCGTAGACGGTGCCGTTGGCGTCGTGCATCGTGAACGCGGTGTATTCGGTAAACGCCTTCAGCGCGTTGTGTGTGATCCGCGAACTCGATCCGGTGATGCTGCGGCTACCCTCGAGTGCGACTGCGAGCAATCCGCTTTCGACACCCGCAGCCATGCTCGTGCCGCTCAAGACGAAGTAGCTCTTGTTGCCGAAATTGTCGGTGACGCGCAGCGATGGATACATCGTCGCCAGGTAGCTGCCCGGCGCCGCCGGTGCAACGAGGTCCTGCCCGGGCGCCGCAAAGTCCGGCTTTGCAGATCCGTCAATCCACGACGGTCCGCGCGAGCTGTAGTTGGCGATCAAATCGTCGGAGGGATTGACAGTGCCCTGCGTTTTCGCGGAGGCAACGGTAAACGCCGACGGCGCGTTGCCCGGGACGAGGATACCGGCGTAACCGACCTGGCCGGTGGCCGGATTCACGCCGACGTTGCCGGCGGAAACGACGACGAGAAGGCCTGCACGCGATGCGGCTTCGACAGCCTGCACGAGTGGATCGGTCGCGGCGGCTTCGAACACCGGATGGCCAAGCGACAGATTCAGAATGTCGATACCCAGCGCGCTCTTGTTCGCGATCGCGAAGTTGATCGCCGCAACCACGTCGCTCGTCGAACCGTTGCCGAAGTTGTTCAGCACGCGCAGCCCGATGAGGCGCGCGTTGGGCGCGACGCCCGCAGCAGCCCGCCCGACAACGCCCCGCTGCCGGCGACGAGACCGGCGACGTGCGTGCCGTGGCCGTAGCCGTCCACCGGAGCAATCGCCACGCCCGGCTTGCCGTCGGTAAAGTCGTAGAACGCCCGCAATCCGGCTGGACAGGTCGGAGACCGGCGCGATGCCTGAGTCGATAATGGCGACGCCAATGCCGCTGCCCGTCGGGTCGATATCAGTCAGCCCGAGCAGGCGCGCAGGTCGCTTTTCTTGATCAGACCTGCGCCGGTATTCGTCAGCAACCACTTCGGCCGACAGCGGCGAAGACGTGACCGGTGCATCGATGGAGATCGACGCCACGCCCGGGAGCGTCTCCAACCATGCGAGGTCGCTGGTTGAAATGGTCAGTGCGATCGCGTTAGCGCGCGGTGCGATACGGCCGACCGTGACGCCGTGTGCGCGCAGCGCACTCAGTAACGAGGCCCAATCCGCTTTTCCGTCGGCGCGGATAATCACGCTGACGGTGCCGTCCTGACTTCCAGATTGCTCGATCTGCTGGATCTGCTGGTCGCTCTTCGCCTTCTTCGGCAGCGTCGCGCCACTGTCGATGGCGAATATCACCGGAGCCTGCAGTGCTACTAACGTAGCGACGAGGGCCCACGGGCGCACTTTGAGTAGACTACATGACGGGCAACCCACGAGCAACATCGGCTCCAGCACCTCTGCAGTGTGATTTCGGCCACGAAGTCTTTTCACATCAGTGACTTAATAGTCAGCAACCGGAGCTGTGTGGGATCCGCACATGCGCCACCTCGGAACACGCGGACGGTGCGTGGTCGCATCAACTTATCGGCACAACCAGCGCTTAAGACATTGGCCAGTGGGGCTTTAGGTCATGGGTTCCTAAACGGAACACGCATGCGTGAAGACAGCACACAAATCGGCAGACCAGTTACGACTCGGACGGCGCCGCGGATTTCTTCTTCGTCGGTGTCGCTCCTTCGTCATAATGCGCGCGGGAGCCGAATGCAGATGAACGCCATCTCGCGCAGAGATCTGCTCAAAGCCGGCGCGTTCGTTGTCGGCTTCAATCTGTTCGAGCCGCTGGCACGCGTATTCGGCCAGGGACTGCAAGGTGGAACGCCGCTGTCGAACGCCGGCGGCCTCGCCCCCGATCAACTTGATTCGTGGCTCGCCATCGCGCCTGACGGGACGGTCAGCGTGTTCACGAGCAAAGTCGATCTCGGCACCGGAACAGGCACCGCGCTCGGGCAGATCGTCGCCGAGGAGCCTCGACGTCGCCGTTCTGAAAATCAGGATGGAAATCGGCGACACGACGAGGAGCGTCGATCAAGGACGCACGTCCGCAAGCCGCACGCTCGAGCGCGCAGGACCGCAGATGCGCCAGGCGGCGGCGGCAGCGCGGCAGGAATTGTTGACGCGCGCATCCCTGCAGCTCGGGGCACCTGTGAATCAACCTCGCGGTGACAGATGGCGTCGTCAGCGTCACCGGCAATTCCGCGAAAAGCGTGTCGTATGCGGCGCTGGTGGGCGGCAAGCCGTTCGGCACGAAGGTCCCGGCGAGCGGAGAGCAGTGGGACCTCAACGTCGCGCCCGACGTGAAACCGAAAAACCCGCGAGATGCATAAGGTGGTCGGCACACTCGGTTCCGCGATTCGACCTGCCGGACAAATTCGCTGCCGCGTTCACATATGCGCAGGACGTCCGTGTGCCAGGAATGCTTCATGGACGCGGTGATCCGCCCGCCGGTCGTGAACTCGACCCCGCAGTCCGTCGACGAAGGATCGATCAGAAATATCCTCGGGCGTGAAGATCGTGCGGAAGGGCAACTTCGTCGGCATCGTCGGCCGAGACCGAGTGGGCGGCGATTCGTGCCGCGCGCGCGCTGAAGGTGACGTGGTCCGCTCCTCCGACGCAATTCCCGGCGGGTCCCGAGGCGATGTACGACTATCTGCAGAACACGGAAGCCGCTGACCGAGCGCGTGGGGACCAACACCGGCAACGCGGCGGCGGCAGTTCGCACAAGCGTCGAAGACATTCGACGCCACGTATCGATGGCCGTTCCAGATGCACGGGATGATTGGACTCGTCGCGCGGTTGCCGACGTGCAGGGGAACAAGAGCCACAGTCTGGTCTGGGCTCTCAGGCGCCGTTCATCACGCGTAATGGCCTCGCCCGGCTGCTCGGCATGCGCGCAGAGAGAACGTCCACTTCATCTATCGCGAGGGTGCCGGCTGCTTCGGTCGTCTCGAGCCTCGATGATGCGCCCGAAGACGCGGCGCTGATGTCACAAGCCGTCGGCAAGCCCGTACGCGTGCAGTGGATGCGCGAGGACGAGCACGGATGGGAACCGAGCGGTCCTCCGCAGCTGATCACGATTCGGTCTGGACTGACAGTCAGGGACACGTCACGACGTGGGACTACGTCGAGCACACGCTCCCGTGGACCGACGCGCGGTTGAGTCCGATGCTCGCGTCGCGGCAGACGGGGATCAAGCCGGACGAAAACGGGATCGCGCTGGGCGGCGGTGATACCGCTCCGTATATCTTCACGAATCGGAAATCGACTGCTGCGTCCATTCCCATGGATGATGAATCCAAACCCGCTGCGGACCGGCGAATCAGTGCGCGCCGTATCTCGCAGGCGCGGCTGCTTCGCCGCCGAATCGCAGATCGATGACATGGCGGCCGCCGCCGCAATCGATCCCGTAGAATCTCCGCCTGCGCTACCTCACAGGCGATAATGCAATCAAACGCGTCGCCGAGGTGCTGCGCCCGCGGCGATGAAGGCGGGTGGCAGCCGCGCAACGGCGCGGACCTTCCAAGGTCCGGAGCCGCACGTAACACAAAATCCGGCCGCACGTGCGCGGAACATTGCCACCGGTCGCGGCGTGGCGATCTCCGGCATGGCGGGCACGGTGGTGGCGCAGATCGCCGACGTCGAGGTCGACACGTCAACGGGAAAGGTCACTGTCCAGAGGGTAACCGTCGGTCACGATTGCGGCCTCATCGTCAACCCTGACGGGCTGCAGGAATCAGATTGAGGGAAACGTCATTCAGGGTTCGAGCCGCGCGCTCATGGAGGAAGTCAACTTCGACTCGGCCGGCGTGAAAAGCCTGAATCTGGAACACGTTATCCAATCATCAGGTTCCACGAGGTTCCCGAGGTCGACATCGTGCTGATCGATCGACGTGAACTGCCGCCCATGGGCGGCGGCGAAGCATCATCGATTGCCACCGGCGCGGCGATCGGCAATGCGATCTTCGACGCCACCGGCATACGCCTGCGGCAGGTGCCGTTCACGCCGGAGAGGGTCCGGCGTGCATTGGAAAAGTAACTTACTTTTCCACTTTTCCACTTTTCCACTTTTCAACTTCATCAGTGGGGCGTAGACTGCGCCGCATCCAGGGAGGACCGCACATGCAGCGGCGCGAGTTTCTCGCGGGTCTTGCGGCAGCCGGGGCCACGGCACTCATTCCAGACATCCTCAAAAGGCGCGCAGACGCGTCCATCCCCAACTGCGCCGCCTCACCGTATCGACGTCCACTATCACGGCAGCTCCCCTGGGCTTCATCGCCGCAATCAAGGCGCACAACACGGGATCGTGACGGCGCTCGCGAACTGGACGCCGGCAAAGGCACTCGAGGACATGGATCGCGACGGCGTCGCGACGTCGATGCATGTCGATCAGCGAGCCTGAGCGTCCACTTCGGCGACGACGCGAAAGCGCGCGCGCGCTGGCGCGGGACTGCAACGACTTCGGGGCGAAGTTGATCGTCAAATCATCCGGACGCGTTCGGGCTGTTCGCGATTCTGCCGCTGCCCGACGTCGACGGCTCGCTCGAGAGATCGCATACGCCTATCGACACGTTGAAGGCCGACGGCGTCTGCTTCATGAGCAGCTACCCCGGCTTCGGAAATACCAGGGCAACAAGTATCTCGGCGATCCGCTGTTCGTGCCCGTGATGGAAGAGCTCAATCGCCGCAAGGCGATCGCGTACACGCATCCGTTCCGCGCCGAGCCGCTCTAACAGCCTGTTACCCGATCGTCGTGCGATGGGGATCGTGCTGTCCACCGATACCACGGTCACCATCGAGAGCGTCCTCGACAACAACACGGCCACGAAGTTCCTCGACATCCGCTTCATCTGGTCGCACGGCGGCGGAACGATGCCGTACATCACGGGCCGGTTCGGCGCGACGAAAGGCCGGATGGAAAACCGAATGCGCGGCTCGCGACAATCCAGCGCTTCTATTACGACGCCGCGCAGGCGCGTTCAACATTGCTACACGCTTCCGACGTTCACCAAGGTCGTGCCGATGTCGCACATGCTCTTCGGCACTGACTCATCCATTCGCCCGGAAGGCTGGAACCAAGTGGCAGAAGGGGCTCGCCGGCTACCACTTCATGCCGGCGGACCTGCGGGCGCAGCGTACCGAGCGCGACAACGCGCATCGAATTGTTCCCGCGGTTGAAAAAAGGAAGCGTCCGCCTAAAGGCGGACCCCACCGGTGGTCCGGCTTCAGCCGGACCGTCGAAGCACGCTGCAATTGAACGGCACAC
>ERZ1370068.2709-contig-1842_pt1 | contig 45115 bp, 54 predicted proteins | sample MGYA00561227_ERZ1370068 | MGnify/ENA primary metagenome ERZ1370068 (study PRJEB38410, sample SAMEA6850437) | metagenome | study: Metagenomic assessment of the ecological functions of the soil: analysis of the soil microbiota associated with the... | reverse complement strand
AAGTTACGTATTGCTGATCGTCGCCGCCACCGGCGAAAGCCGGACAGACGCGATCGCAAGGGTTCGCCCAGGGCAAGCGCGCTGGCCGCGGGCGCCGCGCTCATGCGCAACCTCGCCAACCTGCCCGGCAACGTCTGCACGCCCTCGTACCTCGCAAAGACGGCGCAGGACCTTGCCAAGATCCTACAAATCCCTGCGCGTGAAGGTGCTCGGCCTGCCCGAGATCAAGCGCGAAAAGATGGGCTGCTTCCTCGCGGTCACCCAGGGCAGCGAAGAGCCGCCACGCTTCATCGTCATCGAGCATCGCCACGCGCGCGCACAAGGGCGCGCCCACGGTGCTGGTCGGCAAGGGCATCACCTTCGACACCGGCGGCATCTCGCTCAAAGACCCGCCGACCATGGACGAGATGAAGTTCGACATGAGCGGCGCCGCCTGCGTGCATCGGCACCATGAACGCCGTGGCCGAGCTCAACCTGCCGCTCAACGTCGTCGGCATCGTGGCCGCCTGCGAGAACATGCCCGACGGCCGCGCCATCAAGCCGGGCGACATCGTCACCAGCGCCGCCGGCCTCGACCGTCGAGATCCTCAACACCGACGCCGAAGGCCGCCTGATCCTGTGCGACGCGCTCCACTACGCGCGGCGCTTCAAGCCCGACGTGGTGGTCGACATGGCCACGCTGACCGGCGCCATCGTCGTCGCGCTCGGCACGCACCACACCGGCGTGTTCGCCAACGACGACGCGCTGGCGCGCGAACTGCGTCGACTGCGGCGCCGCGGTCGACGACCGCGCCTGGCACATGCCGCTCACCGAGGAATACGGCGAGCAGCTCAAGAGCAACTTCGCCGACATGGCCAACGTCGGCTGGCCGCGATGGCGGCTCGATCACCGCCGCGGCGTTCCTCGCCAAGTTCACCAAGGACCTCACCTGGGCGCATCTCGACATCGCCGGCACCGCCTACCAGGGTGGCGCGCGGCAAGGGCAGCACGGGCCGCCCGAGCGCCATGCTGCTCGAGTTCCTGCTGCGTCGCGCGACGCCGCGTTAACCAGTTGCCGCCGCCCCGCGTCGATTTCTACGTGAGCGAGAGCCGCGGGCGCCGATGCGCGCCTGCGTCTCGCCTGCCGTGTCGCGGAGAAGGCCTACCTCGCGAAGCAAACCGTCGTCGTGCTGTTCGACGACCGCGGCGCTGCTGCTCAATTTCGACGAGATGCTCTGGACGTTCGGCGATGGCACGCTTCGTGCCGCACGATGCGGTCACGCGCCGAAGGCGCCTGTGATGCACCGGTTGCGCTAACTACCGGCCCGCTGCCTGCCGGCGCACGCCGACGTGCTCATCAATCTCGGCAACACCGTGCCGCGACCGCTTCGAGAAGTTCGCGCGCGTGGCGGAGTTCCTCGATGCGCCGCCCCGAGTGCGCGCCGCGGGCCGCGAGCGCTTCAAGGTCGTATCGCGGCAAGTCCATCGAGCCGCAGACCCACAACGTCTGAGATCAGGGCCGTGCTGCGAAGCGGCCACTCATGTAGGAAGCGACCTCCCCGACCGGGGCGATCTTCTCCGCATGGATAGCACCCGCCGTCGCGCATCGCCGTCGCGCATTGATCTGATCTGATGCGGTCGAGGCCATGAAGGCCCCGGTCTAACTACGCCTACATGAAAACTCTGCTCGGCCTGCTGATCGCCTGTGGCGCGCTCGCCGTCGCACAGGCGCGCCCGCTGGTCGTGCAGGAATCGGCGCGCATCGCCAATCCCGACCCGGTCAACTTCCCGTATTTCGCAGCCGACGTCGCCATCGACGGCGACGACGCGATCGCGACGCTCGAGCGCTACATCGACGCGCCGGAAGGCGGCGATCCGCAACGACGATCGAGCACGACGGTCGCCGTTCACCTGTTTCATCGCAACCGCCGGCGGCTGGGCGCCCGTGCGGCAACTCGCGCTGCATCACCACGGCGCCGTTCGGCCACTTTCGATTCGGCGCTCGCCATGCGCAACGGCATCGCCGCGCTCGGCGCTGAACCCGCCTGTACGTCTTCGAGCGGCGCGACGGCGACTGGGTGTCCGCGCCCATCACCGGTGTGCGATCCGGCAATGCCGGCGATTCCATCACCATCGACGGCGCGCGCATCCTGTTCGGCGGCACCAGCGGCCAGTGGAAGGGAACGCTTCATACGAGAAGGATCCGGCCACGGGAATCTGGGGTCCCACCTCGACCCATGTGGCGATCTATCGCGGCGGCGACGATGAGTTCACCGGCGGTCCGGTCGATATTTCCGGCGGCCGCGCCGTGGTGCTGCAGCCCGCTACAACGAAGAAGAGTTTCCGGTCGCATCGCCCAGCGGTCACGGTAGTTCCGCGATTGGGACCGCCGCGCCGCTTCCTGCGCCAGTCCGACATCCGCAACTCTGGCTTCCGCGCCGCTCGGATATGAAGTCGCGATCCACGCGGCGACGAGGTCTTCATCGCCGGCACCAACCGCTCGGGCACGCGCGTGTACCGCGAGGCGCCGAGCGACGCCTGGCAGGGAGTTCGACAAACTGCAGCCGCCTCGACAGCCACATGGGCGGCGGCGGCACCACCACCGTCATCGAGAAGAACCATCTCTTCCATGATGCAGCGGAACTGGAACGCGGAGCGCGAAGCCTACGTCATCAACGTGGTTCTGCAAGATCGCCCTGGCGCCTTACGAGCATCGCGGGTCACGCTGGCTGGCGACGCGGCAGCGTCGTCTCGGCAACTTCGGCACCGTAGCAGCCGCCGAGCGATCGCGAGCTGCGGCAACGAGGCGGTGCATCTTCGAACCACCGGCGAGCTTCAGACCAGCCCGCGCCGAGTCCAGCACACGTTCGCGGGAGCAACGCCCTGCGGGTCGTCGTGAGCGCCGGCAGTGCAGTTTTCGGATCGTCCGGCGCTGGTCGCTGATGCCTGGTGCCGCTCCGGCGACACAGCGAGTCCCGGCGACATCATACCGCGGTTCTCGATGCCTCGAACTGGACGCAATCAGTCCGTGCAGGCGACGTGCGCCCGCTCGCATTCGCAACGGCAACGGCTGGAACGGTCTCGCGACGCGCTATCGCGATGCCGCCAACTACTACGCCCGTGATGGCGATCGGCGCACGGCGTCGCGTCGTTGAACCGCGCGGCGGCGTCCGCGACCATCGCGTGGCGCATACGGGCGTCGTCTCGCTTGAACCGTCCCCACATGGTCTGCAGGCTCGAATGCATCGGCACGCGCCATCTGTGTCTACCGCGAACGGCCGCGCCGCTGCTGGATCGTCGATGACACGACGCCGCGCGAGCGGCACGCGCGGCGCTGCTCACGACCAGGCGTCAGTGGAAGGTTCCGGACAACGCGTGTGCGTGAGCCCACACACCCGCGACGATTCTTCTACGCGCCGTGACTCACGAGTTGGCGGCCTGACCGACTCTCTGGTCGTTCACGCGGCACGGGCTGTGGAACACTGCGTGCAGTGAGCGTCGAACCGCACGGTCTTTCGCGCAGAGCTCCGTCGCAGGTGCCGCGCGTGGTTGGCGGTCCCCGACCGACGACCAGTCCATCGACGTGCGCGCGCGCCCCACGACCTCGCGGGCACTGCAGTGGCGATCATGGTTCGGCGCCATGGCGCGCTATGTCGACGATGCGAACTACTACTGCATCTGACCTGCCGCGCAAACGACAACACGGCGTCGCTGCGCAAGCTCACCAATGGTGCCATCACGGTGCTCGCGGACCTATGCGTTGCCGGTCACGCTGGGCACTCGTGGTCCGGCTGCGGATCGAAGCCGCTGGGCACGCAGATCCGCGTGAGTACGTCAACGGCATCCTGGTGGCGCGAGTCACCGGATTCCGATCACAGCGCGCGGCGGCCGCGGCCCGATCACCAACCGCTGCCGCCGGGATTTTGACGACTACCGCGCCATCCAGCCTGATCGGCGCGTCGGGGGCGAATTCGCCCCGTATAATCCGCGCCTCCATGGGCGAGGAGCCCATTCACCGCGCGAAATCGAAGCCCGCATCTACGAGCGTTGGGAATCCTCGGGCGCTTTCGCGCCGCGTGGAGACGGCCCGCCTACTGCATCATGCTGCCGCCGCCGAACGTCACCGGCACGCTGCACATGGGGCACGCGTTCCAGCACACGCTCATGGACGCGCTCACGCGCTAGCACCGCATGCGCGGCGACGCGACGCTGTGGCAGCCGGGCACGGATCACGCCGGCATCGCCACGCAGATGGTGGTCGAGCGCCAGCTCGACGCCGAGGGCAAGCACCGCGCGCGATCTCGGCCGCGAAGCAGTTCGTCGAGCGCGTGTGGAAATGGAAGGAGCGAATCCGGCGGCACGATCACGCGGCAGATGCGCCGGCTCGGCGCCTCGGTGGACTGGTCGCGCGACCGCTTCACGATGGACCCGGAGCTGTCGCGCGCCGTCACCGAAGTGTTCGTGCGCCTGCACGACGAAGGCCTGATCTACCGCGGCAAGCGCCTGGTCAACTGGGATCCGGTGCTGCTCACCGCGCGTCTCGGATCTCGAAGTGCTAGTCCGAGCGAAGAAGACGGCTCGCTCTGGCACCTGCGCTATCCCGCTCGAGCGACGGCGGCGGCCACGTCGTCGTCGCGACGACGCGCCCGGAGACGATGCTCGGCGACACGGCGGTCGCCGTGCATCCGGACGACGAGCGCTATCGGCACCTCGTCGGCAGACAGCTCGAGCTGCCGCTCGACCGGCCGCACGATCCCGGTCATCGCCGACGAGCTACGTCGATCGCGGCGTTCGGCACCGGCTGCGTGAAGATCACGCCGGCGCACGACTTCAACGACTACGAGGTCGGCCAGCGCCACGACCTGCCGCATGATCAACATCTTCACGCCCGACGCCGACGCTCAACGAGAACGCGCCGGAGCGCTATCCGCGGCCTCGATCGCTTCGACGCGCGCAAGCGCGATCGTCGCCGACCTCGAGGCGCCGGGCCTCATCGAGAAGATCGAGCCGCACAAGCTCAAGGTGCCGCGCGGCGACCGCAGCGGCGCGGTGCATCGAGCCCTATCTCACCGACCAGTGGTACGTGAAGATCGCGCCGCTGGCCGAGCCCGCGCTCGCAGCGCGGTCGAAGACGGCCGCATCCGCTTCGTGCCCGAGAACTGGTCGAAGACCTACTTCGAGTGGATGCGCAACATCCAGGACTGGTGCATCAGCCGCCAGCTCTGGTGGGGCCATCGCATCCCGGCCTGGTACGACGACGCGACGGCAACGATCTACGTCGGCCGCGACGAAGCCGAGGTGCGCACGCAAGCACGCGCCTGGCACGCGACGATCGCAGCTGCGCCAGGACGAGGACGTGCTCGACACCTGGTTCTCGCTCGGCGCTGTGGCCGTTCTCGCACGCTCGGCTGGCCCGACGACGACGCCGGAGCTGACGCACGTTCTATCCGACCAGCGTGCTGGTCACGGGCTTCGACATCATCTTCTTCTGGGTCGCCCGCATGATCATGATGGGCCTGAAGTTCATGGGCGACGTGCCGTTCCGCGACGTCTACATCACCGGCCTCGATCCGCGACGAGAACGGCGAGAAGATGTCGAAGTCCAAGGGCAACATCATCGACCCGCTCGACATCATCGACGGCATCGACGCTCGAGACGCTGCGTCGCCAAGCGCACCAGCGGCCTCATGCAGCCGCAGCATGCAGCCGGCGATCGAGAAGGCGACGCGCAAGCAGTTTCCCGAAGGCATCGCCGCGCTACGGCACCGACGCGCTGCGCTTCACGTTCGCCTCGCTGGCCGGCCCGTCGCGCGACATCAGCTTCGACCTCGGCCGCGTCGAGCGGCTACCGCAACTTCTGCAACAAGCTGTGGAACGCGCGCGCGCTTCGTGCTGATGACGGTCGAAGGCGCGAGGCCGGCGACCTGATCGGCGCTGCCGAGCTCTCGGTCGCCGATCGCTGGATCGTCTCGCGCCTCGCCGCGACGCTCGCGCAGGTGGACGCGCGCACTCGCGCGACTATCGCTTCGACCTCGCCGCGCACGGCGCTCGTACGAGTTCACCTGGTACGAGTTCTGCGACTGGTACCTCGAGCTCACCAAGCCGGTGCTGCAGGGCGAGACCGCGACCGACGCGCAGAAGCGCGGCACGCGCCGCACGCTGGTCGACGGTGCTCGAGGCGCTGCTGCGCGCGCTGCATCCGCTGATGCCGTTCATCACCGAGGAGATCTGGCAGCGCGTGCATCCGCTGGCTGCGCCGCTGCGGCCGCGCCAACGTCGCGCGCGACGACCACGACGCCTGACAGCGTGATGCTGGCGCGCTATCCCGCCGCCACGCGACTTCGCCGCCGACGCGGAGGCCGAGACGCGAAGTGGCCTGGATCAAGCAGGTCATCCTCGCGGTGCGCCAGATCCGCGGCGAGATGGACATCGCGCCCGTCGCGCAAGATCCCGCTGCTGCTGCAGAACGCCGGCGCGCGCGACGCGACGCTGGCCGCAAGCACTACGCGCGTACCTGCACGCGCCTGGCCGGCCTCGAGAGCGTGCACGCAGCTCGGCGCTGGCGAGAGCCGCGCCCGAATCGGCCACGCGCCATTGTCGGTGAGCTCACGCTGCTGGTGCCGATGGCGGGATCTGATCGACCCGAAAGCCGAGATCGAGCGTTTGACCAAAGCGCATCGCGCAAGAACGAATCCGACATCGGCAAGCTCAGCGGCAAGCTCGGCAACGAGAACTTCGTGCGCAACGCGCCGCCGGACGTGGTCGCGGCCGATCGCGCGCGCGTGGCCGAGCTCGAAGCGCAGAACGCCAGCCTCGCGCACAGCTCGAACGCGTGCGCCGCGCTCGGCTGCAGCTGAGCGCATCACGCCGGACGCGGGCATGGTCGCGCGCGTGAGCCGCATCCGTCAGCGCGTCACTCGTCGCCGCCCTGCCGCGCTCGCCGCGCTCGACCGCGTGATCCTCGGCAAGCCCGGAGGCCGTGCGCCTCGCGCTCGCCTGCCTGCTGGCGCGCGGCCACCTGCTCATCGAGGACGTGCCCGGCGTCGGCAAGACCACGCTCGCGCACGCGCTGGCGCAGGTGCTCGGCCTGCGCCTGGCAGCGCGTGCAGTTCACCAGCGACCTGCTGCCCGCCGACATCATCGGCGTTTCGGTGTTCGACGCGCGCGCAGCGGCAGCTTCACGTTCCGCAAGGGCCCGATATTCACGCAGCTGCTGCTGGCCGACGAGGTCAATCGCGCCAGCCCCAAGACGCAGAGCGCGCTGCTCGAGGCCATGGAAGAGCGCCAGGTCAGCGTCGACGTCACCACCTACCGCCTGCCGCGATCCGTTCTTCGTGGTCGCCACGCAGAATCCCGTTCGAGCAGTTAGGCACCTTCCGGCTGCCGGAATCGCAGCTCGATCGGTTCCTCATGCGCATTTCGCTGGGCTATCCCGACGCGGCCAACGAGCGCGCGCTGCTCGCCGAAGGCGACCGCCGCGACCTGCTGGCCGGCATGCACGCCGGCGCTGAATCCCGACGGCGTGCGCGAGCTGCAGGCCGCCGCGCAGCGCGGTGCACGTGGCGCCGGCGCTGCTCGCATACGTGCAGACGCTGCTCGCCAGCACGCGCCAGCGCACCGACATCTAGATCAGGCCTGTCGCCGCGCGCCGGCCAGGGCCTGGTGCGCGCCGCGCGCGCCTGGGCCATGCTCGCGGGCCGCGACATGGTGCATGCCCGAAGACGTGCAGGCGGTGTTCGCCGCCGGTGGCCTCGCATCGCCTCGAGCGCGCCGGCGTCGCCACCGCCGCCGATCACGCGGCGTTCATCGCCGAGCTCAGCGCGCGGCGTCCCGGTGCCGGTCTAGCGACCGATGCTGCCGCGGCGCGCGAAGCAGCGCGGCGCCCTCGAGGCATGCATCTGCGCCGGCGCGTCGCGGCGCTGGGCGCGACGCCGCCAGGGCGAGGACCGGCTGCCGATCACCATCAGCCACGCGCCGCGTCTACATCCTGCCGACACGCGCGGCGGCTCGCGTTCGCGGCGCTGCTGCTCGTCATGCTGCTCGCGGGCCTCAACTACGCGAACAGCATCGCGCTGCTGATCACGTTCCTGCTGGCCGGCTTCGGCATGATCGCGATGCACCTCACGTCATCGCAACCTGGTCGGGCGTGGCGCTGCGCGCCGTCGGCCAGCGTCGACGCCTTCGTCGGTGAACACGGCGCGCCTGCTGCGTGACGCTGGAGAATGCCGCCGATACGGCGCGCATCGGGCTCGAGTGCGAAGTCGCCGACGAGCCGAGCGCGCGCGCCGTGGACGTGCCGGCCGGCGCCACGGCGCGCGCCGACGTCGCGCTGCCGCTGCGAGCGGCGCGGCCGCTTGCCGATCGATCGCATCACAGCTGTCCACGCGCGTTTCCGTTCGGCCTGTTCCGCGCCTGGACCTACGTGCACATGCCAGGCTCGCGCTGCTCGCCTGGCCGGTGCCGCGCGGCCGGCGCGAACCGCCGCCCGGAGGCCGCCAGCGGCGGCAGCGCGCCGCCGTGCATCGCGTCGGCGACGAGGAATGGGCCGGCCTGCGCGAGTTCCGCAGCGGCGATTCGCCGCGCCAGGTGGCCTGGGCGCGTATGCGCGCGGCCGCGGCCTGCTGGTGAAGACCTATCAATCGCCGGCCGCGCATCACCGCATGTTCGATCTCGCCGCGGTGCCGGGCGCCGATCTCGAGCAGCGCCTCGAACAATTGTCGGCGTGGATCGTCGCCGCCGCACGCGCGCGGCGAGCGCTACGGGCTGCGGCTCGGCGGGCGCAGAGCTGCCGCCGGACAGCGGCAACGAGCATCGCGCGCGCTGCCTCAACGGCCTCGCGCTGTCACGGCAGCGGTGAAGCCATGGTGAACGCGGCCGCGCGCTCAACATCGCCGCCACGCTGGTGTTCGTCGCCAGCGTGCTGCTGGTCGTCGGCAGCGCGCCGGCCTGGTGCGTCGTCATCGGCGCTCGGCTGCCGCGACGCTGGCGCGTCGCTCGTCGGCGGTCGGCCGCGTCGCCGCGGCCGAAGCCGATTCGCGGCATGCGCTTCCTGCTCGGCGCCATCACGGCGGCTGCTGGTGATCGCGGTGGCGCTGAGTTTCCGCACGCTCAACGGCCTCGCCGCCGGCACCGCGCTGCTGCTGGTCATGGGCGCGCTCAAGCTGCTCGAGGCGCGCTCGCGCCGCGACGACGGCATCGTGGTCGGCGTCGCGTTGTTCCTGCTGCTCGCCGCGGCGCTCGCCACGCAGTCGCTGTGGCGCGTGCCCTTCTATCTACTCGTCGTCTGGGGCGCCTGCGCCGCGATCGCGCATCATCGCCGATCGCGGCGGCGCGCTCGTCACCGCGCGCCGCACTGCGGCTGTCGGCGCGCGCGCTGGCGATGTCGCATTCCGCTGGCGCTGGCCTGTTTCCTGTTCTTCCCGCGCGTCGGCCGGGCAGTTCTGGGCGCTGCAGCGCGGCGAGCAGGCGACCACCGGGCTGTCCGGACGAGATGTCGCCGGGCAGCATCAGCAAGCTCGCCACCGAATACGATCCGGCCTTTCGCGTGCGCTTCGAGGGCGACACCGCCGCCGCACGCAGCGTTGTACTGGCGCGGCCCGGTGCTCAACGAGCTTCGACGGCTTCACCTGGCGACGCGACGCGGTCGCGGTACTACTCCGCGGCGCCGCTCGAGATGCTGGGCGAGCCGGTGCGATATCGCGTCACGCTCGAGCCCACCAATCAGCGCTGGTTGTTCGCGCTCGACACCGGTCGACGCGAGTCCCGCGCCGCGACGTGTTCATGTCGCACGACCGGCAGCTCGTCGGCGGCATGGACCCGATCACCAGCGTCGTCGAGCTACGACGCGGTCTCGCACCTGGCGACCCGCACCGACAGGCCGCTGTCGACCTGCGGCCGGCGGCTACGAGACCGCGCTGCCGCCGGATCGCAATCCGCGCGCGCTGGCGCTGGCGCTGCGAGATGCGCGCGCGCACCGGCAGCGACGCCGAGTTCGCGCGCGCCGTGCTCGACTGGTTCCGCGACAACGGCCTCGAATACACGCTCGAGCCCGGCGTCACCACGCATCGACTCGGTCGACACCACGCTGTTCGACAGCAAGCGCGGGTTCTGCGGCCACTTCGCTTCGGCGTACGCGATGATGATGCGCGCCGCCGGAGTGCCGGCGCGCATCGTCACGCGGTTACCTCGGCGGCGAATGGAATCCCGTCGGCGGCTATCTCGATCGTGCGGCAATCGGATGCGCACGCCTGGACCGAAGTCTGGCTCGGAGGCACGGGCTGGACGCGCATCGATCCCACCGCCGTGGTCGGCGCCGGAGCGGCTGCAGCGCGGCATCTTCGACCTGCTGGCCGGACTCACTGCCGGCGACCAGCAGCGTTCCTGCACAACAGCGTCTGGCTCAACCGCTCGGCACAGCTGTGGGACGGCGCCAACCAGTGGTGGCAGGAACGCGTGGTCGAATTCAACCTCGCGCGCAGCTCGATCTGCTGCGCAGAACTCGGCATCGACTCGCCGGCGTGGCAGCACCTCGGCTGGGCGTTCGCCGCCGGCCTCGTGCTGTGGATCGCCTGGGTGAGCCTGACGCTGCGCCGCGGCGTCGCGCGCGCGAAGCCCGATCGCATCGGCCGCGCCTGGCTGCGCGCGACGCGCAAGCTGGCGCGTCGCGCCGGCACGCGCGCGCCAGCCGAAGGCCCGCTGGAATACGCGCAGCGCGTCGGCGCGCATGCGCCCGGATCTCGCCGCCGCGTGTCGACGCGCTGGCGGCGCGTCTACGCGCGACTGCGTTTCGGGCCGCGCAGCCAGCCGCCAGGAGATCGCGCACTTCGAACGCGAGGTCAGGCAGCTCGGCGGTGTGATGCGGCACGCGCCACAGCAACACGCCGCCGATCAGCGAACAGCAACACCAGCGAGATGATGGACGCGCGCTCGTTGTGCGTGACGCTCGGCGACGATGGCGATGAGCAGCGGCCCGAGCACCGTCGCGAACTTGCCCATCATGTTGTAGAAGCCGAAGAACTCCGCGTTCTTGCCCTCCGGCACCAGCCGCGCCGAACAGCGAACGCGACAGGCTCTGCACGCCGCCCTGCACCAGGCCCACGGCCACGGCCAGCGCGAAGAACTCGCGCCTCCGCTATCCAGGAAGTAGCGCGTACACGGTGATGACCGCGTACACCACGAGCCCGATGAGGATGCCGCGCTTGCGCGCCGATGCGATCGCCGAGCCAGCCGAACAACAGCGCCGCCGGAAACCCACGAACTGCGTGACCAGCAGCGCCGTGAGCAGGCTTGCTGGTGTCGAGCCCGAGCGACAGTGCCGTAGTTCACCGCCATCTTGATGATGGTGTTCACGCCGTCGATGTAGAACCAGTACGCCAGCAGGAACATCACGATGCGTGCGGTACTGGCGCAGGTGCGCGATGGTGTTGCCGAGCTCGCGGAACCCGACGCGCGATGGCCGCCGCCGAATGCCAGGTGCGCGGCCGCGCTGCTGCTCGCGCACGCCGCGCATCAGCGGCATCGTGAACACGCAGCCACCAGACGCGCCACCGTGACGAACGACGACCTGCACGGCCTGCGCGCGACGTCCGCGAGGCCGAACCAGCGCCGGCTTGCTGCACCATGAGCACGTTGACGAGGAACAGCAGGCCGCCGCCGAGATAGCCGAGCGAGTAGCCGAAGGCGGACACGCGATCGAGTTCGCCGGGCTGCGCGACGTCGAGCAGCAGCGAATCGTTGAACACGATGCCGCCGTTGAAACCCATGGTGCCGAGCACGAACAGCGCCAGCGCGGCGAACCACTGGCCCTGCGCCGACGAAGTACAGCGCGCCCGTGGCGCCGCACGCCTAACAAGGTCCAGGCGAACATGAATTGCTTGCGGCGCCCGCCGCGATCGCCGATCGCGCCGAGGATCGGCGCGAGCAGCGCGATCACGAGGCCGGCGACGGCGTTGCCATAGCCGAGGCGCGACGTGGTTTCGGTGGGCGTGACGTCCGGTGCTCCAGAACTTCTGGAAGAACACCGGGAAGAAACCCGCCATGACCGGTGGTGGCGAACGCGGAGTTGGCCCAGTCGTACAGCGCCCAGGCAGAAGACCGGCTTGTTCTGATGAGTTCTTGCACGACGCGAAGGCTACGCGGCCGCGCGTGACGCGCGTCACGTCACTTCGGCTTGCGCGCCTGCCTTGACGGAGCCGTATTGTCGGCCGCATGTCGAGAAATCTGTCCAGCAACACGTCGAGCAGTCGTTGCACCGAAGCCTGCGTCGCCACCTGCAGTTTGCCGGTGACCGCCAGCATGCAGATGCCGTGCGCACCGCTCCACAACGCGGTCGCGAGTTCGGCGGTCGAGGCCGCGTCGCGCGTGATCGCCCGCCTCGCGCAGCCGCGCCGCTCGACCAGCGCGAAGATGGCCGCGGTGTGACCCGCGTAGGTCGGCGGCGCCTTCTGCCCTTCGGGCAGCCGATGCTCGAACACGAGCCGCCAGCGCGCGGTGTGCAGACAGCGCGAAACCCAGATACGCGGCGACCAGCAGGCCGCAGGTTCTGCGCGGGCTGGTTCGCGCGGCCGCGGATCCGCTCGAGCGACGCGCGCAGCTCGATGATGGTCTGCTCGTTGAGATGCACGATGAGGTCGTCGAGATTCGTGAACACGAGGTACAGCGCGCCGACGGTGTAGCCGATGCGGCGCGCGACTTCGCGCATCGACAATGCGGCGGCGCCGCTCGCTCGGCGACGATGTCGCCGGCGGCGCGCAAAGCGAGAGCCTTCAGCTCGTCGCGGCTGTGTTCGTTGCGTCGACCCATGTTTCCGAACCCGTTGGCGGCGCAGTGTACGGGGTTATTGAGCGCTGTTCAATTAGCTGCTAATAATTGAGCACCGTTCAATTGAGGAGGTCATGCCGATGACCTGACCGCTGCGAAGGAACCTGCGAAAAGCGAGAACTGCTGGCTGTGGCCGAGCTGTTGCTGGCCCTGGACCGGCTGCGCATGGATGTGACGGCGGCCGCGGCCGCTCGCGCCCAGACCGCCTCAACGCCGCTCGTCGATTTTCTGTACGCCGACGGCAAGGTGCCCGACCAGGACGCGCAGCCTGGAGTTGCAGCTGCCGATCCGCGTGGCGCGTGAGCTTCCTGCCTGCGCGCCAGCGCGCCTACGGCTCAACCTGGCGCAGTCGACCGCGACAAAGTGCTCATCGCCGTTCGCGAACACTTTCAGTTCCCTGCTCCTACGTGAGCGAGATCGTCATCATCCCGACTACTACCTGCACGCGGGGCGAAGGCGACGGGCTCGCGCAGATCGAGCAGTTGTCGCGGCTCTATCAGCATCGACCTGTTCGCGCCTCGTGTCCTACGACCAGATCCAGAACGCGTATCAGAACGATCGTGCGCTCGCGTACTGACCATCGTCGGCGCCTACTTCGTGCGCGGTGATCGCAACGAAACGCACACGCTGCTCGACATGGCCGTCATCGATCCGGAAGAGCTGCGCGCTGGCTGCGCGCGGGTGGCACCAGCGCGCGCTAGGGGCAACGTGACCGGCGCGGATGCGGAACAGCACTGCCATCGCGCAGAGCAAGCGCGGCTTCGAGCTCGCGACCGACCAGCTCATCGTCAATTTCAGCCGCGAACTCACGGATTTTGAAACCCGGGCGCGCGAGGGCACCGCACCGATCAAGGTGGTCAGGCAACCGCGCGAAGAGTGGTGGCTCGGGCGCGCTCGACCCTTGCTGTGCACGTGCTGGCATTGGCCGCGCTGGGAGTGTGGAGCAGGCGCCGTGTCGCGGCGAGGCGCGTAACCACTCGGCCAGCTGCCGCGCTGGCTCTGTGGTGTGCGTCACCGGTTGTTCGGTCGTGCGCGCACCCGGATCTGAAAAGCGTGGAGACGCTACCGCGAGCGATCGTGACGCTGAGGATTTTCTCGGCGATGCGCCACGCACTTCCGGGGCGGATATCTGGAGGCGAGGTGCATCTCGAGTTGCTGATCCGCATTGGGCTGACGTTCCTGCCGCCTGCGCTGCCGGTGAGCACGGCGCGGCCATCCCCAACGCCGAGCAGAGCCGCCGCGCTCGAGGGAGTGCGCGATCTGGCGCTGCCGCTGCCCTACGTCAGCGAAGTGGGTGATCGTCCCGGAGTATTACCTGGAGCCAGGCGCGGTCCGGGGATTCGAACACCTGCGCGAACCTGCGCGGCGATTCGATTGGGACTTGCTGGCCGTCGTGTCCAGCGATCAGACCTCGTACGAATCGCGCAACTTCCGTCTCCTGGGCCTGATCACGATCATCGGCGGCGATTTCTGAAAGGGGACGTCGACAGGACCGTGACAGTCATCGATCTCGCGTTCGTGGAGCCGGCGTCGCGCAACGTGGTCATGCGAGTGGCTTCCGCCGCCGCATCGGCGACAATGACTTCGCTGCTCGATGACTGGCGCTCCAGTGAACACGTGCAGAGCGTGAGCTCTGGACGAATCTCGTGTGGCGTTGATCGCCGGGTTGCCGGAGCAACTCGCCGGACTGCGATCCGGCTGCAGCCGGCCCTCCATCAGCCGCCAGTGAGGTCCGGCCCCTTTTGCTAGGAAATGGGAGTGTCCCCATTACTGCGATTCGCGCGTGGCGCGGAAGGAGATCTTCGGCCAGCGCTCGATCGTGAGCTCGAGGTTCACGCGCGACGGCGCGAGATACACCAGCGCGCCGGAGTGATCGATCGGCGAGGTGGTCGTAGGCCTTGGTGCGGAATTCCTCGAGATGCTTCTCGTCGTCGCAGTACACCCAGCGCGCGGTGTGCACGCCGATGGTCTCGAACACCGCAGGCGACGGCGTATTCGTCCTGCAGGCGGAACGCGACCACTTCGAACTGCAGCTGGCCGACGGCGCCGAGGATCATGTCGTTGTTGCGCAGCGGCTTGAACAGCTGCGTCGCGCCCTCTTCGCACAGCTGGTCGAGCCCCTTGGCGAGCTGCCTTGATCTTGAGCGGATCCTTGAGCACCGCGCGCCGGAACATTTCCGGCGCGAAGTTCGGGATGCCGGTGAAGGTGAGCTTCTCGCCCTCGGTGAAGGTGTCGCCGATGTTGATGGTGCCGTGGTTGTGCAGGCCGATGATGTCGCCGGCGAAGGCTTCGTCCGCGGCGCTGGCGATCCGCCGCCATGAAGGTGAGCGCGTCGGCGATGCGCATCTCCTTGTCGAGGCGCACGTGGTACATGCGCATGCCGCGGCGTGTACTTGCCCGAGCACAGGCGCATGAACGCGATGCGATCGCGGTGCTGCGGATCCATGTTCGCCTGGATCTTGAACACGAAGCCGGTGAGCTTGTCTTCGTCGGCCTCGACCTCGCGCTGCACGCGTCGCGCGCGGCAGCGGCGCCGGCGCGTGGCGCGCGAAATGCGCCAGCAGCTCTTCGACGCCGAAATTGGAGATGGCCGAGCCGAAGAACACCGGCGTCTGCCGGCCGTCGCAGATAGGCGTCCACGTCGAACTCCGCGGTGCCGCCGCGCACCAGCTCGATCTCGTCGTCGAAGCGCGCCGGCGCGGTCGCCGAGGAACTCGCGCCCTTCCGCGCTGTGCAGTCCCTCGATGCGTGCGATTCGTGCCGCGCTCGCCGCGCGCCCGCCGCCTCGTAGACGTAGATGCGGTCTTCGAGCAGGTGATAGACGCCGGCGAGATCGCGGCCCATGCCGATGGGCCAGGTCACGGGCGCGGTGCGGATCTTGAGCACGCTCTCGATTTCATCGAGCAGCTCGATGGGCGGCCGCCCTTCGCGATCGAGCTTGTTGATGAAGGTCATGATCGGCGTGTCGCGCATGCCGGCAGACCTCCATCAGCTTGATGGTTCGCTCTTCGACACCCTTGGCGCAGTCGATGACCATGAGCGCGCTATCTACCGCGGTGAGCGTGCGGTAGGTGTCCTCGGAGAAATCCTCGTGGCCCGGCGTGTCGAGCAGGTTGATGATCTCGTCGCGGAACGGGAACTGCATCACCGAGGAGGTGATGGAGATGCCGCGCTGCTTCTCGAGCGCCATCCAGTCCGAGGTGGCATGGCGCGCGGCCTTGCGGCCCTTGACGGTGCCGGCCAGCTGGATCGCGCCGCCGAACAGCAGCAGCTTTTCCGTCAGCGTGGTCTTGCCCGCGTCGGGATGCGAAATGATGGCAAACGTGCGCCGCCGCGCCGTCTCGTGCCCGGTCGAAGTCATCGAGAATGGCTCAGGTGGATGGTTAGTCCGGCGGCCGTGAGCTCGCGCTTCAGCACGATGGCGTCTTCGCGCCCGTCGGGGGCCTGATAATACCCGCGGCGAATGCCGATTTGTTCGAATCCGAGTCGTTGATAGAGGCGGATGGCCGCCAGATTGCTGGGCCGCACCTCGAGAAACGCCTCGGCTGATGCCCGCAGCCGCGGCGCGCTCCAGCAGGTGTTCGAGCAGGCGGCGGCCGAAGCCCGACGCTGCGGAACTCATCGCGCACGCAGACGTTGAGGATGTGCGCCTCGCCCGCGCCCAGGCTCATGACGCCGTAGCCGATGATCTGCCCGGCCAGATCGAGCGCGCGGCAGGTGTAGCCCACGCGCAGGCAGTCGCGGAAGATGTTCTCGCTCCACGGAAACGCGTAGCTCTTCTGCTCGATGGCGGCGACCTCCGGCAGGTCGATCTCCATCATCGGCCGGATGTGGACCTCCGGCACTTCGCGCAGGTCTTCGGGCGCGGCGGCCATCAGTTGCGCTCCCCGCGATGACGCGCATAGGTGGCGCGCGCGAACTTGAGGTCTTCCCAGGCCTTGCGCTTGTCGGACGGCGTGCGCAGTAGATAGGCCGGATGGTAGGTGATGACCAGCGGCGTGTTCGCCTCGCCGAAGTGATGCAGCTTGCCGCGCAGGCGCGCCAGCGGCGCGTCGGTGGCCGAGCAGGTTCTGCGCGGCGATGCGCCCGACGGCCAGGATGATCTTCGGCTTGAGCAGCGCGATCTGGCTCGACAGGATACGGCAGGCAGCGCGACACCTCGTCGGGCTTCGGATCGCGATTGCCCGGCGGACGGCACTTGAGGATGTTGGCGATGAACACGCGTCTCGCGCGGCAGGCCGATGGCCAGCAGCATGGCGTTGAGCAACTGGCCGGCGCGCCCGACGAAGGGCTCGCCCTGCCGGTCTTCTTCGGCGCCCGGCGCCTCGCCGATCGACCAGCCACTCCGCGCGCGGTGTTGCCGACGCCGAACACGGTCTGCGTGCGCGTCTTGCACAGATCGCGCAGGCGGTGCAGCCGGCCACGCGCTCGCGCAGCACGCCCCAGTCGCTGCAGTCGGCGCCAGCGGCGACGGCGCGGCGCGGCGCGCGGCTACGGCGTGCACGGCGCGACTCGGCGGCGCGGCTCGTCGCGCGGCTTCCGGCAGCGCGGCGGATTCAGCGGCGCGTTGCGCGGAACCCAGCGATCGATGCCGAGCGCGTCGAGATACGCATTGCGCAGCGGTCCCATGCGGCACGCCTCAGCCAGCGCCAGCGCGCGCGCGGCCGGCGCAGCTTGCGCACTAACCACTGCACCGGGCCGTAGGTCGCGTAGGACACGAACATGGCGAACAACATCGTCGGCGGATCCGACGCGATCAGGATCAGCATGGGCAGGATCACGAAGCGCGATGTACGAGATACTTGACGCGCTTGTCGACGTCGACCTGCTTGAGGCTGAGGTAGCTGAACGGCGACACCATGAGCGCCGCGGCGTAACCGGTGACCGCGAAGGCCAGCACCAGCCCGGCAAGCCCGGCTCGCGCCACTTGGCGAAGAACCAGACGAACGCCGGCCACCACGGCGGCGGCCGACGGGCTCGCGCAGGCCCTCGAAGTAGCGCTTGTCGCCGCTGGCCGAACGCGTGTTGAAGCGCGCCAGGCGCAGCGCCGCGCACAGCGCATAGAAGAACGCGATGACCCAGCCGAAGCTGCCGCCACTCGTGGCCGTATTCGCTGATGCGGATCACGCCCCACTGGTAGACCAGCACCGCCGGCGCGACGCCGAAGGCCACCATGTCCGCGAGGCTGTCGTATTCCTTGCCGAACGGAGCTCTCGGTGCCGGTCCAGCGCGCCACGCGGCCGTCGAGGCCGTCGAACAGCATGGCGATGAAGACCGCGCCGCCGGCCAGCGCGAAGTTGCGCGTCGATGGCCGCGACGATGGAATAGAAACCCGAGAACAGGCAGCCCGGTGGTCAGCAGATTGGGCAGCAGATAAATGCCGCGGCGCGTGCGGCGGATTCTGCGGGTCGTCTGGGCGTCGTTGCGTCACGGCCGGCATCATAGGCGAATCCCCCACCTGATACACTCTCGCGCCCCTATGCGCTGGTCCCAATACCCGGTCAACACGACCAAAGAAACTCCCGCCGATGCCGAAGTCGTGAGCCATCAGCTCATGCTGCGCGCGGGCCTCATCCGCAAACTCGCCGCCGGGCTCTACACCTGGATGCCGCTCGGCCTGCGCGCCATGCGCAAGGTCGAGAACATCGTGCGCGAGGAAATGAATCGTGCCGGCGCGCTCGAGCTGCTGATGCCGGGCGTCATCCCCGCCGAGCTGTGGGTGGAATCCGGCAGCTGGGAGCAAGTTCGGCCCCGAGCTGCTGCGCCTCAAGGATCGCCACGAGCGCGACTTCTGCCTCGGGCCCACGCACGAGGAAGTCATCACCGACATCGCGCGCAACGAGCTCAAGAGCTACCGCCAGCTGCCGGCGAACTTCTACCAGATCCAGATGAAGTTCCGCGACGAGCGCCGGCCGCGCTTCGGCGTGATGCGCGCGCGCGAATTCCTCATGAAGGACGCGCTACTCGTTCCACATCGACCAGGCAGTCGCTGCAGGCGGGCTACGACGCCATGCACAAGGCGTACACCGGCGATCTTCACGCGGCTCGGGCTCGAAGTTCCGCTCCGTGGTCGCCGACCCCGGCGCCATCGGCGGCAGCGGCTCCGAGGAATTCCACGTGCTCGCCGACTCCGGCGAAGACGCCATCGCGTTCTCCGACGGCGACAGCTACGCCGCCAACCTCGAGATGGCGGTGGCACTGCCGCCGGCCACGCCGCGCGGCGCGCCGACGCGCGCCGCTCGCCGAAGTCGCGACGCCCGGCGCGAAGACCATCGAGGAAGTCACGCAGCTGCTCAAACTACCGGCGCCGCAAGCTGGTCAAGACGCTGCTGGTCGACGGCGCCGAGGGCGGCGTGGTCGCGCTGCTGGTGCGCGGCGATCACGAGCTGAACGCCGTCAAGGCGCAGAAGCTGCCGGGCGTCGCCAACCCGCTGCGCATGTCGTCGAACGACACCATCGCGCAGGCCACGGGCGCCGAGGCCGGATTCCTCGGGCCGGTGGGCTTCAAGGGCAAGATCTACGCCGACCACTCGGTGGCTCGCGCTCGCGCGACTTCGTCTGCGGCGCCAACAAGAAGGACGCGCACCTCACCGGCGTGAACTGGGGCCGCGACCTGCCCGAAGCCCACCGCCGCCGACATCCGCAACGTCGTCGCCGGGCGACCCTCAGCCCTTCGGGCAAGGGCACGCTCGCCATCGCGCGCGGCATCGAGGTCGGGCCACATCTTCCAGCTCGGCCAGAAGTACAGCGAGTCCATGGGCGCCACGGTGCTCGACGAATCCGGCAAGGCGGCCACGCTGTACATGGGCTGCTACGGCATCGGTGTGACGCGCGTCGTTGCCGCGGCCATCGAGCAGAACCATGATTCGCGCGGCATCATCTGGCCGGACGCCATCGCGCCCTTCCAGGTGGTCGTGGTCCCCATCAACGCACCGAAGTCGCCCGCTGTCCGTGAAACCGCAGAACGCCTCTACACCGAACTCCTGGCCGCGGGCGTCGACGTGCTGCTCGACGACCGCGACGAGCGCCCGGGCGTCAAGTTCGCGGACGCCGAGCTCATCGGCATTCCGCACCGCGTGGTCGTGGGCGATCGCGGCATCGACGGCCGGCAAGCTCGAATACCGCCACCGGCGCGCGCGAAGCCGCCGAAGAGTTTCCGCTGGCCGACGCGCATCGCGTTCATCCGCGCGCAGGCTCGCGGCGGCTAACTACCGGACGCGGGGCATGCGCACTCTCCTGCCCCTGCTCGCTGCTGCTGCACTGCCGCTGCGCTGGCGCTGGCGCGCGCGCCGCGCCGGACGCGCAGCGCGAGCCCGAGCTCAAGAGCGCGGTCCAGCACGCCATCGACCAGGCCGGAGTGTTTCGAGGACCGCTACGACTCGGCGGTCTGGTACAAGATGATGGAGCCGCGCCTGCGCAAGCGCGTGCCCGATCGCGACGAACGCATGGCGATCCTCAAGAACGTCTTCTGCGAGGCGAATCGCGCCGGGCGAAGTGCGCCTGCCGCCGGGCCTGGTCATGGCCATCATCGACATCGAGAGCAGCTTCAATCGCTACGCGGTCTCATACGCCGGGCGCGGTCGGGCTCATGCAGGTGATGCCCTTCTGGCCGGAAAGCCTCGGCATGCGCCGCCACCAGCTGATCAAGGCGCCCGGAGAACATCCGCATGGGCTGCGCGATCCTGCGCTCCTATCTGAAGCGCGAGAACAACAACATCGCGCGCGCGCTGGCGCGCTACAACGGCAGCACTGGCAAGCGCTGGTACTCGGACAAGGTGATCGACCAGTGGACGCGCTGGAACGGCGCGGATGACCTCGGCCGCGACGACGCAGCGTCACGCCGAAGTGAAGACCGGCCGTCCGCTGAACGTGCTGCCGGATCGACGTGCTCGGTGGCGACGTCGGTGACCTTCGAGGCCGGCGAACCTTCCCACAGCCACGCCGACGAACTGTTCGACCGCGGCGTCCTCGCCGCAGGCCAGCACTTCGACGCGGCCATCGGCGAGGTTGCGCGCGAAGCCCGTCAGGCCCGAGCGACTCGCGCCTTGCGCACGCAGGTCGCGCGATAGAAAACGCCCTGCACCCGGCCCGAAACAAAAGAACGGCGGCAGATCATGCGGCATGATAGTCATCAGACAGAGGTGCCATGACCGAAATACTCATCGTCTATTACTCGCGACACGGCGCCACCGCGCGAGCTCGCGCGCCACGCGGCGCGCGGCGTCGAGAGCGTTGCCGGCTGCACCGCGACGTTGCGCACCGTGCCGCCGGTGAGCGCCGAGAGCGAGCGGCCGGTCAAGCCCGGTGCCCGACGCCGGCGCGCCCTACGCCACGCTCGACGACCTGCGCCGCTGCGACGGCCTGTTGTTAGGCAGCCCGACGCGCTTCGGCAACATGGCGGCGCCGCTCAAGTACTTTCTCGATGGCACCTCGAGCCTGTGGCTCGACGGCACGCTTGCCGGCAAACCCGCCGGCGTGTTCTCCTCGTCGCAGACGCATGCACGGCGGACAGGAATCGACGCTGCTGACCATGGCGCTGCCGCTGCTGCATCACGGCATGCTGCTGGTCGGCCTGCCGTTCACCGAAGCGCAGCCTGAACCAGACGCGCACCGGCGGCACGCCCTATGGCGCCACGCATGTCGCCGGCCTGCGCGCCGCAACCGGGCGCGCTGTCGGAAGACGAAATCGCGCTGGCGCAGGCGCTGGGGCGACGCGTCGCCGAGGTCGCCGCGCGCGCTCGCGGCCGGACGCGCGCGCGCGGAAATGATCGGCTCAGTGCTTTCGTCCGCGCCGTCGATGACGTCGCGGATGAACGGCACCGTGATGCGCCGCTGCGCGGCGAACGCGCGCGTCATCGAGCGTATCGAGGATCTCGCACAACGTGCGCATGTCGCGCGGAAACCGCCGCTGCAGGTAGCGCGCGGTTTCCGCCGGCAGCTCGAAGCCGCGCAGGTGCGCGCGCAGGTTCAGCGCCTCGATCTGCTCGTCGTCGTTGAGCTCGCGCACCGCGAACACCGCGGATGACGCCAGCCGCGACTTGAGGTCCGCGAGGCCGAAATCGACGTGCGCCGGGTTCTCGCGCGCCGCGAACAGCAGCGTCGCGTTGCGCTCCAGCGCGCGCTGCCACAGCGAAAACAGGCGCTGCTCCCAGTCGTCGAGGCCCGCGATCGACCTGCACGTCGTCGTAACAGGCGACGTCGAGCTGTTCCGCGCCTTCGAGCGCTGCCGGACCGAACGGCAGCAGGGTCTCGAGCGGCAGATAGGCGGCGCGTTTTCCGGCGGCAGTCGCCGCGCACACCGCCTGCAGCAGGTGCGACTTGCCCGCGGTGTGCGGACCGGCGATCCAGGTGGCGCCCGGCGGCGTCGCTCGCCGCGACGTGGTGCAGGTGCGCCACCAGCTCGACGTTGCGCGCCGTGAGGAAGCTCGCGAAGGTGGCGCGCTCCTTCAGCTGCACGCCGAGCGTCAGCTGCCGCATCGGCTGCTCAGCTCAGGTCGCGAGCGCGCGCCGCGTGAACGCGGACAGGTAGTCGGCGCCCGACACGATGGTGGTGAGCAGCGTGACGATGGCCAGCGCAGTCACCATCTCCGGCGTCGGCAGGCCGGTGGCCGCGCCGAGGATCGCGGCCAGCGCCACCGCGAGCTGCATGCCGGTGTTGATCTTGCTGAGGATGGTGGGCCGGCCGTGCAACGGGCCGAACCAGAAGCGGTAGATCACGCGCGCCCAAGCCGATCATCACGTCGCGCGCCACCACGACGGCCGTCGAGCCACCAGGGCAGCAGGTTGATCCAGGTGCGCGGTGAGGAACAGCGCCACCAGCAGTAGTTTGTCGGCGAGCGGGTCGAGGATCTTGCCGAGATGCGAGGTCCAGTTGAAACGCTTGGCGAGCCAGCCGTCGAGCCCGTCGGACACCGCGCACACGGCCACCAGGATCAGCGCCGTCCAGTAGTTGCCCGCCTGCAGCGCGTCGATGGTCGGCCAGATGAGCGCGATGCGCACCAGGCAGATGAAGTTGGGAAGGTGGCGCAGCATCGACGGCCGCTACTGACGCAGGCGAAATGCGATCGTGCCGCCGGCCTTCGGATCGATGCGTTCGAAGCTGCGCGTTGGCGCCGAGCGAGCCCTGCAGCGCATCGGCGCCGCCGCGCGTCAGCACCGAGAACGTCGCGCGCGTGCCGGCAGCTTCGGCGAGCTGCACGCTGCGCACACCGCCGGCGCGCCGCCGAGAATCTCCGCGACGCGCGCGTATTCCTTGAGCGTCGGGCACGCCTTCGACTTCCACGAGAATGCGAGATCTCGGGCAACGCCGCGAATGCACTGCGCATTGCGCGCGAAGATGTCGGCCGCGCCATGCACGCCCTCTTCGAGCGTGCCATTCCAGGTTTCGCTGACGCCCGGCGCGTTCAGCGTCCAGCGCCAGGCGCCGCCCGTGGGCACGGCGTCGCCGTAACCGACGAGCACACGCGTCGGCGCGCGATGCGCTGCGCGGCCGCGAGCGCCGCGTCGCCGGGAATGTCGCCGGCAGTCGGCAGGTTGAGCGCTTCGGGACGCGCCACGCGAGATCGGCTGGCCGCGGCGATCGCCGGCCGCATCGAGCGCACCTTCGACCTGGCGGCGGGTCTCGAAGGCGCCCGTGGCGGGCCCGCCCGTGAGCACGATCGAGCAGCAGCGGACGCTCGCTCGGCCAGATGCGTGCGGCCCGCGGCGACGATGTCGCGCTCCAGCGCCGCGGCATCGAACACCACGGTGGTGCGCGCTGCCGCGTCGCCGCCGGGCGCGTGCGCGAGCACGTAGTGTCTGCGCCTGCGCGAGCACGCCGGCCGAGCGCCGGGTCGTTGGCGGCATCGCGCGCGCCGGTGGCGCGCACCAGCACCTGCGCGCAACGCCGGCCTGCGCCTGCACCGCGGCGTCGGTCTGCGAGGAGACGTTGGCCTCGTACACGCGCACCTGGCGCAGTGGCCTGCGGCGCGGTTGCGACATGCAAGCAGCGCGACCGGCGATCAAACTGACGATCAATGTGCGCATTGGCTACAATATCGCACGTTTTTTCCTGAGCTGCCGCGCCGGCAACCCGCACAATCGAATGACTGAATCCGGACTCACCTATCGCGATGCCGGCGTCGATATCGACGCGGGCGACGAACTCGTCGAACGCATCAAGCCCGTCGTCAAGACGCACCATGCGCAAGGAAGTGCTCGCCGGCATCGGCGGCTTCGGCGCGCTGGTGGAAGTGCCGCTCGATCGCTATCGCAAGCCGGTGCTGGTGTCCGGCACCGACGGCGTCGGCACCAAGCTGCGGCTCGCCATCGACACCGGCCGGCACGACAAGATCGGCATCGACCTGGTGGCCATGTGCGCCAACGACATCGCGGTGTCGGGCGCCGAGCCGCTGTTCTTCCTCGACTACTACGCCACCGGCAAGCTGCGCGTCGACGTCGCCGAAGTCGGTGATCCGCGGCATCGCCGAGGGCTGCGAGCTCGCCGGCGCGCGCGCTGGTCGGCGGTGAGACCGCCGAGATGCCCGGCATGTATCACGGCGACGACTACGATCTCGCCGGCTTCTGCGTCGGCGTGGTGGAGCGCGACCGCATCATCGACGGCACGAAGACCGCGCGCGGGCGACGTGGTCATCGGCCTCGCCTCCTCCGGCCCGCACTCGAACGGCTATTCGCTGATCCGCAAGCTGGTGTCGGTCGCGGGCGCGAACGACAAGACCCAGCTCGAGGGCAAGCCGCTGTTCGACCGCCTGCTCACGCCCACGCGCATCTACGTGAAGTCGATGCTGGCGCTGGCGCAGCAAGATCAACGTCGAAGGGTTTCGCGCACATCACCGGCGGCGGCCTCACCGACAACATCCCGCGCGTGCTGCCGGACGGCTTCGAAGTGGTGCTGCAGCGGCGCAGCTGGGCGCGCGATCCGGTGTTCGACTGGCTGGCCGCCACCGGCAAGATCGCCGCGCCGAGATGTACCGCACCTTCAACTGCGGCATCGGCATGATCGTCGTGGTCGCGCCGGCCGACGTCGATGCGGCGCTGGCGCACGCTCAGTGGCACGCGGCGAAACCGCCAGCGATCATTGGCGGCGTCGGGCGCGGCACGCGCGGCGTGGTCATCGAGGAATGACCGATGCTGCCGGTCGCCGTGGTCATCTCCGGCCGCGGCAGCAACATGGAAGCCATCGCGCGCGCTCGCTCAGCGCCGGCTCAGCCGCTATCAGCGTAGTTAGAGTGATCGCCGATCGCGACAGCGCCGGCGGCCTGGCGCGCGCCGCCGCGCTCGGCATCCCGACCAGCGTGGTGCCGGTGAAGCAGTTCGCCGATCGCGCCAGCTTCGATGCGGCGCTCGGCGCCGAACTCGACGCCAGCGGCGCCGCGGCTCGTGGCGCTCGCCGGTTTCATGCGCATCCTGTCGGCGGAGTTCGTGCAGCGCTTCGAAGGCAGGCTGCTCAACATCCACCCGTCGCTGCTGCCCAAGTACAAGGGCCTCGACACCGCATGCGCGCGCGCTGGCGGCCGGCGATACGCACCACGGCGCCAGCGTGCATTACGTCACCGCCGAGCTCGACGGCGGCCCGGTAATCATGCAGGGCGGCTCCGGTTGCGGGCCGGCGGACACGCCGGAGGCGGTTTCAGCCCGCGTTCATACGCTGGAGCACATCATCTATCCCCATGTCGTGCTCACTCATCGCCGCCGGGCGCATCGAATGGCGCAACGGATCGGTGTATTTCGACGGCGCGCCGCTCGCCGCGCCGCTCATCGAGGAAAACGATGCGGCTGCCTGAGCGTTTCCTGGTCCTGCTGGTGCTGGTCGCCGGCGGCGCCGCGACGTGCCGATCCCATCGACCTGAAGCCGTTTCGCGCCACCTACATCGCCGAATGGAAAGGCATGACCGCCGGCGAGCTCGACGGTCGAACTCAAGCACGTCTCGGCGCGACATCTACACGCTATTCGTCGGTGAACTCGGCGCGCGGCATGTTTCGCATGGCGTTTCCCGGACGCGTTATCGCAGACCAGCACGTTCACGATCGTCGACGGGCGCGTCGTGCCGATCGTTGTTCCGCGGCATCGGATGAGAAAGAGCGCCCGATCAATCTCACCTTCGACTGGCAGAAGAAGCGCGTCACCGGCGTCGCCAAGGAACGCGCGGTCGACCTCGAGCTTCCCGAAGGCGCGCAGGACGCCGATGTCGCTGCAGATCGCCTCGCTGCGCGACCTGCGCGAGCCGGCGACCCTGCAAGGGCACGGTGTGGATGATCGACGCCACCAAGCTCAAGGACTACGAGCTGCACCTCGAAGGCAACGCGCAGCATCGAAACCGCGCTCGGCGAAGCTCGACACCGTGATCTACACCAGCAAGCGGCACGGCGCGCGATCGCCTCACGCGCACCTGGGTGGCGCCGGCGCTCGGCTATCTACCGGTCAAGGCCGAGCGCATCCGCGGCGACCAAGGTCGAGTTCACGCTGCTGATCCAGACGCGTCGACAGTCAGGAACTGGCGAGATCCGTCGCCCGGCAGCTCAGGTCTTCGGCAGCGTCACGCCGCGTCTGGCCCTGGTACTTGCCGCCGCGATCCTTGTACGACGTCGAGCACACCTCGTCGGACTCGAAGAACAGCATCTGCGCCACGCCTTCGTTGGCGTAGATCTTCGCGGGCAGCGGCGTGGTGTTGGAGAACTCCAGCGTCACGTGCCCTTCCCACTCCGGCTCGAGCGGCGTCACGTTGACGATGATGCCGCAGCGCGCATAGGTCGATTTCCCGAGGCAGACCACCAGCGTCGAGCGCGGAATGCGGAAATATTCCACGGTGCGCGCCAGCGCGAAGGAGTTCGGCGGGATGATGCACACGTCGCGCGTGCACGTCGACGAAGCTCTTCTCGTCGAAATTCTTCGGATCGACGATGGTCGAGTTGATGTTGGTGAAGATCTTGAATTCGCGCGAGCAGCGCACGTCGTAGCCGTAGCTCGACGTGCCGTAGGAAACGATCTTGTGGCCATCCGCGCTGGCGCACCTGCTCGGGCGCGAACGGCTCGATCATCTTGTCTTGCTCCGCCATGCGGCGGATCCAGTGGTCGGACTTGATGCTCATCGTAGCTCTACTTTCTTCGACGACGATCTTGGGAAACAGGGTCGAACGATCCTTCGAGCGGCGCGCGAGCGCCGCGGCGGTGCGGCGCGCCATGACGAAGTACGGCGCGGCGTGCGGCGAATCGGGCGCGGCGACCACGGTCGGCACTCCGCCGTCCGCTTCTTCGCGCACGCGCGCGTCGAGCGGCAGCTCGCCCAGCAGCTCGACGCCGTATTGCGCGGCCATGCGCGCGCCGCCGCCGGCGCCGAACAGGTGCTCGACGTGGCCGCAGTTGCTGCAGACGTGCACGCTCATGTTCTCGACGATGCCGAGCACCGGCACGTTGACCTTCTCGAACATCTTGAGGCCCTTGCGGGCATCGGCGAGCGCAATGTCCTGCGGCGTGGTCACGATGACCGCGCCGGCCACCGGCACGCGCTGCGCGAGCGTGAGCTGGATGTCGCCGGTGCCGGGCGGCATGTCGATCACCAGGTAGTCGAGGTCGCCCCAGTCGGTGTCGCCGAGCAGCTGGGTGAGCGCCTGCGTGACCATGGGCCCGCGCCAGACCATGGGCTGCTCGGGATCGATGAGAAAGCCGATGGACATGGCCACGAGGCCATGAGCCTGCAGCGGCTTGATGCGCTTGCCGATCCGGCGAGGCGGGCCGCTGGCCCGTGAGGCCCGAGCATGATGGGCTGGCTGGGCCCGTAGATGTCGGCGTCGAGGATGCCGACCCGCGCGCCCTGCCGCGCCCAGGCCAGCGCAAGGTTTGCTGCGACCGTCGACTTGCCGACGCCACCTTTGCCCGAGGCGACCGCCACGATGTTTCTGCACGCCCGCCTGCGGCGACAAGCTGGCGCTGCACGGCATGTGCGGTGATCTTCTGAGACCAGCTCGACCTCGATGTCCGCAGGCCCACCGCCGGCCGTGACATGCGCCGTCGAGGCCGCGCGCGAACTCCTCTTGATAGCCGCCCACAGGAAAGCCCAGAGCCACGCGAACGTGAGCCCGGTCACCCTTCAGCTCCGCAGATTCGACCGCCTGGGCGCTGCCCAGCGTCTGTCTGAGAAATGGGTCCGGATATTCTTCGACCAGTGCGCGAAATTCGGCGGCAGCAATGAGGGCCATAAGTTTTCGAGATGTCCGCCGGGACCAGCAGGGGCCGCGATTCTAACGAAAATACTCTAGCTGAGCGGTCTCGGATCGGCTGTTGTCGACGGGACATGTGGCATAATTTTTGTAATAGGGTTCAGGGCTACAAAGGACGGCAGGCTTGCTTAATTCCGCACGCGCACATCGCGGTCGTTCGCCGTTGCGCGCCGTCGCGGAACATCCGTTCCATGAGTTTTTCACCAACATCCGGGCCGACCGGTTCATCACGGAGCTCAAGACCGCGACGGACGTCGCCGCTCCGCAACCCAGAAGGCCATCGCGAAACTGCGCGAGCTCGGCCCCGGGCGCGATCGAACCCGTGACCGCCGCCCTGGCCGATGCCGACAAGATCGCGACGGTCGCCTACATCGAAGTCCTCACCGGCCTCGTCAACCAGAAGACCTTTCCCAAATTCATCGAATCCATGGTCACGGGCAGCCCGCGAGTGGTCGCCGGCGTCGCCTGGGCGCTGTCGAGCAGCCGCGCCTATCCGCCGACCATGCTGCTGGAAGCGCTCGGCACCGAGGGCATCGCCAAATCCGCCCTGCTCGACGTCATCACCGCGCATCGCACGCGCCTGTCGGTGCGCGAACTGCTGGCCGCCGCCTACAAGCAGGAAGCCAACGAAAAGGCGGCGCTGTTCCGCATCCTGGGCGAGCTCGCCACCGACAACGACCTGCCCGAGCTCGTCGGCCGCCTGAACGGCAAGGACCCGGTCGCGCGGCTGCACATCATCAACATCCTGTCGCGCTTCCCGAAGCCCGAGGTCCAGCGCGCGCTGCAGCAGCAGCTCAAGGACACCAACAAGCTGGTGCGCGCCGCCACGCTCGGCGCGCTCGCCAAGATGGACGGCCCGATCGAGATCGAACAGGTCTGCGCGCTGCTGCGCGACCCGGAAATCGACGTGCAGAACAAGGCCATCGACGTCGTGATCCGCGCCAACGATCCCGAGACCATCAAGTACCTGATCCCGGTGCTCAAGGACGAAAACGAGTACGCGCGCCGCGCCGCGGTGGAAGTGCTCAACGAAATCGGCAACGCCAAGTCGGTCAAGGAACTGCTCGAAGCGGTTTCCGATGACGACTGGTGGGTGCGCAGCCGCGCCGCCGACGCGCTCGGCAAGATCGGCGGCCCGAAGGTCGTCGAGGCCGTGCTGCAGCTGGTCGGCGACCAGGACGAAGACATCCGCCGCGCCGCGGTCGAGATCCTCAACCAGACCAAGGACGATCGCGCCGTCGGCCACCTCATCGAAGCCACCAAGGACAAGGACTGGTGGGTGAGCGAACGCGCCGTCGATGCGCTGGCCGAAATCGGCAGCAAGCGCGCCGTGCCGCGCCTCATCGAAATGCTCGACACCACGCCGCCGCGATCGCTGCCGGTGGTGGTGCGCGCGCTCGGCCGCCTCGGCGACCACAAGGTCATCGACGCCGTGCTGCCCATGCTGACGCGCGAAGAGAAGGACATCCGGCTCGAGGCCATCACCTCGCTCGCGAAACTCGCCGACGAACGCCGGCTCGAGCACATCCGCGTGCAGATCCAGGCGCAGACATCGGCGCACCGAACAGACCGTGGCGCAGGCCGCGCTGCGCGCGCTGTCCGATCTCGACTCGCGCTTCTCGCGTGAGCGGCACGCGCCTGTCGTCGACGCAGAATCGCTCGCCCGTGTCGCACGCCGTCGCCGCTCCGGACATCGCGCCGGCAGGGCGCCACGCAGGCGCCGCCCAGCGCTCAGCGCCGCCGTCCGCGCGCCGGCGCCGCCAGCGCCGCCGCCGCCGCGCCCGCCGCCTCCGCAGCGCCGCCGCCGCGCACGCGCCACGTCGCAGCAGGCGCGCACGCAGCTCATGTCCGAGCAGGACGTGCAGCGCGCGGTGAAAGAAGCCGAGAAGATGGCGGGCCCGCAGAAGCTCGACATCCAGACGCTGAAGCCCGGCGACATCATCGAAGGGCCGCTACAAGTACGTCGAACGCATCGGCAAGGGCGCGTTCGGCACGGTGCTGCTCATGGAAGACACCGTCGTCGACGAGCGGCTCATCCTCAAGTTCCTCGAATCCGAACGTCTCGGAAGACGAAGAGATCATGAAGCGCTTCGTGCATGAGCTGCGCTACTCGCGCAAGATCACGCACCACAACGTCATCCGCATCTACGACTTCCTGTTCATCCAGGGCAACTACGCCATCTCGATGGAGTACTTCCCTCGCACACGCTCGGCAGCGAAGTGGTCGGCGAGAAGCCGATGCCGCTGGCGCGCGCGCTCGGCTTCGGCATCGACATCTGCACCGGCATGGAAGTCGCGCACGCGCAGGGCATCGTGCATCGCGACCTCAAGCCCGCGAACGTGCTCATCAACAACGAAGGCCTGCTCAAGATCGTGGACTTCGGCGTCGCCGCCGCGCAGCGCGAAGGCGACACGCAGCTCACCAAGACCGGCTACGTCATCGGTTCGCCGAAATACATGGCGCCCGAGCAGATCCTCGGCAAGAAGGTGGACCAGCGCGCCGACGTGTACGCGCTCGGCGTCATCCTCTACGAAATCATGACCGGCGTGCCGCCGTACGCGCGCGGCGATCACATGTCGGTCATGTACCAGCACGTGCAGGGCAAGGCGCGCCCGCCGCGCGAGATCAATCCGGCGCTGCCGCCGGGCCTGCCCGAAGTCATCATGCAGGCCATGTCGGTCGACAAGGACAAGCGCTACCAGACCATGCCGGATGCTGCGCGACGGCCCTCGAAAAATTCCGCTGAGCCACGGCGCGTCGCGGCATGTCGGCATCGATTGCCTGCAGCAATACGCCTCAGTATTCGCCTGCAGACATCGCGAATGCCGGAACGGCTCGCGGAGAATCGCGCACTGCGTCACACTTGACGCCCTTCTCACCGTCGCATGCTTGGGTGAGACGACGACATAAACCTGAGGATTACGCCCCGTGGCTCGCATCGACGCGTTCCTGAAGCTTGGCATGCAGCAGGGCTGCTCCGACGTGCACCTGGCCGTCGGCGTGCCGCCCATGCTGCGCATGAACGGCGATCTCATGCCCATCAAGTTCCGCGACGTCGGCGACGCGGAGCTCGAGAGTTATCTCACCGAGATCTTCACCAAGAACCAGCACGAATACTTCGGCAAGGGCAACGACCTCGACTTCTCCTACGTGTCGGCCGACGGCGGGCGCTTCCGCGTCAACGTGTTCCGCAAGGAAACCGGGCTCGGCGCCACGCTTCCGCGCGATTCCGCAGGACATCCCGAGCATCGACAAGCTGGCGCTGCCGCCGATCGTCAAGAAGCTCTGCGACTACCACCAGGGCATGGTGCTGGTCACCGGCGCCACCGGCACCGGCAAGTCGACCACGCTCGCGGCGATGATCGACCACCTGAACACCACGCGGCGCCTGAACATCATCTCGCTCGAAGATCCGATCGAGTTCGTCCATCGCAGCAAGCAGAGCCAGGTCATCCAGCGCGAGCTCGGCACGCACATTCCGTCGTTCGCCGAAGGCGTGCGCGCCGCCATGCGCGAAGATCCCGACGTGATCCTGGTCGGCGAGTTGCGCGACGCCGAAACCATCTCCATGGCGATGACCGCCGCCGAAACCGGCCACCTGGTGCTCGGCACGCTGCACACCACCTCGGCGTCGAAGACCATCGACCGCATCATCGACGCGCTGCCCATCGAAGAGCGCGAACAGACCAAGAGCTTCCTGTCGCAGAGCTTGTTAGCCGTGGTCACGCAGATCCTGGTGAAGACCGCCGACCAGCGCGCGCGCAAGGCCATCTGCGAAACCCTGGTCGATGACGCGCGCCATCGCCAAGCTCATCCAGACCGACCAGACGCACCAGATTCCGAACCAGATCCAGACCGGCAAGCGATCTCGGCATGCAGCTGCATGGACCAGGCGCTGCTCAACTCGCTGGCCGCCAAGGAAATCGATCCGGACGACGCGGTCACCTACGCCAGCGACCGGCGTCCGTTCCAGCGCTACGTCACCGACACCACGCTCGATGCCCAAGCTCGACGTCACGGGCCCGACCGCCGGCGCCGGCGGCGGTAGCTAGACTCGCCATGCCCGTCATCGACGAATACCTCAAGGAAGTCCTGAGCAAGAAAGGCTCGGACCTGCATTTCCTCGCCGGCGATCCGCCGCGCATCCGCCTGTACGGCGACCTGCAGCCGCTGCGGCCGGAACGTCTCGAGAAGGAGTTCGTGCAGAACACGCTGTACGAAATCATGCCGAAGACCGCGGTCAAGCGTTTCGAGGAACACGACGGCGCCGACTTCGCCTACAACATGGGCGAGTACGGCCGCTTCCGCGTCAACGTCATGCGGCAGCTGAACGGCATGGGCGCGGTCATGCGCGCCATTCCGTCGAAGGCGCTGTCGATGGAGCAGCTCAACCTGCCGCCAGGCGTGCCACACGCTGTGCCGCGCCAACAACGGACTCATCCTCGTCACCGGCAAGACCGGCTCGGGCAAGTCGACCACGCTCGCCGCGATGATCGACGACATCAATTCGCGCATGAAGGGGCACATCCTCACCATCGAGGATCCCATCGAGTTCGTGCACACGCGCAAGCAGTGCCTCATCAGCCAGCGCGAAGTCGGCGTGCACACCAAGGGCTTCGCGTCGGCGCTGCAGTCGGGCCTGCGCGAAGATCCGGACGTGGTGCTGGTCGGCGAGTTGCGCGACTACGAAACCATCAGCATCGCCGTCACCGCGGCCGAAATGGGCATCCTGGTCATGGGCACGCTGCACACCAACGGCGCCGCGCCCACCGTCGACCGCATGATCAACGTGTTCCCGGCCGACAAACAAAGCCACGTGCGCACCATGCTGTCGCACCAGCCTGCGCGGCGTGATCTCGCAGCAGCTGCTGCAGAAGGCCGACAAGAGCGGCCGCGTGGCGGCGCTCGAGATCCTGGTGAACACGCCGGCGGTCTCGAACCTCATCCGCCAGGGCAAGCTCGACCAGCTCGAGACCACCATGCAGTCGGGCAGCCAGCACGGCATGCGCACCATGGACAACGCCATCGAGGCGCTGCTCAACCAGCGCATGATCACGGGCAAAGAGGCCTACAAGAAGGGCATCAGCAAGGCCAAGTTCGAGCCCGTCAAGGATCAGGGCTAAGCCAGGCCGGTCGCGCCGTCTATACTTGCGGCCCCTTTCCGGACCCGCAGTTTCATGCCTCGCAAGATCCTCGTCACCAGCGCGCTGCCGTACGCCAACGGCGCGCTGCATCTCGGCCACATCATCGAAACCGTGCAGACCGACATCTGGGTGCGCTTCCAGCGCATGCAGGGTCACGACTGCATCTACGTGTGCGCGGAAGACACGCACGGCACGCCGGTGATGATCAAGGCGCAGGCCGAAGGCATCACGCCCGAAGAGCTGATCACGCGCATGGCCGCGGAGCATCGCGCCGACTACGCAGGCTTCCTGATCGGCCACGATCACTTCCATTCCACGCACTCGCCAGAGAACAAGGCGATCACCGGCGGACCTGTACGGCAAGCTCAAGGCGGCGGGCCACATCACCACGCGCAGCGTGCGCCAGGCCTACGACGAGAAGGCCGGCATGTTCCTGCCCGATCGCTACGTGAAGGGCGAATGCCCGGTCTGCCACACGCGCGGACCAGTACGGCGACTCCTGCGAGAACTGCGGCTCTACCTACACGCCCGACAAGCTGATCAACCCCGTCTCGACGCATCATCGGCACCGCGCCCGTGTGGCGCGAGTCCGAGCACTACTTCTTCAAGCTCGGCGATTTCACCGACGTGCTGCGCGAGTGGCTTGGAAGGCGGCGGCGCGCGCCAGCCCGAGGTGCGCGCCAAGCTCGCCGAGTGGTTCGAGGCGGGCCTGCAGGACTGGGACATCTCGCGCGACGCGCCCTACTTCGGCTTCGAGATTCCCGGCGCGCCCGGCAAATACTTCTACGTGTGGTTCGACGCGCCCATCGGCTATCTCGGCAGCTTCAAGGCGCTGTGCGACAAACGCGGGCTCGAACTACGACGAGTACCTGAAGCGCCGACAGCACCACCGAGCTGTATCACTTCATCGGCAAGGACATCAGCTACTTCCACAACCTGTTCTGGCCCGCGGTGCTGCACGGCTCGGGCTGCCGCAAGCCGACGCGCCGTGTTCGTGCACGGCTTCCTCACGATCAACGGCGCCAAGATGTCGAAGTCGCGCGGCACGTTCATCACCGCGCGCCGCTACCTCGAGCTGCCTGCCGCCCGAGCCGCTGCGTTTCTACTTCGCGAGCAAGCTCAGCGCCGGCGTCGACGACATCGACCTGTCGCTCGAGGATTTCGTCGCGCGCGTGAACTCCGACATCGTCGGCAAGCTCGTGAACATCGCCAGCCGCTGCGCGGGCTTCGTGCAGCGCGGCGGCGGCAAGCTCGCGGCCCAACTACCCGATCCGCGCGCTGTACGACGGAATTCGCGGCGCTGCGCGGCACGATCGCCGATCTGTACGACGCGCGCGACTACTCCGCGGCGCATCGCGCGGCATCATGGGTCTCGCCGATCGCGCCAACCAGTACGTCGACGCGCACAAGCCCTGGGCGCTCGCGAAGGATCCGGCGAAGGCCGCCGAGGTCCTCGCGGTCTGCACGCAGGGCATCAACCTGTTCCGCGTGCTCATGAGCTATCTCGCGCCGGTGCATGCCGCAGATGGCCGAGAAGGCCGGCAAGTTCCTGCGCATCTCGTTCGCCGACTGGAATTCGGTGGACACGCCGCTGTTCGATCACCCGATCGAGGCCTACGAGCCGCTGGCGATGCGCCTCGATCCGAAGGTCGTGGCGCAGCTCATCGAGCCCGATGCTGCCGAGCACGCGCCACGCCAAACCCGCAGAAGAAGGCCAAAGAACGTGACCACACACTGCCGCAGCCCGCGCCGCTGCCAGCCGCGCATACCGGCCTCGTGAACATCGGCGACTTCGCCAAGCTCGACCTGCGCGTCGCCAAGGTGCTGGACGCGAAGCTCGTCGAAGGCTCGGACAAACTACTGCAGCTCACGCTCGATCTCGGCACCGAGCAGCGCAACGTGTTCTCCGGCATCCGTTCCGCCTACGACCCGGCGACGCTCATCGGCCGCCAGGTGGTCATGATCGCCAACCTCGAGCCGCGCAAGATGCGCTTCGGCGTCTCCGCAAGGCATGGTGCTGTGCGCCAGCGCGCGACGACGGCCCGGAAGTGTTCCTGCTGTCGCCCGACAGCGGCGCGCTGCCGGGAATGAAAGTCACCTGAGCCAGGCGCGTGGCAAGCCGCATGGGAAACTTCGCGACCGCATCGATGCCCTGCTGCCGCAGACGCAGTGCACGCGCTGCGGCTATCACGGCTTGCCGCCGCTACGCCGAAGCCATCGCGAGCGGCGAAGCCGACATCAACCAGTGTCCGCCCGGCGGCACCGAGACGATCGTCGCGCTGGCGACGCTCACCGGCCGCGCGCTGGCGCCGCTCAATCGCGACAACGGCATCGAGGCCGCGCCCACGGTCGCGTTCATCGACGAGGAACGCTGCATCGGCTGCACCAAGTGCCTGCCGCCCTGCCCGGTGGATGCCATCGTCGGCGCACCGCGGCGTCATGCACACGGTCATCGCCGAGCTGTGCACGGGCTGCGAGCTGTGCGTCGCGCCCTGCCCGGTCGACTGCATCATCATGATTCCGCTGCTCGCGAGCCTCGCATGCCGCGCTGGCGCTGCCGCCGTGCCGGCGACTCGCGCGCGCGCTACGAAGCGCACAACGACGCGCATCGCGCGGCGCGCCGCGGAACGCGCCGCCATCGCTCGCCGACAAGAAGCGCGGCGCGCGCCGCCATGACCGCTCCATGAATCCGCACAAGCGCCGCGAGATCTTCGAACGATTCCGCGCCGCGAATCCGCATCCGACCACCGAGCTCGAATACGAGACGCCGTTCGAATTGCTGGTGGCGCGTGATCCTCTCCGCGCAGGCCACCGACAAGAGCGTGAACGCGGCGACGCGCAAGCTGTTTCCGGTTGCCCGTACGTCCAGCGGCTATTGCGAAGCTCGGCGTCGACGGACTCTCGAAATACATCCGCACGATCGGCCTGTGGAAGGCCAAGGCGAAGAATGTGATCGCGACGGCGTCGGCGATTGCCGACGAACACGCGTGGCAAGTGCCGCGCACGCGCGAGGCGCTCGAAGACTTGCCGGGAGTGGGTCGCAAAACTGCGAACGTGGTCCTGAACACAATCTTCGGCGAGCCGACAATAGCCGTGGACACGCACATCTTCCGCGTCGCCAACCGCACGCGAGATCGCGCCGGGCAAGACGCCGCGAGACGTGGAAGATGCGCTGGTCAAGTTCACGCCCGGGGAATTCGCTCATGACGCACATCACTGGCTCATCCTGCACGGACGTTACGTATGCAAGGCACTGAAGCCCGAGTGCGCACGGTGCCTCATCAACGATCTGTGCAGTACGGCCCGCGCCGCAAGATTATCGCCGCCGCGGCCAGGAAGGCTCACGTGATTTTCGCCGGCCATGTCCCGCGACCAGCTGCGCGAGACCTATCGCGCCGCGTGGCGCCAAGTTCAAGCAGCAGCAGCACGCTGTCGCCGCTCGACAAGCAGGTGGTCGCGGTCGATCTCCGAGCACCCGGAATACCACGTGATCGTCGAATCCGCCGCCGCCGACCTCGCTAACTACTCACCGCGCAGCGGCCAGCTCAACCCTGGCTGCACATGGGCCTGCACCTGGCGATCCGCGAGCAGGTGGCGACCAACCGCCCGGCCGGCATCGCCGAGGTGCACGCGAAGCTCGCGGCAGCATGCCGGCGGCGCGCACGAAGCCGAGCACCGCATGCTCGAGGTGCTGGCCGAGCAGCTCTGGGAAGCGCAGCGCGGCGGCAAGGCGCCCGGATGAAAACGCTCTACCTGGAGCGCCTGCAGCGCCTTGCCTGAGGGTCTGGCTCGCCTGCGCGCTGTCGGCGGCGAGAAGTGTGAACCAGTACCCACCTCGGAAACGCCTCCGCGCTGCCGCGCGAAGGGCCGGACTACACTCATCGCAGCTTGTTCTGAGGTGCCTGGAATGGGCATTTCCGAAACCATCATCGCCGCCATCATTGGCGCGCTCGCCACCATGCGCGACGGCCATTGTTCAGCTGGTCCGCAATCGCGCGCCCAGCGACGGCGCGTCCGAAGAAGAACTCGCATGCGTTCGGTGCTCGCCACCATCGCGCTGATGATCGGCTGCATCGTCGGCGGCTACGCCTGGTCCGCGCTGCGCGCGGTGAGCGCCCAGGAAGAGCTCGAGGCGACCATGGACGCCGAATTCACCGAACAGTTCGCCGCGCTCGCTGCGCGCGAAGCCGACGTCGCAGAGCCTCGCAGAACGGCGTCCGAGGACGCCGCTGGCACCGCCATCCCCGCGCGCAATGGCGAGGCCGGCGCGGCCGAATCGCTGGCTCACCTGCCGCCCTGCCGGGTCAACTCGCAGCCTGATGAAGTCGGCCCGGTGACCTGCACGGAGCGCGTGGCGCAGCCGATCGCGCTGTGCGCGTCGGTTCCTCGCCGCGGCGCATGCCACCAACGTGCGCGTGCAGGCGCGCGTGCCGAAGAGCTGAAACCGCCGTGGCTGAACGGCGATGCGGGTGCCGCCGACGCTGGGCAGCCTGCACATCGCGGCCGCGACCGGCGGAATACCCGATCAGCGCCGATCAGCGCTCGGTGTGCCTGGACGTGTCGAACTGGAGCGTCGACGACACGCTGGCGGTGCGCGTCATCGTCGACTACGTCTACGGCCCGATGCGTCGACGCCGGCGAACTGACCGCGCGCCGACGCCCAGCGCGCGCACACGCTGTAGTCTAGGCAGCGGTCAGGCTAAGCCTTCTTGGGCATGTAGAGGTCGGTGATGCGTGCCTTCGAACGCCTCGGCCGACAGCGCCACCGTCTCCGACAGCGTCGGGTGCGGATGAATCGTCAGGCCGATGTCGGCGGCGTCCGCGCCCATCTCGATGGCCAGCGCCACTTCGGCGACCAGCTCGCCCGCGTTCGGACCCACCATGCCGCCGCCGAGCACGCGATGCGTCGACCGGATCGAACAGTAGTTTGGTGAAGCCTTCGTCGCGGCCCAGCGCCAGCGAACGGCCGCTGGCCGCCCACGGGAACTGGCCCTTCTTGTACGGCGTGCCGTTCTTCTTCGCGTCGGTCTTCGGTGAGGCCCACCCAGGCGACTTCCGGATCCGTGTAGGCCACCGAAGGAATCACGCGCGCGTCGAAGTAGCTCTTGTGGCCCGCGGCGACTTCCGCGGCCACCTTGGCCTCGTGCATGGCCTTGTGCGCCAGCATCGGGCCGGGCACGAGATCGCCGATGGCGAACACATGCGGCAGGTTGGTGCGCATCTGCTTGTCGACCGGGATGATGCCCCGGTCGCTGACCTCGATGTCCGCGTTCTCGAGACCGATGCGCTTGCCGTTGGCGCTGCGGCCCACGGCCACCAGCACGCGATCGAATGTGTCCGTGCGTTTGCCGTTGGCGTCTTCGAACGTCCACCGCGAGGCCTTCCGGCTTCGCCGTGCAGCCCGTGACCTTGGTGTTGAGCAGGATCTGCTCGTAGCGCGCCTTGAGGCGCTTCTCGAGCGGCCGTCACCAGATCGGGATCGGCGCCCGGCATGAGCTGCGCGCGTGAGCTCGACCACCGACAGCTTCGCGCCGAGCGCGGCGTACACCGTGGCCATCTCGAGGCCGATGATGCCGCCGCCGATGACCAGCAGCCGCTTCGGCACGCCGCCCAGCTCCAGCGCGCCGGTGGAATCGATGACGCGCGGATCGTCCGGGATGAACGGGTAGTTTGATGGCCTCGGAGCCGGCCGCGATGATGCATTGCTCGAAGCGGATCTTCTGCGCCTTGCCATCGCTGCCGGTCACTTCCATCACGTGCGGGCTCGGCGAACTTGCCGACGCCCGTGACCACTTCGACCTTGCGCTGCTTCGCGAGCACCGACAGGCCGCCGACCAGCTTGCCTGACGACGCTTGTTCTTCCACTCGAGCAGCTTGGCGCAGGTCGATCTTCGGCGCGCCGAAGTCGACGCCGTGACGCGCTCATCTCGCCGACTTCGTCGATGACCTTGGCCGCGTGCAGCAGCGCCTTGGACGGAATGCAGCCGACGTTGAGGCAGACGCCGCCGAGCATCGGCCAGCGCTCGACCAGCGTGACCTTGAGGCCGAGATCGGCGGCGCGGAACGCGGCGGTGTAACCGCCGGGACCCGCGCCCAGCACCAGCAGCTGGGTCTCGCGATCGTGCGGCACGTCGGGCTTGAGCGGCTTCGACGGCTTGGCGCAGGCGCGGGCGCGCGCTGCGGCGCGGTGCCGCAGCGCGGCGCCGGCAGCCGGTGCCGCGCTGCCGGCGCAGCGGCGCGGCGGCAGCGGCAGCTGCGCCGGCGCGGCGCGGCTGCGGCCGCGGCAGCTGCGCGCCTTCGATGCGCGCGATCACGCCGCCCTTGCCGATCTTGCCGCCCTTCTGCACCAGCACTTCGGTGACCGTGCCGGCGGCGGTGGACGGCACGTCCATCGTGGCCTTGTCGGTTTCGAGCGTGACCAGCGGCGTCTCCACCTCGATCTTGTCGCCCGACCTTCACCAGCACGTCGACGATGGCGACCTCGTCGAAATTGCCGAGGTCCGGAACGGTCAGGTCGATCTTGCTCACGACATCGCCCCGACGCAGATCCTTCGGGTTCGGCGAGCGTGTCGGCCAGGAACTTCGCGATGCGCGCGCCCATCGCGCCGTCGATGACGCGGTGATCGTAGGAGAACGACAGCGGCAGCATGAGGCGCGGCGCGAACTGCTTGCCGTCCCACACCGGCTTCATCGCCGACTTCGACACGCCGAGGATGGCGACCTCGGGCGAATTGATGATGGGCGTGAACAGCGTGCCGCCGATGCCGCCCAGGCTCGAGATGGTGAAGCCCGCGCCCTGCATGTCGGCGCCGGGTAGTTTGCCCTCGCGCGCCTTCGCGCTCGAGCTCGCCGAGCGCCTTGCGCGACGCGCGAACACGTCCAGCTTGTCGGCGCCCTTGATGACCGGCACCAGCAGGCCGTTGCGGCGTATCAGCCGCGAAGCCGACGTTGAAGAACTTCTTGAAGACGAGGTTCTGGCCCGACTCGTCGAGCTGGCTGTTGAGCACCGGGAATTCGCGCATCGCGCGCACCGCGGCCTGCGATGATGAACGCCAGCGGCGTGACCTTCACGCCCGCGGCCTGCGGCCTTGCTCCTTGAGCGTGCCGCGCAGCTGCTTCGAGCTCGGTGATGTCCGACTCGTCGAACTGCGTGACGTGCGGGATGTTGATCCACGCGCGCCTGCAGCCGCGGGCCGGAGATCTTCTGCACGCGGTTGAGCGGTCTGACTCTCGACCTGCGCCGAACGCGGCCGGATCGTAGTTGTGCGCCTTGGGCAGCGCGGGCGCCGGCGCGCGACCGCGGCCACCGCCCGCACATCACCAGCTTGACGAAGGCCTTGACGTCGTCGAGCAGGATGCGGCCCTTCTCGCCGCTGCCGCGCACGCTGCCGAGATTCGACGCCGAGCTCGCGCGCGGACTTGCGCACCGAGGGCGAGGCGTGCGCCGCGCCGAAACTGGCTTCGTCGATGGGCGGCAAGCCGCCGCGCGCCGCCGGCGCCAGACTGCTGCACGCGCCGCGGCGCCGCCGGCGCGGCGCTGGCTGCGCGGCAGGTTTGCTAGGCGGCTGCGGCCGCGGGCGCCGGCTGCCGGCGCGGCGCCGCGACTGCGGCATCACGCCTGACGGTCACCACCAGCGCACCGGGCGGAAACCTTGCCGCCCTTGGCGACGTGCACCTTCTCGACCACGCCCTTGGCGGTCGACGGCACATCCATGGTGGCCTTGTCGGTTTCGAGCGTGACCAGCGGCGTGTCGATGCTCGACGCGTGTCGCCGGCCTTCACCAGCACGTCGATGACGGCCACGGAATCGAAACTGCCCATGTCGGGCACGCTGACGTCGATCGAGCTTGCTCGGCGGGCGCGGCGGCGCGCGGCGCGGCGCGGCAGCTGGCAGCGGCAGTCGCAGCCGCGCGGCCGTGCGGCGCGCAGCCGCGGCGGACGCCGCAGCGCCTCCGTCGGCACTTGACGGTCACAATCAGCGCCCGGTGGACACCGAGCCACCCTTGGTGACGTGCACCTTCTCGACCACGCCCTTGGCGGTCGACGGCACATCCATGGTGGCCTTGTCGGTTTCGAGCGTGACCAGCGGCGTGTCGATGTCGATGGTGTCGCCGGGCTTCACCAGCACGTCGATGACGGTGACCGACTCGAAATTCCCCATGTCGGGGACGCGTACTTCCACGCGTGCTCATGCTTTCTGCGGATCCAGCTTGTTAGGCGTCGAGGCCGAGCTTGTTGAGCGCGGCCTTGAGCGTGCCCTTGTCGAGTGGCACCTTCTTCGGCGAGCGCCTGCAGCGACGCGTACGACGATGTTCTTGCGCGTCGACTTCGAAGTGCTTGCGCAGCGCGGCGCGGCCGTCCGACCGGCCGAAGCCATCGGTGCCGAGCGTCACGAAGCGGCCGGGCACCCACTGGCGGATCATGTCCGGCCACGCGCGCATGTAGTCGGTGGCCGCGATGAACGGGCCCGTGGCCTTCGACAGCGCCTGCGTGACGTACGGCGCGCGCGCCGGCTCGCCCGGATGCAGCCGGTTCCAGCGCTCGATCTCGAGCGCCTCGCGGCGCAGCTCGGAGAAGCTGGTCGCGCGAGTAGATGTCCGACGGAATGCCGAAGTCGCTGCGCGAGGATCTCCGCCGCCGCGATGCACTTCGCGCAGGATCGTGCCGGAGCCCAGCAGCGTCGACGCGCACCTTGCCGCGCGCCGCCGGTCTGCAGCAGGTACATGCCCTTGAGGATGCCCTCCTCGACGCCCTTCGGCATCGCCGGCTGAACGTAGTTCTCGTTCATCACGGCGATGTAATAGAAGACGCTCTCCTCGCTCGGCGAACATGCGCCGCAGGCCGTCCTGGATGATCACGGCGAGCTCGTAGGCGTAGGTCGGGTCGTAGGCGCACGCAGTTCGGCACCGTGGTCGCGATGCAGCTGGCTGTGGCCGTCCTGGTGCTGCAGGCCTTCGCCCGCGAGCGTGGTGCGCCCGGCCGTGCCGCCCAGCAGGAAGCCGCGCGCGCTGCATGTCGCCCGCGGCCCAGATAGAAATCGCCGACGCGCTGGAAGCCGAACATCGAGTAGTAGATGTAGAACGGCACCATGCTGACGCCGTGGTTCGCGTAGGCGGTGCCGGCCGCGATCCACGAGCAGATGCGAGCCCGCCTCGTTGATGCCCTCTTCGAGCATCTGGCCCTTCTTGTCCTCGCGGTAGGACATGAGCTGGTCGGAATCCTGCGGCGTGTAGAGCTGGCCCGCCGAGCGAGTAGATGCCGATCTGGCGGAACAGGCCTTCCATGCCGAAGGTGCGCGCCTCGTCGGGCACGATCGGCACGATGTTCTTGCCGATGTTCTTGTCCTTGAGCAGCATCGTGCAGGATGCGCACGAACGCCATCGTGGTGCGAGATCTCGCGGTCGCCGCGTGCCTTCGAGCATGGCGCTGAACGCGCTCGAGCTCCGGCATCGCGCAGCGGCTCGGCGCACGATCTGGCGCGCGCGGCAGATAGCCGCCGAGCGCCTTGCGCCGCTCGTGCAGGTACTTCATCTCCGGCGCTGTCTTCGGCCGGCTTCACGAACGGCAGCTTCGCGATCTCGCTCGTCGGTGAGCGGGATGTTGAAGCGGTCGCGGAACTGCGCGCAGCGCCTCGTCGTCGAGCTTCTTCTGCTGGTGCGCGACCATTCTGGCCTTCGCCGCGCTTGCCCAGCCCGAAGCCCTTGACGGTCTTCGCGAGGATCACGGTGGGCTGGCCCTTGTGATTCATGGCCGCGCGAGTAGGCCGCGTACACCTTGCGCGCGATCGTGGCCGCCGCGGTTCAGGCGCCAGATGTCGTCGTCCGACATGTTGGCGACCATCTCCTTGAGCTCGGGATACTTGCCGAAGAAGTTCTCGCGCGTGTACGCGCCGCCCTTGGCCTTGAAGTTCTGGTACTCGCCGTCGACGCACTCTTCCATCACGCGTGCGCAGCAGGCCCTGCGTGTCGCGCGCGAGCAGCGGATCCCAGCGCGAGCCCCAGATCACCTTGATGACGTTCCAGCCCGCGCCGCAGGAACGCGGCCTCGAGCTCCTGGATGATCTTGCCGTTGCCGCGCACCGGGCCGTCGAGGCGCTGCAGGTTGCAGTTGACGACGAAGATCAGGTTGTCGAGCTTCTCGCGCACCGGCAGCGTGAGCGCGCCCATGCGACTCCGGCTCGTCCATCTCGCCGTCGCCGAGGAACGCCCAGACCTTGCGATCGGACGGCGGCACCATGCCGCGGTTCTCCAGGTAGCGCATGAAGCGCGCCTGGTAGATCGCCATCATCGGGCCCGAGGCCCATCGACACCGTCGGGAACTGCCAGAAGTCCGGCATCAGCCACGGATGCGGATACGACGACAGCCCGTCGCCGCTCGACTTCCTGGCGGAAGTGCTGCAGCTGGTCCTCGGTGAGGCGGCCTTCGAGGAAGGCGCGCGCGTAGATGCCGGGCGACGCGTGGCCCTGGATGAACACCATGTCGCCGGGATGCTTGTCCGACGGCGCGCGCCAGAAATGGTTGAAGCCCACTTCGTACAGCGTGGCCGACGATGCGTAGGTCGACGAGGTGGCCGCCGTATTCGCTCGACACCTTGTTGGTCGCTTGACGCACCATCGCCAGCGCATTCCAGCGGATGTAGGCCTCGATGCGCTGCTCGATCGCGCGGTTGCCGGGGTACGACGGCTCCTGGCCCGGCGAGATCGTGTTGACGTAGGCGGTGTTCGGACGTGAACGGCAGGTACGCGCCCGAGCGGCGCGTGTAGTCGATGAGCTGCTCGAGCAGGAAGTGCGCGCGCTCCGCGCCGTGCGTCTTGAGCACCGAGTCGATCGATTCGATCCACTCGCGTGTCTCGGTCGGATCGACATCTTCGAGCTTCATGATTTCCGTCATACACATCCATCGCCGAGGGTCGGCAAAGCAAAGAGAGCGGTGCGCGCTGTGCTAGCATGCGCCGCGTTGAAAATGAGGTGAGGGGCGTGGAAAACAAGGCGCGATATGATCGTGTCTTGCGCGCTCTCCCGGTCAAGCAAACCTCAATGCTGGACAGCAGCTTACGGCGCGTTTTACGCGACCCATCACTCAGTGGAAATCGAAATCCGCCGCCCCGACGACTGGCACCTGCATCTGCGCGACGGCGCGGCGATGGCGGCCGTGCTGCCGTTCACCGCGGAGCGCTTCGCGCGCGCCATCGTGATGCCGAATCTCAAGCCGCCGGTCACCACCGTGGCGCGCCGCGGCCGAATATCGGCAGCGAATCCTCGCGGCGCTGCCCGCGGGTGCCGGCTTTTCGCCGCTGATGACGCTGTATCTCACCGGATCAGACCGACCCGGCCGAGATCGACGAGGCGCTGAAATCGCAGCGGTGCATACGCCTGCAAGCTCTTACCCGGCCGGCGCGACCACCAACTCCGATTCGGGCGTCACCGGACATAAGGCGCATCGACGACGTGCTCGCGCGCATGAGCGAAGCCGGCGACGTGCCGCTTTTGGTGCACGGCGAGGTCACCGCGCGCCATGTTGACGTGTTCGATCGCGAATCCCGTGTTCATCGACGAAGTGCTCGACGCCCACGCTCGCGCGGTTTCCGAAGCTGCGCGTGGTGTTCGAGCACATCACCACGCGCGCGCGCCGCCGAATTCGTGCAGCGCGCGCGCGACGGGCGTCGCGGCGACGATCACGCCCCAGCACCTGCTGCACAACCGCAATGCCATCTTCGAAGGCGGCATACGACCGCACTACTACTGTCTGCCGATCCTCAAGACCGAGCCGGATCGCGAAGCGCTGCTCGCGGCGGCGCGACCAGCGGCAATCCGCGCTTCTTCCTCGGCACCGACAGCGCGCCGCACGCGCAACACACCAAGGAGAACGCCTGCAGGCTGCGCCGGCATGTTCTCCGGCGCACGCGGGCATCGAGCTGTACGCCGAGAGCCTTCGAAGCCGTGGGCAAGCTCGA
>ERZ1370068.5409-contig-4431_pt1 | contig 45116 bp, 72 predicted proteins | sample MGYA00561227_ERZ1370068 | MGnify/ENA primary metagenome ERZ1370068 (study PRJEB38410, sample SAMEA6850437) | metagenome | study: Metagenomic assessment of the ecological functions of the soil: analysis of the soil microbiota associated with the... | reverse complement strand
ATGTATGCTTCGTTTCAGTTACATGTTACTGTTTGCGCGGCGGGAAAGACGGGGATCTACCTTATTTTGAACATGCTGTAGGATCGCTGAAACGCGAGGTTACCTTGCTATTACGTTATGATGTCGCGCTGAAGGCGATCGGACGAGCTTTTGGCGAAGCCGTCATCGTCGATCTATTTTTCTGGTGGCTCCGCATGGTGGGATTCGTCCTGCGGAGCGGCGTCGCTCCAGGCTGGCATTGACGCTTGCGGAACGCGAGGTGATTTCCAGAGGCGTTACGGCCATCAATCGGCACGATCGATCGCCAGGTTGCTTGGCCGCTCACCCTCGACGGTGAGCCGGGAAATGAGCCGCAATGGCGGCTATGATCGCCCGAGCGGCGCTTGCGGTGTGGATCACCTGGGCGCCAATCGTCAAATTCCCAAAATGTTGTAAATTGGCAGGCGCGGTCGCGGCTACATAAACGCGGTGGCGAAACTCAGGTGGATTGGTCGCCCGAGCACTGCATCCGATCGAAGCGCTCGATGCGTCGCTCAGGCCGGTTGATCCGAATGGCGGAATACCAGGATCATCTCGATCGTCAGCGATGGCGGCGGTTGAAGATCAGGCGGTGTCACCGTGGGAGGCGATCTGTTGTCAGGCCGATAACAGCCCCCCATCGAACGCCCAGTCAAACAACGCGTTGCAGCGTCGTAGCCGGGTGGCCCGTGGGACACCCCCACGGGTGGTCGTCTGCGCGCTCATAATCAAGCAGGCGAGAAGAAGCTGCACCAAAGACTGTATAAGTCCCTGACCTGGGACGGGGAAGGGAACTGACGGATCATCGATAAGCTTTACGTTGGCGAAGCCAAAATTGACGTCTATTTTTGCGATTTTTAAAGCCCGTGGCGATCAAGCAGGCACCAATGAGACGGTACTTTCAGACCGACGTACATTGCACTCATATCTGAATTGGCTCGCCAGGCCCTCAAGCGAACGACCACGTGAGTTTTTAATTTGGAAACCCATAGAGAGATTAACGCCTGTGTTGCGTCGATGGTTGGAGAACGGCGGGTCTGAGCGGAATAGCACCACACCGAGCAGATGTTGGCTTACTTTAAACGCGGACATCCGATCTGTGCATTTTTAATTACCGCACCCTATCGCGTATCAGAGGCGATCACGTACGGGTCCCTGCTCAGGCGGGCGACATCGAATGACCAGCACCAGCGGCCATGTACCTGCGCCAGCACCCAGCCAGCATTCGGGGTCGCCGGGCATGCGCCGGCACACTTCGATTTTACCGCGATGTATCGCACCCGCGTTGCCGCCGATCCGGCCTGACAGCGCCAAACGGCGGAGATGCTTATCTGCTGGCACATGCCAAACAGCCGCTCGTTGACTGGAAATTTTCCGGGATCTGGGGTGAGCACCCCGCGCGGCAGCGTCATCCTCAGTCGTAGAAACGCGGCCAGTTCTGCGAATAACAGCGCGGCGACGCGATCAGCGGGGTTTCGCCTTAGCCGTCAATGAAGTATCCCAACTGTTTTGCATGGAAGCTCGCTGCCGGCGTTTTCCGGCGAGTGGATACCGTTCGCGGCTGTCTAAAACTGTGATCTAAAAGCTTCGGTTTGAATTCAATGAACGATCATGCCCAGCGCGGAACGTCGCGGCGGACCATCAGGTATCCTTCGGCGCCTCCCCAGACCAGGCTCCGCCGCCGTCGCGCCCGCAACAGGTCGCGCCGCTCCGGGTGCTCTCGTCGTGGTACGCCGCGTCGACGCCGCGGTCGGTGCGCAAACTGCGGAAATCCTTGCCGCAGCTCGCACCACGCCTGCCAGAAATCCGCACACGCCTCGTGGTAGCCGACCGCAATCAGTATCGGCCAGAATCGATGGTGCACAGCCAGTTGTCGCGCCGTGCCTTCGCGTCGTCGACTGGTAGTTCACGGAGTGATCTGCTTGCCCCTCGCCGGATCTGCGCGCGGGTCCGCACCTATGTCGATGCACGGTCGGGCTCCCGGTACCACGCCGGGACGGGCGCGGCTTTGCCGAGGCTCGAGCACGAACGGCCGCAGGCGCTCTGGCACGGTGTCCCGGCGATCTTCGCCATCAAATCCCGCGCGCGCCAGCGCGGATCGGCGTGCCCCGTGACCCATTGCGCCCCGAGCACGGCAGGCCTCCGATCTCGTCGGGCGTGGAGCATCAACGGCGGCAGGTCAAATCCCTTCTCCAGGATGTAGCCCATGCCGGCCTCGCCGCGGATCGGCACCCGCTGCCTCGATCAGGGTCGCGATGTCGCGGTAGATCGTCCGTTTCGACGTCTCCGAAGCTCGGCCGCGATGGCATCCGCGGTCAGCGGTTTGCGGGTGCGCCGGAGCACCTGATGATCTGGAACAGCCGGGTCGGCGCGTCTCATGGCGCGTCCTCTTCGTCTCTTCGGATCGTCGCATGTGCCTAGGGCGGCTTGCTGCTGCATGACAGTATGTTGGCAGCAGGGGTGGCTATAGACGGGACAACACCTCAACTGAAGGGGATTGTGTCCATGACTGATTCGTTTTGATGAAGGTTCCGGCTGTCAATAGCCGTCCCGTAAACGCCAGGCTGAGCTGCCAGGCTTTACGCTGGAGCACCTGGTTACTATCCACTCCACTTCCTGCGACCTCCGGTGGGCGCTCGCCGAACTGGCTGGTCCGTTCCATCGCCGCCATGCTGGAACTGGGCCGGAAGCGGCCTGCGCTTTCTGGTGCCGCCGTCTCGCCTAGGCAGGGGCCCGTCTGGCGGCTGTATTACCGCTGCTGACACCATGGTGGCAGCAGGGGGTCGCTAGCATTCGGACCATCAACTGACGAGATCGGGAGCCTTCACATGATCACCCTCTATGGCTTTGGCGCCGGCTTCGGCCTGCCGGAAATCAGCCCTTTGTGACCAAGACCGAAGTCCAGCTGAAGATGGCCGGTCTCGCCTATCGCAAGGAGAGGGCGATGCCGCCGGCCTCGCCCAAGGGGCAGCTGCCTTATATCGTCAGGACGGGCCGAGAGCATCGCCGATTCCACCTTCATTCGCGCGCATATCGAGGGCAAATACGGCTTCGACTTCGATGCGCCCCTGAGCTTGCAGGCAGCGTGCGCAGGCCTGGGCGTTCGAGCGGATGATCGAGCACCATGTCTACTGGGCACTGGTCGGCGCGCGCTGGGTCGACGCGCGACAATTTTGCCAAAGGGCCGGCGCATTTCTTCGACGGGGCGCCCGAGCATCTGCGCGAGAAACTCCGCGAGGACGCGCAATTCCGCGTCGCCGGAGAACTATCTGCTTGAGCGGCTCCGGCCGCCACGCCCCGACGAGGACGTCGATCTCGCCGTTCGCTCGCTGTTTGCGCTGTCGGTCCAGCTTGGCGACAAGGCCGTATCTGATGGGCGAGGCGCCATGCGGCACCGATGCCACCGCCTTCGGCGCCTGCGCGCGGAATCCTGACGCCGTATCTTTACGCTCGCCATTGCGCGAGCGGGCCGAGACAATTCGCAGAATCCTTACGGCCTATGTCGATCCGGATGATGCGGTCGGTACTATCCGGACTTTCGCCTGGGCATCCGTTGCAGGAGGCCGCCTGAGATTTGCAGCGTTCTGAGCGACGTCTGCTAACTGATCCGGCTCTGATTGCTGGTTTGACGCCGTTTCGCGTTGACGTGGACCATCTGCTAGAAACGCGTCACGGGATCGAGCTGGTTCGTTCGTCAGAACCGTCGTCTAAGTGGTCAAGCGGGCTGGCCCTTCAGCGGCGGCCAGCTCCGCTTCAGCTCGGCGATCCGCGCCTCGCGCGAAGCCAGCGCCGCCGCCACATCAGCCGCGTCGAACTTTTGCGGGATGTGCTGCGGGCAGTTGGTGTCCCACGCCGAGATCTTGAACAGGATCACCTGCTCGGGCCGCGCCTTGTAGCCCTGCGGCATCAGCGATTGCCGTCAGCGCCGGATCGTCATCCACCACGCGCGCCTCGCCCCAGATCTTGACCCGGCGGCGATGCGCATAATCCATCACGAAGATATGCGCCTTCGGGTTTTCCGACAGATTGTCCTGGGTGATGTACTGCCGGTTGCCGCTGTAGTCGGCGAACGCAATGCGTGTTCTTGTCGAGAATTTTGACAAAGCCCTTCGGCCCGCCGCGATGCTGGATATAGGGCTGGCCGTCCGCGCTCGCGGTTGCAGAGATAGAAGCTGTTGGTCTCCGCCAGGAACGCCGGCGAGGTTTTCGTCGATCTCGGTGCGCCAGCCGCCGCGCTGCTCGACATGGGCATAGGCCTCGCGCGATCCCTTGCGGGCCTGGATCGCCTTCACCGCCGGGGTGAACGCGACATCGCTGGAATAGGTCTGAGCGTCTGACATCGTGAGCACTCCCAAGTCGTCAGGCGGCGAAGCGCTCGTCCTCGCCCGCAAAATGGCTGCTTTCCACGATTTAAACAATCTAGCGAATTGACACTTCACTATTGCAAGATATGCAATAATGCCATGGACCGGATCGACGCCATGCAGGCCTTCGTCGCCGTGGCCGACCTGCAGGGGTTTGCTCCTGCCGCGCGCAAGCTCGCTTTGTCGCCCTCGGCCGTGACGCGGCTGATCGCGGCGCTGGAGGATCGCCTCGGCGCGCGGCTGCTACAGCGCACCACGCGACAGGTCGCGCTGACCGATGCCGGCGCGCGCTATCTCGAGCGTGCCGCGGCGGATTCTGGCCGATGTCGAGGAAGCCGGAGGCTTCGGTCGAGAGCGAACGCACGCGCCCGAGGCGGCCGCCTCGTGGTCTCGGCGCCGGTCGGGTTCGGCCGCCTGCACGTCAGCCCGGTGATCGTCGGCCTATCTGAAGCGCTATCCCGAGGTCGGCGCGGACCTGCGGCTGTCGGATCGCATGATCAACCTGGTGGAGGACGGCGTCGATCTCGCGGTCAGGATCGGCCATCTGCCGGACTCGACTGCTCGTGGCGCGCCATGTCGGCGAGATGCGGCGGATCGTGGTGGCCTCGACGGGCTATCTCTGAAAGCGCGCGGCGAGCCGGAACGGCCGGAGGAGATCGCCGCGCATGACACGATCCAGTTCGGCGCCATGACCGCGTCGCCGGACTGGCGTTTCGTCGAAGACGGCCGCGAGATCCGCGTCGCCAGCACGCCGCGGTTTGCCACCAACAGCGCCGATGCCGCGATCCAGTATGCCGAGCAGGACGGCGGTCTGACCCGCGTGCTGTTCTATCAGGCGGCCGACTTCGCTCAAGGCCGGCCGGCTGAAGATCGTGCTGGCGCAATTCGAGCAGCCGCCGCTGCCGATCCACATCGTCTATCCGACCTCGCGGCTGTTGTCGGCCAAGGTGCGCACCTTCATCGATCTCGTCGACCGAGATCAGCGACTGGCATTTTGGCTATGGACAACGGCTCCTTCTTCGGCACCACCCGAAACGGTCGCGTTGGCGCGCGCGATCACGACGTCGTCGGCCTTGACGAGACTTTGCGCGAAGCAGATCGTGCTGCCGGTCTTGATCACCTCGGTCTCGACCGCGCAGCCATTGCCCGACCTGCGCGGTGCCGATGAAATCGACCGCGAGCGCAGATCGTCACCAGCAGACGTCGTCCAGCCCATCGCCATGCGCGCAGCTATAGCCCATCGCGTTGTCGGCGAGCGCGGCGATCAGCCCGCCGTGGATCAGGCCCGTTGCCGTTGGTGTGCGGCTTTTGCCAGCCTGCAGCCCGATGATCACGGCCTTGTCCGTCCGCTTCGAATAAAGCGGCTCCCAGGGATCGGTGAGCGGGCTCTTGCGGAAGTGAGGCCTCAAAGCCTTCGGGAATGTCGGCGATAGGGTCGTCGATGGTCATGCGCGGCTCGCGTGTTGGCGATGCGCCATTGAACGCGATGTCCGTGACAGTTTCATCGCCTACAAAGTTTTAAACGGGATTTCGGCGCATGTTTCGAAAACAGCTTGTCGTCACCCGCCTGAAGGCGGGTGACGCCGATCCAGATGTCGTCGCGTAGGGCGAGCAAAGGCGCACTGCGCCGTGCCCACGCATCTCGGCATGCCCCGCAAGCTAGATGGTGGGACACGCTTTGCTCTGCCCACCCTACGACTGCCTTGCGCGCGCCTAAAAACGGCAGTCCCGACATAGTTCTCCGACAGCGACGCCGACGCCGCCTTCGAGCTGACGAGATAATCCAGCTCGGCCAGCTGAATCGCGTGCGCCGAATTCGCCCTCGGTCGGGGAATTTGTGCAGCATCGAGGTCATCCACCAGGAGAAGCGCACCGCCTTCCAGACCCGCGCCAGCGCTCTTGCCGAATAGCCGTCGATGCCGGCGGAGGATTTCTCGTCGTAATATTCGCGCAACGCCTGCGAGAGATAATGCACGTCGCTGGCCGCGAGGTTCGAGGCCCTTGGCGCCGGTCGGCGGCACGATATGAGAGGCATCGCCGGCCAGAAACATCCGCCCGAACCGCATCGGCTCGGCGACGAAGCTGCGCAGCGGCGCGATGCTCTTTTCGATCGACGGCCCGGTGACGAGTTCGTCGACCGCCTTCTGGTCGAGCCGGCGCTTCAATTCGTCCCAGAACCGTTCGTCCGGCCATTGGTCGATATGATCGTCGAGCGGGCATTGCACGTAATAGCGGCTGCGGTGCGTCGAGCGCATGGTGCAGAGCGCAAATCCCCGCGCGTGGTTGGTATAGATCAGTTCGTGGCTGACCGGCGGCGTCTCCGACAGGATGCCGAGCCAGCCGAACGGATAGATCCGCTCGAAGGTCTGGATCGCAGAAGGCTGGTCACGCTGGCGCGGCTGACGCCAGTGAAAGCCGTCGCAGCCGGCGATGAAGTCGCAGGCGATCTCGTGGGTGACGCCGTCCTTGACGTAGGTGACGCGGGGGTGGTCGGTATCGAAATCATGCGGCTTGACGTCGGCGGCCTCGTAGACGCGTGGTGAGGCCGGCCGCCTTGCGCGCGTTCATCAGGTCGAGCGTCACCTCGGTCTGGCCGTAGATCATCACCGTCTTGCCGGTGGCGGCATGCATGTCGATGCGGTGCCGCGCGCCGCCGAAGGGCGAGCTCGACGCCATGGTGGACCAGGCCCTCGCGATGGCGCGCGCGCCGGCGCTGACCTCATCGAGCAGCGCCACCGTGCCCTCCTCGAGCAGGCCGGCGCCGGATCCGGCCGAGCACATATTCCGGCGTCTGGCGCTCCAGAATGACGTTGTCGATACCGTAGGTGTGAAGTAGTTGCCCGAGCAACAATCCGCCGGTCCTGCGCCTATGATTGCGACTTTAGTCCGCAATACTTGCTCCTCCCGGAAGTTACAGGCAGAACTAACCGGCTCGCGGGCGGCCTATCGTCAGCTTGCAGTGATAATTATATCATATAACAACATCGGAAAGGGCCTTTGGAAGCCCCGATAAGAGGGAGAAGACGCCAGATGAGGAAGACGGTTCTGGCGTCGATGCTGGCCGCCAGCGTGACCCCAGCCGTTCGGTCAGAAAGAATTTCGACTGAAGATTTCGCACTGGGTTCCGGCCTCGCACCCGCTGCAAAAGTCGCTGGAGGACTGGGCGCGCCGCGGTCGAGAAGGATCCGGCGGCACCATCAAGTCAGAAGGTGTTTCCGGCGCAGCAGCTCGGCAAGGCGTTCGACCATTACGACATGGCGCGCGACGGCATCGCCGATGTCACCTACATCAATCCGGGCTATCAGCCCGGCCGCTTCCCGATCATCGGCGCCGGCGAATTGCCGTTCCTGATGTCGGACGCCAAGGGCGGCTCGATGGCGCTCGACGCCTGGTACCGCAAATATGCCGAGAAGGAGATGAAGGACGTCAAGTTCTGCCTCGCCTTCATCCATTCGCCCTCCTCGTTCCATTCGCGCACCAAGAAGATCGTGGTGCCCGACGACGTCAAGGGCATGAAGATCCGCCCCGCGCACGCCACCATGGCGAATTTCGTCACCCAGCTCGGCGGCACCAACGTGCAGTCCTCGGCGCCCGAGGTCCGCGACATCATCGAAGCGCGGCGTCGCCGACGCCGTCACCTTCCCGTGGGGCTCGCTGCTGCTGTTCGGCATCGACAAGGTGACGAAATACGACATGGATGCGCCGCTCTATGTCACGACGTTCGCCTTCGTGATGAACAAGGACAAGTACAACCAGATGTCCGACCGCCAGAAGAAGGCGATCGACGACAACTGCAATCACCGAGACCGCCGGCCGGGTCGGCGAGCACTGGGGCAAGATTCGAGGACGCCGGCATCGACAAGATCAAGGCGGAGTCCGGCCACGAGGTCTACAAGCTGACGCCGGAGCAGACCGGGCTGTGGAAGAAGGCATCCGAGCCGCTGGTCAAGACCTGGGCCGAGGGCGTCAAGAAGAACGGCGTCGATCCGGACGCGCGCGATGACCGAGCTTCGCGCCGCGCTCGACCAAGTACAACGCGCTGGCGCAGTAGACGACGTAATACATCCATACGGCGGCGACGGGATTACCCTGCCGCCGTGTTCTTCCTCGCCATCGCCAGCCGTTCGGAGCGGACATGAATCGCGCGTCGATGGATCGCTTCATCGATACCATCGAATGGATCGCGGCCGGATTTGTCGGCATCGTCGCCGCTCAACATCTTCCTCGCGCGTGCTCCTGCGCAACACGCTGAACTATGCGATCCCGGATCCTTCGACATCGGGCGCATGCTGCTCGGCATCCTGATCTTCTGGGGCATCGCCGCCACCAGCTATCGCGGCGGCCACATCACCGTCGACCTGATCTGGGCCAATGTCGGCCCGAAATACCAGCGCATGGATCGACGTGTTCGCGACGCTCGTGCTGCTGTTCGTGGTGACCGGTGCAGACCTGGACGCTGTTCGACAAGGTGCGCGGCACCTATAACGACAACGTCCTCACCTTCGACATGCACATGCCGACCTGGCCGTTCTTCGCCGTCGCCTGGGCCGGCGACGTCTCCGCGGTGCTGTTGATCGCGATCCGCACCTACCGGCTGATCTTCCATCCGGAAGACATCCATGATGCCAAAGTGAAGACGGTGGAGTAGGCCGCATGAGTACCGATGCCGTCGCCGTCCTTGGATTTGTCGCGCTGTTTGCGCTGATGCTGCTGCGCGTGCCGGTCGGCATGGCGATGGGCCTCGTCGGCGTCTGCGGCTTCGGCTATCTCGTCGGCTTCACGCCGGCGCTGAAACTGGTCGGCCAGACCTCGATGCGCACGGTGACCGACTATACGTTCGGCGTGATCCCGATGTTCCTGCTGATGGGGACGTTCGTCAGCAATTCCGGCATGAGCCGCGAACTGTTCCGCGCCGCCAACGGCTTTGTCGGCCATTTGCGCGGCGGGCTCGGGCATTGCGACGGTCGCGGCCTGCGGCGGCTTTGCCGCGATCTGCGGCTCGTCGGTCGCGACCGCTGCGACGTTTTCCGCGGTCGCCTATCCGGAAATGCGCCGCTTCGGCTATCCGCAATCCTTTGCCACCGGCGTGATCGCGGCCGGCGGCACGCTGGGCGCCATGCTGCCGCCGTCGACCGTGCTCGCGGTCTACGGCATCATCACCGAGCAGGACATCGGCAAGCTGTTCATCGCCGGCATCATTCCCGGCCTGCTCGCGATGACCATGTACATGATCACGATCGCGCTGATCGGCTAGTTCCGCCCGGACTTCCTGCCGACCGGCCCGCAGACCACCTGGCGCGAGCGCTTCGCGCGGCTTGAAGAACATCTGGGCGCCGGTGCTGCTGTTCATCTTCGTCATCGGCGGGCTTTACGGCCTGCCGTTCCTGCCGCGCTTCACGCCGACCGAAGCCGGCGGCGTCGGCGCCACCGGCGCGTTCCTGATCGGCGCTGCTCACCGGGCGGCTCGACAAGGAAAAGATCCTGAACTCGCTGCTGCAGGCGACCCGCACCGCGGCCGCCGTGTTCACCGGTGCTGATCGGCGCGCTGATCTTCGGCTATTTCCTCACGGTGACGCAGACCCCGCAGAAGGTCACGGAGCTCCTCACCGGCCTCGGGCTCGGCCGCTACGGCATCTCTCGCCCTCATCATGGTGATGTATCTGGTGCTGGGCTGCCTGATGGACGCCATGGCCATGATCATCCTGACCGTGCCGATCATCTTCCCGGTGATCATCCATCTCGGCTTCGACCCGATCTGGTTCGGCGTCATCATCGTGATGACGGTCGAGCTCGGCCTGATCCATCCGCCGGTCGGCATGAACGTCTTTGTCATCAAGAGCGTGGTCAAGGACGTGTCGTTCTCGACGATCTTCCGCGGCGTGATCCCGTTCGTGGCGACCGACCTGATCCGGCTGGTGATCCTGATCGCGTTCCCGCTGCTGGCGACCTGGCTGCCGCAACGCGGATGGCCGGATAGGGTCATTGATCGATGACGCCCGCAGCTTCAGACCAGATACGTCTTCACCATCACCGCGCGGATCGGCGAGGTGACGTCGGCCGGCGAGATCGGCACCGGCGTCCGCCGTATCATTCCGATCACCGGCGGCGAGGTGAAGGGCGAGGGCATCAACGGCAAGGTCTGCGCCTTCGGCGCTGACTTCCAGATCATCCGGCCCAACGAATTGATCGAGCTGGAGGCGAAATACGCCTTCGAGACCGACGACGGCGCGGTGGTCTATGTCGAGAACAAGGGCCTTCGCTTCGGCCCGGTCGAACTGCTGCAGAAGCTGAAGCGCGGCGAGCCGGTCGATCCCAAACTGATCTATTTCCGCACCGTGCCGAAATTCGAGACCGGCCGCGAGAAATACCGCTGGCTGATGGAAAACCTCGTTCGTCGGCTCCGCCGCCCGCCACGCCGACCGCGTCGTCATCGACGTGCATCAGCTGCTGTGAGGTTTTCGTTAGCAGACCGCAGGCGAAAATGAGCTTCCCAGTTTTCACGACTTGCTAGATCGGCGAAAAGGATCAGGCGGCCAGCTGTGTGGCTAACCGGAATCGACCTTCGCTCGATATATGGGCGTCCGAGGCGGCAGCCTCGCGTATCGGTGCCGCATAAGTCATGTTGCCGCGCGGTCGAAACGCGCGCGACGATAGGTAGCATTGTTTTTGGTCGCAAAGGCACGTCTCTCTTGGAGAGTGGATTTTATCGATCGTGGGTGCGCTCTCGATAGAGGCCAGCGCATGCTTGAGCTTTGGAACAACTGGTACGAGACTCTGGTCTCGGTGGAGGCGCTTGCCACCGTCGTCGTTATTGTCGTGGTGGCTGCTGGCGTTATTACGCTAGCGGAAGGTCGGCGGCGATAAACGTGTCCGACCAAAGATTGATTGGGGAGACGTCGGCAAAACCGGTCATTTGGACGGAAGGAGTTTGTTCAGTAAGTCAACGGCGCCGGCTCGGTCAAGACGCCCTTATGCCAGAGGGACAAACATGATTGCTTCTAATGCAGGCTGGATAAAGAGAAATGCTCCTTCGCGGGAATCATTCTGCATACTCGCGCTGTTGAGCATGCTGATCGCGGCTCCCGCATTCTTGATGATCCGCTTGCTGGAGCCCGAACTCGTCCTGCCTGCGTTCAGCATTCTGCTTTTCGCAGATGCAGTGATCGCCGCCATCGTGGCCCGCGCAAATTCAGAAAGTTGCAGAGAATGTAACGTTATGGGATATTGCCGGCGCATTCACCATGATGGGTTGCGCCGCGGCGATTTTAGCGAACCGGATCAAGTGGCGCTGTTTTTCGAGCAACCGGTCGAACAACATCCGGATACGCCGCTGTAGGAGATAGTCACGCAAGTCGGCCCCTGGCAGTCCAGCAGGCTGCGATGTCGGACTGGAGTTAAGTTGAGTGGCCCCGTTATGGTCTGCGGCACAGGATTGCGGCACGTATCGGTGAACCCATTACACACATACGAATTGCCAAAAATCCGCGCCGAAGAGCGGGCCATTCCCCCGGCAACAGGGGGAGCGTGACCCGTGTTTGAATTTCTCGGCCCAGATGTCCTGAACGCACTTTTGCAGGTCGTTCTGATCGACCTCGTGCTCGCTGGCGATAACGCCATCGTCATCGGTCTTGCTGCTGCGGGCCTGCCTGCAGGCGCAACGAGGCAAGGCGATTCTGATCGGCATCGTCGCCGCGACGATGCTGCGCATTCTGTTCGCCGGGTTGGCGACGCAAATTCTGCAGATCGTCGGCCTCCCCTGCTCGCGGGCGGGATTCTGTTGTTGTGGGTATGCTGGAAAATGTGGCGAGAGTTGCGCGCGTCCTCCGCAGAGCCGATCGGAAGCGAAGGAGGCTGCTGGAGCAGTCGCGGGAACAATGCCGAAGGCAAGCCCCGGAAAACACTCGTCCAAGCGACTTGGCAGATTATCGTGGCTGACGTTTCCATGTCGCTCGACAACGTCCTGGCCGTCGCAGGGGCGGCACGCGAGCATCCAGTGGTCATGATTTTCGGCCTGGCGCTTTCCATTGCGATGATGGGCGTGGCCGCTTCTTTCATTGCGCGCCTTCTGCAAAATCATCGATGGATTGCTTACGTCGGCCTGGCCGTCATTCTCTATGTCGCAGTCGAGATGATCTTTCGCGGAACATTGGATATCATGAAGGTTGCGTCGATATGACATGACATACGGCCGCGCTCGTTTCCTGCGTCTGTCACCGGCCTCCTCGTAAGAAGCACCTTCCGCTCTGGGTCAAATTTCGGAAGTAGGCGCGATGATCGGATAATAATCTGGGTGATCACGTCGACTAGCGCTCAACTCGCCGGCAACCTCGCTGGCGCGCCTGAGGATTACATCGATCGGCGATTATCGCTTGGTTGCTCTTTTCGCGGAGAAATCGCTGAAAGCTATTTTTGGAGTTTGCAACACAATCTGCCGGAAGCGGACATAGCCGCCTGTCCGAATAATGTCGGCTACTCCCCCAGACGAAAGCGCACTAAGTGGACCGGAGCGCGCGGAAAAGCTGCACTAGAGAGAGCGTCACGATCAGCACGCCTACGGCCGTCATCAAGCCCTCGAGCTGGGACATGCTTCACAAACCAGCCTCCGAATGGAGCCGCGAGCACGCCGCCAAGCACGAGTGGAATGAGGTGTTCCAGAGGCACGGCACCAATTTCCGTGAAAAAGTGGTTGCCGCCGAGACGGTCACGAAGAACTCAGCTGTATTGACCGAGCCTACGGAGTAGCGCGGCGCGTGCCCTGAGCCCACGAGCGTTGTTGTTGTCATCGGTCCCCACCCGCCACCGCCAGTCGCATCGAGAAACCCTGCGCCAAGTCCGAGCAGCTGAAGTCCAGCCTGCGGGAGTTCGTGGTATCGGCGCGACCCGGCGCGATTTCCAGAGAATATAGAGTCCCCATGAGAAGCAAATAGGCGTAGACAAAGCGGCGCGCGGCGGTGACTTCGATGTTCGATAGAACCCAGGCGCCTAAAATCGCGCCCAACACTCCTGCCACGCCCAAGCGTGCCACCATCCGCCAATCCACATTGCGATGATAGATGTGCGAAGCCGCCGATGCGCTCGTGGTGAAGACTTCAGCGGTATGAACCAGCGCGCTGGCATGTGCCGGCGGCAGGCCTATAGCCAACAGCGCGGTGTTCGTCAGCACGCCATAGGCCAGTACCAAGCGCGCCGTCGACCAGCTGTGCCACGAACCCACTGGCGAACAAAAGCCACCAGATTTCCATAGAATTACCTCCGGCGATGAAGGCAATTCTACCAGTTTTCGATCAATGTTCGGTGCTGCTGCCAGCCGGCTGACGGCAGATGTCCGCTCGGGGGTCAAACTCGGAAGTATCCAGCTTGCACGGCACGTCCGTTGGTACGCTCAGAGCGGACGTCGCCAGGTCGAGGTGCAAATCGTGATCCCCCGTGATCATCTTTTGCCATCTTTTGGGCACGTATGTGGAGGAGGATGCGGTCCCCGTAACGGGCTGGCGGCCACCGCAGGGGCGGCTGCAATGACGCATCGATCCCACGAGATCCCGCAGGATGACCTCCGGAACCTCGTCCGCGTTATCTCAGCTTGCACATTAGGCCTGTGGGCATTCGCAGCAGGTTTGCTGATCGGCGTCTTTCTGTTTTCGTGATCGAAGGCGCCCCGCCCCATACGCGGCCGCCATAGATTTTCCGCGCCCGGCCGCTGCGCGAGGCACGATGCCCGGGGGCGCGGCGGTGCCGTCGGCTAGCGGATCAGCAATGCCGCGAAGGCGCAGGCGAGGCCGATCAACAAGATGCCCGAAGCTATTACTACGACCAGGTCGATTGACCAGGGATGCCCGCGTCCACCGATCAGGTCGAGATGCCAGGAGCGGCTTTCGTCCCGGTATGTGTGAAGGTGCATGGCAGCAGCCCTCCTCGTAAGCGTTGGGGGACCCTCCTCTTCAATCGGCAATTGCCAAAAACAGTTCCCTGGCGGGGGTGTAGTCTAGGGTTGTGGGCGTGCACCCGGCATTCCCTGCTCCTCTCTTCTTTTCGAGGGGCTAGGCTCATGCAAACCTCGGGCAGATCCTGCCGCGAGAACGTAAGCGTGTGCGTTGCGGCATGGATTGCTTCGCTTCGCTCGCAATGACGCAGGGCGAGCGCGGAATGCAGGCAATTCCATGGACCAGATTGACTCCTGCTGCAATAGTTATAAATCTATAACTATTCTGGACGGGAACCAATAAAGCCGATGGGGAAACGCCGCCTCCGCTGCTCAGCTGCTCAATCCGAGCTGCTCAAGATCGAGACAGTCGGGCGCGGTGCTGACCGTCGGGCCTCAACCGGCCGGCCAAGCGCAATGCGCTGAACGACGGCATCATCCTCGCGATCCAGGATTGCTTCGCCGATCTCCCTGCAGGGATCGGCGCCGTGGTGATCCACGGCATCGGCGATCATTTCTCCTCGGGCCTCGATCTGTCCGAACTGACCGAGCACGACGCGACCGAGGGCCTGCGGCACTCGCAGATGTGGCACCGGGTGTTCGACCGCATTCAATACAGCCGCGTGCCCGTGATCGCGGCGCTCAAGGGCGCGGTGATCGGCGGCGGGCTGGAGCTGGCCTGCGCTGCGCATATCCGCGTCGCCGAACCCTCCGCCTATTTCGCGCTGCCCGAGGGCCAGCGCGGCATTTTCGTCGGCGGCGGCGGATCGGTGCGGCTGCCGCGGCTGATCGGCGTGGCGCGGATGACCGACATGATGCTGACCGGGCCGGGTCTATTCGGCGACCGAAGGCGCGGCCTATGGTTTTTCGCAATATCTCACCGAAGCCGGCGGCGCGCTGCCGAAGGCGCTGGAACTGGCCGAACGGGTTGCGGCCAATGCGCCGCTGACCAATTTCGCGGTGCTGCAGGCGCTGCCGATGATCGCGGAGGCCAATCCGCAGACCGGCCTGTTGATGGAATCGCTGATGGCGACCGTGGCCCAGAGCGACAAGGAGGCCAAGCGCCGCATTCGCGCATTTCTCGACCGCAAGACCGCAAAGGTGAAGCCGACCTGACATGAGCGCCAAGCCCAGCATGTCGACGCGAAACCACCGCGCGCTGGCAGCGCGCATCCGCTGCGCGCGATTTCGTTCGGCAATCCCGCCGTCACCATCGACCGCCGCGATGACGGCACCATCTATCTGCGGCCGAAGGCGAAACTGAGCGATTATCCGGTGCGGCTCACCGATCGCCTGCATCATTGGGCCAAGGCCGCACCCGACCGCGTGTTCATGGCGGAGCGCGATGCCAGCGGCGGCTGGCGGCAAGATCACCTACGCGCAACTCCTGACCTCGACGCCGGCGCATTGCCTCGGCGCTGTTGGCGCGCGGCCTCTCGGCTGAAAAGCCGATCGTCATCCTCTCTGGCAATTCCGATCGACCACGCGCTGCTGGCGTTCGGCGCGCTCTATGCCGGCATTCCCTTCTGTCCGGTCTCGCCGGCCTATTCGCTGGTGTCGCGGGATTACGGCAAGCTCGGCTTCCTGATGAAGCTGCTGACGCCGGGCCTCGTCTTCGCCGACGACGCCGCGAAATTTGCCGATGCGCTGCTGGCCAATGTGACCCATGGAACCGAGATCGCGGCATCGCGCGGCCAGGTCGCCCGGCCGTGACGTGACGCTGCTGTCGGATCTGCTGGCGACGCCGGAGCATCCGCGCCTCGATGCGGCGCACGACGCCATCGGCCCGGACACGATCGCCAAATTCCTGCTGACTTCGGGTTCGACCGGCAATCCCAAGGCCGTCATCAACACCCAGCGCATGATCTGCGCCAACCAGGTGATGCTGCGCGAGACGCTGGCGTTCCTGATGGACGAGCCGCCTGTTATCGTCGACTGGCTGCCGTGGAATCACACGTTTGGCGGCAACCACAATATCGGGCTGACGCTGTTCAACGGCGGCTCGATGTATCTCGACGAGGGCAAGCCGATGCCCGGCGGCATCGAGGAGACCGTGCGCAATCTTCGCGAGATCTCGCCGACCGTCTATTTCAACGTGCCCAAGGGCTATGAATCGCTGCTGCCGTATCTGCGCGAGGATTCGGCGCTGCGCGCCAAATTCTTCCGCCGGCTGCATGCGATGTTCTTCTCAGGCGCTGCGCTGTCGCCATTCGTCTGGAACAGTCTCGACGAACTCGCGGTGCAGGAGACCGGCTTTCGGGTACCGATGCTGACCGGCCTCGGCGCCACCGAAACCTCGCCGTTCTTCATGTCGGTACGCCCCGACACCAGCCGCTCCGGCCATGTCGGTCTTCCCGTGCTCGGCAACGACGCAAAGCTGCTGCCGAACAACGGCAAGCTGGAAGTGCGCGCCAAGGGGCCGAACGTCACGCCGGGTTACTGGCGCCAGCCGGAACTCACCGCGAAAGCGTTCGACGAGGAAGGTTTCTACAAATTCGGCGATGCGCTCAAGCCGGCCGATCCCGATAATTTCGACGCCGGCTTCGATTTCGACGGCCGCATTGCCGAGGATTTCAAGCTGGCCAGCGGCACCTGGGTCAGCGTCGGTCCGTTGCGGGCGCGCTTCGTCGCCGCCTGTGCGCCGCTGGTGCGCGACGTCGTCATCGCCGGCATCAACCGCGACGAATTATCGGCGCTGGTCGTGCTCGACCTCGACGGCTGCCGCCTGATCAACCCAACGCTGCCGCCCGGCGACCTCGCCGGCTGCTGCGTCCGATCCGTTGATCCGCGCCGCGTTCCGCGAACGGTTTCAAAAGCTGCTGGCGGGCGCCACGGGTTCGTCGACCCGGATCACGCGCGCGGTGCTGCTCGATACGCCGCTGTCGATCGATCGCGGCGAAGTCACCGACAAGGGCTCGATCAACCAGCGCGCGGTGCTCGAACATCGCAGCGCGCTGATCGAGACGCTCTATTCACCGACGCCGCCGGCGCAGGTGATCGCGCTGTAACTGAGTTTCAAAAAGGTTATCAGGAGAACATCATGCAGTTGAAGGACCAGGCCGCCATCGTCACCGGTGGCGCATCCGGATGGGCGCAGCGACCGCGCGCCGGCTCGCCGCTCAGGGCGCCAAGGTCGCGGTGTGCGACCTCAACGCTAAGCTCGCCGAAACCGTTGCCGCCGAAATCGGCGGCGTCGCCGTGGTCTGCGACGTTTCCGATGCGGCTTCGGCTGAAGCCGCCATCGCCGCGGCCGCCAAGGCGCATGGCCCGGCGCGCGTCCTCGTCAACTGCGCCGGCATCGGCGTCGCCAAGCGCGTGATCGGCAAAGAGGGCCCGATGGCGCTCGACCGATTTCGACCGGGTGATCAAGGTCAATTTGATCGGCTCCTTCAACATGCTGCGGCTTGCGACCGCTGCACATGTCGAAGCTGGAGCCGCTGTCGACCGGCGAGCGCGGCGTCGTGATCTCGACCGCCTCGATCGCGGCCTATGACGGCCAGATCGGTCAATCCGCCTATTCGGCTTCCAAGGGCGGCATCGTCGCGATGACGCTGCCGATCGCGCGCGAACTGGCGCAGTTCGGCATTCGCGTGCTGACCATTGCGCCGGGACTGTTTCTCACGCCGCTATTGGCCAATTTGCCGCAGGAGGCGCAGGACTCGCTCGCCGCCTCGATACCTTTCCCGCGCCGCCTCGGCCAGGCCGATGAATTCGCGCTCATTGGCATTGCATATGATCGACAATCCCTACCTGAACGGCGAAGTGGTGCGGCTCGATGCCGCGCTTCGCATGGCACCGCGCTAGGGCTATTCCATGTTCGTTCATCGCCGCGACGTGCAGATCCAGTGGGGTGATTGCGACCCCGCCAACATTGTCTACTACCCGCGCTATTTTGCGATGTTCGACGATTCGACCTCGATCATGTTCGAAGCGGCCGGCTTTTCGAAGCAGGATATCATCCACAAATACGGGCTGGTCGGCATTCCCATGGTCGATACGCGGGCGAAATTCCACATCCCCTCGACCCATGGCGATTGGATCACAATCGAAAGCCGGATCGAAAGTTTCAAGCGCTCCAGCTTCGAGGTGGTCCACAACGTGTTCAAGGGCGAGGCGCTGGCGATCGAGGCGTTCGAGACCCGTGTGCTGGTCGGCCGTCACCCGGACGACCCGGCGCGGCTGAAATCGGCGCCGATGCCGCAGGAGATCATCGAGCGGTTCATGCGGGGCTGACGAGACCCCGCATGACCTAAAGAAGGGGCTGAATTGAGCGATCCGATTTTGTTTAAGACAATAAAGGATACCTAAAGGGAGGAATGAATGAAGAAGGCACTTCTGTCCGCAGCGGCGCATCGCGGCGGCACTCGCGCTTCCGGGCTCACCGGCGCTGTCGGAGACCAACGAGATCACGGTCGGGATTTCCATCACCACGACCGGGCCTGCGGCGGCGCTCGGCATTCCCGAACGCAATTCGCTCGACTTCGTGGCGAAGGAAATCGGCGGCGTGCCGATCAAGGTCATCGTGCTCGATGATGGCGGCGATCCGACCATGGCGACCACCAACACGCGGCGCTTCGTCACCGAGGTCCAGGGCCGATATCATCATGGGCTCGTCGACGACGCCTTCGACGGTCGCGGTTTCCACCGTTGCGAACGAAGCTGGCATTCCGCATCTTGGCCTCGCGCCGTTCCCGATCAACGAGGCGCGCATGAAGTGGTCGGTTGCCATGCCGCAGCCGATTCCGATCATGGGCAAGGTGTTGTATGAGCACATGAAGGCGCACGCCATCAAGACCGTCGGCTATATCGGCTACTCCGATTCATACGGCGACCTCTGGGTCAACGACTTCAAGGCGCAAGCCGTGCCGCTCGGTTTGATCATGGTCGACGAAGAGCGCTTCGCGCGTCCGGACACCTCGGTCGCAGGTCAGGTGCTAAAACTCGTCGCCGCCAATCCTGATGCGATCCTCGTCGGGGCTTCCGGCACCGCGGCGGCGCTGCCGCAGACGGCGCTGCGCGAACGCGGGTACAAGGGCCTGATCTATCAGACCCATGGCGCCGCCAGCATGGACTTCATCCGCATCGCGGGTGCGGCGGCAGAGGGCGTGCTGATGACGTCGGGGCCGGTGATGGACCCCGAGGATCAACCCGACAGCGCACTGACCAAGAAGCCGGGACTGGCGCTCAACAAGGTCTATGAAGCAAAGCACGGCGCCAACAGCCGCAGCCAGTTCGCCGGGCATTCCTACGACGCGTTTCTGGTTCTCGAACGCGTTATTCCGGTCGCACTGAAGAAGGCCAAGCCGGGAACGCCGGAATTTCGCGAGGCGATCCGCCAGGCGTTGCTGACCGAGCGCGACATCGCCGCAAGCCAGGGCGTCTATAACTTCACCGAAAAGGATCGCTACGGTCTCGACGACCGCTCGCGCATTCTCCTGACGGTGAAGGACGGCAAATACGTGCTGGCGAAGTAGGACGGGCGATTGCCTGAATGTTGAAGTGTCAGCCGGCCTCCTCACGGAGGTCGGCCTAGACCGCGCTCTCGCCTTCGTGCTGGAAGCCGAGATAGCTGGCGGCGACCCGCTGCGTTCGTTGCGATATCGCGGGCCGATCCGTTCAGGATGAACTGGCCGAGCTCCATCACATAGGCGCGGTCGGCGATCTTCAGCGCGGCCTGGGCGTTCTGCTCGACCAGCAGCACCGAGACGCCGGCGGCGCGCAGCTCGCCGATGGTGCGGAAGATGTCGGCGACGATGATCGGCGCCAGCCCAAGGCTCGGCTCGTCCAGCATCAGAAGTTTCGGCGCGCCCATCAAGGCGCGGCCCATCGCCAGCATCTGCTGCTCGCCGCCGGAGAGCGTGCCGGCCAGCTGCTTGCGCCGCTCCTTCAGCCGCGGAAACAGCGTGTAGACCCGCTCGAACGATTTCGCCGGCCGTTGCCTTTGCGAATCCGGAAGGCGCCGAGCTGCAAGATTGTCCTCGACATTCATGGTGCCGAACAATTCGCGATGTTCGGGCACGAGGCTAAGGCCCGCGGCGACGCGATCCTCGATATCGAGCGGCGCCATGTCCTGGCCTGCAAAAGCGGCAAGACCCTTCAGCGGCAGGATGCCCATGATGGCGTTCAACAGCGTGGTCTTGCCGGCGCCGTTGGCACCGATGATGGTGACGATCTCGTTACTGGCTACCTCGAGCGACACCGAGCGCACCGCCTCGACCTTGCCATAGGCGACGTGCACGTCGCTGACCTTCAGAGCGCGCTCATGTGGTGGCTCCGAGATAGGCCTTGATCACGTCGGGATTGGTCTTGATCGCGCTAGGCGTGCCCTCGGCGATCTTGGTGCCGAAATCGAGCACCACGACGCGGTCGGCGAGATCCATCACAAAGCCCATGTCGTGCTCGACCAGCAGCACCGACATGCCGCCGTCGCGCAACTGGCGCAGCAGCGCCGCGAGGCGCTGCTTCTCCATGTGGCGGAGTCCCGCGGCGGGCTCGTCGAGCAGCAGCAGCAGCGGATCGACGCACAGCGCGCGCGCGATCTCGACGATGCGCTGCTGGCCGAGCGACAGGCTGCCAGCCAGCTGCGTCGATCTGGTCGCCGAGGCCGACGCGCTCGATCTGGCGCGCGGCTTCCGCCAGCAACCTGGCTTCATCGGCGCGGTCGAGCCGGAACATGCTGGCGATCGCGCCGGCATGCCCGCGCAGATGGGCGCCGATCGCGACGTTCTCCAGCACGGTCATGTCGGGCACCAGCTTGACGTGCTGGAAGGTTCTGGCGACGCCGAGCTTGACGACCTCCTGCGGCGGCGCGTTGTCGACCTTGTTGCCGAGCACCGAGATCGTGCCGCCGGTCGATGTCAGCACGCCGGTGATCAGGTTGAAGGTCGTGCTCTTGCCGGCGCCGTTGGGGCCGATCAGGGCGACGATCTCGCGGGCCTGGACGTCGAAAGAGACATCGTTGACGGCGATGACGCCGCCGAACTGCTTTGCGCGCCTTGTCGATGTGCAGCAGCACCGACGGCGTGCGACGGCGCCCGCTCGCGCGCCGGCAAGGTCAGCGACGTATCCGGGATCTTGCGGCCCGGCTTGATCGGCAATCGCGCCATCAGCCAGGGCCAGACGCCGGTCGGCGCCAGCTGCAGCAGCGCCGACCAGCAGGATGCCGAACACGATGGTCTCGAGCTGGCTCTGGCCGCCGAAAATGTAGCGGCAGATAGCTCTGCAGGACCTCCTTCAGGATCACCACGATGCCGGCGCCGAGCACCGCGCCCCAGACATAGCCGGCGCCGCCGACGACGGCGATGAACAGATATTCGATGCCGGCCTGCGCGCCGAACGGTGTCGGATTGGCGGCGCGCTGGAAATGCGCATAGAGCCAGCCGGACAGGCCGGCCAGCACCGCCGCATAGATGAACACCAGAAGCTTCGCGCGCGCGGCGTCTGCACGCCGAACGCTTCGCCGGCGACATGCGCCGCGCCGCAGCGCGCGGATGGCGCGGCCGGTGCGGGAGTCCAGGAGGTTCATGGTCAGGAGCGCCGAGATCAACACCGCGATCCAGATCGCGAAATAGATCGTGCCGGGATCGAGCATCCTGCAACTGAACCGATGGTCAGCGGCGGAATGCCGGAGATGCCGTCATTGCGGCCGAGGAATTCGAGCTTGCTGAACAGATAAAACAGGCCGATGCCCCAGGCGATGGTGCCGAGCGGCAGATAGTGGCCGGACAGCCGCACCGTGACGATGCCGAGCAAGACCGCCGCGATGCCGCTGACCAGCAGCGACAGCGGCAGCGTCAGCCATGGCGACAAGCCATAGGCGGTGGTCAGCACCGCCGTGGTGTAGGCGCCGAAAGCCGCAAAACGCGGCCTGGCCGAACGACGTAAGCCCGCCGACGCCGGTCAGCAGCACCAGCCCCATCGCCACCAGCGCGGCGAGGCCGATATTGTCCAGCAGCACGATCCAGAACGGCGGGACGCCCGGGATGAACGGGATCGCCGCCATGACGATGGCAAAGATGATGAGGGAAGCCGCTGCGTCATCGCGTCAATCCTTCTCTTCCTCGACCGCGGGCGCTGCGAGCGAGCGCAGCACCAGCACGGGAAGGATCAGCGTGAAGACGATGACCTCCTTGAAATTACTGGCATAGAACGAGGAGAAGGCTTCGACGCTGCCGACGATCAACGCCGCGACCGCGGTCGAGCGGATAGCTCACGAGGCCGCCGATGATGGCGGCGATAAAACCCTTCAGGCCGATCAGGAATCCGGTGTCGTAGTAGAGCGTCGTGATCGGCACGATCAGGATTCCCGAGATCGCGCCGATCACGGAGGCGAGCAGGAATGCGATCTGTCCCGACAGCGTGGTGCGGATGCCGACGAGGCGGGCGCCGAGGCGATTGACGGCGGTGGCGCGCAGCGCCTTGCCCATCAGCGTGAAGCCGAAGAACAGCCATAGCGCCGATGATGAAGGCGATCGGTCAGGCCATAGACCGCGATGCTCTGGCCGGTGAAGCGCAGCGGCCCCATCGGTCAGCGCTGCGTTCGACAGCGCCGGGCCGCGCAGCCCTTCGGCGCCGAAGAACACCAGTCCGAGGCCCTGCAGCGCGAGGTGGCAGCCGACCGAGGCGATCAAGAGCACCAGCACCGATGTGTGCGCGATCGGCTGAAACGCGATGCGATAGAGGAACAGTCCGATCGCCGCGACGATCAGCAGCGACAGCGCGATATTGACGGCAATCGGGGTCTTGGGGCCGGCGAGCCCATAGGTCAGGGTCAGGATGGCAACCGGCAGGACGATGTTGATCGCGGTCGAGCGCGCCACCAGCTTGAGGCGTAGCGACCGGCGTGCCGGCAAACAGGTCGAGGCCGAAGGCCACCACGCCCATCGCCACCGCCAGTCGCGCGGTGCCCGGCACCTGGCCGGTTGCCAGCATGGCGTAGCTCAGCGCCCCATAGGTGACGAATTCGCCCTGCGGGATCAGGATCACGCGGGTGACGGCAAACACCAGCACCAGTTGCAAGCCCGAGCAACGCCATAGATCGCGCCATTGGTGATGCCGTCCTGCAGCAGGAACAGCATGATCGTCGTATTCAAGACCTGGCGCTCCCCTCACGCGTCGATCCGGTTTCGACCCCTGGGGCCGGCCGGCAAGTCCGATATCGGCAGTTGAAAGCTGCCAATATTTGAGTATAATTTATAACAATTATCAAATATAATCTCAAGGCCCGAACCGTTGGCGGGACCTTATTACCGGGATTGCGAGCCTCGATCGATGACAGTTTCAGGCGGCCACCGACGCCGTCAAGCCTTCCCGTTCCAATGGCAAGGAAACGCGTCGACGGGCGGGTGAAAATGACCGCCCTGCAAATGGGTGAACTGTCCGACCTGCTCGGCTACTCGCTCAAGCGCGCGCAATTGAAGGTGTTCGAGGATTTCCTGCGCTGCGTCGCGCCGCTGCAGCTGACGCCGGCGCAATTCTCGGTGTTGTTGTTGCTCGACGGAATCCCGGCCGCAACCAGACCGAGATCGCCAATACGCTCGGCATCCTGCGACCGAATTTCGTCGCGATGCTCGACGCTGGAAAGCCGCGACCTCTGCACGCGGATGCGTTCGACCAACGATCGCCGCTCCCACATCCTGATGTTGACCGAGAAGGGTCGGGCTGTGCTGGCGCGCGCCAAGAAGCTCGTCGCCACCAAGCACGAAGCGCGTCTCAACGAACTGTTGGGTCCCACCGGCCGCGTCGCGTTGCTCCGAGATGCTGTCGAAGATCGCCGGCGAGTTTTGACGCCCGCCAGCTTCGTCACGATCAAGCCGCGACGAAGCGGCCCAGGGCCGGCTTCGCCTCATGCCCCAACAGGAACAGCCGCTCGACCTCGCTGGCGGGAAGCGGCCGGCTGAACAGGAAGCCCTGCATCTCCGTGCATCCTTCGGACGCAATCCTGGCGTTGTTGCAGAAAGGACGTGTCGCTTCTCATTTGAAGACGACAATCCCAAGCGACAGATGATTGATCGCCTCTTCGAGCCGCTCACTCAAGTGAGCTGGCTCGGGATGGATGGCACCCGCAGCTGAATCCGCCATTTCCGTGTTCCCCTGCCGCTATTTGCGGCACCCCGGCAATAAGGAGGGGCCATTGAAGGGTTGTCAGGCTGGTGAATTGCATCTTTGATAGGCTGGAAATGCCTCCGGGTTCCGTCGAACGTCCTCAACAAAGCGTTAATGTTTTGCCAGGCAGCCAATAGGGAATCGGAGCGGACCTGAGGCGGACTCCACCAGGATCACCCTGACATCGTTGACATTGGTGAGCGTCGGACCGGTCAGCAGCAGATCGCCGGTTGCCGCAAAGAACGCGGTGGCGTCGTTGTTGTCCAAATAGGCCTTGCGGATCGAGGCCAAGCGATTTCATCTTGGCAAACGTGCTCTGGTCGATCACGGCGCCGGCGGGATCGCTCGCGCTGCCGGCGCCGCCGTCGGCTCCATCGGTATCGCCGGCCAGCGCCGAAATATCGAGGCGTCTCCTTGAGCAGGTCCGCCAGCGCCAGGGCATATTCCTGGTTGGGGCCGCCGCGACCCTGGCCGCGCACGGTCACCGTGAGTTCGCGCCGCCCGACAGGATCGCGAGGCGCCTGCCTTCGCGGCGCGCCTTCAGCGCCAGTTGGGCGTGGGCGGCCGCGACGTCGCGCGCCTCGCCTTCGAGATCGGCGCCGAGATCGATGACGGCGTAACCTGCATCGCTGGCCACCTTGATCGCCGCATCCAGTGAGGCCTTTGGTTTCGCAATCAGCTCGAATTGCGCACGGCTGAACGCAGGATCGCCGGGCTTGCAGCTTTCGTTCCTGGAATCGTCCAGCGCGCGACGAACGGCGTCGTCGATCGCAAGATTGTACTTTGCGACGAGAGCGCGGGCGTCGGCCAGCGTGGTCGGATCCGGTACCGTCGGCCCCGATGCGATCGCGGATGGATCGTCGTGCAGGACGTCGAGATCGCCAGCGTCACGATTTCGGCGGCGTGGCTGCCGGCGCGCGCCAGCCGGCCACCTTTGATGCGCGACAAATGCTTGCGCACGGTGTTGATCTCGCCGATCGGCGCGCCGGAGCGCAACAGCGCCCGTGTCACCTGTTGTTTCTGCGTGAATGAAATGCCTTCGACCGGCGCGATCCAGTTCGCCGACCCGCCACCCGACAGCAGCACCAGCAGGAGATCGTCGGCGGTTGCTTCCGCGGCGAGACGCAGCGTGTCGTCGGCGGCCTTCAGTCCGGCCTCGTCGGGCGCAGGATGGCGCGGCTTCGACCACCCCTGATCCCGCCGCGTCGGCACGCCGTGGCCGTGACGGGTGGTCGCAATGCCGGTCAGCGCGCGCCGGGTCGAGCGCCAGCGTATCGAGATAATGCCGCTCCGCCGCCGCCGCCATCGCCGCAGCGCCCTTGCCGGCGGCGAGGCAGATCACCGCCGCTTTGGGCGCGGGGCCGAGTGCGCCGACAGCACGACATCGGGATGCGCCGGCAGCGACGGCCGCGTCAAAGATCGCACGCAGGAGGGGTCGTCGGTCGGTCATCTCGTTTCACTAGAGCCAGCGATTTTTCGGACGGGAGACCCGTTATCCATCAATCGCTGCAAAGAAACCCCCGCGGGCAGGCCGCGGGGGTCAATGTTAGATCCGTTATGAGCCGATCGGATATCCCGATGGCTAGCCGCCGACGTCGCCGCTGATGAACGTCGCCGAACAGATCCCATCTTTCGCCCTTGAACTTCATGAGCTGAAGCTGCGAGATCGGTGCGAAGTCGGTGGCGCTGGTATTGACCTTTGATGCCCGGAAGCAGGCCGCCGAGCTCCAGGTCCGTTGATGCTGGCCGCCTGCTTCATGATGTTTCGCCCGCGTGAGGTCGTCGCCGCAGGCCTTCAGCACGTGCACGAGGCCCTGCGCGACCGTGTAGCCGTACATCACCGAGAGATCGACCCTGTTGGCTTCGGGGAAATACTCTGGCGAGGAACTCGTCGAAGGCCTTCATGCCGGCATCGTCCTTCCACTGCGGATCGGACGTATCCTTCAGGTAGGTCGGACGAGATGATGCCCTGCGCATTCTCGAAGCCGGCCGGTTTGATCACGCTGCCGATCGAGGCGGAGACGTTGTTGAGGAAGTGCAGCGGCTTCCATTCGATCTCGGCCATCTTCTTGATCGCCTGCGCCGCGAATTTCGGCGTGGTGACGTTGAAGAAGACGTCGGCGCTGGTCGACTTCAGCTTGACGATATTCGAGATCGATGGTCGGCTGCGTGGTTTCGTAGCTTTCCTCGGCAACGATCATCGAGGCTGCCTTGGCGCCGAGGCCGTCCTTCAGGCCTTTGACGTAGTCTTTGCCGTAATCGTCGTTCTGATAGAGGATGGCGATCTTGGCGTCGGGCTTGTTCCTTCAGAATGTACTTTGCGTAGATGCGGGATTCGCTCTGGTAGTTGGGCTGCCAGCCCATGGTCCAGGGGAATTCCTTGGGATCGTTCCACTTGGTGGCGCCGGTGGCGACGAACAGCTGCGGCACCTTCTTCGTATTCATGTATTTCTGGATCGCCGAGTTCGGCGGCGTGCCGAGCGGATTGAAGATGAAGAGGACCTCGTCGCTCTCGACCAGCTTGCGGGCCTGCTCGACCGTCTTCGGCGGGCTGTAGGCGTCGTCATAGCTGATGAAGTTGATCTTGCGGCCGTTGATGCCGCCTTCGGCGTTGATCTTGTTGAAGTAGGCCTCTTCGGTCTTGCCGATCACGCCGTAGGCGGAAGCCGGTCCGCTATAGGGCATGATGTTGCCGATCTTGATTTCGGTGTCGGTGGCGCCGGTGTCGTATTTCTTTTGCGCAAGTGCGCCGCTGCTGGTGGCGGCAAGCAATGCGAGGGCAGCCGAAAAGGCCCCCAATCGCAAATTGATAGCAGGCATTTTGATCTCCCTGGGACCACGATGGAATGTGTCGTTTATTTTTGACTCGGAGCACTTGGCGGCTGTTGGCGGCATTGAATACCTTTCGGTCGCGCCGGGCAACAAAAGCCCCCGCGACGGTGTCGCGAGGGGGCGGTCTTTAGTCTGATGTCCCGGGCGAACTGCCCGTGACGCGGAATATTAATTACTGAGTTCGCCGCTGATGATGTCGCCGAACAGCTCCCATTTCTCGCCCTTGAACCGCTGCATCTGCAGCTGCTCGATCGGGGCGAAGTCGGTGGCCGTGGTGGTGATCTTGACGCCGGGCAGCAGCGTATCGGGCGCGAAAGTCCTTCAGGCTCGCCGCCTGCTTCATCACGTTGGCGCGGGTGAGATCGTCGCCGCACATCTCGAGCACCTTCACCATGGTCTGCGCCACGCCGTAGCCATAGACCACGGAGCCGTCGAGCTTGTTGCCTTCGGGAAAATACTTCTCGAGGAAGGCGAAGAACTTCTTCATGCCGGGATCGTTGTCCCACTGCGGATCCGCGCCGTCCTTGGCGTAGGCGGCCGAGAGAATGCCTTGCGCATTCTCGAAGCCCGCCGGCTTGATCACGCTGCCGACGGAAGCCGAGACGTTGGAGACGATGTGCATCGGCTTCCATTCGATCTCGGCGATCTTCTTGATCGCCTGGGCGGCGAATTTCGGCGTCGTGATGCTGATGAAGACGTCGGCGCCGGTGGCCTTCAGCTTGACGATGTGATTGTCGATCGTCGGCTCCGAAGGTCTCGTAGCTTTCCTCGGCGACGATCATCGACGCCTTGGCGCCGAGGCCGTCCTTCAGGCCCTTGAGGTAATCCTTACCGAAGTCGTCGTTCTGGTACATGATGGCGATCTTGCCGTCCGGCTTTTCCTTCATCAGGAACTTGGCGTAGATGCGCGCTTCGCTCTGGTAGCTGGGCTGCCAGCCGATGGTCCAGGGAAGTCCTTCGGATCGTTCCACTTGGTGGCGCCGGTGGCGACGAACAGCTGCGGCACCTTCTTCGCAGTTGAGATATTTCTGGATCGCGCGTGTTGGACGGCGTGCCGAGCGGATTGAACAACACCAGCACCTCGTCGCTCTCGACCAGCTTGCGCGCCTGCTCGACGCGCCTTCGGCGGGCTGTAGCCGTCGTCATAGCTGACGAAGTTGATCTTGCGGCCGTTGATGCCGCCCTCGGCGTTGATCTTCTTGAAATAGGCCTCTTCGGTCTTGCCGATCACGCCATAGGCGGACGCCGGTCCGCTATAGGGCATGATGTTGCCGATCTTGATTTCGGTATCGGTCGCGCCGGTGTCGTATTTCTTCTGGGCGAGGGCGCTGCCGCTGCATGGCAACGGAGGCGATGAGCGCCGTCGAGAATGCGGCGCTTCTTGTTGTTGGTCGTTGAGAGCATCATTACTCCTGGGTTCGGGTTTGAGGTTAGTTTTCCTGAGTTTGCCGATCAGTTGCTGGGCAACAATGGCGACCTGCCTTGCGCCGTGCGGCACGAGGAAGATGACAAGGAACAGCAGGACGCCGAACACGGCGCCGGAGAGGCCCTTGGAAATTCCTCTCCGCGATGTTCGGCACGAAGATGATGAAGGCGGAGCCGACGATCGATCCCGGCAGCCAGCCGACGCCGCCGACGACCATGCCGAGGAACAGCGCGATCGCGAGCGCGATGGTGTAGCCGTCGGGCGCCACGAACTGCACCGCGATGGCGCCGAGGCCGCCGGCGACGCCGGTGATGCCGGCGCTGACGCCGAACGCCAGCGTCTTGTACAGCGCGACGTCGACGCCCATCGCGGAGGCCGCGATCTCGTTGTCGCGGATCGCCATGAAGGCGCGCCCGGAGCGCGAGCTTCAGCGAGATTGACCGGAAGCGAGATAGATCCCGATCGTGATCACCAGCGTGAAGTAATACAGCCACATATCCTGCGACATCGGCAGGCCGAACGGCGCGTCGGGCTTGGTCACGACGAGGCCCTGCACGCCGCCGGTCCAATGCTCGAAGAAGCCGAGTTTGAGGAGCTGCGGCATCGCCGTGGCTAGTGCGAAAGGTCGCGAGCGCCAGGTAGACGCCGGAGAGGCGCAGCGCCGGCTGGCCGAACAGGAAGCCGAACGCAAAGCAGATGATGCCCGCGATCGGCAGCGTCAGCGCGTAGGTTCATGTTGGCGTGTTCCATCAGGATCGCCGACGTGTAGGCGCCGACCGCGTAGAACGCGCTCTGGCCGAGCGAGAACTGGCCGCTGACCGCCGGTCAGGATGTTCAGCGCCAGAACCGCAAGGCCGTAGATCAGGAGCATCGTCATCTGGAAGATGATGAAGTTCTTGACGAACAGCGGCACGATGAGCAGCAGCGCCAGCATCACCAGCGAGGTGCCGTAGCCGAGTGTCATGGCTCGCTTCGGAACAGCCTCGACGGCCGGGGCTTCGGTGACGACGTCTTCGACTGCGCTCATGATCAAACTCGCTTCACGATGGGCCGGCCAAACAGGCCGGCGGGTTTGACGACCAATACGGTGATGATCAGCGCAAGCGCGATCGGCAGTTTCAACTTCGTTACCGACGCCCGGGAATATAGGTCCCGGCGAGATTCTCGAACACGCCGACCAGGAAGCCGCCGACCACGGCGCCGAGCGGCTGAAGTCAGGCCGCCGAGCACGGCGGCGGCAAAGCCGTAGATCAGCACGCCCAGCATCATGTTCGGCTCCAGAACACCACCGGCGCGATCAGCATGCCGGCGATCGCGCCGATCGCGGACGCCATGCCCCAGCCGAGCGCGATCATCCAGCGAGGTGTTGATGCCGACCAGCCGCGCCGATTCAGGCAGCGCGCGGCGCGCCCGCATCGCAAGGCCCGATCCGCGTGAACTGGAAGAAAACGAACAGGCAGGATCAGCAGCAGCACGGTGACGCCGATCATGCCGGCCTGGTGGGTCGAGATCAGCTGGCTGCCGAGGAAGCGGTGACGATCCGAACGGCGTCGGATACTGCTTGATGGTGAAGTCCCAGATCAGGCCGGCGACGCTGTTGATGATCGCATACAGCGCGATGAAGCCGGCGACGTTGGTCAGGATCGGCGCCTTGGCGAGTGGCTTGAACAGCAGCCGCTCGATGGCGATGCCGCCGGCGAAGGAAAACGCCAGCGTGATCAGGAACGCCCCCAATAGGGCACGCCCCATTGCATCAGCTGCCAGGACACGAAGGTCGAGAACATCGCCATTTCGCCCTGGGCGAAATTCAGATGGTCGATCGCCTGGTAGATCATCACGACCGCGAGCGCCATGCAGGCATAGATCGCGCCTGTGGCGATGCCGGCCAGGACTTGGTTGGTAAACAGCTCCATGGCCGCGCTCCTCAATAACCCAGATAGGATTTGCGGACGTCTTCGTTGTTCGCGATGTCCTTGGCGCTTGCCCGACATCACGATCCGTCCGGTTTCGATCACATAGGCCTTGTCGGCGAGTTCCAGCGCCAGCTGCGCGTTCTGCTCCACCACCAGGATGGTGACCTTGTCCTCGCGGTTGATCTTGCCGAGGATCTTGAACAGGTCGCGCACGATCAGCGGCGCGAGGCCGAACGACGGCTCGTCCAGCAGCATCAGCCGCGGGCGCAGCATCAGCGCGCGGGCGACCGCGAGCATCTGCTGTTCGCCGCCCGACAGCGTGCCGGCCTGCTGGGTGTGCCGCTGCTTCAGCACCGGAAAGTGCTCGTACATGCGCTCGATGTCGGAGACCACGCCGGCCTTGTCGTTGCGCGTGATGGCGCCGAGCTGCAGGTTCTCCTCCACCGTCATGGTGGTGAAGGTGCCGCGGCCCTGCGGCACATGCGCGATGCCGAGACGGACGACGTTTTCGGTCGAGCGGCCGGTGAGCGGCTTGCCGTCGAATTCGATCGCGCCGGTCGAGCGCACCATGTTGCAGATCGCCCGCAGGTGGTGGTCTTGCCGGCGCCGTTGGCGCCGAGCAGCGTGGTCAGGCTGCCTTCGTTGAGGCGCGAAGTGAGAGGCCGTGAAGCGCCTGGACCTGGCCGTAATAGGCCCTGCAGATCCTTGACGTTGAGCATCGCGGTCATTGGTCCTTGCTCCCGAGATAGGCCTTGATGACATCCGGGTCGGCCTGAACCTGGGCCGGTGTTCCCTCGGCGAGCTTGCGGCCGAAGTTGAGCGCGACGACGTGGTCGGCGATCGACATCACCAGACCCATGTGATGCTCGACCAGCAGCACGGTCATGTGGCGGTCGTCGCACGAATGCGGCGGATCAGATCGCCGAGCACGTGGACTTCTTCGTGGTTGAGGCCGCCGGCGGGTTCGTCGAGCAGCAGGATCTTCGGATCGGCGGCCAGCGCGCGCGCCAGCTCGACGCGCTTCTGGGTGCCGAACGGCAGGCCGGACACCGTGGTATGGGCGACGTCTTCGAGGTCGAGATAGGCGACGATCTCATGGACGCTTCTTGTTGACGTCGGCCTCGCCGCGGCGGACCCAGGCGAGCTTCAGCGAGTCGCGAGATGATGTCGCTCGATGGTGCGCGCATGGGTGCCGACCGCGAACGTTGTCCATCACCGAGAGATTGGGAAACAGCGCCACGTTCTGGAAGGTGCGGCCGATGCCGATTTCGGCGATCCGGTGCGGCGGGCGCGTCAGGATGCTCTGGCCTTCCATCAGGATATCGCCGGAACTCGGCTGATAGAGCCGGCGCAGGCAATTGAACAGCGTGGTCTTGCCGGCGCCGTTCGGTCCGATCAGGCCGAGGATCTGCGCCCTTATGCATGTCGAAGGACACGCCATTCAGCGCGATGATGCCGCCGAACACGACGCTGACGTCGCGAACCGCAAGCAGGGGAGCATTTCCCTGCGCGAGCTGTGCCTGCGTCATCTCGTCCCGCCCAAATGACTCACGGAGCGGGAATGACCCGCGCGAACAACCGTCGCCGGTCAGTGATGAAGGCTACCTGATCCCCTCGACCACACGTGCAACTTTCCCTCCTGCTTTCAACTTCTTGTTGTCTTCTTTTTTGGATTGCGGCGCTACGCCGCAGCGCCGCCTCGATGTTCCTTACCATCGCCACGAGGCGAGGTCAATATCGTTGCGCAACCGATCTTCCGTGAAACGGAATGCGGGCGCGCCACAATTGAAGGCATACGGTCCGGTTCCGTCATTCAGCTTCAGCGCGACGCCGACCGCAGCCACATCGTTCTGCCATTCGCCCGCCGAGATCGTAAATCCCAGTGCCGCGCCACCGTTTCGCCGGCGCGCTCGATGCCGTCGCGCATCCGCGGCCCAGCGGCTGCCGTAGTGCTCGCGCAGTTCGCGCAATAAGAGGCGCGCTCCTCCGCCGGCAGCGCCCAGATATAGGCGCGGCCCATCGCGGTGGTCGCGATCGGTATTCGCGAACCGACGTCGAGCTGACACGCCGAGCGTCAGCCCGTTACGGCTCTGGCCGAAGTAGATCATGCTGTAGACGGTCGCGGCCGCCGACCGCCACCGCGCCGCCGGTCTCGCGCATCACCTCTTCGCGGTAGGCTTCGGACAAATGCCGAACGCCGAGATTGGCAAGCGCGGCATACCCAGGCGCCATGGCTGATGGGCGCGAGCTGATACTTCTCGAACCGCGGAACGGGTGTAAGGATAGCCCAGCTTGGTCAAGGTGTAGGTCAGCCGGGAAATGGTTGGCTTTGGCAAGTTGGTACGGGCCGCGATCTCTTGATTGCCAAGAAGCCCGTCGTTGGGATGGAATGCGCGCAACACATCAAGGCCGCGGAAAGCGCGACGACGAAGCTGCGATCTGTCGCCACTTTCTTCCCTGGACGTTTCATTGCCTGCTGCTGTGCCGGACCTCGTTGACAAGGGACGTGCTTCAAAATAACCCTCCCGTGTCAAGATGTGGAATTAAATTCGCAGTGCGTAGCGAAATGTCATCAAACAATCGCAGATCAGCACAAGGGAGAGTAAGCGTGAACGAAGTGGTAAAGCTCGAACGTCATGCACGTCGTCGCCATCGTCACGGTCAACAGTCCTCCGGTGAACGCGCTCAGCGCCGCGGTGCGGGGCGGCATCCTCGAATGCATCAAGAGCGCCGATCGCCGATCCGGAAGTGAAGGCGATCGTGCTGACCTGCGGCGGCCGCACCTTCATCGCCGGCGCCGACATCACCGAATTCGGCAAGCCGCCGAAGCCCCCGGCCTGCATGAAGTGCTGACCGAGATGGAGAATCTCGCCGAAGCCGATCGTTGCCGCCATTCATGGCACCGCGCTCGGCGGCGGTCTCGAGGTCGCGCTCGCCTGCCACTTCCGCGTCGCGACCAAGGACGCACAGGACTCGGCCTGCCCGAGGTGAAACTCGGCCTGCTGCCGGGCGCCGGCGGCACCCAGCGCCTGCCGCGCGCGGTCGGTCCCGAACTCGCGGTCAAGATGATCGTCAGCGGCGATCCGATCAGCGCCGGCGAAGCGTTGAAGAACGGCCTGATCGAGGAAATCGTCGAAGGCCCGGCTTCAGGCGGCGAGGCGTTCGCCCGCAAGGTGCTGGCGGAGAAGCGCCCCTGCGCAAGCTGCGCGACGACGACAGCAAGCTGGCGGCGGCAAAAGCCGACCGCTCGATCTTCACCAATGCGGTCGCGGCGCTCACCAAGAAAGCGCGCGGGCTGGAAGCGCCGTTTGCCGCGGCCGATGCGGTCGGCGCCGCCATCGATCTGCCGTTCGACGAGGGACTGAAGAAGGAGCGCGAGGGTTTTCTCAAGCTGGTGTCCAGCGACCAGTCGAAGGCGCAGCGTTACGCCTTCTTCGCCGAGCGCGAGGCGGCCAAGATCGCCGGCGTTCCGGAAGGCACGAAAGCCGCGCAATGTCGAGCGCGTCGCCATCATCGGCGCCGGCACCATGGGCGGCGGCATCGCGATGTCGTTCGCCAATGCCGGTATCCCGGTGACGCTGATCGAGACCGGCGAGGAGCAGCTCAAGCGCGGCATGGGCGTGATGCAGAAGAATTACGAGGCGACCGCGGCGCGCGGCGGCATTCCCGCGGACGCACCCGCCAAGCGCATGGGCCTGATCAACGGCGTGGTCGGCCTCGAGAACGTCAAGGACGCTGGACCTCGTCATCGAAGCCGTGTTCGAGACCATGGCGATCAAGAAGGAGGTGTTCGGCGCAGCTCGACAAGTTTGCAAAACCGGGCGCGGTTCTCGCCAGCAACACCTCCTACCTCAACATCGATGAAATCGCGCAGGAGACAAAACGTCCGCAGGACGTGCTCGGCATGCACTTCTTCTCAGTCCGGCCAACGTGATGAAGCTGTGCGAGATCGTGCGCGCGGCAAAGACCGCGCCGGATGCGCTGACGACCGCGGTCGCGGTGGCGCGCAAGATCGCAAAGGTGCCGGCGGTGGTCGGCGTCTGCGACGGTTTTGTCGGCAACCGCATGCTGGCGCAGCGCGGCAAGCAGGCGGAGAAGCTGCTGTTCGAAGGCGCGTTGCCGCAGCAGGTCGACGCGGTCGTGACCAAGTTCGGCATGCCGATGGGTCCGTTCGCGATGGGCGATCTCGCCGGCCTCGATATCGGCTGGCGCTCGCGCAAGGACCGCGGCATCAAGTCGGAAATCGCGGACGCGCTGTGCGAAGCCGGCCGCTTCGGCCAGAAGACCGGCAAGGGCTATTACAAGTATGAAGGCGGCTCGCGCGCGCCGCTGCCCGATCCGGAAGTCGAAAAGCTGATCGACGAGACCCTGCAGCGGCTCGGGCGCAAGCGCCGCGTCGTCAGCGACGACGAAATTCTCGAGCGCATGATGGTATCCGATGATCAACGAGGGGGCGCGGATCCTGGAGGAAGGCATCGCGGCGCGTCCGAGCGACATCGATGTGATCTGGCTCTACGGCTATGGCTGGCCGATCTACCGCGGCGGCCCGATGTTCTATGCCGACCAGGTCGGCCTCAAGCACATCGCCGACCGGCTGTCGTACTACGCCAGGGAGACCAACGATCCCTCGCTCGAACCGGCGCCGCTGCTCAAGCGCCTCGCCGCCGAAGGCAAGACGTTTGCGTCGCTGGCGCAGACGGCGAAAGCGGCTTGATGGCGATGCACCACAGCTCGCCACATGTCATCCCGCGATGCGCCGCCAGGGGCAGAGGTCGGATCCACTGGCGAGATTCCGCGAGCGTTACGCGCCTCGCTGCGCGGACCCACTGCCGCCAGCTCTTGCCCATCGCGAGAGGTGGCGCCGATGACCCATCCCGGCGAAAAATTCTATCCGGAAGGCGTCCACTGGGACGATCCGATCGCGCGCGGGACGCTGCCCGATCTGTTGTCGAGCGGCGGCCGAGCAATACGGCGCGCGGCCGGCGATCGAGTTCCGCGATCGCCCGATCAGCTACGCCGGAGCTGGAAGCCTGGTCGAAGTCGCGGCGTCCGCCTTCCTGCGCGCCGGCTATGGCAAGGACACCTCGGTGGCGCTGTTCCTCGGCAATTCGCCCGATCATCCCGTCAATTTCTTCGGCGCGCTGAAGGCCGGCGCGCGCATCGTGCATCTGTCCCCGCTCGACGGCGAGATCGCGCTGTCGCACAAACTGTCGCGACTCCGGCGCGCGCGTGCTCGTCACCAGCAACCTCGCGGCGCTGTTGCCGACGGCGCTGAAATTCCTGGACAAGGGCCTGCTCGATCGCCTGATCGTCTGCGAGGACGATCATTGGGGCGCGGTCGGCAACGCCGCAAACGCCGATGCCGGACAATCCCGCAATCATCACCTACAGGACAGTTCATCGATGGCGCGACGAGAGCCGGCGCAATGGCCGCAGATCGACGCCGAGGACGTTGCGCTGCTGCAATATACCGGCGGCACCACCGGCCTGCCGAAGGGCGCCATGCTCAGCCACGGCAATCTGACCGTCGGCGGTGTCGATCTATGACGTCTGGGGCAGGCCGGCGCGCGCCGAGCGCGACGCCAGTCGAGCGCGTGATCTGCGTGCTGCCGCTGTTTCACATCTTCGCGCTGACGGTGGTGCTGCTGTCCGCGATCCCGAGCGCGGCGACCTGATCTCGCTGCACCAGCGCTTCGATGTCGAGGCCGTGATGCGCGACATCGAGGTCAAGCGCGCGACCGCATTTCCCGGCGTGCCGACGATGTGGATCGCGATCGCCGCGCTTCCCGATCTCGACAAGCGCGATCTGTCGTCGCTGGTCGAGTTGCGGCTCCGGGCGGCGCGCCGCTGCCGGTCGAGGTCGCAAGGATCTTTCGAGCGCAAGGTCGGCATGAAGCTGAAGAGCGGCTGGGGCATGACCGAGACCTGCTCGCCCGGCACCGCGCATCCCAAGGAGGGACCGGACAAGCCCGGCTCGATCGGGCTGATGCTGCCCGGCATCGAGATGGACGTGCGTGTGCGCTCGACGATCCCGGCAAAGGTCTTGCCGACCGGGCGAGGTCGGCGAGATCCGCATCCGCGGGCCGAACGTCACCAAGGGCTACTGGAACAGGCCGCAGGAAACCGCGGAAGCCTTCGTCGGCGACCGCTTCCTGACCGGCGACATCGGCTACATGGACGACGACGGCTATTTCTTATCTGGTCGATCGCAAGAAGGACATGATCATCTCCGGCGGCTTCAACGTCTATCCGCAGATGATCGAGCAGGCGATCTATGAGCCATCCCGCGGTGCAGGAAGTGATCGTGATCGGCATTCCGACGATTACCGCGGCGAGGCGGCAAAGGCCTTTGTCAAATTGCGCGCCGGCGCCAATCCGTTCACGCTGGACGAGTTGCAAGGCATTCCTCGCCGGCAAGCTCGGCAAGCACGAGATTCCCGCCGCGCTCGATTTCGTCGATGAACTGCCGCGGACCTCGGTCGGCAAACTCTCGCGCCACGAATTGCGCAATCAGCAGCCCGCGCAAGCCCGAACAGCAACAACTCGCATCAGGAGGCCGTTAGTGACCGGCGCACTCGTAACCTCGCCGTCGTCCACGCGAAGCGGACCCATACCGCGGATGCGCGCTTGGCACAATGTAGGACGGCTTTGCTCACGACGCCGGTGGTTATGGGTCCCCGCGTTCGCGGGGACGACGAAGCGAAGCGGGGACGACGAGGATAGAGAAGGATCGCGTTAATTCATTCGCTCACAGGAGGATCCGATGGATCTCAGCTTCAGCAAGGAAGAAATGGCGTTTCGTGACGAGGTGCGGGCCTTCTTCAGGGACAACGTGCCGCCGGCGACGCGGCAGAAACTGCAGGAGGGCCGTCATCTCTCCAAGCAGGAGATGGTCGATTGGTGGCGCATCCTGAACAAGAAGGGCTGGGGCGTCTCGCACTGGCCGAAGGAATATGGCGGCACCGGCTGGAGCTCGGTGCAGCATTACATCTTCAACGAGGAACTGCAGATGGCGCCGGCGCCGGCGCCGCTCGCCTTCGGCGTCAGCATGGTCGGCCCCGTCATCTACACCTTCGGCAACGAGGCGCAGAAGAAGCACTATCTGCCGCGCATCGCCAATGTCGACGACTGGTGGTGCCAGGGCTTTTCCGAGCCCGGCTCCGGCTCCGACCTCGCCTCGCTAAAGACCAAAGCCGAGCGCAAGGGCGACAAATACATCGTCAACGGCCAGAAGACCTGGACCACGCTGGCGCAGCACGCCGACATGATCTTCTGCCTGTGCCGCACCGATCCCGCCGCGAAGAAGCAGTCGGGCATCTCCTTCATCCTGATCGACATGAAGTCGAAGGGCATCACGGTGCGTCCGATCCAGACCATCGACGGCGGCCGTCGAGGTCAACGAAGTGTTCTTCGACGACGTCGAGGTGCCCGTGGAAAATCTGGTCGGCGAGGAGAACAAGGGCTGGGATTACGCCAAATTCCTGCTCGGCAACGAGCGCACCGGCATCGCGCGGGTCGGCGTTTCAAAGGAGCGGATCCGCCGCATCAAGGAATTGGCGTCGAAGGTGGAATCCGGCGGCAAGCCGGTGATCGAGGATCAGAGATTCCGCGAGAAGCTCGCCGCGGTCGAGATCGAGCTGAAGGCGCTCGAACTGACGCAGCTTCGCGTCGTCGCCGACGAGGGCAAGCACGGCAAGGGCAAGCCCAACCCGGCGTCCTCGGTGCTGAAGATCAAGGGTTCGGAAATCCAGCAGACCACCACCGAGCTGTTGATGGAAGTGATCGGCCCGTTCGCCGCGCCCTACGACGATGCATGGCGACGACGGCTCCAACGAGGCGATGGACTGGACCGCGCAGATCGCGCCGAGCTATTTCAACAACCGCAAGGTCTCGATCTACGGCGGCTCCAACGAGATCCAGCGCAACATCATCACCAAGGCCGTGCTGGGGCTTGTGATCTCGCCCTCGCACACGCACGTCGTCGTCGCGACAGGCGGGGCCTAGTACGCCGCGGCGGTCGTGGCTTACGGACGCCTGCGATTACCGGATCGCCCGCCATCGCAGGGGATGACGTGTAGACGGTGGGATGCTCGGCGACAAGCGGCAGTTGCAGCGACGACTGAATGTCGAGAGTAGACGGAGTAAGAACATGGATTTTGATTTGTCCGAGGAGCAGCGGCTTCTCAAGGAAAGCGTCGACGGCCTGTTGAGCCGACTCCTACGACTTCGATGCAGCGCAAGAAATACATGGCGGAGAAGGGCGGCTGGAGCAAAGCGCGTCTGGAGCAAGCTCGCCGAGCAGGGCCTGCTCGGGCTGCCGTTCTCGGAAGACGACGGCGGCTTCGGCGCCGGCGCGGTCGAGACCATGATCGTGATGGAGGCGCTGGGCAAGGCGCTGGTGCTGGAGCCGTATCTGGCGACGGTCGTGATCGGCGGCGGCTTCCTGCGCCACGGCGGCTCGGCCGAGCAGAAGGCCGCGCACATTCCCGGCATCATCGACGGCAGCAAGACCTTTGCCTTCGCGCAGCTCGAGAAGAATTCGCGCTACGATCTCAGCGACGTCGCGACCACGGCCAAGAAGAAGGGCGCGGGCTGGGTGATCGACGGCGAAAAATTCGTCGTGCTCAACGGCGAGACCGCCGACACCCTGATCGTGACCGCGCGCACCAAGGGCGGCCAGCGCGACGCGAGCGGCATCGGCGTGTTCCTGGTGCCCGGCGAATGCCAAGGGCGTCGCGCAGAAAGGGCTATCCGACCCAGGACGGCCTGCATGCCGCCGACATCACCTTCACCGGCGTCGAGGTCGGCGCGGATGCCGCGATCGGCGATCCCGAGAACGGCATTGCCGCTGATCGAGCGCGTGGTCGACGACGCCCGCACCGCGATGTGCGCGGAAGCCGTCGGCGCGATGGATGAATCGCTGAAGACCACGGTCGAATACCTGAAGACCCGAAAACAGTTCGGCGTGCCGATCGGCAGCTTCCAGACCCTGCAGCACCGCGCCGCCGACATGTTCGTCGCCGTCGAGCAGGCCCGCAGCATGTCGATGTTCGCGACCATGGCGGCCGATTTCGACGACGCGAAAGAGCGCGCCACCGCGGTCGCGGCCGCGAAAGTGCAGATCGGCAAGTCGCGGAAAGTTCGTCGGCCAGCAGTCGATCCAGCTCCATGGCGGCATCGGCATGACCCAGGAGGCCAAGATCGGCCACTACTTCAAGCGGCTGACCATGATCGAGAACAGCTTTTGGCGACACCGACTACCACCTGCGCCGCGTCACCGACAGCGGCGGGCTGGTTTAAGGCCACTCGACTCGTCATTGCCCGCGAAAGCGGTCATCCAGACGCCGCGGCAATCCGCATCCAGCTTGTCGTCAGAAGACTGGATCGCCCGGCGTCAAGCCGCGGCGCATGACGACTGAACGAGCAGAAAATCAGGAGCAGCAACAATGAAAAACACCCCGTTCGATCTCACCGGCAAGGTCGCCGTCATCACCGGTTCGAGCCGCGGCATCGGCCGCTCCTCGGCCGAACTGCTGGCAAAGCTCGGCGCCAAGGTGGTGATCTCCAGCCGCAAGGCCGACGCCTGCAAGGAGGTCGCCGACGGCATCAGCAAGGCGGGCGGCGACGCCCACGTCATTCCCTGCAACATCTCGCGCCGCGAGGAAGTCGAGGCGCTGATTGCGGGCACCATCAAAGCATTACGGCAAGATCGACATCCTGGTCTGCAACGCCGCGGTCAATCCCTATTACGGCCCGCTGCTCGACATCAAGGACGAGGCCTTCGACAAGATCATGGGCTCCAACGTCAAGAGCAACATCTGGCTGTGCGCGCTGGCGATCCCGCAGATGGCCGAGCGCGGCAACGGTTCGGTGGTGATCATCTCCTCGATCGGCGGCTTGCGCGGCTCCACCGTGATCGGCGCCTACGGGATTTCCAAGGCGGCGGATTTTGCGCTGTGCCGCAGCCTCGCCGGCGAATGGGGCCCGAAGGGCGTGCGCGTCAATTGCGTGGCGCCGGGCCTGCGTCAAGACCGATTTCGCCCGCGCGCTGTGGGAAGACGAGGAGCGCCTGAAACGCCGCTGCGCCACCACGCCGCTGCGCCGGATCGGCGAGCCCGACGAGATCGCCGGCGCGGTGGCCTATCTCGGCTCCGACGCCTCGACCTTCATGACCGGCCAGACCATCGTGGTCGACGGCGGCGTGACGACGGCGTCGGCGTGAGCTTCTGTCGCTCGCCGAGCGCTCGCCGCGGTAGTCCAGGTCGGGGTGCAGGGACCCATACCACATGCGCTGTCGTCCGGTGAGGCGGTAGCCCACCCTCGTCGCACAATTGCGAGCTCGCTCGCGTATGGTCCCTGCGTTCAGCAGGGACGACGGCGTGATATTGACGAACCATCCCCAATCCGCTTGCCTTGCCGCAACACCACCAACAAACATCCCGGGAAGCAACGCCATGTCGTCCTTTGTGCTGGCCATCGATCAGGGCACCACATCCTCGCGCGCCATCGTGTTTCGCGCCGACATCTCCATCGCCGCCACCGCGCAGCAGAATTCCCGCAGCATTTTCCGGCCTCGGGCTGGGTCGAGCACGAGCCGGAGGACATCTGGACCTCGACCGATCGCCACCTGCCGCGAGGCGCTGAAGAAAGCCGGCGTCAGGCCAAGGACATCGCCGCCATCGGCATCACCAACCAGCGCGAGACCACCGTGGTGTGGGACCGCGCCACGGGCCAGGCGGTGCACCGCGCCATCGTCTGGCAGGACCGCCGCACCGCCGATATCTGCGCCAGACTGAAGAGCCGAAGGCCACGAGCCCGCGATCTCGGCCAAGACCGGCCTGATCATCGATCCCTATTTCTCGGGCACCAAGAGTCGCCTGGATTCTCGATCACGTCCCCGGCGCGCGCGCACGCGCCGAGCGTGGCGAGCTGATGTTCGGCACCGTCGATTGCTATCTGCTGTGGCGGCTGACCGGCGGCAAGGTGCACGCGACCGACGCCACCAACGCCTCGCGCACGCTGCTGTTCAACATCCACACCGGCGCAATGGGACGACGAACTGCTGAAAATCCTGCGCGTGCCGCGCTCGATGCTGCCCGAGGTGAAGGATTCCTCCGCCAATTTCGGCGACAGCGTGCCGGATCTGTTCGGCGGCGCGCATCGCGATCTCAGGCATCGCCGGCGACCAGCAGGCCGCCACCATCGGCCAGGCCTGCTTCTCGCCCGGCATGATCAAGTCGACCTACGGCACCGGCTGTTTTGCCCTGCTCAACACCGGCACCACGCCGGTCGCCTCGAAGAACAAGCTGCTCACCACGATCGCCTATCAGCTGAAGCGGCAAGCGCACCTACGCGCTGGAAGGCTCGATCTTCGTCGCCGGCTCCGCCGGTGCAGTGGCTGCGCGACGGGCTCGGCATCATCAAGCAGGCCAGCGAGACCGGCCCGCTCGCCGACAAATCCGATTCCGATGCAGAGCGTCTATCTGGTGCCGGCCTTCGTCGGCTTGGGCGCGCCCTACTGGAATCCGCGCGTGCGCGGCGCGCTGTTCGGGCTGACCCGCAACACCGGCCCCGCCGAACTCGCGCATGCCGCGCTGGAAAGCGTCTGCTACCAGACCTTCGATCTCGTGGGCCGCGATGCGCGCCGACTGGCCCGGACGCCAAGGCCGCCAACGTGCTGCGCGTCGATGGCGGCATGACCGCGTCCGGACTGGACCATGCAGCGCCTCGCCGATCTGCTCGACGCGCCGGTCGATCGCCCGATGATCCAGGAAACCACCGCGCTCGGCGCCGCCTATCTCGCGGGGCTGCCGCCGGCGTCTATCCCGAGCCCGCAAAATTCGCCGACAACTGGCGGCTGGAGCATCGCTTCAAGCCGCGCGATGAGCAAGGCGACGCGGAGCGCAAGCTTGGCGGGACTGGGCGAGCGGCGGTGAAGGGGGAGTTGCGCGTATGGACAGTGATAGGCATGATCCGAAGGGGCCGGTTTTCCGGCATGAAATAAGAAACGCATGATCCTGCCCGACGGCTATTCCGACGTTCCCGCCGGCAAGATCGCTGCCGTCGTCACGCATCTGGAAATGACCGAGCGCCCGGCGCTGCCGCCCGATCCTCCGGGCGCGTGGACGCTGCGCACGCGTCGAACGCCCGCGCTCGACTGGTATCGCGAGATCTTTCCGCGTCGGCGGCACTGGTTTGGCGTTCCGCGGATACGGATGATCGACGCTGAACTGGCCGCGACCATCCATTCGCCGCTCGATCGAGCGGTCTACGCGCTGGCGCAGGAGGGTCGCGACGAAGGTTTGCTCGAAATCGATTTTCGCTGAGCGGGCACAGTGCGAACATCGTCTTACTTCGGCGTAACCGAAAGCTCAGCGTTGCCGCGGCACGCCGGCCGCGGCTGATGAACGCGCGCTCGAGCTCGCGTGGTCGCGGCCGCTGACGCGCCTGTGGCTGCACACCTGCACTCTTCGATCATCCGCCGCGCTCGCGTTCTACCAGTGCCGGGCTTTCGCCCGTTCCGACGGCAGGTCGAGATCGTAGACGATCCACGTCTCGACGGAACAGCGCCGCGCGATGTCGCAAGGCATGTGCCGATCATCGAGTAGCTGACGCGCTCGCCCGCTTGTATTGTCGCCATCGCCCGCGCACGGCGGGGATCCAGTATTCCAGAGACCTGCGATAGGAACCGAGACGCCGCGGCGTATTGATACTCCGCCTTCGCGGAGTATGACGGGAGGCAACTACGGCTACTTTGAGGAAACTTATCTGATGATCCTGATCGGCCAGTATGATTCCCCGTTCACCCGGCGCGTGGCGATTGCGCTCAAGCTTTACGGCCTCGCCTTCGAGCACCGGCCGTGGTCGACCTTTGGCGATGCCGACAAGATCGCGCCGTATCAATCCGCTGCGGCGGGTGCCGACGCTGGTGCTTCGACGGACGGCGAAGCGCTGATCGAAAGTACGGCGATCCTGGATTATCTCGATGAACTGGTCGGGCCGGACGAAGGCGATGATCGCGGCGCAGCGGGCCGGAGCGCCGCCACGCCATTGAAAATCTGCGCGCTGGCGACCGGGCTCGGCGACAAGGCGGTCAGCCTGATCTATGAGCGCGTGCTGCGCAAGGATGCAGCTGAAACTCTGGGTCGAGCGCTGCGAGGCGCAGATCGGCGGCGTGCTGGCGATGCTGGAGGAGCGAGCGCGCCGCGGTCGCACACGCCATACTGGTTCGGCGAGCGCATCGGCCACGCCGACATCGCGGTCGCCTGCGTGCTGCGATTCACCGCCGAGGCGCATCCGCATGCCGTTCGACGCCGCGCGCTACGGTTCTATGGCGCTCTCGGCGTCACAGATAGATGAGAGGAGAGTCTAATGAATATTCCCGTTCGTATCGGCATGGATACTTCCAAGTCGGTGTTCCAGCTTCACGGTGTTGATGAGAATGAGGTAGTGGTCGTCCGCCGCCAGTTTCGGCGAGCCGAGATGATCCGCTACTTCGAGCGGCTTCCGCCGGTTCTCGTCGCCATCGAGTCCTGCGGCAGCTCGCACCATTGGGCGCGCCTGCTGCAGTCGTTCGGCCACGAGGTAAAGCTGATCCCACCTCAGTATGTGAAGGCCTACGTGAAGCGCGGCAAGAACGACGCGGCCGACGCCGAGGCGCTTGTGCGAGGCGGTCACCCGGCCGAGCATGCGGTTTGTACCGGTGAAGTCGAAGGAACGGCAAGCGGCCTGCATGTTGATGACCGTGCGGGAACGCCTGGTCAGCGTGAAGTCGCAGCTCTCCAATGCTTTCAGGAGCTATGCAGCTGAGTTCGGCATCGTCGGCCCCGCCGGCCGGCAGAACGTCGCGGCACTCATCAAGCGGGTGCTCGAGGATGACAGCCTGCCGGAAATGGCGCGGGATCTCTTCCGCCTTCAGGCGGACGAGTATGCCGCGGTCGAAGCTCGCCTGGCAAAGATCGAGGCCAAGCTGATGAAGTGGCATCGCGAGGATGACGTCAGCAGGCGTATCGCGACGATTCCCGGCGTCGGTCCGATTGGGTCGTCCATGCTGAGCATGAAGGCGCCGCCGCCAGAGACGTTCAGATCAGGCCGTGACTTTGCGGCATGGCTCGGACTGACGCCCAAGGATCATTCAACTGGCGGCCGGCAAAGACTACGGCGGCATCACAAAGGCCGGAGATTCAGTGCTCCGATCGACGTTGATCGTCGGTGCGACCGCGCTGCTGAGGCATGTCCGAAAGGGTCGTCATAAGCCCACACCCTGGCTCGCCTCGCTGTTGGAGCGAAAGCCGCCGAAGTTGGTCGCGGTGGCCTTGGCCAACAAGTTCGCCCGCATCGCTTGGCGCTTGATGATATCGGGCGGCGTGTACAACCGGCCGGTAGCCGCCATGCCCACCTGATCTGAAATCGGCGCCGCGAGCGAGGTTGCTCGGCGGATAGCCCACGAACTTGCAGGACGCAGTAGATGGAAGGACCGATCGGTCGATACGCGCGAGCTTCCGAAGATTACACTGGCACCATCGATGTCGCCCATGTGC
>ERZ1370068.3129-contig-2251_pt1 | contig 45117 bp, 85 predicted proteins | sample MGYA00561227_ERZ1370068 | MGnify/ENA primary metagenome ERZ1370068 (study PRJEB38410, sample SAMEA6850437) | metagenome | study: Metagenomic assessment of the ecological functions of the soil: analysis of the soil microbiota associated with the... | reverse complement strand
TGTACTTCGTTCAGTTACGTATTGCTGCCTGGTCGGTGAGTAACGCCGGCCGCTCCCCCCCGCTCTGCCCTCGCGGACACGCGCGTCGAGCAGCCAATCAGCGAATGTTTAGGTGTTCCGGAAATTCCGTCATGGTTTTGTGACCTCTGTACGTGCGAATATGATGCCGGTACATGAGCTGGCGCAACTCACCTGGGGAGGTGCGCGACCTGGACCGCGGCCGCGCCCTTGTAGTACTCCCGGTGGGCGCGATCGAGGCGCACGGACCCCATCTCCCCCTCGACAGCGACGCGTTGTCATCGCGAGCGCGATGGCGTACGCCGCGGCCGAGATGCTCTCGGCCCGCGGACGAACGGTCCTGATCCTGCCCGCGCTCGCCTACACGGCCGCCAGCTTCGGCGCCGCCTTCCACGGCACGCTGTCGATCTCCGGCATCACCGTTACGGCTGTGGTCGTCGACCTCGCGCGCAGCCTCACGCAGCAGAGGCTTTCAACTCCTGGCGCTGGCAAACGTGCACCTCGACCCCGAGCATCTGACGGCCCTGTCGGAAGCGGTGAAGCTGGGACGCGCCGACCAGCTCCTGCCGATCGTCTTTCCCGACATCACGCGGCGGCCCTGGGCCGAGAGGCTCGGCGAAGAATTCAAAAGCGGCGCCTGCCATGCGGGCCAGTTCGAAAGCTCGATCGTCCTGAGGGAGCGCCCGCATGGCGTGCGCAACGAGATCCGCGTCGCGCTGGCACCGAACCCCAACTCGCTCTCACAGGCGATCAAGGCTGGCAAGCGCACGTTCACGGAAGCGGGCGGGCCGCGCGCCTACTTCGGCAACCCTGCCGCCGCGACGGCCGCCGAGGGCTCGCAGTTCGTCGCAGCGCTTGGCTCGATCCTGGAGGAGGCCGTGCTTGCCGAGATTTGATGGCTGCGTTGCCGTCGTCACCGGCGGCGGATCGGGCATCGGCGCGGTCGTCGCCCAGGAGTTGGCGCGTGCGGGCGCCGCGGTGGTGGTGGCGGCGCGCCGAACCGATCGGATCGAACGCGTGGCGACCGAGATCCGCGACGCCGGCGGCAAAGCGTGGGCGGTGCACTGTGGCGTGACCGATCCCGCGAGCGTGAACGATCTCGCGCAGGAAGCGGCGCGGCACTGGCAACGTCGACATTCTCGTGAACGATGCCGGCGCCGCGCACGGTGCTCCGCTGGCGAAGACTTCGCTCGAGGACTGGAATCGCGATGCTCGCCGTGAACGCGACGGGTACGTTTCTCTGTACCCGCGCCTTCATCAGTGGCATGCTGGAGCGCAAACGCGGCTCGATCGTCAACGTGGCATCCGTTGCGGGACTCGCCGGAGGACGCTACATCGCGGCCTACGCGGCAGCGAAGCGCATGCGGTGATCGGGCTGACGCGCAGCGTTGCGGTCGAGGTCGAGGGCACGGAGTCACGTGCAATGCCGTATGCCCCGGTTTTGTCGATACCGAGATGACCGAGCAGTCAGTCAGCCGCGTGGTGGAGAAGACGGGCAAGTCGCCGCGGGACGCGTTGCAAGCGCTGCTCGCGTCCGCGTCGCAGCGACGCCTCATCACACCGGATGAAGTGGCCCAGGCGGTACTCGCGCTGTGCGATCCGCATGGTGCGCGCCTGAACGGCACCACAGTCACGATCGCTGAATAAAGGAAGACGCATGGCGTTTGAAATCATCAACCCGGAAGTCTTCGGCGCACGCCCCAGCGGCTGGAACCACGGCATGCTCGCGGATAAAGGCGGCCGCATTCTCTTCGTCGCGGGCCAGATCGTTCCGGTCGGCGACTTCGTGACTGCACTATGGGACGGCGCGCTTGGCCGGGTGCTCGCAGGTGGTCCGCGCCGCCGGCGGGAAGCCGAGCATGTGGGCCGCATGGTCGTCTACGTCACCGACCGCCCCGCCTATCTCGCGCATCTCACGCCCCTCGGCGAGGTTCACCGCAAGCATATGGGCCGCCACTACTACGCCATGGCGGTCGTCGAGGTGAAGTCACTCATGGACTCAAAGGCTCTCTTGTTGAGATCGAGGCGCGTGGCCGTCCTATGATCTATGAACTCGACGGCGGCATCTTATGTGTGCGCGTTCAAATCCTTAATCAGCGTTGCTTTCCCATTCGGCTAGCCCAAGCTGCCGCATTTTGATAGTTACTTTGCATCTGCCGTAGCGATGGTTCGGTCACGTTTACTAATCACAGCCATGCGCTGGCGAAGTCTGCATTCGCGATTAGCTGCCGATACGCTTCCATAGCGGCGATGCCAGATGCGGTGTCTCGCGCGCTATCAAATCCCTGACGCTGTTTCCCTGCGGCGATTTGTTCTGGCTGCCCGGCATCGCCGCAGACGTGCGGCCAAGGTCTTTTGGCGACAGCAGGGCCTCAGCCGAAATGGCGGTATTTTTTGTAATCTCCCGATCAGATCCTGCAAACTACTCAGCGCCCTGCTCATCTCGGTTATGGTTTTGGCGGATCCATGCTGCTCTCTCCACTTTAGAATATCTTGCAGAATCGGCCAGGTATTTTCGAGCGATCGGTTTGTATTCGCCGATCCACGATAAAGTTTGCGGGGTTGGGAACCGACAAATGAGGTGAGCAGTGCTTCGGCGTCGTTAAAGCGCCTGAGTTGGACATCCGTTAATCCTAACAAGAATAAGGCGAATGGCTTCGCAACGTGGTTGGGGACATCAGACAAGGCGACGCATTTCGCTGCATTGGCGCGTTTGGCAACTATCGAGAAGGAATGCACCCAAGAGAGGGATCGGCGAAATTGTTGGTCCCCGCATTCTCTACTTCGTGCAAAGCCTGGTGCATGATCGAATCCTGCTGATCAAGCAAGGCGGCGACCGCCTGATTGAGTAATGCCCAGTCGTAGATCGGCTGCTTGTTTTTGTTTTCCGATGCCAGTCGGGCAAAAGTAGCGCCGTGCCTTCGGATAATTCCCGTCGATGATTTGGCGGCGCCCGGCATCGAAGTCGCCATTGACGTCGAATGACGGAGGAAGCGCTGGCCATCTGCCGCAGGATTGGCCGGAGCGCGAGTGCGAACGAAGAAAATCCAACCAAATACTACAGATACAAAGCGTTGCCGCGGCGATGGCGACCGCTGCTTTTGCCCGCCACGGTTCGCTTTCGCCCCGAAGAATGCGCTTCGATTTCTGGAGCGCTTGAATTACGGCATCGTGCGAATGGAAACGCGGGCGGGTCCGGCGCGATCATCCTGGCGATGGCAGCAGCGGTTGGCCGCGAAACTCCCGGCGCCACAGCGTCTTTGAGCTTTAAAGTTATTTTTCAGGGCGCGCAGATCCGTCGCCGACATGGTCTCGCCCTCGAAAGGCGGACGGCCGGCAATGGCGTGTGGAAAAGGGTGGCACCGAGACTATAAATATCACTGCGAAAATCTTCCGGCTGATTGTTTAGTCGTTCCGGCGCGACATAGTACGGTGTGCCCCAGATTGCGTCGCTGGTTTGCGTCTGCGTCTCGACAATTCCGGCGAGTCCGAAATCGCTGATCTTGGCCGTTCCATCATCCGTTAAACAAAAATATTGGCCGGCTTAACGTCGCGATGGATTAGACCTTTTGTAAGCGGCACGCAACCCGCGCGTCACTCGATTCCAGTGCGGAGCACTTCCTCTAACGCCTGTAGAGACTTTTTTTTCGCAACTGCCGATGCATCATCGAGCGTCCCGCGCGTTCAGACCAATTCTATAAGCTAGATAAGTGCTGATCATGATCGCGTCCGAAGGCGGAGACCTGCACCACGTAGCGGATGATGCGACCGCGGCGGTAACTCGAGCCTCATGGTGCAGCTGGTTCGCGCGCTCTGGTCCGAGGTCTCTGCTGTTCAGAAGCTTTTAAGGGCCATCACGTCGATCGAGTTGCATATCGATGAGCCTTGTAAACGGTTCTCCATTCTCTCCGGTGCCGAGGGTTTCGCGCAGCTCGAAGCGGTTGGCCGAAACGCGTCACCCGAATCCCTCGCCGCCACACTCGGGACCCAGGGCACGCGCGCAAGCGGTTCGAGCATCGACGGTATCGCCCGCTGTGTGCCGCACTGGGGCACGAAACCGTGTCCGAATCGCTCATTTTTTGCGATAGTAACATCGTCAATGACACAGCGAAACCGCCGCGAATTCAGTGTCACGCCAGTGGATGCCCGCACGCGGCTGGACTCGCTTTCTCGCTAAAACGGCGCCCGAATTTTCCCGGTCGCGAAGATTCAAGCGCTTCGTCTCGCCGGGGTCACGCAACGGCTGAAATGGAGCTGCTCCGCGCGCGCGCGCACATGGTTCGAGCAGGCGACCACGCGTTGCCCGCGGTTCGAGCGCGCCAAACACCGCGGGAAGCGATCGATCTCGCCCCGGGAGAAGATCGCGCTCTCCGTCTTGTTCGAAGACGAGGATCTGATCGTGATAAACAAACCTGCGGGGATTTCGGTTCACCCTCGGAGCCGGCCGCAGAAGTGGCACGTTGGTTAACGCTTTGCTGTCGCATTGCAAAGATCTTTCGGGTATCGGCGGGAAGGAGCGACCGGGCATTGTTCATCGACGCTGGATAAAGAAGCGAGCGGTTGTACCGGTGTGGTGGCGAAGAATGATTTTTGCGCACGCATCCACACCTGCGCGGCAATTCGGCGTCGCGCACGGTTGACAAGGTCTACCTGGCGCTTGTTGCCGGGAAACTGCGGGGCGCTTCCGGAAGCATCGTCGCGCCGATTAGGCGTCATCGCGTTCATCGCAAGAAGATGGCGATTGCGCGCGAAGGCGGGCGCATGGCGCGAACCGATTTCAAAGTCGTGCGGCACGGGACGAAAGGCAACCTTGCTTCAATGCCGGTTGCACAGTGGTCGAACTCATCAGATTCGCGTTCATCTCCAGCATCTTGGATATCCGATCCTGGGTGACGCGGTTTATGGCGGAAGACATGCTGGACAGTTCTCGCGGCAAATGTTATTGCGTGGAAACGGCTTCGACCATCCACGGGGAAGGGGCGGATGGATTTTGAAGCACCGCTACCGGAAGATTTCGCGAAAACAATCAGGGAGGTGATTGGTTAGGTGGCGGCTGGACGCTGAAAGCGCTGGAGCGCCGTTACCGTCATCGCGAAAAGGACCGGCAATGACAATCATGCCTCGCAACCCAGGGTTCGGCGTGCCAAGGGAGAGCAAACAGGCGTTCATTATAAAAGAGGTAATACGCGAAAATCGTTACCGCCAGAAAATGCCAGGCAAAAGCGCGCCGCCAGGTCATCGATCGGTAAAAATCCAGACCAAATACCATGCGTGCAACACCGGCGCGAGAATAAGAGCCGCGCCCAGGACCAAAGCAGGCCGCGTCGCCAGTTCCGAGCGAGAAGCAGCGCAACCGCCCCCGAGACAATGAGGATGATCACATCGTAGCGATAATGTTGCTGATGCCAGTTCGGTAAGATTGTGTCTTCGATCAGCCACCAAAATAAATCGTTGAGGCGGCTGACGTGACCGAAATCGCCAAAAAGATCCGGCCGAAATGAAAAGCGAAACGCGAAGGCGAATGCGACCGGCACAGCAATGGCGGCCGTTAACGCAATCGAGGTAGCGGCGCAAGGCGAAGAAAGTTGAAACGAGCAAGACGCCGCAAACTGGTCGAAAGGCGATCGCGGCTCCAAGCGCAAGCGCGGAACCATAGGGCAAATTTCCAACGCGACGATGTCGCTGGCGCAAATCGCTCGAGACAAAAAATCAGCGCGATGATTGCCAGCAATACGATGCTGTCGAAATGTGCGGCCCCAAAAAGCTGTAGGCAATGAGCGGATTCCACGCCAACCACGCCGCAGTTTGTTTGTCGAGGTAGCCGCAGGAGCAGCGCGATCGCGAGGAGATCGGCGGCGCCGAAGATTAGTTTATAGGCGAGGGCATTGTCCGTAGCTGGGATGATGCGAAACAAGGCCTCGGCCCCGGGCGCAAATTCCGTCGGCGTGTCGTTCTGCGGAATGCGCGCCAGCTCCGGAATTTTTCCGGATAACTCTGAACTGTTGGGCGCAACCCGGTAGATTCAGGCCCGCGCGCTGAATCACCCCGTCTGCCTGAAAACGCCACACTTCGTTAGCCGGCGTCAGTGGCAATGCCAGCAAACGCAGCGCGACGGTCGCGCCCCAAAAATCCAACCTGCATTTTGCTTGATCGCCTCAAATTCCGTGCCCGCGATGGAGATAAGCCAGCCCGCATAGAATTGCGCAGCCGACAAAGCGCACCGGCATCCATTCCAGCGTCCAGTCGTCGAAGAAATTAAGCGAACCGAAAAGCAGTAACTCTCGCCCCGAGCGCAATCCAAAATCGCAATTTCACCTCGGTGCGGTTGGATTGGGGCGGGAAACGCGAACGCAAAATGCGACTCATGTTTATGCGATAGCCTGCGAAATCGACCAGCTCGCGCACCCGGACCTTTAGCCGGCGCGCTTGGAGAAAAAGGGACAGCGCGAAAAGGATGTGCGGAATGGCGAAGATCAACGGAACGTGTCCGCTTTTGAGGAAGTGATAGATGAGAAGGGTGAGAACAATCAGATTTACGATTATTGTGGTAGTGACGTAGCGATATCGAAGCTGAACACGGGTTAGGCATTTCCCGCCGCCGTGATATTCGGTAACCGTGCGCAAAAATGATGCTCCACCAAAAGTTCCCGTAAATGTGGATGTCCCATTCCTGCCAGCCGGTATCGACGGAGTAGCGCCAGTTTTCATGATCAAGCAGTGCGAAAATTTCGCGTAAGAGATGGTGGCGATCTTTGCCTTCCTCATTCCAATAGGCGCAGGCGGCCCCAGTGGCTCCGAAATTTTTTCCAGCGGGAAACCTTTCGTGTTGCGCAATGACAAATCCGGGCGTGCGTTTGAAATGCAGCCACGTGAAATTAACGCGACCAGCCGCGGACGAGTGGTTGCGCAAAAGCGAGAAACATCACCAGTAGCCGCGCGTGAATGGTATCGAAGCGCGGTTCGATCCGCGCGCGCACCATATAAGAAAGAGCGACGCAAAGTGTGCCGCCGAGCATCAAATACGGGACGATCCGCAGTGGGGAAGGAACACGCCGACGCCAAAAAGAAAAATCGTGAGCGCGAACCATTCGATGCTGCTGAGATAGGCGGCGACCTCAGATTGCGGAGTGGGATAAATGGATTGGAAAAATCCGTCTGCGAAAATTCCATGATAAATTATCGGGCGATTGATGAACCAGCTGAAGCGCGGCGTGCCGTAAATTTGTCCTCGCCACTTCGCCGTTCCGGTTGGTCCGAAAAAAATGAGATGTTTGAAGCGCAAGAGTGATTCGGCTTCGCCGTAACCTTGCTGTTGTTTGCGGAACGCGCGCAAAGTGAAACGGCGATGGTGCCAGACGATGGCCGTGGGACTGAACGCGATGACGCCGCCGCCTTGTTGGAGACGCCAGCAGAAATCAACGTCATCGCCAGCGGCGTGATATTCCGGATCGAAGCCGCCGACATTTTCAAAGCCCAGCGCCAAAACGCCATGTTACAGCCCGGGATGTGTTCGGCGACCGTGTCGGTTAACAGAACGTGACTCGGTCCGCCGGGCGCGGCCGCGACGCACGCCTGAACCCAGGTTTTGCCGGGGCGAAGCATTCGGTCCCCCTACGCCTGCGAAGTCGCCACTGGTGAGAGTGCCGATCAAGTAATAAAGCCAGTCAACGTCGGCCATGCAGTCGGCGTCGGTGTAAGCCAGCACTTCGCCGCGTGCAGCAGCGGCCCCGGTATTGCGTGCTGCGCTCAGCCCGCGGTTCGATTGATGAATGTAGCGAACGTTCGGAAATTCAGCCGCAATCTGCGCAGTGTTGTCGGTAGACCCATCATCGACCAGGATGATCTCAAACTTCGGATAATCGATCTTTCCGAGTGACTCGAGACACGCTCGCAACGTTGCTGCGCCATTGTAACAGAGCAAACGATGATTGAAACAGATGGCGTTTGGTTGAGGTGACGGTGCGGCAGAACGGCATCGTTCTGTCCGAGTTTTCGCGCAGTAGATGCAGCGCTCTCTTTGGCTGTCGATCGCGAGTCACCAGTCCGAATGCCCAATCCGTAATTTCCTGCTCGCCGGTGTACCATTCGTCGGTCCAGGAAAAGAAAATCGTGCCGGCGAGTCCGCATTTGATCACGCTGTCGACATGCCAGCTCAACATGTCCGCCTGCTCGTCCTGAGTGTGCCGGATCGTGTCCATCCCAAATTCGCCAAGGATAAGCGGACGCTCCTCGGTGAGATTTGCAGTCGGAGGAGATAACGCTCGAAGTCGCGTTGCTTGTGCAGGTAAACATTGAAGCAGAAGAAATCGACGTTCTGCGGCAGTGAGGAATTCCGGTCGGAGGATAGGTCGCGTAGGGAATACAGTGGCCGCGGATCCAGATTGCGACCGACGTTGACGAGATGCTCGACGAATTCGGTGACGCGCCGCACACCCAGCCAGCGGACCATTTGCGGCGCGATTTCGTTGCCGACGAGGTAAGCGAGGATCGCGGGATGCCCGGCGTGCATTTTGATGGCGTTTGAAACCGAGCGGATGATTTCATTTCGGGCCGAACGTTGGGACAGAAATTCGATGTGCTTGGCCCATGGCAAAGTGATGAGTGCACGCACTCCCGCTTCCGCGCAGGCATCGAGAAACCAGCGCGGCGGACAATGATAAACGCGAACAACGTTAAATCCGGACTCGCGAATCTGGGCCAGGTCGCGCGCGGCTTGTTCCCGCGTTCCAAGATAATTTCCTAACGCGTCAGGTTTGAACGGGCCGTAGGTGACGCCCTTGACGAAGAATTTTCGATCGCTCTCGAAGAAAAATTTTGCGACAGCGCGGATTGGCTCCGCCGTAGTGACGCTCACAGCGGCAGTTTCCTAGACCATCCCTTGGTTGACGCAAAGCTTTCCTGTGGCGGCAGACGCCTGCTCGCGAAGGCTTTCGGAGTGTCGGCTGCTCGTGGTGGATTGCGGGCGACACGCCTGCCTCTACAGGTTCGCTAATGTTTCACGCATTACTTTCGCGGTTTCCTCGATGTCAGCCGTCGAATGCGCCGTCGAAATAAAATTCGTCTCGAACTGTGACGGCGCGAAATAAATCCCGCGCTCCAGACATGCATGAAAGAATTTAGCGAAACGTTGCGTATCGCTGCGTCGCGCGGAATCGAGATCGACGACTGGGCCGCTGGTGAAGAAAAGGCAGAACATTGAACCGATCCGATGAAATGTGAACGCGGCTTTTGAGATGACGTCGCCGATTGCTTTCTCCAATTGTGCTCCGAGTTGCTCGAGTAATTTCCAGCCATCGATGCGTGCGAGCTCGCGTAGTTGAGCCAACCCCGCTGCCATTGCCAGCGGATTTCCGGACAGCGTTCCCGCCTGGTAAACTGGTCCATCGGGCGAGAGACAATCCATAATCTCCGCGCGGCCCCAAAGACGCCTACCGGCAGGCCGCCGCCGATAACTTTGCCGAGCGTAGTCAGATCCGGCCGGATTCCGTAGGCGTGCTGCGCTCCGCCGCGCGCCACCCGAAACCCAGTCATGACTTCGTCAAAAATTAGGAGCGCGCCGTTTTTAGCCGATTCCACGCGAAGTTGATGAAGAAAATCTTCGCGTGGGAAAAATAATCCGGCATTCGCGGGAATCGGTTCGAGGATCACGCAAGCAATCTGATCTTTGTTTTCGCGAAACGTGGTGCGAACGGCGTCGATATCATTGAAAGGGAGCACGATGGTTGTCATCGGCGATTGCTTTCGGAACACCCGCGCTATCCGGTTGACCATGAGTGAGCGCACCGCTCCCTGCTTTCACCAGCAACGAATCGGCGTGTCCATGATAACAACCGGCAAACTTGATGATTTTGTCTCGCTTGGTGAATCCCCGCGCCAGTCGCAAACACGACATCGTCGCCTCGGTGCCACTGTTGACCATCCGCACCTTCTCGATCGCCGGCATCCAGGTGCAGATTAGCTCCGCCAGTTCGACTTCAAACGGATTCGGAATTCCAAAACTCAGTCCGCGCTGCGCTGCATCGCACACCGCGCTAACGATTTTGGATGAGCGTGTCCGAGAATCGCCGGCCCCCAGCTGCCGACATAATCGATCAGCTCCCGACCATCGATCGTCCAGATGCGCGAGCCTTGGGCACGATCGACGAAAACGGCTCCCCACCCACGCCGCGAAACGCGCGCACCGGCGAGTTCACGCCACCGGGGATCCGCTTTTGCGCGCGAGCAAAAGTTCTGCGGAGCTGCCGGTCATTTGTAAAGGCGCTTACGCCAGCGCCTATCTACCGGCCATCGGCGCTTGATACAAGCGCCGCAACATTGATATTGTCCGCTCGCACGTTGGCGGGGTAGCCATGGTAAGGTCGCGGTCTGCAAAACCGCTATTCGCGGGTTCGATTCCCGCCCCCGCCTCTTTTCATAGGGTAGAATGGCACAAACCGTCCGAGCCTAAAAAGACTGAATTGCAGAACATTATTGAGAACAAATCCGTCGATATTTATCAACGTTCGCCTGTGTCAATAACTCACCTTCCGCCAACCCCGCGTTACACGCCCCATAATCCGACTTGCAGAAGCGGCTTGACATGCCATTCTGAACCCAGACGGCTGTTGCCGAGGAATCCCCGCTTACACCCTTGAGCAGGCCAAAGGGGCGCTTTGCGTCGACCGGGCTTGTTTGCTCGCGGAGAGCCCAACGGAAATGACGGAAAGATAGCGTTGAGCAGATATGAGCGCGAAGCTTTTGCCTATTACGACGGGAAGCCCGCAGCGCCGTGGAGGGTGAAAGCCTCATGTCGCGGTGATCAATTCTGCAGCCTTCTCAGCGATCATGATGATTGGGGCGTTTGTGTTCCCAGCAACTATTGTCGGCATAATAGACCCGTCCACCACGCGTAACCCACGCATACCATATACGCGTAGTTCGGCATCGACAACAGCCATTGAGTCAGTGGATGGACCCATCTTGCACATGCCCGACAGGATGGTAGTGCGTCCTACAGGCGGAATGGATATAGATACGGGAGGTCGTCGTCACTGACGGCTGCAGAGCCGGGAGTTACCTCGTAGCCGCGCACATCATCGAAATGGTTCTTTTGAGAGAGCTGCCGTGCTAACTTCAATCCAACAAGGATAATGTCTGTATCGCGTGGGTCTGACAGATAATTTGCGCGGATGAGGGGGCGGCTTTAGGATCGGTTGACGGCAATGTCACAGAGCCACGACTCCAAGGCCGGACTAAAACAGGTGCAAATGCAAAAAGCCATCGATCTGTCCCAGGAATCCGCTCTCGCCAAAAATCTAGCTGTAGATCTGGCCAAGTTCCCGAACGATGATCACCGCTTTCGAGGAACAAGCACATCTCAGCACCGGCACCCCAAAGAGACGGCATGCCGCGTCGGGATTCAAAAGCCAATTCTACGCCGGGATGATCTTGCAGGTTTTGCCCCACTCCGGGCAGATGATGTACGAGTGGAACACCGACGGCCCTCAGGTGGTCAGCGGGTCCGATGCCAGATAGCATGAGAAGCTTGGGTGATCCGATAGCCCCTGCACACAGAATCACCTCTCGACGTGCTTCCGCTGAATATGTCCCTCCCTCATAAGTGTATTCGATCCCGGTCGCGCGTGTGCCTTGCACGACAATACGAATCACTTCGCTGTTGGAGCGAACCGTGAGATTGTCTCGGTGTATTGCAGGGTGCAAGAATGCGGTCGCCGCGCTACAACGCATTCCTTGGTCTGAGATGTTTAATTGATAAAAGCCGATGCCATTCTCCTGCTGAGCGCCGTTGTAATCCCATTCTCCACCTTCATAACCCTCATCAATAGCCGCCTCAATAAAAGCGTGACCCGCAGCGCTTCGAAAGTCAGCCGGAATATCGTTAACGAGCAACGGTCCACCTACTGCGTGAAATTTAGACAATCCTCGGGAATTGTTCTCTGACTTGAGAAAATAAGGTAGTAACTTCTTCAAAGCTCCAACCGTCGTTTCCAAGGTCTCGCCAATTGTCGTAATCGCGACGATTGCCCCGGATGTAGATCATCGCGTTGATCGAACTGCTTCCTCCAACAATTTTACCGCGCGGCCAAGGGATGCGGCGATACCCTGCTTCCTTTTCAGGTTCAGTCGAGAACTGCCAGTCTACGTCAGGGTTCAGGGAAATATTGCGAAGTCGGTAATATCTGTTCGCGACACGGACATCCTCTCGCGTATCAGGGCCTCCAGCCTCCAATAACAATACCCGAACCGATGGGTCCTCCGAGAGCCGACTGGAAAGCACGCAACCTGCCGAACCGGCGCCAAGTATGATGAAGTCGAATGCACACATATTCTGTCTGCGTTTCGGCCTAACGAGAAGTAGATTGCATCTTGCAATCTATTTCTTGCTCCATAGAGGGAATATCCGCTAAAAAGCTGCACGCTGGCAAGCCAGCTTCACCACTCTTGGAACTCTCCCGCGTGCTCGTGCGTTTCGACCAGATTGCCACCCTCATCGTAAACGCGAATCACAGCATCGATGTGAACGGCTGCGAAACTTGGCGTAGCGATTGCATTGTTGATTGCGTTCGGGCTCGCCGCACCAGAGCGCGGCCCCAATGGCAGCGCATCGGAAAGAAGGACGCGGCGATGATCTTTGCGCGGGCGAACTTCGTAAGTGTGCATCTCTGTTCATTACCTGCGGACCTTCCTTCCCTCGCTAGGGATCGCGACGCGATCCCCAGTGCAAATGGTGTGGCAGAAATTTGATGATGATGATTGTCATCGCAGCCGGCCGGAATGTTGACCGGTTGCCGCGCGAATTGCCAGATCGCGACCCAGCGGGCCCAGAATCAGCGTAACACCGCCGAGCCAGGTGGCTCGCATCGCATCACGCTCTCGCTCTGGCAGTCCACCGACGCCATCCGTGCGTTCGCCGGCGAGGACACCGAGGCCGCCGTTCTGTACCCCGAGGACCTGCGTCATCTGATCGCCGGCGTCTCGACCATCGCCCACTATGAGGTGGCCGACGCGATCTAGCGGCCGGCCAGGAACTCGTCGAACGCGGCCAGCGCTGCGCCCGGGTCGTGGCGGCCCACGCCGATGCGGAAGCGGTCCCCGGGACCTCAGCCAGCTCGGAGGTGTAGATGTCGGCCGGGAGCGTGAGCACGCCGGCGGTCTCCACGAGCCGGCGGCAGAAGCGGCTCGCCGGCTCGCCGGTCAGCAGGCGCGGGAAGCAGACGCAGCCGCCCTGCGGGGGCTCCCACTCGAAGTGCTCGGGCCAGCGGGCGAAGAACTCGGCGAAGACGGGCAGGTTGGCGGCGATGATCGCCCGGTTGCGGGCGCGGATCCGCTCCCCGTTCTGAGGGCGATCGTGGCCAGGTGCTCGCTCGGGCCGGCGTTGCAGATCGACGTGTAGTGCTTGCGGCGCTCCAGACGCTCGAGCAGCGCGCGGTCGCGGCAGGCCAGCCAGCCGATCCGCAGCCCGGGCAGCCCGTAGGCCTTTGACATGACGTTGAGTGAGACGGCGCGCTCCGACAGGTCGGCGGCCTGGGGCAGCGTGCGCGCCGGGTCGAGCTCGAGGCCGCGGTAGACCTCGTCGCTGAACAGCCGGATGCCGTGCTCGTCGCAAAGCTCGGCCAGCGCGATGAACGTCGCGCGGTCGGCCACGGCCCCCGTCGGGTTGTTGGGGAAGTTGACCGCCACGAGCGTCGTCTCCGGGCGCAATCGCGCCGCCAGCGCGTCGAGGTCGAGCGCCCAGCCGTCCTCGGGCGCCAGCACGAGCCCGTCGACGTCCGCGCCGGTGCGCAGCACGAGCGTCTCCATCGACTGGTAGTTCGGCACGGTGACGACCGCGTGGTCGCCCGGGCCGGTCAGCTCCTGCAGCGCCCAGAACATCGCCTCCTCGGCGCCGGCGAAGGCCAGGACGTGCTCGTCGGTCACGCGGTCGTAGGTGGCGGCGATCGCCTCGCGCAGTTCCGGCCGCCCCAGGTCGGCGTGTAGGTCAGAGCGAGCTGGTCGAACGCCTCGCGCTGCTCGTCCGTGCCCAGCGCGAGCAGCTCGACGACGGTCAGGGTCTGCGCGTCGGACGCCGTGAGGTTGAAGCGCGCGGCGAACTCCCAGCGCGCGAAGAACATCTCCAGCCGGAAGTCGGGCAGCGCCGCGCTCACGAGGGTTCGAGGGGAGGACGAGAAAAAGAGCTCGCCGGCTGGGAGAGAGTTGGATACGGCTGCGTTTCATAGCACCGGATTCAAACGGAATAGCGGCCACACGGGACTATTGCAATAACTTTTGTGCAGGTCGGACAGCGTTTGTCCTACCCATCTGAATAATTTGAGGATTGCGAACAGAAATCCGATCCTTCCAAATTGGCAGCTACCTCGCCGTAGCTTACGATGAAGTATCCGCAGCATAGCCAGCAAACCGGAGAAGACTGGTGTCCGCTTCCGCTGTGCGCACAAACGCCAGCGAGCAGGACGGGCCCAAATGATGGAAGCGTTCGTTTCCAACTGCTCGCATCATTCAATCACACTGCGCCGCAGCCGTAAAGCGTGCAGTGGATCGGTGATGGCATATCAGGTTGGATCGCCCCCAGCAGTGAGCGATCAGTGATCTCGAGGAAAATCCCAGCGAAACCCCGGGAGTCCACACCCCCAACATGAAAAAAAGCCGATCTCGACAATTGCAGTTCGGATACGCATCACAAAATGCGCGTGGAACCGCCGCCGCTGGAGATGTTCAGCTACGAACAATTGTTACGACGAGCGCGTGGCGAATGCCTGGCAGAAAGTTGCGCTCGGATGCAAGAGTGCCGGCGCGCGAGCAGCGGCAGCAGCGCAACCTACGCAGACTTATGTGCAAAGGCGGCGTGTGCGGATCGGACGGATATTTTATGGCCGTGCTGCGGATCGGCGACGACGGACCGACCGTTGCCGAACCGGCTGAGTTGTTCAAGCTCAACTCACGCCGCAGCATTGGCGGCACTGGGCTCCGGGGTGGTATTTCTCACTCATTGCTTGTTCCGTCTCCTCATTGCCCGCATTGATGCAGAGGAAAACTCTGCTGCGCGCGCAGTTTGGCGATGAGCATAACGCCTGCTGCTCCCATGCATGGCGCCTGATTCCCGGGCTCTACTACCAGATCCGCACAGGCAAAGTCGCGCTTTTTGATGGTTCTTGGATCGCGTCAGCGGCGCGGAAAGTGGGCTCTGGGAAATACGCGAAGTGGCTCTTGTTTCATCTTCACCAGCTCCAGAAGTTTGCCCAGCAGAACATGCATTAACAAAAACACGCAACAATCAACTCAAAGAGGAATCATGAATATGAAGAAGGTAATCATCGGTATGGCTTGCTGCGCAGCGATTGCGCCGCTGGCTTTCGGACAAGGTCCGCAGATGGCAAGGTTAGCAGAACAGGGCGTGACGGTGACCGCACCGAACGCGGCCGTAAAGATTGAAGGAGGCGAGGCGGCTGGATATCAACCTCCCAAAACTCTCGTTGTTCACAGCGAGGGTCCGGGCCGTTACGTTCTCGAGGGTCGCGGTCATGTGTTCAACAGCAAAGGGGAAGTGGTCCGGACGAAAATCACGCCCGGCACCCGCGTCCATGTCTATTTTGCCATGAACGGCGGTGTCCGGACAATTGATCGCGTTGGTGGTGGATTGAGGCTTTTAGGAATTAAGAAGTAAAATTAAGATTTGGGAGGACCGTTGCCGTTTCCAACGTCAACGCGGACGTGAGCGCGCACGTTCGCAAAAACGTGGGAATGGCTTCAGTGGCTCGCCGAACAGCTTGATCGGCATAGCAAAGCCCGAACCGGTCTTGCTGTCGGTGTGCACGACCTTATCGGGACTGGCGGCCATAATTTACGGGATCCCGGAGTGCCGACGCAAGCTTAACCAGACTTTCCCGAATCTGTGTCGGTGTCCAAGCCGCGAATCCGAAAACGAACGCCGGCTTTAGCTTTGCTTGAATGCAAAAGAATGAGAGCGCCGAGGGCCTCACTCCGATATCAACTGTGATACGCCTGATCATCGGGAAGTCTTCCTCGCGCTTCAGCCAGGCGACGATGTTCAATCCGGCCTCCGGAACCTGCAAAGTGAAACGGTCGCCAAGCAGTTCATTGAATTGTTTGATAAAGAAATCACGCCGCTCGGCATAGATTTTCGCACCCGCTTGATGTGGCTCAGGAAAAATCCCTCGGTGATAAAACTCGCCAGCGTCGCCTGGTCTATTGGAGAGGAGTGTTGATCCATCGCACTGCGGATTTTGACCAACGGATCAATTAACGGCTCTGGCGCAACGATGTAGCCTAGACGCAAAGAGGGACAAAGAATCTTGCTCACCGTCCCCGCGTAAATCACCCGGCTGGCGTTGTCGATCCCTTGCAACGAAGGGAGCGGTGGACCGGTAAAGCGGAACTCCGCGTCGTAGTCGTCCTCGAAAACAAATGCGTTGTGAGCACGCGCAAAATCGAGCAAGCCCGTCCTGCGTTTAAGACTCATGGTGACGCCGAGAGGAAATTGATGGGAGGGCGTTACGTAGATGATCCTCGGCAGTGGTTCTTTTGGCGCTCGCGCAATCACGATTCCTTGGTTGTCGAGCGGCTTGGAGACTATCTTAACGCCGGCCAAAGTAAGTACCCTTCGTGATCTGCTGATAACAGGGGTCTTCGATCCAGGCGGCTTGACCCGGATTCAGCACAGCCATTGCGCTCATCAACATCGCTTGCTGCATGCCAGCCACGATTACGATCTGATCCGGATGACAGCGCGCCGCTCTGAAATCGCACAGCTACGCTGCAATTGCCTTGCGCAGGTCGGCGTCGCCGCGATTTGACGCATAGCGCAGCAGATTAACCCCTTTTTCGCCAGAATCTGCGCTCTGGAGGCGTTCCCAGATAGCGATCGGAAATTCGTCGACTGCCGGAATGCTGGCGACCAGCGAGACGCCTGCGCCTGCGCCCGTTGCCCCGAGGTCAAACTGATTTCCGACGCGCGTATCCGGAATTGCTCTCACGCGATCTGGAGATGCGAAATGGGCGCTGGATTGATTGAAAGGTTTTCGGTTGGTCCGCGGTCAAGAAGGTTTCTGGAAGAAGATTCGCGACGAATGTTCCCGATCCGCGCTTTGAGCGGAGATAACCTTCGGCATGAAGTTTTGAAATCGCGAGTCTAACCGTGGATCTCGAGATACCCCGCTCATTAGCAAAAGCCCGCGACGAGGGAAGTCGAGATGAGGCGTCGCTGAACCTTCCCGATTTCAGCTCATCGCGAATCTGCCGGTAAAGCTGCTCGTGGAGCGGCTCCGCCGCCGTTCGATCAAGCCGAATCATCTCAAACGCTATGATCGAACGCCGGCGTCGCTTCTGCGGGCGCGATTTCCCTTTGGACATGGCACCTGAACTCGTCTCCCGCCGATTAGTCTTCCATTTGTCGCCCCGCGTCTAGACCCTAGTGATAAGTGACCAGTGATAGGTGACAGGCGACGCGCCAAGATGGCGTATTGCATGCAGTCGGTTGAACCTGTGTTAATGGCTCCGATCTAAGCGCTTTCGAACGCTACTTCTTCCCTTCGAACAATGGCAGAAATTGGCCGTAGCCTTCTTCCTTCAATTTCTCGACTGGGATGAAACGAAGAGCGGCGGAATTGATGCAATAACGCAATCCGCCGGGACCGGGACCATCGTCAAAGACATGGCCGAGATGGGAATCGCTCTTCGCGCCGCGAACTTCGGTGCGTTCCATGCCCAAGGTGCGATCTGATTTTTCGACGACATTTTCTTTCGCGATCGGTTTGGTGAAACTGGGCCAGCCGCTGCGGCTGTCGAACTTATCGAGCGAAGTAAAGAGTGCTTCGTCCGGTAACGATATCAACGTAAATCCCTGGTTTGTGATTGTTCCAATACGCATTGTTGAACGGTGGCTCGGTCCCGCATTCTTGCGTGACGTAGATATTGCTGCGGCAGTCAGTTTCTGCTTTAGGTCTTCGGACGGAAGGTTTTGTGGTCGCTTCTGGCGAACCGCTCGACTGATGCATTTGTTGTCGTCGTTTCCATTTTTCTCCTCCTGTTTTTGTGCGCCGGCGCGGTTTCAAAAACATCTGCGCGCCGATCAATCCCATCAGAACCATAACGCAAATCGACGAGCAGAAATCGCGAGCGCGGCTCCGGGCGTTTTGGTAAGGTTCAGCATGGACCAGCGAATGTTAGACAGCGCGATCAGCTCGTCTGTTCACGTCCTGCTTCGGGCACGCGAATGTAAGAACGGAAGAGCAACTAGCCCGATCGGGGCGACTGATGCCGCGCAGGCAAAAATCAGCCACATCAGATCGGACCGTCGCGGTCCTGTCGCCGGGCAAAACATTGCCAGGAGCCAGCCGCTTGTGCCGACAAGCACTTTGCCAACGAGAAATGGAAGGTAGGCCAGCGAACCGTATGAAGCTTCCTGTCCGGGAGGCGCAATGGCCGCCGCGTATTCGTAAACGCGTGGGGAATAGAAGGCTTCGCCGACGGAGAACACAGTTAAGATACAGTGCAGCCATGACGTAATACGGATGGATGGCGCCGTGTCATCGCCGAGATAGCCGTGCCCTAGCCAATCCCCGAATGCGCCATTCGCGAGCAGCTCAGAACCATTCCGTCGGCAAGGCCATGATAGAGACACTCCGCCGCGCAAGATGGCGCCGCCGAAATACGACCATGCGGTAAGCGGAAAATTTTTGCGTGAGTGCGCCAACAACCGGGTGCAAGGAAAATGATGATGATGGAGTTGATCGCCGGCGATTTTCCCAACCGGTGCGTTCAACCCGAGTTCGCGGTCGCCACATTTCGGGAAGACGTAGTCCATCTGCAGGAAAGATCGCCTTGAGAAAACCGATGAGCAGGAAAAACACGAGCAGGCGGATAGAACGCCGACTGACCAAGCAGGCGTTTGAACAGATCGATCGTGTCGGCCGCGCTTGCGCGCACCGTCGCCAGCAATTCGGTGCCAGAGATGCCGTGTTGTCTTTCGCCTGTTCCGTCGGCGACTACCGCAGAGAAATAAATTGCCGGGAAAAGCAGAATTTCGAAGACGAGGCTGACGATGAACAGTTGCTGGTGCGTGGTTGGTGCAAAGCCGCCAAAGCTTGATGTGAAAATCACTTCGCGGATGTAATCAAAAATCCATCCCGCGGCGAAATACCCAGACATTCATGATCGCGTAAATGATTGAGAACGACGATCGAGCGTTGCGCTGTGGTTGAATACACGTCGCGTCGCGGCAAGCAACACCGGCGTTCCCGAGCGCCTCGCCGACGGCCAGCGGCAAGAACGCCGCACGCCAAGCGCAAGCGCACGGATGCGTTGTCACCGACCATCACGCTGCGCGCCACCGTGCAAATGGCGACGCCAAGAAAGAAGGTGCGACGCAGCCCGATCGCGTCAGTCAACGAGCCGGCGAGCAGGGTGAACACGGTCATGGCCGGTGCCCAAACCCAGCCGACCAGCGCTCCCGCGGCCTGGTCGCTGAAGCCAAGGTCCTTCGATAGCCAAAGCACCATCGTCTTGTTCGTGACCGAATAGGCTGTGTAGATCAGAATTTGATCAGGAACGTCAGCCAAAGCTCGCGTTGCGCGCCTTTCAGCACGGTAAACTTGGCCAGAAAATCCGCTTAGCCCCTGCGGCCGGAACAGGGACCGACAGTCTCCTTCCGGCACGAGCCACCTCTTTCAATTACTTCGACACGCTCTTGCAAGTTCTAGACTAGAGCATATTCCGGACAAAGTCGCGCCCGTCGAATTCGGCAAAATCCTCTAGTTTCTCTCCGCGTTCCGACGAAGCGCGTCGGAATTCCAAGTTCATCCTGAATCGCGACGACCACTCCGCCCTTGCCGCTGCCGTCGAGTTTGGTCACGATCAGTCCGGTCAATCCGATCGCTTCGTGAAATTGTTTCGCTTGGGCGAGTGCGTTGCTGCCCGTAGTCGCGTCGACCACCAGCAGGATTTCATGCGGCGCATTCGGATCGTGTTTTGACAGGCTGCGTTTTACTTTGGCGAGCTCGCCCATCAGATTCGATTTCGTGTGGAAGCCGGCCGGCGGTGTCACAAATCAGAAACTCGATATCGCGTTTGTCTGCCGCTTCGATACGCCTCATAGCAAAGCGCAGCTGGATCGGCGTTGTATTGTCCGCGAATCATTTCGACGCCAACTCGCTCTGCCCAAATCCCTAATTGTTCGATTGCCGCCGCCCGAAAGTATCGGCTGCCGCCAATAAAACCGTGTGGCGTTTCGTTTTGAAAAGATGTGCCAGCTTGGCGGTGGAGGTTGTCTTGCCGGTTCCGTTGACGCCAACGATCAAAAGACTTTTGGATGCGCCGGGAGAGGACGAATGGGTGGGGGATTGATTGGAAGAACACGACCAATTTCTTCCTGTGCCACTTCGCTGATGTCGTTTGCGCTGATCCGCGCCTGGCATCGCGCTCCTGCAGCCGCTTCAATGATCCGCAAGCGTCATGGGCACACCGATGTCAGAGCGAATCAGCGATTCTTCCAGCTCGTCCCAATCGACCGGTTTGCCGGCAAATCTGATCGATGATGTTTTTGAAAAATTTCATTTCGAACGTTCGTCATTCCGAGCGTAATCGAGGAATCCCGTCGCGAAACCTTTGAGGTAACTTCCACGGGATCCATCGACTTCAGCGGCGCTCCGCTCGGGATGACGGAATATCCGGATCGCTATTCTAGCGCTGCTGCTTCACCACCGCTTCGCGTGCCGGTCGTGTCAGTTCTTTCCGGACCCGGTCGAGAATGCCGTTGACGAAACGGCCCGATTCCGCGCCGCCGAATTTTTTCGCAAGCTCGATTGCTTCGTTAATGGAGACGACAGGTGGAATGTCGTCCCGAAATAACATTTCGTAGATGGCCGAGGCGCAGAACATTGCGATCAACCGCGGCGATGCGACGAAACTCGTAGTTCTCGGCATATCGCCGAATGCGTTCGTCGATTTCCGCCAGATGCGCATTCATTCCATCAATAAGCGGTTGGGCAAATTCGCGGACGCGCGGTTTGGTTGGAAGAAATTCCCAGAAATCTTCTATTTTCTCCGGGCTATCGCCGTGCTGCATGTCGCGCCAGAAATGATATTGCAGCGCTGCCTGGCGCGCCTCTCGCCGCCGGCCCATTGCTACGGTCGGGTGCGCAGGTCCGACATCACATTGGCGATTTCGATCGCCGCGCGGGCGGCCTCGGTGCCGCGATTGATTTTTCTTCAAGACAACGCTCGCGCGCTTCGAGTTCGTTAGCAAAAGTATGAACGCAGTTGATGACCGGAACGCCATAATCCAGCGCGATCCGCTGGAGGGCGTCAGTGACGGAACGGGACAGATTGTCCGCGTGATTGGTCTTCCCTTCAAAATCACGCCAAGGGCGAGGATTACGTCCGCCCTTTTTTGTTGGGCCAGCTCGCGCACCACGATCGGAATTTCAAATGCACCGGGCACTCGATAGAGCGCCACCTTCGCCAATCGGCGTTTGTAAGTTCTCGGGTGGCGTGATCGACCAATCCCTGCACGTAGGACGGATTGAATTGACTGGCGACAATGGCAAAGATGCGTTTGGCCGCAACGACGCGCGGTGCGGCAAAATAAAGTGCGACACGCGAGGATTAGCGGCAGGTCCGCTCATAGTAAGTGGCCCATTTTCTGTTTTTTGGTTTCGAGATATTTTTCGTTGTGCGGATTGGCCGGGCTGCGAATCGGCACCTGTTCGATCATTTGAATTCCGTAGCCTTCCAGTCCGATCACCTTCTTGGGGTTATTCGTCAGAAAACGGAATTGTCGCACACCGAGATCGAACAAAATTTGTGCACCCAATCCATAATCGCGCAGATCCATCGGAAAGCCAAGCTTGGCGTTCGCTTCCACCGTATCGAGGCCTTCCTCCTGTAATTTGTAGGCGTGAATTTTGGCGGCCAACCCAATCCCGCGCCCTTCCTGCCGCATGTAAACGAGGACGCCATCACCTTCCTCCGAGATCTGGCGCAAGCGCCGCGTGCAACTGATTCCCGCAATCGCAGCGGCGCGAACCAAAAACATCGCCGGTGAGACATTCGCTGTGCACTCGCACCAGCGTTGGTTTATTCGGCGAAATCGTGCCTTTGACCAGAGCGAGGTGATGTGAACCATCGAGTTTCGAACGATAAAGATGCAAATCGAAATCGCCGTAATCCGTCGGCATTTTCACGATTTGTTCGCGCTCGACCAATTTTTCGCGGACCCGACGATGCGCGATCAGACTCTGGATGGTGCAGATGCGGAGGCCGTGTTTCTTGCGGAACCGCATCAGCTCCGGCAAACGCGCCATCGTGCCGTCGTCATGCAGAATTTCGCAGAGCACCCCGGCAGGCTGCAGTCCGGCCATGGTGGCCAGATCAACTGCCGCTTCGGTGTGACCAGCGCGGCGCAAGACGCCGCCGTCTTTCGCTCGCAAAGGAAAGACATGGCCGGGTTGCACGAGATCATTCGGCTCGGAAATGGGATTGGCGATGACCTGAATGGTTCGCGCCCGATCGTGCGCGCTGATGCCGGTCGTCACGCCGTCCGCGGCATCGACTGAGACGGTGAAGTCGGTCGAATACATTTCGCGATTTTCCGCGACCATGCGCTTCAGACCCAGCTGTTCCGCGCGCCCGTTCGAAATGGGAACGCAAATCAAGCCGCGACCATGCATGGCCATGAAGTTCACTGATGCCGCGGTCGCCTTTTCCGCTGCCATCACCAGGTCGCCTTCGTTCTCGCGGTCGGCGTCATCTGTCACAATCACGATTTTCCCCGCCGCGACGTCGGCGACAACGTCGTCCACCGCGTCGAATTCGAATGTTTCGGGGTTGCTACCTGCGAAATCACAAGAGCTAACTATTACGCCAGAGGTCGCTTACGGCAACTTTTAGGGTGCCGTTCCAAGCCGAAACAGGGGCCAATGTTGAAGCGCGCTCTACGATTCTGCCTCCTACTCCTAATCGTAATCCGCCACAATGAATACGAATAGGATTAGGAACAAGATTACGATGGATGGATCCAGCGCGGCGTTAGCCTCGATGTCCCACTTACTCCCTCACTCCACTTACTCCAATCCCTTCCCACTCGTCGCGACGATCGCTTCCGGCCGATACATATCCCGATTGCTCCCCTGAAATTCCGCTTTCAGTTTCACCTGGAAATGTGAAAGATCGACCAAGTCCCAGCGTGTGAATTTCCACTGCCGATCAGCCGCCGGTTTCTCATGTTCAAAGCCAACAATGAAGTGCACCGCGTCCTCGCGCACCTTGTTGGTCGCGATCTTCGGCTCGAAATAAAAAGTGCGAAACGAACTATCGCGACTTCCGACTGCGTAAAGTTTCGGATCGAGATAATAAACCCGATGCGATAATTGATCGACGAGTTCCAGATCGGGATAGCCAGAGCGTTGTGTTTCCACCTGCAGCCGTCTTCGGAAATCACAGGCAAGACCCGGCGTCTTGTTTAAGAGCTCGCGGATCAAATCCTCAAAATGACTGCTCACCTCGTTTATCCGCGGGATTCCCTGAATCGCGCTCTCGGGAGCATTCAATCGCGCCATCACTTCATCGAGCACGCTGCTGATTTGTTTCAGCACTCGCGCGTTGGTTTCGTTCTTCGGATTGCAGGCGAGGACGCGCTTTCCCGTGGAATCGAAAATCACTTCGCTAAACGGAATCCCACGCAGCTGCGCGTCTTCCTGCACAGTAACCATGGAATCAAGGCGTCAACCGCCGTCTTTTCAGTACTCGATAGAACTGTCGCCGTTTGGGCGTGAATGTCGGTTAGCGCGATTAAGATAGCTGCTATTCTAACGGCACTGGCGTGGCGTCTCATACGTAGCGCTTTGGAATGGAATAGTGGATTAATGGGTGTGAATGATCCTGCCGCGCCGCATCACTCCGGCATTCCTCCGTTTTACAGCCCAATCGGGTGCCAGGCCGTCTTCATTTCCACAGTATCGAGAATCCAATATGGATTTTTCCGCATCGTGCGCGAAGTGGTTTCGCAACGTCGCGTCGAATGTAACGCTTGACGTTGACGGCGCTGCCGGCCTGTAATTCCGCGCCGATTCTTCCATCACCACTGCCGTCAACGATTGCATTTACGTCCATGTGACTAGCGAAATGTGACGCGAGATCGGCGCGATCACCGGCGAGAAGATTGAAAACGCCGGCGGAAGGTCACTCGTGGCGATGATTTCCGAAAAGGTGAGGGGGCGAGAGTGCGTTTGCAGCCGAAGCAAGGGCGACGACGGAGTTACCGCTTCGGCAATGATAGGCGCAATGATCGACGCAATCGAGCAAGGCCGGTTCGTCCGGTGTCAGCGCAACAACCACCCAGTCGGCTCGGGAATGGTAAATTGCGATGCGAGGTGGCCACAGGATTTACACCGAGCCAGAACGAAAGCTCTGTCGGTCCAACCCGCGTAATACAATCAGGCGATCGATCGTAGCCGTGACTTCGCGGCGCGCCCGGGCGCGGAGCTATCCACCCGCGAAAGCTCGCTCTCCATCCCCGGTGCCGCGTTTCCAGCATTTCCGCCGCGCGCGATCATAAAATCTGGCCGCGCAAATAAGCGCTGCATTTGGTCCAGCCTGCCACGGCGTTTCGTCCCGCTGCACCGCATCACGCGAATCCTTTCGTGATGCGCGACAGTAATCCGCCAGCACCTTGCTCCTCCCCGTCGCGCGCGGCGATGATCCGTCCGCTTTCTCACCGCGCGCGCAGTTATCCGCCGATGAGCGCTTTGTAGGTTTTTGCTAACTGGCAGCGCGGGTCGTTTTGTTTGGGCATAAACGTCAGATTGCGCCGGCGCTGAAAAAAGAAAATGCTAAACAAAGGATGAAGCCAACCGATAAAATTTATGTTGCCGGCCATAGCGGTCTGGTCGGCAGCGCGGTTGCGTCCGCCTGCTGAAGACGCGCGGTTTTGGCGAACCTGATTACGCGGTCGCGGTCGGAAGTTGATTTGCGCGACGAACGAGCAGTGCGGGATTTGTTTACGGACGAAAACCGGAACTGGTGATTCCCGGCAGCGGCGAGGGTCGGGTGGAATCAAGGCCAATATTGACGCACCAGTCGAGTTTCTGATCGAAAATCTCCGGATTCAAAACAACGTGATTCGGGCGGCGCACGAGGCGGGTGCGCGCAAACTTTTGTTTCTTGCGAAGCTCATGCATTTATCCCAAATTCGCTCCCCAGCCGATTCCGAGAGTGCGCTTCTTGGCGGACCGCCCGAACCGACTAACGAAGCCTATGCCATTGCGAAAATAGCGGGCATAAAGCTCTGCGCCAGGCTTTCGCGCACGATACGGCGCAAATTTCATCTCGGTAATGCCGACAAATCTTTACGGTCCGGGCGACGATTTTGATCTCGAGACTTCACACGTGTTGGCCGCCTTGCTGCGCAAAGCACACGAGGCGAAAATGAGCGGGGCAGGGGAGATAATAGTTTGGGGAACAGGAACGCCGCGCCGTGAATTTCTGCATGTGGATGATTTGGCGGCGGCAGTTCTGTTTCTGATTGAGCACTGCGATTCTCCCGAAATCATCAATGTTGGCTGCGGCGAGGATATTTCCATTCGTGAACTCGGCGGAGTTAATCTGCGATGTGGTGGGCTTCGTGGCGGCGAAGCTGAAATGGACCGTTCAAGACCAGACGGCACACCGCGCAAGTTGCTCGACATTTCCAGGATCAAGAACTGGTTGGACGCCAACGATTGCGTTGCGGATGGCATCGCGCGGTTCTACGAATGGTTTCTCGATAATTACGTGCCTGCAAACGACGGCGAGGTGTGCGATGAAAAAATGCGCATTGGCGTCGTGGGCGTCGGTCACATTGGGCAGCAATCACGCGCGCATCTATTCCGAACTGCCAAATCGCAGCGGTCGCGATTCTCGATATTGATCCGGCGCGAGCAGATGAAATTGGTGCCAAATACAAAGCTAAAGCCGGCGTCGCTCGATGAATTCGCCGGAATGATTGACGCTGCCCGGTCACCACCCACGACGAGCGCGCATTTTTCGACTTGCTGGCGCAGGGCAAGCACTTGCTCATCGAGAAACCGATCACCGAAAGACCAGCGACGCGCGCCACCTGGCACAGATGGCTGCGGAAAAAGGGGCTCGTCTGCAAGTCTCGGCCACGTGGAACGGTTCAATCCCGTTTTGAGCGCGCTGGAACAGCGACTGACCCATCCGCGTTTCATCGAAGCGTACATCGTTCTCCATATCCGAATCGCAGCACGGGAGATTGGTGTTGTGCTCGATCTCATGATTCACGACCTGGAAATCATTTTGCATTGGTCGATTCGATGGTGGAAAATATCGATGCCGGGTGCCGGTGTTCTGAGCGCGGCGAAGACATCGCCAACGCGCGGTTGCGCTTCGCCAGCGGATGCATCGCCAATGTCACTTCGAGCCGCATCAGTCCGGAAAGAATGCGCAAGATCAGCGTCTTCCAGGAAGATGCCTATCTTTCCGTTAGATTATCAGGGCCAGAGTGGCGAAATTTATCGCCGGGTTGACGGGCAGATCACGCGGGAGCCTGTCGCGATTGAAAGTGAAAGAGCCGCTGCGGCAACAGCTCGCTTCTTTCGTAGATTGTGCGCTCACCGGTGGTGAACCGAGAGTCTCCGGCTCGCACTGCCGCGCTCGCGCTCGACAGGTTCGTCAAGCTCAGCGAATCGCGGCGAGCCGTGCGCGCCGTGACGCAACCATCTATTTCGTCGCCGGAGAACGGAGCGGTGATAATCACGGCGCCGCCTTGCTGGAAGGCTCTGCGGCCCGTGCGCCGAGATACGGTTTCTCGGCGCGGCGGACCCAAAATGCGCACCATTGCTGGTGGTACGTTCTCGGGATTGGATCGATTGACACCGCGGTGGTCGGGTTGTGGGAAGTGATCCGGCGTTATCCGTTTTTCCGAAAACAATTTCAGGCCACGATTTCGAGATCGACGCGGCGCAGCCAAGCGCGGTGGTGTTGATCGACTACCCCGGGTAATCTTCGGCTTGCTCGCGTGCCCTGCGGGCGAAGCTTTCCGAGCTTTAAATTATATTACATCAGCCCGCAAGTTTGGGCTTGGAATCGGAGGCGGGTTTCGCAAATGGCACGGTCGATTGATTTGATGTTGTGTATTTTCCATTCGAACCCGACCTTTACGAAGAATCGGGCTCGCGCGCGATTTTTGTCGGCCACCCCATGACGTCGGTCATCCTGAGCGAAAACGCCACTCCAGCTCGGGAGCGAGGAATCGAGCGATGAAACCTGAAGCAAACGCCACGGGATCCCTCGACCCGCCTCGTTCCGCTCGGGATGACAATCTGATTGGTTTATTTCCCGGCAGTCGTGAGCGCGAAGTGAAAAGATTTTCCTGGTCATGCGCGAGGTGGCCGTAGAATTGGGCCACGAAAATCCTGATCTCCGTTTTGCCGTCTCGGCCGCATCGGAGCCACTGGCGGAGTTGATTCGCGCCGACCGTTACGGCAAACACGCCACGGGAAAGTTTTTCATTGTTAAAGGTGAGGCTCGTCGCTGATGGCGAAGGCGAATGTCGGAATGGTGGCGTCGGGAACGCGCCACGCCCTCGAGGCCGTGTTGTCTCAATTGCCTTTGTGCTGATTTATCGAGTAGCGTGGTTGACGTATTTGGCTGCGCGTCTGGTAGCAGAATAAAATATTTGGGAATGCCGAACGTGCTGGCGGATCGCGAGATTGTTCCAGAGTTCATCCAGCACAAGGCACAACCACGGGCCATCGTCGCCGCGGTAACGCGCTTGTTGACTGACAAATCAGAACGGGCGCGCATGCTTGCCGATTTTGCCGGCGTGGCGCAGAAGCTCGGCCGCGGAGAAGCCGGGGAAAATGCCGCTGATGCGGTAATAACGGAGCTGCGCCGCGCTGGATGAGAACCATCTGGGATATTTCACGCCGTTGACCAACGATCTCGCGCCGATGGCCGGGCGACACACCGTTTCGATATGAGTTAAGGTGGTACCTGAGCGAAACGATGTTCCGGTCAATGTGGGCGCGGCTGATCATCAGAGTGTGCACAGTGGAACGCATGCGGACGCGCCGTTTCATTTCACCCGAAAAGGGGACACCATTGATTGTGTTCCTCTGGAAAACTACATCGGACCGGCAGTCGTGATCGACTTCGCGGAAAAGTTTTCGCGCACTCAACCTCGTTGCTATTGCAGATTTGAGCACGCGCGCTCGCAAATCGCAGAAACGCGCCGGGTCCTACTAAAAACGAATTGTTTCCCCTGATTCGAGACGATTTCAGATTGGATTCCTGGTGCTCAAACCGGAGGCAATCGCATGGTTACGCGAACTTCGTGTTGTCTTGCTCGGGGTCGATCTTCCTTCCGTCGATCCGATTGAAGCGAAAGTTTTGAGCGAATCATTATGCGCTTACCGCCGGAAATATTGCCATTGTTGAGTCGCTCGATAGCTGAGCGAGATCGAAGCAGGAGTTTATCAATTTGCCGCGTTGCCGCTCAAGGTAGTGGGCGGGACGCGGGCACCGGTGCGCGCGTTGCTCTGGCGCGACTAGCCATGAGCCGGGACCGGTGTGCGAAGTCGAGTGTTCTGACGAGCGGCGATGCGCGTCCGGCCCGGACGTTTCAAGCGCCGGCATTTGTGTGGTTGAAGCCGGGAAAACACGTGCGACTACTGCTGATCGTTAGCTTCCTAACGGTTTCCCCTGTTCGCCATCTTCAAACCTGCCCTGGACACTGGCGACGACTACGATCAGGCAAAACAGGCGTTCGTTTTCTTACCAAATGATCGGCCAACAGCGCTGGCTTTATCAGACGACACCGCACGAAGGCATGACCGGCAATCCAAAACGTCATTCCATTCATCATATCAGTAGTAAAACCACCGGCGGTCGCCTGGATTTCCGCGGGGCTTTATGAATTTGGCCGCTCATGGGATTTCGCGTGGCGTTTCCTTCCTTCGCCGCCGCTGTCGCGCTCGCATTTTTGGTTTTCCGCAGCGCGCGAGCTTTTGGTGATTTGCCCGCGCTGATCGCGCTGGCGGCATTTGGTCTGAATCTCTTGAGCGTGCGATTGGCGACCCTGGTTCGAACCGATATGCCGCTGGCGCACTAGCTACCTTTGCGGCCGGGTTATTGATGTTCGAAAAAGTTCGCACCCGAACGGTCTGGACAATGCGCGATCGAATAGCGCTTTCGCGGCGTTGACGGCAGCGATGTTTATTAAGGGGCCAGTCGTTTGGGCCTTTGTTCTACCGCCGCTGGTTCTGTATCAATTCTGCGCAGGAGATGGCGTCCCGATTTTCCGAATGCATGGAGCGGGTGGATTCCGTGGATTGCTTCCTTCGCCTTGTTCTGTCTATGGGTTATCGCCCGGGATCCGTTTCATTGACGGATTTTATGAAGACGTTGTCTTAATCGAATTCGCCGGCCGTTTTCATGAGGGGATTCATCGGTCGCAACCGTTGCTTTTCTATATTCCGCACCTGCTGCAAAAATTCGCGCCCTGGAGTTTGCTTATCATCGGATTACTCGTGGTGGCGTTGCGGAAGACGAAAGCGACGACCGGAAAATGGCTGGCCGGGCTTTCTCCGGAGATGTTCTTTCTGGTTGCCTGGGTCGTCGGCGGAATCGCTGGTGATGTCGTTGATTCCATCGAAACGGGTGGATCGAATCTTTCCGGTCGTTCCAGCCCTTTGTCTTCTCCCGGCTGCGCAACTACGAATGCGATCAATGTTGCGTGCGTGTTCGCCGACTGGCGGCGTTCACCATCATTTTCGCTGCGATTTTTACCGGTGCCTATTCGGGCATGCGAATGATCGACGGCTATCGCAACGATCGCGATGCGCTGGTGAAGTTCGGCCGCGAAGTTCGACGGATCGCTGCCGCCGAGCATCTGCGCTACGAAATTCTCCCGCGAGCGATGAGGGTTTACTTTATATTCTGCAGCGGCCGCGGTTTTCCGCGAGCCACCCGTTGGGTGTAACGCTCTCATCGTTCCGTTGGACGAGGAACCGTGGAACTCGAGGTCATTTTTCTTACCGGGTCACAGTGGAAAAGAAGGGCGATGAGCCCTCCAGCTACGGATTATGGCGCCGCTGCCGCTGCCCCACAGATAGAGCTCGACTTTCCGCTGATAACGCCTTACTCTCGTTAGCTGGTGGAGTTTCCAAAAACCGAGCTCGAAACTTTGTGGGCGCCGTGGCGCTTTAGAATACTTCGAGAAATCGAGTCCGACCGATTTCCTCGGCGGAGGCGGCGCGCGCCCAGCGATGATGCTGCTCATCTTGTTGTGCTGCGCCGAAAGAAGTTCCTTCCTCATCATGAATCGATACCCCTACACCGTTGGGCATTTGATGGCGGTGCCGTATCGAAAAGTGGGTGAGCTGCGCGATCTCGGCGAGAATGAAATTGCCGAACTTTTCTCGCTCGTGGTGCGCGGGCAGGAATTGCTGCGGCAGGTGGTGAAAGCTGAGGGATTCAACATCGGGATCAACGTCGGCAAATGCGCGGGCGCGGGGATACCTGATCATCTCCATATTCACATCGTCCCGCGTTGGAGTGGCGACACCAATTTTCATGCCGATGCTTGCCGGGCCGCGCGTGCTCTCGCAAGGGATTGCAGGACCTTTGTCAGAAGTTGCGAGCCGCAGCGGAAACATCTCCGGCTGGAGCGCGAAATGAATACCTGGATCGAAGGCCCTCCGCCACGCGAAGAAGAGAGCGATGGGATGCCTCGGCAAGGGTTGTTTGATTCTTGTTTGCTTCATCATTTTCCTAATTATCGCCGGTGCCATCGGCTTTGTATTTCGGATTCAAGACCCATTCCGCGGTGTTGCGCAGCGTTCTTTGGGCGAAGAAAACGCACGTGCTGTCGCGGGAAGCTTCGCCCGTGCCGCAGTTTGAAACCACCGAAGAAAGTGTCAGGACCGCAAAACAGAAATGGGAGGATTTTGAAAGCACTCGCGACCAGCCGGCACATCATCGAATTAACAGCTGACGATCTAAACAATTTGATCGCGAATAATCGGCATGCTCGTGGCAAGGTTTTCGTGTCGCGATAGAAGGCAACCGTTTGCACATTCAAACGAGCGTGCCAGTGGGCGAATACGTTGGGCGCGGTCGTTATTATTTGAATGGCGACATCGAGATCCAGAGCGACGGCCCGCAGACACTGGAAAACCCCGCGGCTGAGCAGCATCACCATTAACAACGAGCCGATACCGCCGGACGTGCTTGACTGGAAATATCGTTCCCGGCCATTGCGGGAATACCTTGGCGAATACCGAACAACTTACGGTGAGGGCACGATCGAAATTCGCGACGGCAAAGGTGATCATCGATAGGCGCTGACTCGGCAGGCAAGATGCTGCCGGGCCGAGTCGAGGCTAGAAGCCTAACCTCCGTTAAGGCTGCATAATCTCGCGCGCGAAAACATTGAGTTGACCATCTTCCTGTTTTCGCACTTCGGTAATTTCAAACGGGACGAACTTCATCACGGCTCACGATTGAACCCGGTTTCGGCGGGACATAACCCGCAGGATATTCGACAATGATTCGGGTAGAGTTGCCCCGGTCAGAAGCATTACCGAATCTGGCATGTGCGCGAGGCGCGGCCTTAAGACGGCTTTATTTGCATCGGCGAAATTGACCACGAATTGTCCTTTGAGGTAAGTGCGTTCTCCGGAAAGACCGCGATCAGCCACCTGATGGAGGTCCGTTGTCGCAATGAGCCGGCCCAGCGGCATTTTTCCCGGGTGGATAGGTTTTCCAATTTCCGCCTCCTGCGGTCGATGCCAGAGCGGTGCCATCGGCCGGGCTCATTGGGGAGTTGAGGTCGGACTCAACGTTTTCGCGACGGCGGCGTCGATAATGTTGGGGCCGGAGTGCTAACTTTTGGCGACTTTGCATCGCCGTGGCGCTCGGTGTTGCCGTTGGCTTTTGGTTCTTCGCGATCCTTCCGGCTTTCCCCGCGGGTGTCGGTTTCGTTGTCTTGGACGGCGGCGGTGGGGGCGTGACGGCCGGCGTTCCAACCGGCCTGGGCCGGTTCGACGCGGACAAGTTGGTTTCACGCTCGGCGGCGGTGTCCCGCTGGGCGAGATTCCGGGATCGCGATTATGCCGGGCGCCACGGGTTCACGTTGACGCAGCTGCGCGAATCGATCTTCGGCGGCGCGCAATTCTTCGCGTTTAAATAGCGGCCAACCGGCTGCGAGATTGAGATCCGAGTGGTGGTTCCAGGCTAAACGTGCCAGTGCCGCGGGTAACGGTGTAAGTTGCGTAAAGCAAACGGCATGGCCGTGATCAGGATGCGACCATCGGCCGTCCGATCCGCGTGAATCACCGCCGAAATATCGTGTGATCGTTCGAGCTTGACCTCGAGACCGGGAGCGAGCGTCTGGCGCATCAGCGGAACGTCACGGCGATCGGCTGGATAAACGTGCTTCGAGCAGAACTTCCCCGTTATCAATCGCGGCAGCGAGCGCGACCATTCCGGAAGTGAAAATATCTGCCGAGCCGAGCTGGTGGACCTCGATGATGCGAAAGCGCCCGACCACGTAGGGGACAAGGCCGTGGACCTGTTGAAAATTGCGAATGTAATTGCGCGCCAGCTCGCTATTCGTCTTGGATAACTCCGCTTCGCCGAGGGGAGCGTAGCGGTCATGCAGTTGTTTTGGGTTAAGAAACTCACCCGCCGGCGACGCCGTCAATTCGAACCGCCGCGGCGGATCAGTGCGATGCAGTTTTCTTAGCAGCCGATAACTATCAGGCCGTTCCGGTTGCCAAAAGATGTAGAAGCTTCCCAGCCAGGCGGCGAAGGCGAAGCCGGTGAGAAGAAGAATCACCACCGTCCACAGGAAATAGTTCACTCGCTGCCGGGGCCGGCCATAAGGCGTCTCGTAGCGGAAAAATTCCTGTGCCATCGGAGAACACCACTCACTTTAGAGCTGGGCGCGTCGGTTCGAAGGAAGAACCGCAGCCGCAGGTTCGGGCCGCGTTTGGATTAACAATCTGAAAACCCGCCCCAGCCAGGGCGTCGTGATAATCAGAGATTGAGCCGCGCAACAACCTGGCGCTGTCTTCGTCGACGAAAACTTCACCCCGTCGCGTTCGATGACGGAATCGCCGGGAGCGAGCTTCTCCCAGAGTCATCTCGTATTGCAGACCGGAACAACCGCCCTTTGCAATCCCGATGCGTAACCCTTTTTTCGCGGCTCGCGCCCACCGGGGCTCGTAATTGCCGCACCGCGCTGTCGGTAATCTCAATCATTCACTCCAAGGAAACGGATGCGATCCACCCATTTGAAGTCAATCAGCACGCGCCTTGCCTTGGAGCACGAAGAAAACACGATCGGCTGTCAGTCCAATGCTCGGACCTGCCGAGCGAAGAGCAGCGGTCGCAGACCGCCATATCATCAGAAAAACATCCGACCTGACTCTCGGCAGCCCGCTCGTCGGTTTGAGCGACTTCGCTAAAGACATTTGGCAGGCGGAGCGCCTGCCCTACAATCAGAAGTCCCAATGAGCCGGATCAAACTTCTTTCCGAAACTGTCGCCAGCCAGGTCGCGGCCGGCGAAGTTGTGGAGCGGCCCGCTTCGGTGGTGAAGGAATTGGTCGAGAACAGCATCGATGCCGGTGCCCGCTCGATTGAGGTCGGGGATTCAGCGCGGGGAATGTCGCGCATTCGCGTTATCGATGATGGGTGCGGAATGGATCGCGACTGACGCTTTGCTCTCGCTTGAGCGGCATGCCACCAGCAAGATTGCTTCCGCGCGCCGACCTTGCTGCCATCAGCACACTCGGTTTCGCGGCGAAGCGTTGCCGAGCATCGCGAGTGTTTCGCGTTTCCGATTGACGACACGCGAGCCCGGCGCGGTTGCCGGCACCGGAGATTTTTGTAAATGGCGGACGCATCGAGATCGGTGCGCGACGGCGGCGAAGCGCCAGGAACGCAAGTCGAAGTGCGCTCGCTGTTTTACAATGTGCCGGCGCGGCGAAAATTTCTCCGTTCCGAAACGACGGAGACACGGAACATCGAGCACCAACTTTTTCTGCAGGCGCTGGCGCATCCCGCGATTGCCTTCAGCCTGCGTGCGCGACGAGAAAGTTGCACTGCAATTGCCGGTAACTACGTTCGTTGCGCGATCGCATTCGTGACCTCTACGGTGCCGAATTTCTCAATGAGCTACTGGAGATTTTCTGAGCGCGAACACCGTGGAGTCCGGGTTCGAGGCTGGATCGGGCGAGCTGGTGTCCAGTCGGCAAACGCGGCGCAACAATTCGTTTTTGTCAACGGGCGGACAATCGACAGCGGTATTCTCGCCACTGCGCTGCGCGAGGGTTATCACACTGCTCTCATGCGCGGACAATTTCCGGTCACGTTCCTGTTTATCGATCTCGATCCGCAGGATGTGGATGTGAATGTTCATCCGGCAAAACGCGAGTGCGCTTTCGTGATCCGGCGAGGATTCGCGAAGCAATCGTCGAAGCGGTCCAGCGCACGCTTGAAAGTGGCCGCATTGATTGGCAGCGAAAATTCAGCGCGCCGATTCCAACACGCCGGGCAATATCAGGCGGCCACGACCGTTCCCTTCGAAGGTGTATCGTCCCGGGGTTCGCCACCGATTGAACGACCCATTCGAGCGCGCGCTGAAATCAGTGCGAGGAGTTCACCGCCGCGCAATCCGATGTCGTTGAAGCCTCGACGTCACCCGCGCCTGAGCAACCGTCCCTGCCGCAGTCGGTGTCTGGCGGTAGAGCCGATCCCCGATTCGCCCGCAGCCAATCGTCACGCCGCCTTACCTTGAGCCGGGACCTCGCACCGAAAGACGATCTGCAATTTCAAATCATCGGTGTCGCTCAACCGGCTTTACGTTCTGATGGAAAATTCCGAGGGACTCGTTCTCGTTGATCAGCATGCCGCGCATGAGCGCATTTTGTTCGAAGAATTGCGTCGGCGGATGGAGGAGCAGGGGGTTCCATCGCAGCGAATACTATCTGCCGCAGATTTTTCCCTGCCACCGCGCGACGCCGAATGGGTCGAACGCAATGTCGCGACTCCTGCAGAAAATGGGAATCGGAATCGAAAACTTCGGCGCCAACAGTTTTCGGGTCGATACCTTGCCCGCTTTTCTCTGAAGTCGCCGATGCCGCCGATTTCTTGCGTCGAAGTGATTGACGAATTGAAAACGACCAGCCGCACCAGTTCGCCGCTGCGTCTGGGCGAAGATATGATCGCGAAAACGGTTTGCCGCCACGCCGTCAAGGCGAACGATCCGTTGCGTTATCCCCGAAATTGAAAGCTAATTCGCGATCTGCTGGCCTGCGACCTGCCCCTACTGCTGCCCTCACGGTCGTCCGACCATGATTCAAATCTTCGCACGCCGAACTGGAGAAGAAATTCGACGCAAAGTCTAGTAGCTATCCGCCAAAAACGCGAAAAACGGCAAAGGGATCGAAAAGAGGCGACAGTAAGGTTAGTGTTGCAGCGGCGCTTGTAGCCAATCGGGTTCGTATTAGCGCGGACTTAGTGTTTCGCGAACGTCAGCGGCATGTTCGCGCGTGTCTTTCTGATGAGTCGCCGCGGCTGAAGTATTTTCTCGAGCCAGATATACAGGCAGATATAAAAGGTAGCGACTGCCCATTTCCTTGATTTTGAGCTTGGCTGTACCGGTGCGGCGATTGCGCCAAGTGATGGGAATTACTGTCCAGGTGTAACCTCGCACGATTGCTTTTAACGGGATTTCGACAGTCAAATTGAAGTGAGGCGAGAGGAATGGACGGCAGCCGGCAATGACTTCGCGGCGGTAAGCTTTAAAGGCATTCGTAATATCGTTAGGTTTGATGCGAAAAGGGAAGCGGATAAATAGATTGGCGCAGCGATTGATCCAAAGTTTGTAGCCAGGGATAATCGACGACGCCGCCGCCTTTGACAAAACGACTGCCAAATACGCAATCGTAGCCAGAGTTAAGAACTTCCCAGTAACGCACGACATCGCGGCAATCATCGGATTCGTCCGCCATCATCACAACAATGGCGTCGCCGCTGGCATGATCGAAGCCGAAAACAACAGCACGACCGAATCCGTGCGCATCGGAATTTTGAATTGGTCGCAATGTTTCGACTCGCTTCCGAGTTTCGATCAAAATATCCCAGGTATTATCGGTGCTGCCAGTCGTCAACGACAATGATTTCATGGGGAACGTTGTGAAGACGGAGTTCGACGTGAAGATGCTCGACCGTCGCGGCGATGCATTCGGCTTCATCGCGCGCGGGAATTACGACACTCAGAAGTTGAAGCGGTTGCTGTTGGACAGGAAGATTGGTCACGGTGGAGAGGAAAGGTCCAGCCACGCGGGTTCCGTTCGGCGTGGTTGGCAATTTCATCGAGAACGGATGGAAGATCGCGCTTGGGTCGCCAATCAAAATCAGCGGTAGTTTGTGCGTTATCCATTACCAGCCATGGAACATCGAAAGCGCGTGGCGTCGGATCCGACTCCGATCGAATGCTTTCCGAAACGCTCCGCGCACCAATCAGTGAGCTGGGCTAGTGACATCGCGTTGACCGCGCCACCGCCGAAGTTGAGATTCGCGTTCACTTTCGGTCGAATGTTCAGATTGCAATGAGACAAGCTCGGCTAGGTCATCGGGATGAAGCGCGTCTCTAACCTGCCGGCCGGAGCCATCAAAGCCGATATAGGTTAGTGGACATTTTTGGGCGTAAGCGTGAATCCAGTAAGAGAAAGATGCCTTGCTCAGCAGTTCCAAACTGACCTGCGCCGGCGATTACGCCACACCGATTAATCCACACCGGAAACGAAAAGCTGTGGTGATATTCCAAAGCCAGCGCTTCCGACGCCAGCTTGCGTGCTGCCATAGAGTGAGATCGGAGGTAACGTCGAAAATTCAGTCGTTAATCCATTGATCGACGCTCCGACGGGCGGCGGCATTTTCATCCCATTCGAATGCCTCATTGCCTTTGTCAACGGTAGTGCCGTAAGCGCTGGAATGGAATAGACCCGGCTGGTGCTGGGTAAGATCAGCCCACGCTTCAATCCGCTTACAATACTCGAGCAGGTTTACCGTTCCATAGAGATTGTGTTCGATTCACCTGGCGCGAACTGCTGCGATTATCGACTCCAGCCAGGACGCTGGGATTGGCGGCAGCATCAATCACCCAGTCGACCGGCAGGAAGGCTCTCAAAATCGAGAGCGATTTCGAACATCGCCATGCTGAACCCTGATTCCACGTGAGCGGAGGACGGCGCGATTGGTCTCGCTGCCCGGCCGGACGAAGATTCTCGATCCCGATTATTTCGCACGAAGGCCGTGTTCGCGAAACCAGTTTGCCAGGGAACTACCGACAAAGCCACAAATTCCTGTAATGAAGAGCCTCATCGCAGCGAATGACGATGCGCTCCTGATTGCTGACGAGGACAAAAATTATTTTTGACCATGGAGGCGTTGAAGCTGACGATCCTGCGATTTTACCAAAAGGCTAACAAACGGTAGACAGGCACGGTGAACGATTTTCTGCTTTCCATTTTACTCGGCATCGTCGAAGGGCTAACGGAATTTTTGCCGGTCAGCTCAACCGCGCACCTGCGGATCGTCGAAGCATTTGCTGCGCCTCGATCTGCACGACGCCTACTGGAAGATGTGCACGATCGTAATTCAGCTGGGAGCGATTCTGGCGTTGCCGGTTTATTTCTGCAACCGGATCCTGAAATTTCTCTCCACCTTTCCCAAGGGAGAAAGCGGGACACCGCAACGTTTTTCACTCATCCGCTCGGGCTCGTACATTGATCGCGTTCGTTATCACGGCGGTGCCGTCGTTTCTTTTGAAAAAACAGATCGGACAGAACCTGGAGAATCTTTGGGTAATGGCGTGGGCGCTGTTCATCGGCGGCGTCGTCATGTGGCTCGTGGACGTGAGCTTTGTCGCAATCCTCGCACGTCTGCGAGATGGAAGAAATGTCGCTGCCCGCAGGCGCGCCTGGATCGGTTTCGCGCAGATTGCATCGGCGGTCTTTCCGGGACCTCGCGCTCAATGTCAACCATCGCCGCTGGTCAGTTGGTCGGGCTTGAGCCGGAGCGCAGCGCTCGAGTTCTCGTTTTCTTCTTCCATGCCGACGATGGTGGTCGCGACCGGCTACGATCTGCTCAAGACGTTGCGGCATGGCAGCGATGAAACAGGACTCGCGCCGCTGGTCACTGACCGGACACAGTTGGGTCGTGCTCATGATTGGCAGCAGTCGTTTCATTCGTCGTCGCGCTCTAGGCGTTGTCGCCTGGTTCATGAACTGGGTGCGGGCACGCGGGTTCACGCCCTTTGCGACTTTATCGGATCGTTTTGGCGATGTTGTGTTCGCGCTGTTGATGCGCGGTTTGAGTTAACAAATGGGGACGACCGAAGTTATCCTGCCCGACCTGCAAAGCTGCGTCCTCTGCGAGGACGTGCGGCATGAGTTTAACGGAATGCAGACGCTGGCTGGTCGTGATCAACATCGTGCCGGCTCCGCAATTACCGATCACCTGCATGCGGCTTGTGCATTTGGTCGCGCTGGTGCAGCGGCGCGGGAAAATTCAAGCAACGGTCGCGCATCATCGGCGTGGATGAGCAGCAGGTGCTGGCGCAGGCCGAGGTGGAGTTTGAGTTAAAGGAAATGGAAGGGCACGCCACCAACGTCCATTACTTTTTGGCGGGGGTGCAGTTCCAGCAATTCGGGCTGCATCACGTTGAGATTTATCTTCAGGACGAGTTGCGATTGCGTTTTCCGCTGCCGGTGGTGCGCGTGGTGGCGAAGTAACAGGGCACAGAAACGCCGGAACATCCAACGCCGAACGTCGAACCTGTGGGACGCCGCGAGCGCTACGCTCGCATCAAAACCAGCACCAGAATTATCAACAGGAGCAATCCGCCGCCGGGGTAATAGCCCCAGCCCGAGCTGTAGCGGCCAGGTCGGCAACGCGCCGATTAACAACAGGATCAAGACGATCAATAGAATGGTGCGCATATTCTTGTTGAGCTACTGCTGAATCGCGCGCCGCGCCGCGAGAATGGTCTTGCGCCGTTCGCCATCACTCTTATTCTTTGGACGCAGTCCCGACTGCCTCGATGGAGCGCGTCAGGACAAAATTTTGCCCAAAACACTCATGGCCAACACGATCTTGATCGGCGCGCAATGGGGTGACGAAGGGAAAGGGAAGATCATCGACGTGCTCACCGACCGACGCCGACATCGTGGTGCGCAGCCAGGGCGGAAACAATGCCGGCCATACCGTTATTCATGGCGGGAAGAAATACATTTTTGCACCTAATTCCGTCCGGAATTCTGCGCCGCAGCAAAGTTTGTGTAATTGGTAACGGTGTCGTCGTTGATCCGTTGCGCTGGTAAAGGAGATCGATGGATTGCGAAATCTGGAATCAAGATTGGCCGCAATCTGCTGGTGAGCGATGCTGCGCACCTGGTTCTGCCCTATCATCGAGCATTGGACGAGCAGCGCGAGCTGCGCAAAGAGCGTGACCAAAATCGGCACGACGAAACGCGGGATTGGTCCGGCCTACGGCGATAAGGCGGCGCGAACCGGCCTGCGGGTTTCCGATCTGATGCAGCCAACTCTGTTCTCGAAGAAACTCGAAGCCAAGATGCGCGAGAACAATGCCATTCTACGTGCACTCGGCGCCGAACCGAATGATTTCCGCGAAGTGAACCAAGCAATATCTTGGCGGCGGGCGCAGTGCTGACGCCATTTGTTGGGAACACGGTGGTTTACCTGCATCGGGCGTTGCAGAGCGGCCGCGAAATTTTATTTGAAGGTGCGCAAGGAACTTTTCTCGATATCGACCACGGAACCTATCCGTTTGTGACCTCATCATCGAATACGACGGCGGGCGGTGCCTGCACCGGTTCGGGCGTTCCGCCGCATCGGATGGACCGCGTCGTTGGCGTGATGAAAGCCTACACGACGCGCGTTGGCGAGGGAGCCGTTGCCGACGGAAGATGCGGGTTTTGCCAAACGACTGCACGAAATGGGGCGCGAATTTGGGGCGACGACGGGACGTGCCCGCCGCTGCGGCTGGTTCGATGCGGTGGCCACCCATTACGCCACCATGATCAACGGGATCGATGAACTCGCGATCACCAATCTCGATGGCCTCGATGAAGTGGATGCGATTTCGATTTGTGTCGGCTATCGCCTTGAATGGAAAACGTCTCGATGTTCCACCCTGCGATTCCACGCAATGGAACAATTGCGAACCAATTTATGAAAGGATGCCAGGTTGGAACAAATCGACGCGATCCGCCCGAAAATGGTCCGACCTGCCGAAGCAGGCACGCGAAGTACGTCAAACGAATTTCAGGATTAACCGGCGCGAAGCTAACAATCGTTAGTGTCGGGCCGACGCGGGCGGAAACAATTATGCTTTAGAGAAATGACGAAAATCATTCCGCGACACATTGCCATCATCATGGATGGAAACGGTCGCTGGGCGAAACAGCGTGGTTTGCCGCGAATTAAAGGGCACGAAAAGGGCGCAGACGCGGTGCGCGAATGCGTGGAAGGGTGCGGTGAACTGAAGGTAGAATATCTCACGCTTTTACGCTTTTTCGGCGGAAAACTGGCAACGGCCGAAGAGTGAAGTATTCGCGCTGATGCGGCTGCTCGAGAAATTCTTAAAAGATAAAACGCCAGAGCTGGTCGAGAAAGAATGTGCGGCTCCAGGCAATCGGGCGGCTGACCGATTTGCCGGACAATTGTCAGAAACGATTGCACGAATCAATCAAACGCACGGCTGGGAATACCGGGCTCACCCTTATCCTTGCGCTCAGTTACGGCGGGCGCGATGAGATCATCGACGGGATTCAGGAGTCTGTTGCGTGAGGTCGAGGCGGGTCATATCGATCGGGCGATGATTAATCCGGAGATGTTCAGCAAACATCTGTATACACGGTATTATCCGGACCCGGACCTGCTGATTCGCACTTCGGGCGAGATGCGCATTTCGAATTTTTGCTCTGGCAGCTTTCTTATACCGAGATGTATGTGACCCCAAGGCTCTGGCCGGATTTCACACGGAAAGATTTATTTGCGGCGGTAGAAGATTTCGCAAAACGGCAAAGGCGCTACGGCGGGGTGTGAGGTTATGGCAGCGGTCGTCAGCCAGGGCGAATTCGTCTGCAGCGGCGGTCTACTGAGTAGCGCCGCCACCGTGTCAAGGTTTCGGCGGTCGCAGAGCGCCGCTACGCAACTAGCTCGCGGCCAGCGATGCGGCGGGCTACAGCAGCTCTTCGGCGACGGAGTCGGCGAGTAATTTTCCGGCGGGCGTTAAGAACAATGCGATCGGTATCGTGCCGAAGCAATCCGGCACGGCTCAGCGCATGAGTGCGATTTATCGCGATTGTATCGGCGGTAATTCCCTCGCGTGTGCGCAAGCCCAATGCGATGCGCTCCGTCCGTTTCATTTCCGGAGTCAATCTTTCTACGGACGCGACCGGCGATTCGGTTGGCAAACAAGCGGCGGCGCGTATTCGTGATGATCGGCGACGTTCTGCCAGCGCTCGAAACTCCGTGTGGAAAATGCGCTTGGGCCCAGCCCGAGATAATCTGCGCCGCGCCAATGCGCTTGATTATGCTGGGAACGAAATCCCGGACGCGCGTAGTTTGAGATTTCGTAGTGTTCGTAATCCGCCCGCTCCAGCATCGTCATCGCCACTTCGAGAAAACCGGCTTCGCCTTTCTTCGTCCGCGGAAAATTCGCCCCGCTCGAATCGCGCAGAAATTCCGTGTCCTCCTCATAGGTGAGGCAATAGGTAGAAATGTGCTCGGGCTTTAGCGTGATTGTCTTCTGCAATGAATCTCGCCATTGCCTTTCGGTTTGTCCGGGCAACGCAAACATCAGATCGATGCTGACGTTGGAAAATCCGGCGTCGCGAAAAATGCAAAACGATTCGCTTCCGCCTGCACGGCGTTGTGCTCGCGACCCAGCGGGTTTAGCAAATCGTTGTCCCAACTCTGGACACCCAGACTGACGCGGTTGAGCCCAAATTTTTTCAGCAGCGTAGCCTTACGCGCGGAAACGCTGCCGGGATTTGCCTCGATCGTCCACTCTTTTAATTCCGAGAGATCGAGTCGCTGATGAAATGCGGACAAGATAACTTCAAGTTGCGAGGTTTTTAGAGCTGTCGGCGTCCACGCCACCGAAATAAATGGTGGATGGAACCAAAGCCGGCGGTTTCTTGCTGTTCAGCTCGCGCACAAGCGCCTCGCAAAAGCGCCCGACCTCCCGCGGCATTCCCGCGCGTTTTGTAAAGCGCAATACGGACAGAACACGCGCGCAGAATGGGAAATGAACGTAGAGATGACGGCATCGGCTCTGAGTTCCTCGCTTTCGGTTGGGTTCATGCGATCGCGATTCCACCGTTATGACTTTAAATGACGGATGGCGAAGGAATGACGAAATCCGAATGACAAATGATCGTCGCACCGGTGATTAAGGACTTCGTCATTCGACATTAATTCGTCATTGGACGTTCGGTCATTCGTCATTTTGACGAGGTCGGGTAACCTTGGGCTGTGAACGAGCGGGAATTGCTGAAATCGGTTTCACGCTCGTTTACGTCTCGATCCGATTATTACCCAAGGCGTTACGCGAACCGGTGGCGCTGGGTTATCTGCTGGCGAGAACGAGCGATACGATTGCGGATGGCACTGCTGTTGATGTTGAAAAACGAATCGAGCTACTCGGACCGGTTTGCCCGCGCGATTGCTGGAAAGGACCAGGCGATCGGGGACGATCTCAGCCGCAGCTGTGTGGTTCGCCCGGCATGACCGATGGTGAGAACGCGCTACTCGGATCTGGCCGACGAAATTTTGCAGTCACTGCAAAATCTTTCGCCGAGATCAGCGTGATCTCCGTGAGTTGCTTGCAATCATCACACGTGGGCAACGGCAGGATTTGACGCGCTGGAAGGGGCAAGCTCAGCGCGTTGGCCAATGCGGAGAGTTGCGCGGGTACACTTATTTGGTGGCCGGGTGTGTCGGCGAATTTTGGACGCGCGTTTGTTTTCCGCAAAGTCAGAGCTTCACCGCGCGAGGAACCGGACATGCTCGAGTTGGGCAGGCAAATTATGGCCGCGGTTTGCAGCTGGTAAACATTTTGCGTGATGTCGGCAGGCGATCTGCGCGCCGGCCGCTGTTATTTTCCAGAAGACGAACTACGCGATGCCGGTCTCGCCCTCGCTGACTTGTTGAATGCGCCGGCTGCGTTTCTGCCGATTTATCAGCGCTGGATCGCGGAGCACGCGCTGGTTTGGATGCGGGCCTGGAATATTCCGTATTGCGATTAATCCACCTCGTGTGCGGTGGCGACTGTGCTGCCGGCAATGATTGGCGTGCGTACGCCCTTGAACTGATCGAACAGAGCGGCCTGGAAGCTTTGCGCACGCGGGTGAAGGTTCCGCGCAGCGAAGTGCGCGGGCATGATCGCATCGACGACGATCACTCTTGCGAGTCAAAGCCGGCTGCGACGGGGCGCAGAGCAAAACTGTAGCGACTGGCGCGTTACTTATTCGTTTCTTGCGGCGCGAGTGAAGATACGATTTGTTTCAAATCGCGGATCGCCGCAGCGGGTCCGCCGAGCTCGAGGTCGCAAAATCGCTGGGGTGAGGCACCACTGCGTGGGCTGTGGGGAAATTGCGCGGGCGAGCATTGGCAGGGCTTTGTCGATGTCGCCGAGAATTGTATAAGCACGTGCGGCTGCCTCCTCCGGCCGAGGATAACCCTACCGATCCTTTGCGTCTGGCCGAATAGGATTTGCAATTCACGCTCCGTCTCTTCACGACGACCAAGGTGCGCCTTCGCTCTGTCGGGACTTACTGTGGCACGGACGATAACTACATCGGCGGTCACAGACCGCCGCTACAGAAGAGGCGCGATCACGAGAAATAATTTCGCTGACGCTCGCTGATCGGGCGGTCGAGTTTCTCCATGCACCGCCATCATGTCTTCCCAGACTTTGCGTTTCTCGCCGGGCGATTGGTTGTCGTAGCAAGTACCGATGGGTGATAGGTGATCATGAGCGGCGTGTCGTGATACGAGCGCCATGTGCCGCGCAATTGCCGCATGGGACCGCTGTGTTCCGAGCAAGCCTTGCACCGGCCGTAGCTCCCAGCGCGACCAGCACGCTGCGGGTGAATAATCTCGATTTGCTCAATGAGATAACCAATGCAGGTCGACATTTCTTCCGGAGTGGGTGGACGATTTCCCGCCGCGCTCTTGCGGCATGTCGGGGACGGCATTTCAAAATATTGGCGATGTAAACCTCATCGCGACTCAGTCCCATGGTCTCGATGATGCGCGTGAGCAATTGACCAGCCCGTCCACGAACGGTTCGCCGCGCGCATCTTCATCGGCGCCGGGCGCTTCGCCCACGAACATTAACTCTGCATCGGGATTACCAACACCAAAGACCGTTTGTGTGCGGGTGCGCGCGAGGTGCGGACATTTCATCCTGCAAACGCGCGTTCCCGCGACCTGCGCGAGCAGCCGCCGCCTTGGCTGCGACGTCGGTTTTTCTTGCGGGCGACACGCCCGCCTCTACAGCGCCGGGGGGTGGTGGTTGCTCGAATGCAGTCGATTTAACGTCGCACGAGAAACGCGGAGCGGTTTCTCCTGAGAATCGCGAATCTTCTCGAGGCGCTTCAGGACGACGGAGAGCGCGGGTTGAAGCACGGTTGATGATGTCAGTCTTTGCCGCGCACAGATCGAAAATCCCTGCAATCTCAGGTCGACGTTCGCGGGATCTCGGCTTCGCTTCGCCGCCTCGCGATAACGGACATATGGCACTCGCACGGTGCAGTTTTCGAATCTGGGAATGAGTCACGCGCCTGAGCGACTACGATTACAGTTCTGCCACGGGAGTTAATCGCGCAGCACCCGCTGCCGCGTCGGGAAGATTCCCGCATGATGGTATTGCATCGCGACGAGCAGAAAATCGAACACGCCCCGGTTTGTTGACCTGAAAAAGTCTTTTGCGCGACGCCGATCTGCTCGTTTTGAATGACTCGCGTGTCTTACCTGCGCGACGC